>Ga0126371_10005512_pt1 | contig 11240 bp, 12 predicted proteins | sample PanSoiMetaPlot_4_FD_110145 | JGI IMG/M metagenome (GOLD analysis project Ga0126371, IMG submission 110145) | Tropical forest soil microbial communities from Panama - MetaG Plot_4 | ecosystem: Environmental > Terrestrial > Soil > Tropical forest > Bulk soil | place: Panama | collected 2016-02-17
CTCCTCGCAAGGCGAGTGCGACCTGGCGGGTGCGCTGCGCTGGCTCGCTGATTCTGTCGAGACCGAATTGCTGCTCGGCGAGATAACCGACTCGATTACCCGCATCTCGGCCCTGGTCGGCGCCGCGCGCCAGTACTCCCAGCTCGACCGGGCTCCCTACCAGGTCGTTGACGTGCACGAGCTGCTAGATAGCACGCTCATCATGCTCGCAGACAAGATCGGGCCTGATGTCACAGTGGTGAAGCGCTACGACCGCAGCCTGCCGCGGATTCCGTGCTACCCGGCCGAGCTCAATCAGGTGTGGACCAACCTGATCGACAACGCCGTGGCCGCCATGGCCGGTCATGGCACTCTGACCGTGACTACGTCGGCGGAGCGGGATGAGGCGCTGATCGAGTTCGCCGACACTGGGCCCGGCGTGCCGGCCGAGCTGCGGGACCGGATCTTCGAGCCGTTCTTCACTACCAAGCCAGTCGGCCAGGGCACCGGACTTGGCCTGGACATCTCCTGGCGGATCGTCTGTACCCGGCACCATGGCGACCTTCGAGTTGAGTCGGTGCCCGGCGACACCCGATTCCAGGTGCGACTGCCGCTTACGGCCGCGGAGCCAGCGCTAAATCCATGATCCCGGCGAGTTAGCACCAAATGTTTGGGCTAGTACTTCGGGATAATGGATGTTGCCGTCAGTTGGTGTACAACCGGGCCGGAGTCAGCAGGATCGCGGTGCGGCGCTCGGCGGCCATGACCCGGTCGTACTCGTCGAAGTTGTCGTGCGTGCCGCCCGCGGCCGTGAAAATCTCGCGGAGCAGCAGCCTCAGCCGTTCGGCGTCGACGCCGGGCAGCATGTCGGCTGGGCCGGCCAGCTCCACCGTGCCCTCGACGGCCGCCCACTGCCAGCCCGCGCGCAGCACGATCGTTGCCCGCGGATGCGCCCGAAGGTAACCCAGCTTGCGCGAGTTACCAGCCGCGACGACGCCGACGATTTGCGCGCCAGTCACCGGATGGCTCAGCACCCCTGCGTTCGTCACCGACGCATGCGCTGTCCCGTCCGGCAGCGCTAGCGCCACCACTGCGAGTCCATGATCACCCGCCACCAGCTGGGCGAAGGGTTCGATGTCAACCATGACCCCGGACCTTACTAGCCGTCAGCCCCCGCCGTTCCCATTCCCGTCGCCGCCTCCACCGTGATCGCCGTGTTGGCCCGCAACCACGAGAGTGATCACGCTGCCCAGCGGCTGCGGTCCGGCTGGATTGACCGCTACCACCTGGCCGTGGGGCAGGTGTTCGCCCGCACTGACAGTGATGGGAGTGGGCTGGCTGGCGCCCCCGTCTTGTGATTGCTGAAAGATCCACTGAACTTGGAATCCCTGGGCCTGCAGCTGGTTTGCGGCGTCCTGCAGCTGCTGGCCGATCAACGCGCTGCCCTGGACATCTACCATGCTCGTGCTTGGCGTCGCTGGCGGTGTACTGGACGGAATGTTCGCGGATGGCGTCCCGCCTGAGCCGCTTCTGACGAGGGCGATGACGGCGAGGATCACGACCGCAGCTGCGACGACCGCTGCGGCGGCTAGCCAGGCCCGGCCGGGCCGGTGCAGGTCCGGTCGGCTCTGCGCGGGCGGCATCGCAGTGACCAGCGTCGGCGAGTTCACCGGACCGCGGCCTGGATTGGGTGTGATGGCGGCGGAGAATGTCGACTGGTCGGTCATAGTCCGGCTGGGGAAGCCATCGCCCGCCAGCGCGCCTCGCAGCTCAGCCGCGCGCTGCGCAACCTGGGCGGCGTCGGTTGGCCTGTCAGCCGGATCCTTGGCAGTGAGCCGCTCGATCAGGTCAGCTACGGCCGAAGGCGTTGAGCGGGGCAGCGGGGGAAGCGGCTGCTCCCTGTGGGCCAGCGCGACCTCCAGCGGAGATCCGGTGAAGGGCGCGAAGCCGGACAGGCACTCGTACCCGACCACTCCGAGCGCATAGATGTCTCCGGCCTGCGTCGCCCGCGCGCCCGCAGCACGCTCCGGTGCGAGGTAGCCAGGCGTGCCGATGAGCAGGCCCGTCCCGGTGATGGGCGCGGAGCCGAGGGTATGGGAGACGCCGAAATCTGTGATTTTGACCACACCACCAGGAGCCAGCATGATGTTGGCCGGCTTGATGTCGCGGTGCACAAGGCCAGCGGCGTGCGCGGCGGCCAAGCCTGCCGCTGCCTGGGCAATGACGTCCATAGTCCGTACCGGGCTGAGGGGTCCGTGCCGGAGGATGTCGGCTAGCGAGGGTCCCTCGATCAGCTCCATGACCAGGTACGGCGCCGATTCGTACCGGCTGTCGCGGAAGTCGTAGACGCGGGCGACGTTCACGTGAGCCAGCCGTCCGGCGAGCTGCGCCTCGTTCCTGAATCGCATCAGGGTCTCGGCGTGCTGAGCGTGCCCTGAATTCAGCAGCTTGATGGCTACCGGCCGGTCAAGCACCGTGTCGTGAGCACGCCAGACCTCGCTGTACCCGCCCGCTCCGATGCGCTCTTCAAGCGAGTACCTGGATCCAAGCATGCTGCCGTGAGCCAGTGACATGGCCTGCAGTTACCTCCTCGCGCCCCAGTCAATCATGGCCCAGGCGCACTCAAACCGGAGCGACTCGGGTGTAATGCCTGCCCTGGGGGTGGCATGCCGTGTGCCAGATCATGACAGCCGCGCCGCCAAGCGTGGCGGCTACGGCAGGCGGCATGGTGAACATGACCAGGGGATTTGACACCGCTCTTGGCGTGGCCGTCGTTACCCTTGGGCTGCATGCTGGAGCACGGCTCGGATGCTCCGACGGGACCGGCGAGCGGCTCGCGATCGCGGTGCTGGCGACAGGCGCGCTCACGGCCACCTGGGCCGGGCACCTGGCCAGCTCACGTCACCACCCGCAGAACGGGGAACGCCTTTCATGAACTCGGCCAACTCGAGCCAGCGGGCGGCGGACCGGGCGGCGAGCACTCGTTCCGATGGAATTGCCGAAGGGATAGCACGGCTGCGGCGCGCGTTGCGGCGCGGCGCGCGCGTGGCCGATCCCGGTAACAAGCTCGCGGTCGCGCACCTTGAAGTGCTCGCGGCACTGACCGAGAATCCGGGCGCCAGGCCAGGTCAGCTGGCCAGGCAGCTGCATATGCGACCCAACACAGTGACCACCATCGTCAACGCGCTGAGCGCGCAGGGCATGCTGAACCGGGTCAGCTCGGCCGGCGACCGGCGGGCGATCGAGCTGACCGTGACGGAGGCAGGCAATCAGGCCGTCCTTGCCTCGCAGGCGACCAATGCCGCAGTTCTGCATCTGGCGCTGTTGACGTTGTCCGCGCCCGAGCGCCGGGCCTTGTCGGCGGCCGTGCCAGCGCTGGACGCGCTGGCCCGTGCGATCGACCGGCTCGCGGACGCGCCCGCGCCACCCGCCGACGGCAACCAGGTGGATCATTGAACGTCGGGCAAACCATGCGATGCTGTGCGCATGAGTCGAGCCCGCATCAGCCGAGCCGACCGACGCGCACGCCTGGCACAAATGAAGCAGCGTCACCACGAGCAGTTCCAGGCACTGCCGGACTCGCAAAAGGGCATTGTCATCATCGGGCTACTCCTGAATGCCATCGTCACGGTGCTGCTGCAGACAACGCTTGCCGTCGTGCTCGTCCGCTCCGCGCGCAGGAGCTGGCTGCATCGGGGCGAGGGAACGGCGACGGCAGTCAGAGCCGCTGCGAGCCCGGGACTTGTGCTGACGGCTGTGGCTGTGGCCGTTCACCGGTGGCTGGCACGCTCTGCAGTAGACGCGGTCGGTAGCGGGCAGGCCAGGAACTGGCTGGCCCGCATCGACCAGTGGATTGATGACCAGCAAGAGCGCGAGGCCTGACAGAGTGCGGGCTGTGCTGGTGACTGCTCCGGTGCGCCCGGACGTGGCGAATGAGGATTTCGCCGCGGTGACGCCGTCGGCAGCGGTGCTGCTGGATGGCGCGGGTATCCCTGACGGGATGGACTCCGGCTGCGTGCACGGCGTGGCATGGTTTGCGCGGACACTCGGCACTGTCTTGCTGGCCAAGATCTCGGCTGCCTACTCTGGTTCGCTCGCGGACTGCCTGCACGACTCGCTCGTCGCGGTCCGGTCTCTGCATGGTGGTGCCTGCGACCTGGTCCATGACGGTAGCCCGTCCGCGACCGTAGTCGCCGTCCGCATCCGCGGTGACGAGCTGGAGCATCTGGTCCTCTCGGACTCCGTGCTCGTGCTGGCTGGCTCGTCCGCCGACGTTACCGTCGTTGCCGACGGCCGGATCGCCGAAGCCGCTCGCCCGCATCGTGGCGACCTTGACCGCATGCCGATCGGCACTCCGGGGCGGGCTGCGGCATTCCGTGCCTACATCCAGGCAGTCCGTGGCATGAAGAACACCCCGGATGGCTTCTGGGTCGCCTCAGCTGACCCGGAGGCCGCGCGCTACGCGCTCACCGGTTCGACTCCGCTAGCGAGCCTCCGCGCGGTCCTGCTGCTCAGCGATGGCGCTAGCCGCCTGACCGATCTCTTCGCGCTGGCCTCGTGGGATGAGCTCGTCTCGCTCGTGCTGGAATCCGGTCCGGCCGAGGTCATCCGCCGGGTGCGGGCGGCCGAGGCAGGCGACCCGGATGGAACTCGCTGGAAGCGCGGCAAGGCCGTCGATGACGCCACCGTGGTCTGCTGCGATCAGTTCACGACCTAGCCGGTCCTCGCTAGTCTCCCGGCCGCGGGGTCCAGATCTGCTCCCGCTCCCGCAGGGCGCGCTCAACCGCGTCCTGCATCACCTGGACCGGCGCCGTCAACCCCGTGAAGAGCTCGAACGCATATGCCCCCTGCAGCACGATCATTCTGACGCCGCCGATCGCGTCGGATCCTGCCGCGGCAGCCCGCTCAAGTAGCGCCGACCGCCCAGGGCGGACGACGATGTCCATGACGGTCCGGGCTGTCCCGAACACCGCGTCTGAAACCGGCACATCGGAGGTGAGGTCGCTGCCTATCGACGTCGCGTTCACTAGGATCTGCGGCCCGATTACGGCCGCGTCCGCAATCTGGCCGCCGTAAGCAGCACCCAGATCCGCCGCCAGCTTGCTCCCGCGCTGTTCGGAACGGCTGAAGACGTAGACATCGCTTCCGCTCTCGACGAGCCCGAACACCACGGCCCTGGCGGCGCCGCCCGATCCGAGGACAGCGACCCGTCGCCCGGCGAGCTCGCACTGCTCCCTGAGCGCCTGGGTCGCTCCGATCCAGTCGGAGTTATAGCCCACCAGCAACCCATCAACGTTGTGAACGAGATTCACGGCGCCGATCCTGGCTGCGGTCGGGTCAAGCTGATCGACGTGCGCGAGTATCTGCTCCTTGAACGGCTTCGTGACGCTGACGCCCATGAACTTCAAACTGCGGACGGCCGCCATCGCGGCACCGATGTCCTCGGGCTCGAATGCGAACCAGCGAAGGTCGATGCCCATCGCATCGAATGCCGCGTTGTGCATAATCGGCGAGGTCGTCGGCCTGTTCCTGCTCCAGTGCCCGAGCGATCCGCAAACCCGCGTGCTCGCGGTGATGACCGCAGGCAAGCTCAGTGCCCGTTGCGATACGGGTAGTGCCTGGAGTGATTCCCTGCGTCCCATTCAGCGCGCAGAGCGGGATCGCCGGGGTCCCAGTCGGGACGGATCTCGCGGGTGACTTCGCGAAGATCGCGCCGGAGGTCCTCGAACGACGGCCGACCCCAGAACCAGTAGCCGTTGTAGAGGCTGTAGATCACCAGGCCGGGCTTGAGCACGAACGTGTGGGGGATCATCGGGTCGTGGTGGGGATCGGTGTACTCCTGGATCTGGAGATCCTTCTGGAGCTTCCTCCCTGCATCGGACAGGAAGGTCCACTGAGCGCCGATTGAGCTACGGAACTCGTTGGTCTCGATGATGTTGTCGGTCGAAATCGTCACGATCTGGGTATAGGAGACAGCGATCTTGGAGTAGTTCGCAGCCAGCTCGAGGTGCTGCTGGTGATCCTTGGGACAGAAGCTGCCCCGCGAGAGCACCAGAATCATCGGGTCGATGCCCTGCAGCTCGCTGAGCCGCCGCCGGGTCTTGGTGTGGTCGGTTAGCTCGTAGTCGGGGAAGGTTGCGCCGGGTGCTATGTCAGCCCGCACGGTTGCTCCTTAGCTGGGATGCCGATCTGCCGATACGCCGAGCCCGGTGCGACGGCGCGGGCGCACCCGCTCATGAAAGCACGATCGCAGGCGGCGGAGCGCGGAGCCGGGCAGCTAACCTCGCCTGGTATGGCACCGGAGTGCGGCACGCGGCGAGGCCCGTCGTTGCCTGGGATCATCCAGGCGACTACCACCCTGGCCCCCGTGCCCCTGGTACCTGAGATCAGGATCCACCAGGCCAGCGAACCGATCAGCCTGTGGCTGGACACCGAGCAGGCCACTGGACGCAGTGGCCTGGATCCGCCGTTCTGGGCATTTGCCTGGGCTGGCGGGCGGGCTCTCGCCCGCTACCTTCTTGACCACCCCGAGGCCGTCCGAGGCCGACGGACGGTTGACATCGCGTCTGGCTCGGGCCTGGTCGCCATTGCGGCGGCGGTGGCCGGAGCGGCCACGGTGGTCGCCTACGACATCGACCCGCTGGCCGCGGCTGCCATCACGCTCAACGCGCGTGCGAACGACGTCTTGGTGGAAGCCGTCTGCGCCGACGTCCTGACTGACGAGCGCGAGGCAGCAGCTGAGGCAGATCTCGTCCTGGTCGCCGATGCTTTCTACGAGCGTGAGCTCGCGGGCAGTGTGTCACGTTTCCTTGAGCGTGGCCGCAGTCGCGGAGCCTCGATCCTGGCCGGTGACTTCGGCCGGACCTACCTGCCACGCGATCGGCTTGTGCCACTGGCTAGCTACGACGTGCCGGACCTGCGAGTGCTGGAGGGCAGCGACATCAAGCGCACTACCGTCTGGACGATGCGCGGAACCTCGCTCGTGCTATGACTGCTGGCCGAGCCAGCGCACGAGCTGCGGCCACAACAGGTCGTATCCAGCCCAGTTCATGAAGTCTGGGGGACACCAGTGCGGAGCACAGTCTGACGCGAACGCGGCGGTTCGTCCGGCCCCGTGGGTGCCCAACACGAGCAGCGGATCTGTCCCGCAGCGCACGATCACCTCGGCGGCGGCCTTGGCAGTCAGCTGGTTATAGCCGAGGAGGACGGGCCACTGCGCCGGGATGCCTGCCACTACCGGATGGCCAGCGGAGGCGACGGTCGGCTGTACGCCCTGCGGCGCCTCGACCCGGTCGTCCTGGATGCTGATCTCGACTGGCAGTGCCTTCTCCACGGCGGTGCCGTGGTACCTGGCCTTGCCCTCGATTCCGGCGAAGGACAGATAGCCGCCAATCATCAGCAGCGCGCCGCCCGCACGGACATACTCCTCGACGGCATCCAGCCGGTTAGGTGCGATGGCGGACCGTTCGAATGTATCCGGTGAGAGCAGCAGGCTATTCGCGCCAATGTCGCTGAGAATGACAGCGGTGTAGTCGGCAAGGTCCCCGGCTGAGCCGGGAAACCGGGCTGGCGTGAGATGCCCGGGCAGGTAGCTAACCTCGATGCCTGCTGTGTCGAGCGAGGCACGCAGCCGGTCCGCGCCCTCCACGTAGCTACTCGTCGTGAACGAGTCGACGCCCTTGATGTGGAGACTATGGGTTACCCAGCTCTCGCCGCATAGCAGCACTCGCACGGTGCGGCCCCCTTCTCCCTAGCTGGCCCGGGCTTGCCGCAAGGCCGGTGCCGCGGCCGACTCGCGGATGACGAGCTCGACCGGAAGCACCTCGGTGCGGGCCGGCGCCTGCGGATTCTGCAGCCGCTCGAACAGCAGCTCCACGCCCAGGTGCGCGAGCCGGTCGAGTGGGGAGCGGATCGTGGTCAGCCGCGGCTGCACGTACTGGCTGAAGCGGATGTCGTCGAACCCGACCACCGACAGGTCCTCGGGCACCCGCACGCCGTGCGCCTTGGCCGCGGAGATCACGCCAAGCGCGATGTAGTCGCTTGCGACGAATGCCGCCGTCGGCGCGTCGCCGGGCGTCAGCAGGTGGGGCAGGGCGCTCATCCCGAACTGCTCGGTGAACTGGCCGGCCAGGTTCACCTGGCCCTCGGTCTCGATCCCCCCTTTGCGCAGCGCGTCGCAATAGCCGCGGTATCGCTCTTGCACCGAGCCGAGTTCAGCCGGGCCGGATACGAACGCGATCTGGCGATGACCGAGCGCCACCAGGTAACTGGTGGCTTGATAACCGCCCGCGTAGTCGTCCATCACGACCGTATGCACTGGCGGAAGCCCGGCGATCGGCTCATCCACGACCACGACCGGCAGCCCGTCGGCGATCGCGACAGCCAAGCGCTCGTTTGACCGGAACGACCCCAGATACAGCATCCCGTCGATAGTGCCGGAAGCTAGCAGCTCGATGTAGCTGGACTGCTTCACCGACTGGCTGCGATGCGAGCACAACAGCACAAGCCGACCGTGCCGCTCAACCGCCTCAACGACGTAGTCAGCTATCGCGCCGAAATACGGGTTGCTGATTTCCGGCACGACGAAGCCGATCACGCCGGACCGGCGCCGGGCGAGATTGCGAGCAACGGCGTTCGGCACGTAGCCGAGTTCCGAGATCGCCGCCAGCATCTTCGCCTCGGTCTCGGGCAGCACCTTGAGCTGGCCGTTCAGGTACCGCGACACGGTCGACGCGGTCACGCCGGCAGCACGGGCCACGTCCTGGATGGTGGTCAGGTCAAGCCACCCGCCCCTCTTGTCAATCGATTGCGTCAATCCTAACAGCACGCTAAACGGAGCTCTTGACGGCAGGAGTAGGCAGAGAATAATGGTGCGCAAACGGTTGCGCAACGAGGAAGGTCTTCGGCCATGACCGCTCAGGCAGCCAGCCCCGCCACCACTGCCCTTCTCCGCCGGAACGTGCTTAACCTGCCGCAGGTCGTCTTCCAGGGGATCACGCATATCGCGCCGTCGATCAACGTGGTGTTCACGTTCCCTGTTATCGCCGCCAAGGCTGGACCGGACATGCCGATCTCGTTCCTGCTGACGACGATCGTGTGCTTGTTCATCGGCAACACCGTCTCGCAGTTCTCCAGGTACATGCCATCCAGTGGCGGCTACTACTCGTTCGCCACTCGCGGGCTCGGCGCTCGCAGTGGCTTCATGACGACATGGAGCTACCTGATCTACGACATCATCGGGCCTGCCGGAGCGATCGGTTTCCTCGGCTACCTGGCCTCGAGCACGCTGCAGATGGCCTCTGGCGTCGACGTGCCGTGGTGGATCCTCGCGCTGGTCACGTTCGGCATCGTCTGGGTGCTCACGCACTTCGGCATCAGGCTGTCGATGCGTACCACGGCGCTGTTCGGCGCTCTCGAAATGCTGATCATGCTCGCGCTGGCCTTCACCTTCCTGGCCCACCCCGGCCACGGCTCCTCGTACACGGCACCGCTGCTGCCGCACAACGCGCCGAATCACTACCAGGGCATCCTCGCCGGGATGGTGTTCTCGGTGCTCGCGCTGAGCGGCTTCGAGGCACCGGCGCCGCTAGCCCAGGAGACTAAGCGCCCCGGCAAGTTCATCGGCCGCGCGGTCATGCTGTCGCTGATCCTGATCGGCGTCTTCTACGTCTTTACTTCGTATTCCAGCGCTATCGGCTGGGGCACGGGCAACATGGCCGCTTTCGCCACGAACGCCAATCCGTATTACGCACTTGGCCATTCACTGTGGGGCGTCGGCTGGTGGTTCATCTTCATCGCCATCATCAACAGCGCAATCGGGTGCGGCCTCGCATGCACCAACGCAGCCTCACGGGTCTCGTACACGATGGGCCAAGCGGGAACGCTGCCTGCCGCATTCGCCAGGATTCACCCGAAGCACCGGACGCCGACGTTCGCCATCGCCGTCCAGCAGTCGATCGGAATCGTGGCCATCCTGCTCGTCGGCTTGCTGCTCGCGCCCGCCGACATCTTCGGTTTCCTTGGCACGATCACCACGCTCGCGGTCATCGTGCTGTACGTCATGGCGAACATCGCGCTCACCGCGTACATCCGCCGAGAGCATTCGAGCGACTACAACATCTGGCGGCACCTGGTAGTGCCCGGCATCGGGACCGTGGCACTGCTGCCGGTGCTATGGGTCACCGTCTACCCGGTTCCAAGCTGGCCGTACAACCTAACGCCCTACCTGTTCATAGCCGCGCTGATCCTCGGGGCCGTGTACATGATCTGGCGGGAGCGGCGCAGTCCAGGAGCACTGCAGCGCGGCGCGACCATGCTCGTCGGTCACCGCACGGACAAGGAAGGCGATGTGGACTGGGACTCCGCCACTCAGGCCAGCCCGTGACGACGGTTGCTGCCCCTGGTGTAGGACTCGCGGAGGTTGCGCTACCACACTACGAGCTGCCTGACGTTCAGCCTTCAGTTCCGGCAGCCACATACCAGGCTCGGCTGGCCGCCGTGGCGGAGGCGGCGGCCAGTTCGGGCCTAGATGCCCTGCTGGTCTATGCCGACCGGGAGCACTTCGCCAACTTGTCCTACCTGACCGGCTACGACCCGCGATTCGAGGAGTCGCTGCTCATATTGACTCCCGGCCGCGACCCGGTACTGCTTGTCGGCAACGAGGGCGAGGCGTATGCCAAGGTCGTGCCTGCCGGTGTCGAGGTTGTGCGCTACCAGAGCTTCAGCTTGGTCAATCAGGACCGATCGGCAAGCCTGCCGTTGCGAGATCTGCTGCGCGCAGCAGGGATCAGCCAAGTGACCAGGCAGCTGGGGATCGTCGGATGGAAGTACTTCAGTCCGCAGGAGGCCGACGAGCCCGCGGACTGGATCGATGCGCCCTCTTTCATCGTCGACGAGCTACGCTCGCTCGGCTGTACGCCAGTGAACGCCACCGCTTTGTTTACCGAGCCGGGCCGCGGCCTGCGCCTGATCAGTGATGCCGATCAACTCGCCTGTTTCGAGTTCGCCGCCACGCACGGCTCGGAGTCCATGCGCCGGATGCTCCATAGCGTTCAGCCGGGCATGTCGGAGCTGACGGCGTTTGCCCTTTACCAGCCGATCGGCCTGCCTTACTCATACCATCCGGTGCTGCTCAGCGGTGAGCGGGCGGCTCTCGGGCTGGCCAGTGCGTCGGGGCGGGTGCTGCGCCACGGCGACCCGATGAGCGCATCCATCGGTTACTGGGGCAGCAACATTGCTCGCGGCGGGTTCCTCGTTCAGTC
>Ga0126371_10005513_pt1 | contig 11240 bp, 10 predicted proteins | sample PanSoiMetaPlot_4_FD_110145 | JGI IMG/M metagenome (GOLD analysis project Ga0126371, IMG submission 110145) | Tropical forest soil microbial communities from Panama - MetaG Plot_4 | ecosystem: Environmental > Terrestrial > Soil > Tropical forest > Bulk soil | place: Panama | collected 2016-02-17
CTATGGCGCCGGTAAGATCATCACGAGAAGAACGAGCAACCAGCACCGCATCATCAACATCAACCCCCAAACTGCTCTCGGTTTCGCGTATGAGGACGTCGGCTTTAGAGCCGAGGACGGAGAGACGTTGCGGGGCTGGTTTGTGCCGGCCGCATCCGCCGATGTCGCTGTGGTTACGGTGCATGGCTTGGGCGCAAATCGCCTCGAGTTTCTGGGAGAGGCGAAAATGCTCCACGATAGTGGCTACGCAGTCCTGATGTTCGACTGCAGAGGCCATGGAATGAGTGACGGCAACGGGCGGATTTTACGGCTCGGCATCTGGGAGCATCGCGACGTCGAATCCGCGGTCGCGTACCTGAAGCAGACCCGCAGAATAAGACACGTGGTCGTGCTCGGATGCTCGCAAGGTGCGGCCAGCGTGATCGAAGCCGCCGCCGAAGACAAGGATATCGACGGCGTCATCGCCGAGGCGTCGATCCTTTCACCCCGTGAAATCCTCACCGTCGCAACGCGACGGGCCCGACCTGATCTCGCACCGGGTTTTGTGGCGCTGATGACCTGGATCGCGGTTTGGCGGATGGGCGGCCGCGGGATGCCAGGACCGATCGATGCAATCGCGCAAATCGCGCCGCGACCCGTGCTCCTGATGCAAGGATCTGCAGACGAGGCGGTGCCGCCGAACGACGTGCAGGTACTTTTCGCTCAGGCGCGCGAGCCAAAGTCGATCTGGATTGGGAAAGGTGCAGGACACTGCCAGCTGCGGGAAAAGTATCCAGAGGAGTATCGCCAACACGTGATCGATTTCCTGACACGCTATTTCCCGATAGGGAAATAGGCCAGGCGGCCGCAGTTTTCGGTCGTGTTTCCTAGGAAATCCATCTCTGAGAAGACGAGCGGAGGAGAGACCAAAATGAGGGACGTGCAAGGTCGCACCGCATTCATCACCGGCGGCGGCAACGGCATCGGATTGGGCATCGCCCGCAGCTTTGCGCGTGCCGGCGCCAAGCTGGTCTTGGTCGACGTGGATGCCGCTGCCCTCGCCCGCGCCAAAGTGGAGCTGCAGGACATCACTCGAGTCGAGACATTCCCGCTCGATGTTCGTGATCGCGATGCCTACGCGAAAACGGCAGAGGCCGCAGAACGCGCTTTGGGGCCTGTCTCGCTGCTTTTCAACAATGCGGGTGTCGCCGGCGGTGCGCCGGTGTCGAACCTCACGTACGAACTTTGGGACTGGGTGATCGGCATAAATCTCTACGGTGTCATCAACGGCGTCCAAACGTTCCTGCCGAAGATGGTCGAGCGCGGTCAGGGTGGTCATATCGTGAATACAGCCTCGGGCGCTGGCCTTGCGGCAACAAGCTCTGGGGTTCTGTACACGACATCCAAGTATGGTGTGGTCGGGATGTCGGAGGCGCTCAACGCCGAACTGGGGTCCACTGGTATCGGCGTCAGCGTGCTGTGCCCCGGTCCCGTCGCGACCGACATTGTTCAACGATCTGCTGATGCTGCTCCCAACGCCGGCTCATCGCTGTCGGAAGAAGTGAGGCGGCGAAGAGCGGTGCAGATAGCGCAGATTAATCAGTGGCTGCAGCAGCAAGGAACCAGCATCGACGAGGTCGGTAACATGGTTCTCAAGGCAGTGCTGGAGAACCGCTTGTACATACACACCGATCGCATAATGGAAGAGCCCATCAAGGCCCGCACCAAGGCACTTCTCGACGCCATGCCGAACTGAATCAGTCGCGGCGGCCAGTTTCCGAAGGCAGCCTCAATTGAACAGCTGGGAAAATTTGTCATGCGCGGACTGAATGCCTGTCGGTGACGGATAGGAATGAAATAGCACTAGCTCAATGAGCCGGGACGTATATAACCTGTCGAAGCAGCTCGGCTCGGTCAGCCGCGAGCAGTTCAATCGCGCGCTCGCGCGTTTCGGCCTGGGTGAGCTGCGTTACGCATCGGCGGTTCCATTTGGACTCTTCGGCCAGAACGCGTTTGTGACCTCCACGCGCGGTGAGTTCGTTTTCCGTGGCGCGCCGCTCGTCCACTGGCAATTTCCAACCGAGCGATTTTACGCGTCGTTGCTCCACGACCACGGCGTACCGGCGCCGTGGCCGTACTTGATTGATGATTCGTGCGAGTTCTTCCCCTGGGCTTATGTAATCATGCCCCGGATGCCGGGCGTGCAGGCGAGTGACCCGGCCGAACGGCAGCGACTATCGGCATCGGATCGCATCGAGCTGGCACACGCTCTCGCGCGAATGCTCGCCACCCTCCACGAAATCACCATGCCGAAGCTTGCGCGATTCGACGCTGAACGTGATTGCTTGCGTTCGGTTCCGCTTCGCGACTGGATGGCGTGGCCGTCCATCGAGAAGTACGGAGAGATGATCGGCGCAGAACCGCGGCACGACGAGATCGTCAGTGGGCGCATCCGGACGTTGCTGGCGAAATCGCAGTCGGCGAGCGACATCACGACCACGGCTGACGTTGAATGGGCTGAACAGATCCTTGCGCAGAGTGAGTCAGCTCTTCGGGTACCGTTCAGGCCCTCGCTGGTCTTCGAGGACTACAAGGAAGGGAATGTCGTATTCCGTCGAGTTCTCGATCTGTGGGAAGTCTGTGGCGTTTTCGATCTGATGCAATGTTTCTTCGGCGACGGAGAAGCCGATCTCGCGCGCCCGGCGGTCATTTACTTCGATGAATCTCCCGCGCTCGCGGAAGCCTTCCTACTGACCTACCTGGAATTGAAGCCGCCTCGCCCGGGCTTCGTCGAACGCGCCCGCGTGTACATGCTGCTCGACAGATTGATCATCTGGGAATACGTTGTCCGCCAGGAACCAAGGATCGCGCAAAAAGTAGGGAGCCTCAGACACTGGATGGAGCGATACGTGGAACTTGTGCCGACGTTTGCTCAGCGGGTCTGAGATCTACGGACGACGGCCCGAGAAAGAAACTATGAAACGCCAGAGGGCTTAAAGAGTGGGCGAGAGAAGTAGCACGATAAGTTTGAGTATCAATCAACTTTGGCTCTAGCCGCGGCGTCTTTTCGGTCATGTCGAGGCGCGCGCTTGACTCCCGCCCCACAGCTAAGTACGGTCGGGTTACCTAACGACTGTTAGATTATGGGATGCTGCCAGATCGTTCCACAGTCGGCGCAGAGCGCATACCTTGATGGTGTCAGATTTTGTCAGGAGCCGTGCGAGCCGGAGGGCCGACAAGGGAAAAACTGTCATCGGCGGAAGCCTCTGAGGACTCCGCCCGCCATAGTGCATGCCGAACATTTCGAGCGAGTGACGAGGCCCCAACTAAAACAAAGCATCGAGGAATTTTGACTGAGGCCTAGAGAGGCAATATGGACGACCCAACCTTTATCGCGAGTCTGAAACTGGATTTTGATCCCGGCGCGCTGCGCGAGAAGTACAAGCAGGAGCGGGACCGCCGTGTACGCGGCGATGGCAACGCGCAGTATCTCGAAGTCAACGGAAAGTTCGCACACTTTACCGATGATCCCTACGTCAAGCCCGGCTTTACCCGCGCTCCGCTCAAGGACGACGTCAATGTCGTCGTTATCGGCGGAGGTTTCGGCGGATTGCTCGCTGGTGCACGCCTCCACGAGGCGGGGGTCAAGGACGTTCGAATCATCGAGTCCGGGGGCGACTTCGGCGGCACCTGGTACTGGAACCGCTATCCCGGCGCCCAGTGCGATATCGAAAGCTACTGTTATCTCCCGCTGATCGAGGAATTGGGCTACACACCCAAAGAGAAATACTCGTTTGCCCCCGAGATTTACGAGCATTCGCAGCGTATCGCCAAGCAGTACAAGCTTTACGACAACGCCTGCTTCCAGACGCGAGTGACGGACCTGCGCTGGGACCAAGACGCCGCGCGCTGGATCGTCTCGACCGATCGAGGCGACGCGATGCGAGCGCGTTTCGTCATCATGGCCACCGGTCCTCTCAACCGGCCGAAGTTACCGGCAATCTCCGGCATCGAGGACTTCGAGGGCCACACCTTTCATACCAGCCGATGGGACTACGACTACACCGGCGGCGATCATTCGGGCGGGCTGACGAAGCTGGCTGACAAGCGCGTGGCGCTGATTGGCACCGGTGCTACCGCGATCCAGTGCGTGCCCTTCGTCGGTGAGTACGCCAAGCAGCTCTATGTCTTCCAGCGCACCCCGTCGTCGGTGGACGTGCGCGGCAACAAGCCAACCGATATGGAATGGGCAAAAGGCCTGAAGCCCGGCTGGCAACGCGAGCGCCGCGAAAACTTCAACAACATCTTTGTCGGCGTTCCGGTGGAGGAGGACCTGGTAAGCGACGGCTGGACCGACATCTTTCGCATGATGCGCACCGCCGCAGCGAACGCTCAAGCGACCCCGCAGACAATGAAGCAGATGGCGCTGATGATGGAGGTGGTCGACTTTCAGAAGATGAACGGCATCCGCGCGCGCGTCGATCAAACCCTCAGCGACCCTGCCACCGCCGAGAAGTTGAAGCCATGGTACCGCCAGTTCTGCAAGCGGCCGACGTTCAATGACGATTACCTGCCGACCTTCAATCGACCTAACGTCAAGTTGATCGACACCAGCGCGAGCAAGGGAGTGGAACGAATAACCAGGACCGGCATCGTTGCGAACGGCGTCGAGTATCCCGTCGACTGCATCATCTTCGCGACCGGTTTCGAAGTTGGCACCGCATGGACCCGGCGGGCCGGCTACGAGATTACCGGCATCGATGGGGTCACCCTGACGCAATACTGGTCCAAGGGGATGAAGACCTACCATGGGTTCTCGAGTCATGGGTTCCCAAATTGCTTCATCCTGGGCCCATCGCAGAATGGCTTTTCCGTAAACCTTACAGCTGTGCTCGACGATCAGGCGCAACACATAGCGTACATCATCAAGGAAGTGAGTAAGCGGGGATTTCGATACTCGCACCCAACCAAGGAAGCGGAGGCGGCGTGGGTCGCAGAGCTAACAATGATGGCCGGGGGCCTTGCGGACTTCTTCAACAACTGCACGCCCGGCTACTACAACAATGAAGGCCATTTCGAACCTGGCACTGGCCTGTTTGCCGGAGGCTATGCGGCCGGTCTCAATGCGTTCAACACGTTGATGGCTAAATGGCGCGAAAATGGGAAATTGGAGGGCCTCGAAGTGGGCTGAGCGCAAAGCACGTTGTACGTCTGTTCGTGGAGGGGCTGGATTGCCCGATCTTTTGTCGGCCCCACGGCGACGCAGATTTTGCCGAAGGCGGCGGCGATCAGCTGGTCGACGCCCTGATTGCGTGGGCGATGAGCCTGCTATTCGCGCGCGCATCGCGGCGCACTACAAGATGGGCGCAACGCACGTCAGTCTGGCGGTGGTGCCTGCTGAGGGCACCTCACTCGAGCGTACACGATCTTGCCCGATGACCGCTTCGCGGCGGCACGTCCTAATTCGCCAGAGCCGCCGGCGACTATTGCTACACGACCATCGAGTTTTGCCACGTCTCCTCCTCAATCGTTGAGATGCATGAGCGATTCTCGGCGAAGACTGGATCGAACCGAGTCGACGCGCAAGCGGATCGTGTCAGCGTCTTAGACTTGGACGCTGGTCACAGCGTAGTTCTGAACGAAGTCTGTCCGAAAGACAGTATTGATTGAAACCTAATGTCGATGCCCGCATGCGTGTCGAATCCCGAAAGCTGCGAAGCGTTCGGCGCGCTGCTGCTTCAGTTCCCGTCGAGCCGTAGTGACGAGGGCAGCGGCCGTCCTGACGAAGGCAGCGATCTGCTGTTAGTCGCGTCGTCAACTGCCGGTCGACATGTAGTGACGCACGCCCAAGCGCCACACGCAGAGCGACACGGCAATGAAGAGCAAGCCGAAGGCAGGGCTTACGTCGAGCATCCAGAGCGGCACACCCACCGAATCCGCGCGGCCCAACAACTTCACCACCGGAAGATAGGCCACGCATCCGATCGGCACGACGAAGATAAGAAAGTCGCGAAACCAGCGCTCATAGATGTCCAGCGGATATTGTGCGGCCTGGACGCCGCCGTAAGTCAGGGTATTGGCGACCTCCAGCCCTTCGACGGTCCAGATAGCCAGCGTCGCCTGCAGAATGACGATGCCCACGAACAGCGCGGCGCCGCCCGCGATAGCTGCAAGCAGCAGCGTCACGTCCGCTATGCTCCAGTCGATCGGAACCATCCGCACGCCGATCGCGAACACGACCACGCCCTGCAGCAGGCGGCCGAAGCGGGTCAGACGCAGCTCGTGGCCGAGCAACTGGAGTGTCGTCGAGCGCGGGCGCAGCAGGAGCCGGTCGAAATTGCCGGTCTTCACGAACTCGGGTCCGAAGACGTCGAAGCCGCGCGAGATCGAGTCAGCGATCGCGAATGAGACGTGCACCACTCCGTAGAAGACCGCGATCTCGCCGATGGTCCAGCCGCGCACCTGGCCGAACCGGTGAAACAGCGCCCAGATGCCGAGGAACTCGATCAAGGTGCCGATAAACTGGCTCGCCGAAAGCATCAGGAACGACGCGGGGTACTGCATCTGCGCGCGAATCGACGCCGCGACGTAGCGCAAATAGAGTCGGCTGCTGTTCATTGCTCAGCCACCTTGCACCTGCAGCCGGCGCATCGCGCGCAGCATCAAATGATGGCCGAGCAGAATCAGTAGTCCGATCCACACGACCTGCTGAAGCAGGCCAGCGAGCGCGACGGCGCCGGTCAGGTTACCCACGTAGATGCGAGATGGAATATCCACCAGGCCAGCGAACGGCTGAAGAAAGAGAAACCGATGCATCCAATCCGGAAACAGCGGGAGCGGCAGCAGGTTGCCCGAGAGTACGATTACGATCGGCGTCGCGAGTGTATTGGCGCCGCGATCCGAAACCGTCGCCACAACGGTAAGGTTGATCAGCATCACCATCGCGCTCGAAAGCAAGACCACGGAAAGCAGCGCCGGTGTAAACAGCAGTCCCGCGGCGACGCTCGACGGGAAGCGCATTCGCCAGGCGCCCAGGCCGATCAACGGGAAGATCAGGCCAGCCGTCACGAACATGAGCGCGGCGCGCGGCACGGCGCGCGCGGCCATCCACGCCATCGCGCGGACATACCAGTAAAAATATGTGTCGAGCGGCCGCAGCCGATCGTAGGAAACGTTTCCGCTGCGCACCATTTCGCCGACGTCGGGGTCGCCCGTCCACGGCAACAGCACGAGAAAGGCCTGCCCCAGCCAGGTGTAGGTGACGGCTTGAGCGAAGCTGATCGGTTCGTGCGAGCGAGCGCCGTGAAAGAATGCCGCCAGCACCATCACGAGGATGATTCCCCACCAGCATTGGGTGAAGAAACCCGCAAGCGCGGCGGTGCGATATTGCAGCATGATTAGAAACCGCATCCGAAAGACGGAAAGGTAGGGCGCGACCCGCGCAATCATCGCGCGTCAGGCCTCGATCGCGCCGTGCAAATTGTAAAAGCGGGCGATCACTTCCTCGATCCGCGGCTGCTGAATATGGATGTCGACGAGGTCGTATTCGGCGGAAATCCAGCTGATCAAATTCGCTGCTCCGACCACGCTCGGGTCGAATGACAGCTCCAATGAATTGCCGTCGCGATGCAGTTCCGCCACGCCGGGAAAATCGAGCGCGGGCGCCGCCCCGACAAAATCGACGAACAGCCGCCGCTCGGTCAGCACCTCCTTGCGTAGCGACTCGAATGACTGGTCGGCGAGTATGATCCCGTTGCCGATAACGATGACTCGCTCGGCCAGCGCCTCGATGTCGTGCATGTCGTGGGTGGTGAGAATGACTGTCACGCCGTGATCGCGATTGAGGGATTTCACGAAGGCGCGGACCGCGAGCTTCGACGGCGCGTCCAGGCCGATGGTGGGTTCGTCGAGGAAGAGTATCGACGGCCGATGCAGCATCGCGGCGGCGATCTCGCAGCGCATCCGCTGGCCCAGCGAGAGTTGGCGTACGGGCTGATCCAGCAGCGGCTCCAGCCGCATAAGCTCGACCATCGCGTCCTTAGTGCGGCGGTATTGCGTCTCGGGAACCGAGTAGATGTCGCGCAGCAGGTCGAACCCGTCCACGACCGGCAGGTCCCACCAGAGTTGCGTGCGCTGGCCGAAGACCACGCCAATCCGTGCAACGTGGCGGATGCGGTCGCGCGAGGGCGTGAGGCCGTCGACTTCGCAGCGCCCGGAGTCGGGCTCGAGGATGCCGGAAAGAATCTTGAGAGTCGTCGATTTGCCGGCGCCGTTGGGACCGATGAAGCCGAGCAGTTCTCCGCGCTCGAGGGAGAAGCTGATCGCCTTGAGCGCTTCGACCGTCCGAGCGGCGCGGCGGAACATGCCTTTGGTGGCGCCCCAGACGCCGGGCGCACGTTCGGAGACGCGATACGACTTCGACAGATTTTCGACGACAATCTGCGGCATGCGAGCGGCTCCGAACTGAATTTACGAAACAGCAAGACCTATCGAACTGGTGGGCGACAGTCAAACGAGCGCCGGAAAAGGGCCCAGTGGGTCAGGTGAGGTGCGCAGAATCCACTGGGTCGGGAGACAGAGTGGCAATGCAGTAATATCTAGTAAAAATTCCACTGTCTCATCGTTTGGCAAGTTAAGAACCCGGAAGTTCGCCGAAGCAAAATTACTCACCGGTCAAACCTTCGCCGGTAGGATTTCCATCCTACGGCCAATTTAATAGGCCGTCGTTCCGAGAAAATTTCACCGCCACATCTCGCGGCATCTGACTTGCTCTATCTCGAACGTGAGATGGTGACCTTTGGAAAAATCGACAAAACAGGAGCGTTACGAAAATGCTAGGTAAGATTCTCCCGCTAGGAGCCCTGGTTATCGCGTTCACCGGTTCAGCGTGGGCGCAGGACGCCGCCGCATTGCTGAACAAGGCGAATCAGATCAACTACGAGGAAACTGAAACGGCAAAATTGGCCCACAGGAATGCCGGCGACAACCAGGCACTGATGACTTACGCCGATACAGTCAAAGGCGATCACGAAGCCAACGAAGAAGCGGTGAGTTCGCTCTCACGACAGAAGAGCATCAAACTCGACGGCACGGACAGTGCGAAGGTCGACAACAGTCCTCTTCGCAAGCTGAGAGGCGGAGCGTTCAATCAGGCCTACGTCGAGGACCAGGTAAAGGGGCATAAGGAAGCGCTCGGCGTCTTCGAGAGAGCGAAATCCGAGTTCAAGGGCGATCGCGACATAGAGCTATATGTCGATCAGACGATCCCCGTCCTCGAGGCGCATTTAAAGATGGCCGAAAACCTTGAGCGGATGAGCCGGTCGAGCGAAGAGAACCCGGCCAATAACAGGAGCACGACAAAGGGAATGGGCGAATCTGCCCAAGACTAGCTAATCACCAGGAGATCCGCGAAGTGAATCAAGCTTATGGCCAAGCTTAACCCCGGATTTTCAGGTTTCGTCTGTGTAGGACTCGAAATATTGATCGACTCGACCGGAGACTGTGCAACACTTAGATAGGAGCAAACTATGCTGTTATTAATTCTCATCTTGCTTTTACTGTTTGGCGGTGGCGGCGGCTACTACGCCTATGGACCGGCCGGCGGAATCAGCGTCGGCGGACTCTTTCTTATTATTCTGGTGGTCTTCGCACTCACCGGACGTCTTTAGGCCCGGACGTCCAGGCGGAGGCCGGCTGTCAGCCTCGCGCCTGGACCGTCCGAGTAATGCAGACAATGAGGGGAGACGCAGCGCGACACTGCCAATGAGCATCCGATGAAATCCAGAAGACAGTTCTTTGCCGCGCTCGGAAGTGCGTCGGTGGTGGCCGCTACAGCACCGCTTGTGCTCTTTGCAGGTTCGTGCGGGCCGAAGGGCGAAGAGGTCAGCGCCAACGAAGATCTGATGCGCGAGCACGGCGTCCTGCGCCGAGCCTTGCTCGTCTATTCGCTCGTCGCGGCCAAACTCAGAGCGGGTCCGGCCAGCATTGCGCCTGCGCCAATCCATGACACCGCAATGCTTTTTCGGAAATTCGGCGAAGAGTATCACGAGCGGCTTCTGGAAGAACCTTTCATCTTTCCCGCGGTCAAGAATGGTGATTCGGAGCTGGCGCGTTATGTCGAAATTCTGCTCGAGCAGCATCAGCGCGGACGCGAAATCACCGACTTCATATTGTCTCAGACCGCTGGAACCAAGCTTGATCAGTCCGGTGGCTTGCCGGAGGCCCTCGAATCCTTTGTGCTCATGTATCAGGAGCATACGGCGCGCGAAGACACGGTCATCTTCCCGGCGTGGCACAAACAACTCTCGTCAGGCCACTACGACGATATGGGCGACAAGTTTGAAGATATCGAGCGCCGCCAATTCGGTCACGACGGCTTCGAAGACGCGGTCACGCAGATCTCCAGGATCGAAGCGCAGCTCAATCTTGCCGATCTCGCCCAGTTCACGGCGCCCGCGCCGCCGAAGATCTGACTACCGTGTTTGACACCAATGAAGGTAGCGCCGAACACCGTCGAGGCGCCGTGGCGCGTGCATGCCGCGTAAGAAACCAATCCTGCCGGCGCCCAAGGACCTGATCGAGCCCGATGCTTCGTTGAAGGACCTGGCCGATGCTGTGCAACTATGCCGCGGCTGCGACATCTGGGAACGGGCCACTCAGGCCGTTTTGGGCGAAGGCGCGCCGGGAGCCGAAGTGATGTTCGTCGGCGAACAGCCCGGCAATCGCGAGGACCTCGAGGGCCGTCCATTCGTTGGCCCGGCCGGGCAACTGCTCGACCGCGCTCTGGAGGAGGCCGGCATCGCGCGTAGCCATGTCTACATCACCAACGTGGTCAAGCACTTCAACTCAACCTCGCGCGGCAAACTCCGGATCCATAAGAAACCAAATGCGCAGGAGATCGCCGCCTGCCGCCCATGGCTCGAGGCCGAGATTGAGCGCGTTCGTCCGAAGGTGATCGTCTGTCTCGGTGCGACTGCAGCGCAGGCGCTGATTTCGCGGGATTTCCGCGTGTCGATTCAGCGCGGTCAGATGATGAAGACGAGCTATGGTGGGTTAATCACCGCCACCGTTCACCCTTCATCGATCTTGCGCGCGGCCGACGACGAGTCGCGCCATGAAGAGATGCAGCGTTTCATCGAAGACCTTCGGAATATCGCGCGCCGGCTGCCGCCCTCTGCGCTGAAACCAAAGTAAGATCTGATGGTGCATGCTTACGTTGGGACCTCGGGATGGAACTACCGCGAATGGCGCGGGAGCTTTTA
>Ga0126371_10005514_pt1 | contig 11240 bp, 6 predicted proteins | sample PanSoiMetaPlot_4_FD_110145 | JGI IMG/M metagenome (GOLD analysis project Ga0126371, IMG submission 110145) | Tropical forest soil microbial communities from Panama - MetaG Plot_4 | ecosystem: Environmental > Terrestrial > Soil > Tropical forest > Bulk soil | place: Panama | collected 2016-02-17
CATCGAGCGCCTTGCGCCGCGCCTGCGGATCCGCGGCGATGTTCTCTTGATACAGCCGCCCTAAATTCAGGTAAGCGCCCGTGAATTTCGGTGCTCTTCGAATCGCCTGACGAAAATACTCTTCCGCCTCGGCATACTTGCCTTGCTGCGCTTCAACGATGCCAGCCAGGTTGTCGAACCCGCTGTCGGCCGGATAGTGTTTCGCCGCCTCCGCGAGCTGGCGCTCGGCTTCTTCCAGATGGTGATCTCGGATCAATTGCTGGATGCGCAGGATTTCTTGCTCCCTTAGTCGCTCGTAGTTCTGCCCACCATAGGTGGGTGCACAACACGCGACGTAAAAGAAGGAGGTCAGGCTTAGCGCGGAGACTAGCCGTGACCATGGCATTCGAAACCCCTTGAGTGGATGCTGCCGACCAGAGAGTTTTGAGTTTGCCGACACGGTGCTACCTAATCGTTGCCACATTTGCGGTGGGAGCTGGTTCTCACGCTGCTCTATACTATCTCTGTCTACCAACGTTTTCCGATCGCCGCTGCTTTTTTGGCGGCCACCGGTAGCTGAATGGGAGTCACCGACTTGGCGAGAACCGCCTTCGCGGGCTTGGCTGTGAATCTCCCACGATCCGCCGTGTCTTTGCCGAAAATCGCAAGCCTGGCAGCCCTCCCCTTGCTTCTGGTTCTTTTTGCCAGCGCGACGCTCGCGCAGGAAAGCCTGCCGCCTTCATCGGAGGCAAAGATCGCCGCAGGCGTCGCAGCCCTCAAGTCGGGCGATCTGGACGGCGCAGGTATGGTCTTCTCGGAAGCGCTTCGGCAGGGCATCAAGCACCCGCTCGTCTATCACAACCTTGGCATCATCGCGCAGCAGCGCGGCCGGCACTTGGAGGCGGTCACGCGATTTCGTCAAACGCTGGCCCTGCAGCCAGACTTTGGGCCTGCGCACTTGCTGCTTGGCTCCAGCCTATTGGCGCTGAAAAGAAATGCCCAGGCGCTAAGCGAGCTCCGGCTCGCGGTCAAGCTAATGCCTGAAGAACCGCAAGCCCGCCTGCAACTGGCCAAAGCTTACGAGGCCTACGAAAACTGGGTCCCTGCCATCCGCCAACTTCAGAGACTCGTCGAGTTGGCTCCCCAGGAGCCCGAGTACTCGTATCAACTCGGGAGGGCACTAGCGAAGCTGTCCGGCTGGTCCTACCAGCGGATTTCCGCGCTCGATCCCCACTCTGCGCGTCTCGAACAGGCTCTTGGGCAAGACTACGCGGTTCAGGAAAAATATGACCTCGCTCTGGTGGCCTTTCAAAAGGCCGCGCGGTTGGACCCGAAGTTGCCGGATATTCACCTGGCCATCGCGCTCGTTTGTCTCGAACTGAAAAGGTTCGATGAGGCTCTCTCGGCGATCGAACTCGAGCTGACCCTGGTGCCGGAAAGCAAAGCTGCCCTGGACGCCAAGTCCAAAATCGAAGCGGCAAAGGCCGCGGCATCCCTTTGAGCAAAGTGACCGCCTCATCGAGCCATGACGTTACGCGCGGGAGCGCACGAACCCCGGCTTCCGCCGTGCTTGGGTTGTGCCTTTTATTCGTTTCTCCCGCACGGGCCTTCGCCGCGCAACAGGAAAATCCTGCTCTATCGAGCGCTCCCCGCGATCTCTCAGACTTGGAGCTCAGCGGTGAACTCCGCATGCAACTGGAAGAGGCTGTGAGTCGCCACGAATACAAGCAGGCGGAGGCCATTCTTGTTAAAGAAGCGGAGCGCGATCCAAACTCCATCCGCGCTTCGAAGCTGCTGGTTACCGCAGCCGGGGTATTCTTTCTCGACGGCCAATACCTCAATGCCGCGATCGCTTGGAAAAAGGCGGAGGCCATCGCTCCTCTTGACGACCGCAGCCGCTTCACTTTGGCCATGGCTTATATCGAGCTCCATCACCGCGACTGGGCGCGCCCGGAACTCGAGAAGCTTGCCAGCGCTCACCCCGACGATCCTCTCTATCTCTATTGGCTGGCGCGACTGGACTACGATGCCCGAAATTACGCGGCCGCCGTTAGCCGCCTCGAAAAGGTCGTTAAGCTCGATCCCAACATGATGCGCCCCTACGATCTTCTGGGGCTGTGCTTCGATTACCTCGGACAATTCGACGAAGCCATCAAGAACTACAACCGCGCGGTGGAACTGAATCGGCAACAATCCAAGCCCTCTCCCTGGCCGCACGTTGATTTCGCCGTTTCCCTCATGGCCATAAACCAACTGCCCGAGGCGGAAAAAAACCTTCGAGAGGCCATCGGCTATGGGCCCCGCCTTCCGCAGGCCCACTATCAGCTCGCCCGGGTCCTGGAAATGCAGGGCGAATACCAGACGGCAATCGAATCCCTCAAGCAAGCGATCGCACTGGATCCTGCATATCCTGAACCGCATTACCTGCTCGGTCGCCTCTATCACCGGCTGGGAAACACACCGCTCTCGAAAGTGGAAGTGGAGCGATTCAAGGAACTAAAAAAGTCCGGGGCCGCCGAACCCTCCGGGAAGTCCTCCTCGCCATAACGCTAGCGGCAATCGGTTGGTCAGCAATCGCGAGTTCCAGTGAAAAACGGCGCCCCGACTCGCATCGGGACGCCGCTTCTTCAGGGGTTTAACGGCCAAGTCTTCTCGTTAGAATTCGAGCCGCGCGCCGATCTGGATGGTGCGTGGAGAACTGACGCTACCGTCCCAAGTGCCAAAGTTTTTGATGTTACTGATGTCATTATGGAAGGCGAAACTTGAGCCTTGGTTGTTCACGTTGGTGGCATTAAAGAAGTAATGCTGATTGAATGCGTTAAAGAATCCAAAGCGGATCTGGAAGTTTTCTCGTTCCCCGATCCGGGTGTCCTTGGTAATCGAAAAGTCCACGTTCTTGGCGTTGGGACCTCTCAGGTTCGAAATGCGCGGTCCAACCCCGGTATAGCCAAATACTCCGGTGCAGCCCGGGCAAGCCCCGGCCGGCTCGAACGAGGTTAGGGGTTCGAATGCCGCTCTGTTGAGGAGCGGTCCTTTGCTTGGATCGTAGCTATTGGGGTCTTGGAGAAAAGGATTCGCGCCCTTGACCAATCCCACGAGGCAGTTCTGCCGGAATTGCGAAACCACTTCGCACGCACCCGAACGGAACCACATCGGTGTTCCCTTGGACCAGTGGATGATGGGGGACAGCTGCCAGCCACCTACGAGCCCGTTGACGACCCCACCTTGGTTCGCATACTTCTTGCCTTTGCCAAACGGTAAATCATAGACGAAGGCAGCCGATAGCACTTGTGGTACGTCGTCGGAGGACAGGGTGCGCGCACGCACTTTCTCGTAGGGTGAAATCACCCCCTGCGTGGCGTTCCAAGAACCGCCGAGCTGCTGGGTATTGTCCGAAGCATCGGAAAGCAGCTTGGAGTTCGTGTAAGCCACCAGCATGTAGAGCCCGTTTCGGTAGCGCTTTTCGGCCTTCATCTGGAAGGAGTGATAGATAGAATTCCCGTGATTCTCGTTCAGGCCCTGGAGCGGACCGCAAAACTGCGGGAATGGCAGCAATGCTTGCGCCACGGTGGGGGAGCAAGCAGAACCCGCTTTCGTCAAATCGTTAACCCACCCGGCGTAGGGAGATTTCACGCCAAAAAGGGTCTGGTTATCCGATGTGAAGGTGGCATTCAGCTCCGGTACGTAACTGCACTTGGCACCCGCGACCGGGTTGCCGGTAGCGCAGGATGGATCTATGGGGGATGTGTTCGCCTCCAGAGCTTGCATCTTCGGATCAAAGGGATTCAACACGTTAGCGGGATTCAAGCTCGAAGTTAGGCGCGTGCCCTTGTTGCCCACATAGGCCGCACTCACGAAAACATCCTTGGGAAGCTGACGCTCAATGGTCAGATTCCACTGCTGGGCGTACGGCCGGCGGTTCGCATCCACCGGGCGGTATGCCGAACCGTTTCCGTTGGCGGAGGTGGGGGCATGACCATTGTCAAATCCCGGTGAAATAAATGGAGGAAGTTGCGCGGGAGCGGGAACGCCGTTGTCCAGGTAGAACGCGGGATCCGGCTGGCCCGTCACGGGGTCCACACTGGTGCCAAACGTCTGGTGCAAGTTGAACCCATCGAGCGCCATTCCCCCACCCCAACCGGGGTAGAAGGCCTGGGCAAAGAAGACTCCGTAGCCAGCCCGAACCACGGTCTTTTCGTCATAGGAATAGGCCACGCTGAGGCGCGGCGCAAACCCTTTATGCCACGGCTTCTCGGGGTACGGGGCACCGTAACATGCGGAAGTCGCCTGGCACGCCGCATTATTACCCGCGAAGGCCAGACGTCCCGGGAGTCCGCCCGCATTCGGATTGGCTCCCGTCACGTCGATGAACGAAAAGTGGTCGTACTTTTCGCGCGAAGGGGTGTAATAGTCCCATCGCAACCCGTAGTTGAAGGTCAGCTTGCGCGTGACCTTCCACGCGTCATTGGCGTGCAGCGCCCACACGGTTTGGCGGGGATACCACGCGCTAACGACGCGGCGGTCCACCGACCCGCCGCTGACCGCGCCCAGGAAGAAGTCTGCGACCGGGCTTCCACTGTTGCCACTCGGTGAGCTTGTGGCGGAGCCATCGAAGTTATAGGTTCCCGACTGATTGTTCGACTGGTGGATGTTGCCTTGCACGGAGCGCCATTCCATCCCGAAAGTGAAGGTATGGGGTCCATGGATTTTGCTCACCAGATCGTTGAACACCCAAGTCGGACGAACGGTGATGTTCGTCGCCGGGGGGCCGTTGCTATTTGAGATTTGGTTGAACCCCTGGCCGAACGTGAATGCCGGCAGGGCGTTGGGCTTGGGTGCCGCATTCACAGTAACCTGTGGCAAGGCATTTGAGCCGGCGAGAAAGGCGAGGTTCTCCGATCCGTACCCTTCATTGCGATTCAAATACCCGAAGGTCGAGTGGTTCGTCATGGTAGCCGAGAAGGTGTGTTCCCAGTTGAATCTCGAGATCGGCGAATTCTGAGGTCTTGTTGGCGATTCCGTGGCAATGGAAACGGGAAGCAAAGTAGCTCGGTTGTAGCCGGTAAATTGTCGCCACCAGAAGAAGTAGAAGTGATCCTTCTCGCCGTAGTTGTGGTCAATGCGCGTCATGTAAACATTGGAGTTACTGGTGAGCGTATCGGGCACCGGTTTAGGTGCCGTGTAGTTACTGGTGGCGCTGGAATTTGTGGGCGTCGGCAATTGGCCGAAATAAGCTTTGGCAATCGCGCTCTCGCAAGCCGCGGGAATGGTGTTTCCCGGGAATTGCTTTCCCGGCCCCACTCCGGCAGCCGTCTGACAGGCCGCGCTGGCGTTGCCGGGCATGTAAATGGGCAATCCCCAGTCCGAGAAGTTCCCGCCTCTTTCCAGCGCCGAAGGAATGGAGATGGTCGGCGTGTTGGAGCCTCCGGCTTGGTGATAGGACTCCCAATCGAAGTAGAAGAAGGAGTGATGCTTGGATGTCCCATGGTACAGGAAAGGGATTTTGACCGGGCCGCCGATGTTGGCGCCAAAGTTGTGCTCGTTGTCCGTAGGACGTGGCAGCCCCCGTGAGTTGTTCGTCCAGGTATTGGCATTCAGCGCCTTGTTGCGGGCGTATTCAAAGGCGGCGCCGTGATATTGCGTGGTGCCGCCCTTACTGACCATAGTGATTTGGCCAGAGGTGGAGGACCCATATTCCGGAGCATAGTCTGAGGTGAGAACCTTGACTTCCTGGACCATATCCGGAGACATTTGAAAATCTTGCTGAATCGAGACCATGCCGCTCTGGCTCATGAAGCCTTCCTGCATCGTCGCGCCGTCTAGAAGTGCTTCATCGCCGGATTCCTGGCCTCCGTTGATGCGCGCCTGAAATGCTTCGCTGGAGCTGCCGGTCGTGATACCCGGAAGCAGAACGGCCAGGGCCGCCGAGGAACGAGGCTTTCCTTCAATCACCAACGGAAGATCTTTGATGGTGTCTGGGTCCGCGCCACCTTGCAATGTTCCGTTATCGTAGTTAATCAGCGTGTTCTCGCCCTCCACCGTGACGGTGTCCGTCGTAGCGCCCAATTTCAGTGTGGCGTCAGCATGCCCTGCCTGGTTGATCGTTAGAACGATGTCTTGCTGGATGTAGTTCTCGAATCCCGGTTTGCTGACCTTCAAATTGTATGTACCAGGAGTGACATTGCGAAACGTGTATTCTCCCCTTTCGTTAGAGTGGGCTTTCATTTCGAAGCCCGTCGCCTTGTTGATTAGGGTTAGTTCGGCATCAGCCACGGCAGCCCCAGATGGGTCCATGACTGTGCCGCTCAAGGTGGCGTTCCCAATCTGCGCCCGAACCGCGTCGGGGAAAGCCCACAATGTCACGGCCAACGCAATCAGCAGACTAAGTACAAGACTTCTGTATGTACATACATTGGTAACCATGGATGTTCACCTCGCAATAGGACTCTTTCGCAAGGTCCCCAATCGATTGCCCAGCAACCAGAAATACCCTGGATGAAACGCTTGGAGTTTCGAGTACACACCTACCCTCGGCTCCAATCCACCCTTTCAATAGATTGCATCGATAACCTGAATCTTCTACTTTGCCACGGAGGTTAAGAGTGTGTGCGTGAACATGTCAAGAGCGAATTTCTAAAGCGTGGTTTCAGCAAACCTAAACAACTTTCCTTCCCGAAGATGAGCGTAAGGTCTTTGATTCAAACGGTTACCATACCTGCGGACTCCATACGGGTTGGCAGTTGGTCTGCCGTTGCCAGCTCTCGAAATGCTGACTTGATCGGTTCGGCCCGACCGGCTTCAAGTTTGTTCGAGCAACGCCGTGCGGAGGAAGTTGGCAATCGAATCGGTCAGCCTGCGCGGGCAATCCGTGCGAACCATCGCCAGCGCCAACTTTCTTGTCAGGCGATGCCCCTCGACGCGAAACTTTTGAAAGAAGCGCGAGCGCCCCTTCAGGGCATGTTCGGGAAGGATCGAATGGCCAAAGCCCGATTCCACAAGCCTCTTGATGGCTTCGGTGTCGTCAGCCTCCATCTGGACATGTGGCCTGACGCCGATCTCCTTGAAGAATGCGTCGATGACCCGCCGCACGTTGCTTCGCTTCGGATAAAGAAGAAATGGCCGGTTATCCAGTTCCGCGGCCCGTATAGAGCCAATATAACTGCTGGAGGCTCTTTTTGCTGAGGGACGAACAGCGAGAAGTTCTTCATCGAAGAGCGGGATGATCTTGAGATTGTCTTCCGGAACGGGGAGCGAGATGAGCGCCAGATCAAACCGTCTGTCGAGCAGACCGGCGACCATTTCCTCCGTCACGCCGACGGTGATGCTAATCTTGGCATTCGGAAAGCGGGTGCGCAATTGGCGGAGCGGACTCCCCAGCTGGTAGATAAGTGTGGTGACGCCGGTTGCGAAATGGAAAGGGCGCATATCCTTCGTCACGTCGTTCTCGAACTCCTGCTGAATGTGACCCATCAGTGTAAGGACCTTTTGGGCGTGTTCTGCAAGACGTGATGCGGCAGGTGTTGGAATCAATCGCTTGCCCCGGTGGACGAACAGTTCGGAGCGGAGCTCCTCGGCGAGGCTGTGAAGCTGCAAACTGACCGCTCCCGGCGACAAGTGAACCTTCTCCGCCGCGCGCGTCATACTGGGCGAGTTCATCACGGCAAGAAATAGTTCAAGTTGGTGGATGTCCATCGGCACCTCTCCACAGGACGTCCGCGGCGTAAAAACGCACCATCGCGGCGCGAGCCGTCAGAACTGGCAAGAGGCCCAAACATGCGCGCGCATTTTACACTCGGCATGAGCTCCTGCGTCAAGTTCGAGATTTTCATCGCCCGTTGGAACCAAGGGCAACGCCTCAGTGACACCAACATCGGTGGAGGCGGTCGTCACGCCTTCAAAATCAACAAACACATGGCGGCCGCGTCTTCTCGGCGCGAGTTTGAAGCGGCGACGGTAAAGGGACACAAACTCGCAGGACTTATCGTCGAAGCTGCGCCACGGCAATTTAATGTTAGTGTGAGGAACTACAACACGCTCAAAAGCGTGTGTTCAAAATTCTTCTCATGCCCTCCGTCAACAACCGACCGGTTGTAGTGCCGATTGCGATTGAATCGGAAGGATCATGCGACCGCTTGAACGGGAAGCGGCTTGGCCAACTGGATCGGCGAACGTATGGTGCGGTAAAGTGGCACCGGCAATGACTGTTCCGGTTGTCTTTATGAAATTGCGTCGGTCTATGTTTTGCCTTTTCGTGCCCAACTCAGCTGAACGGCGGAATAATGAAAAAAAAAGCTCAGCGGAACGGTAGCGGGTTTGTCCATCAAGGCTGGCGGTCCAGCCGGAAGGCAGCGGCCTGGAAATCTCCTCGCAGGTCCAGCCGCAGGCCATGATTCATCCACCATGCACCTGTAGCGACTTCCGGAGTTCCGGCCTCAGCCTTCCCTTCGATCCAAGTAAGTTTGTATTGGAAATCGGGGTTGAGTCCTTGCAATTGAAGCAAGGGAAACCCGCGGCCTTCCTGAGTGGCATGGGTGAAGGCGAAGACGACCGCCTGGTTCTCGTCACGGGACACCGTTTCGGTGGAAGAAAAGGGACTGTTGTTCCGGGGGCTGATCAATCGATAGAGGTTGCCACGAACGATTGTAGGTTGTACCGCGTGATATGCGGCAACCAGCCGTTTAGCCGTTGCAAAGTCCCCCGCAGTCCAATTATTCAAGTTGGCGCCAATGCCCAACGAGCCTTGCATGGAACTGAGAAATCGATAGGTAAGAGAAGTGGATCGACCATTCAGCCAATGCGGCGAGTCAGTGACCCAGGCCATCATGATTTGCGGCGTGTAGGCGTATGTAAAGCCATCCTGAATTGTTAGACGGTCGAACGGATCCGTATTGTCCGAGGGCCAGACCTCATCAGTAAACTGCAGGATACCCAGATCGACGCGTCCGCCACCGCCCGAACACGACTCAATCTCGATTCTGGGATGCTTGTTGCGCAGATCGGCGAGGATCGCGTAGAGATTGCGAACGTATTCGACGTACACGCGACGCTGCTCACCGGCAGAAACCTGGTCCCAACCCGGCTCGGACCAATTCCGGTTGTAATCCCATTTGAGAAAGGCAATATCGTTTTCGGTTAGCAGCTTGTCAAGAAACGCCTCAACATAATCGCGCACCTCACGGCGAGCCAGATTAAGTACGAGTTGGTTGCGCTGTTCCGAACGGGGGCGTCCGGGAAAATTCAGCACCCAGTCGGGATGTTTGCGGTAAAGATCCGAGTCAGGATTCACCATTTCCGGCTCGACCCACAAGCCAAAATCCATTCCGAGCGCGTGCACCTTGTCGATCAGCGGTTTGAGGCCGTGAGGAAACTTCTCGGGATTGACATACCAGTCGCCCAGTCCGGCATGATCGTCTTTGCGTTGTCCAAACCAGCCGTCGTCCATCACGAATCGATCCACACCGATGGAGGCGGCTTTCTCGGCGAGCGCCATCTGGCCGGGTTCGTCAACTTTGAATTCCGTAGCCTCCCAAGAGTTATAGATGACGGGACGGGGTTTGGGTGCCGGCGCGTGTGGCAGAACATGGGCAAGCTCAAAGCGATGCAGCAACCGCGAAGCGCCTCCCAGACCATGGTCGGAATACCCGCCATAGAAAACTGGCGTCTCCAGATGCTCGCCGGGATTTAACCTGTAGCCAAAATCAAAGGGATTGAAGCCGCCGGTGAGACGCACCGAATCGAGTTGAGTCTGTTCCACGGTAATCCGCCAGGAACCTGACCATGCGAGCGCGCCAAACCACACTTCGCCGTGTTCCTCACCTGCGGTCATGGGACCCACAACCTTTTGGCCGCCGTTTCGCGAAATCGCAAACCAGGGATTGGCTTGATGACCTGTGCTGCCTCGACGGCTTTCGATGACCCTGGCTCCTGCCTGAATCGGCTCCTGATTCAAAGTCCACTCGCCGGCCCAGCGGCCGTTTAAATAGCTCAGCGAATAACGGGCGGGAGGAAGAGTCCATTGAGCGGCAGCGACCTGTTCAAGAAGAACAGGCTGTTTCTCGCGATTTTCAATGCTGGCTGACCGGGCGAGAATTCCGGTCTCGGAATCCATCGAGTAGCGCAACTTCACGTAAACTTCTCGGGAAATATCCTTGAGCAGGATCTCTAACGATTGCGACCCGTTCGGAGTGGCCCTAACAAAATGAAGTACCAAATCGCGATTGCCATCGGCAAACGTGATTTTCAGCGCCGGTTCCGTAAACAATCCGGCGCCCCAGGCGCTGTACTCCTCGGGTGTGTTCGTGTAGGAGGAATCAAACGAAGCCCACTCCTTCAGCGAGTGCGGTGGAGGAATCTTGTCCTGGGGACCGAGACGTCCGCCCCAATAGAGTGTCTGTAACTCGCCGCGTTCATTTTCTCCGAAGGCGTAAGTAGATCGTCCGCCATCGAGACGGAAGACTTGCGGCGCCTGTGCGAGGTTTGTGGGCGCGCCGAGATAAGTAATGAGAAGAGTTGTAAACACGGGGAAAAAGGTAGGCAACTTACGATGGACTCTCATGTCGCCCAAATCCTAGCATTCACCGAAGCTTCTGTCTCAGTTAGATTCGTGGAGCAAAACGTACAGGCAGTAACGGCACAAGCAAAAGAAGTTCGATTCAGTGAGGCTTGGTATAAGGGGAAGGGCATCCGGTTTCTGTCCGCGCGGGGCGTAGACGAATTGCTGAATTTCATGGTGCCCTTGCTCTTGCCCGGTTCGCTCATGCAGGTGGCCCCGTGTTGTGGTGATCTGTTCGGGTTCACTTGTGGGATACTCTATTGCCTTCGGCCCCTCCCTCTTCGAGGAGACCACAACGCGGACTCATCGAAACGACTTGGTGCGATCGGCAGGGCTTCCCATTGCTCCAGCCATACAGCGACGCAGGTGGGGCATCGCCTGGTTGCTGAGCTTCGGCGTGCTGGTCAACTATTTCGATCGCGTCAATCTGTCGGTGTCTCGGGACGCTCTGCGAGCCGCGTTCGGAATCTCCCCTGTGATGTTCGGCTACTTGTCGAGCGCTTATAGCTGGACTTATGCCGCGTGCCAATTGCCCTCCGGCCTACTGCTCGATCGCTTTGGCGTAAAGCTCGTCGGCCGAATCAGCACGTTTCTCTGGAGCGTGGCTTCCTTCGGCGCAGCCGTGTCCTCCGGCCTCCGTGGCTTCTTCGTTGCACGGTTTTTGCTGGGAATCGGCGAGGCTCCGACTTTCCCGGCCAACGCCAAAGCC
>Ga0126371_10005516_pt1 | contig 11237 bp, 5 predicted proteins | sample PanSoiMetaPlot_4_FD_110145 | JGI IMG/M metagenome (GOLD analysis project Ga0126371, IMG submission 110145) | Tropical forest soil microbial communities from Panama - MetaG Plot_4 | ecosystem: Environmental > Terrestrial > Soil > Tropical forest > Bulk soil | place: Panama | collected 2016-02-17
CCTGAGGCGAGCATTGAGGCGGGAACGATTCCTTTTTATGTCGCCGCCCCAGGCGCGACCGTCTCCATTCAAAGGGTGCGATTTGTTCGCCCGAGGAAATCCGCCATTCTCGTCTATGCCGTGAGCGGCCTGGTGATCGCTTCGTGCCGCATCGACGGAATCGTGCCGCTGCCAAATGTCGCCAGTTCGGGAATCGGGATTAGCGCTAGTGATATGGCACTGACCCCAAGGCCCAGTCAGCCGGGGCGCCCGGAAAATATCTCCGGAAAGATTTTGATCGCCGACAACGACCTCGACCTTGCTGGAGGAACGGCCTTCGACAACGTGCTCGGTATCGTCATATTCAGCGCGGGGGAATCGCCGAGCAGAGAGGTAGACATATACATTTCCCGAAACAGGATAAGGAACATCACGGACCCGGGGATCAACCTGCGCCGTATTGGCGGGCGCGCACACGTGGAAAGAAACGTGATTACCACCGGCCCGGTGTCTTCGCGGAAGACACCGCGCCCGGAAGCGATTCGCGTCGCATATATCGGTTCGTATGTCATTGCGCACAACGTAATCGATTGCCATTGGCCGGACCCGGATGCCATCGGCATCGGTGTGTTTAGCCAAGTCGCAGACTGGCCGGTGGTGGACGCCGTCGTAGTCGATAACGACGTGGCCATGTCGCCTCCTGAACGGGTGCCATTCGGCCATTTCAGTGCAGGCATCGACATCAGAGGCTTCGCTCAGGGCATCATCGTAGCGAACAACATGATTCGAGGCCGCGCCAGAGCTGCGGTCGCCGTCGATGTCTCCAACGGCCGCATCCCGGGTAACACCAAGTTCCTTCTCAACCGCTTCGACGACTTCGACGGGTCAGTCGCTGATGTAATTGTTGGCAATGGCGTAAGCGACACCCTAATTCTCGGACAGAAAGGTACAATCAACGACCATGGCAGCAACACGGTGATTTTGCCGTTCCGAGGCAGAACGAAATCCAAGGAATAGAAGCAGTATGCACCTGTAAGGTCGTTTTCAACAGATCGCGGTTGCGCTGAGGACGGGCCGCGCGCGTCCGTTCCGGTGTAAGCGGCTGAATTGGCAGGGGACAAGGCCTCGCAGTTGTCGAGCCCAGGGTGTGGTAGACTTGACCGATTTCTCGCGAAGGACTGCTACATGAACCAACTCAACGTGATCATTGCTCAACTTCAGCTGGTGGTAGCCATACTGGCCGCAGAGGGTGAGAAGACCAAGAACCCGGAGGTTCCGGCCTTGTTATCCAAAGCGAGGAGCGAGCTGGCGGCCATCAGTGCGCAATTCGGCGGACAGGATCCTGTCGGTCCAATGGACACATAGAACGCCCACCTAGCGTCCGTCATTACGGAGCATTCTGGGAATGGCTTTCTGGAATGCCGGATCCATCCAGAGTTGCGCCAGATCGGGGTCGTCTTTGATCTGGTTCAGACTCGCCGGATTGGTGAGGGTGGACCCGATGAACTGTATTGCTTGGGCGCGGTTCCCAGTTAATTCATAAACAATAGCCAGTCGGCTAGCGCGGGGTTGTCGCTCCCGATCTGGGATGTAGCCGATCTCGGCTAGCGCCTCCTTTGCTTGACCGAGGCGGGCCCGGTATTCGGCGAGGTTGGCCCGAATGTCATAATCGTTTGGCGTGACTTGTAGGAGCTTTTCCGCCAGTTCGATGGCCTTGCGCAGGGCCGGGGCGGACTTGCTCTCGCCGCCTGGCGCCCATTTGTAATAGATCCCCAGGTTGCCCCAGTAGTAATATCCATTAGCGTCCAGGTCGATGGCGGTTTCGAGGGCGGAAACGGCCTCGGGGAACCGGTGCTGATAATAGTAGGTCGCGCCCAGCGTCATATAAGTCCGCGGGTTGGGTTTGAGGCGGAGACACTGCTGAAGCTCTTCGATGGCGTCCTGGTATCGCCCCTGCTGCAGATACAGGTCGCCCAGATCGCGGCGCACAATATCATTGTCGGGAACCAGGTTCAACGCCCGCCGAAAGGCATTCTCGGCTTCCTGGTAACGTTCCCGCTCGTAGTAAAAGACGGCGATGAGCAAATGGGTGTACCAGTCGGTGGGTCTGGACCGGGTTGCCTGAAGGTACAGGGCTTCAGCCTCGGCGAACCGGCCAAGGTTGGAATAGACGCGCGCCAGTTCGCGCGGCGCTTCGGCATTGGAGGGCGCCAACTCGATTGCTTTGCGCAGTTCGCGTATGGCATCCTGCTCGCGGCCGGTGGTGCCGTAGATTTCTCCGAGTACCGAGTGGACGATGGCCAGGCTGGGGTCGAGAGCGACGGCGCGCTCGGCGTTTTCCAGGGCGAGCCGGAGCGCCTCTTTATCGGCCTCCGCTCGAGCTTTTCTCCAATAGGCTTCCCCCAGGCTGGCGCGGGCCAACGTGTAATTGGGATCGAGCGCAGCGGCACGCTCGAAGCTGGCGATGGCTTTGTCGATATTGCCCTGAACGTCGTATCGCGCCAGGAATCCCCGTCCCTCGAGGTACGAAGTATAAGCTTGGGGCGCCGCGGTGTTGTCCGCCGCGACGAGGCGCCGGGCCGCCGGAGTGAGATTCAGGTTGACAAGTTGAGCCAGTTGCTCGATGGCGCGATCTCTGGAGGCTACGGGCGTGGCCGGATCGTACGCAAACGTGCGCGAAGCGACGGCGCCCGGCCGTGCGGTGTCTACGAGATTGAGCGTGATCTGGAGGGTTTTTCCAAGCTGGCGGATGCTGCCGCTGACGGCCAATTGCGCGCCATAGACGCGGCGTGCTTCCTGGGCGCTCGCGATACCCCGGCGTCGGATTTCGGCCGCCGGAACGGCCATGACTTTACCGCCCGGTTGCTCCAGGCCAGATAACGCAGATGTGAGGATTTCGACGAGGCCATCGCCGATGGTGCGAACTCTCTCGTCAGTGGCGGAGACTTCGAGCGGCAGGAGGGCGACTAACCGGACGTCGGGCGCAAGAACGGGAAGTGTGGCGGCCGGGGCCGCTGGCGGGAGGGGTCGCCGCCACTTTTCGTAGACGACGATGCTGCCGCCCACGAGCGCGACCAACAGCAGAGCCGCGATGGCGTAGCGTTTCACTCGACTGATAGGCGCCAGCACCACCGCGAGCATGGTCTTAGTAGTAGCCGACGCGGCATCGGGCACCTCGCTTAGGCGGGACCGTTCGAGCGCAGCGGCCATAGCGCCTGCGCTATCGAAGCGCCGCCTGGGTTGTTTGGCCAGTGCCGTTTCCACGACTCTCTCCAACGCCGGGGGCGTCTCCGGACGCAGGCTGGTCACCGAAGGGGGTGCTTGGGAAAGAATGGCGTGGACAAGTGCCTCCGGATGATCGCGCTCGAACGGGACCTTCCCAGTGAGCATTTCAAACAGCAACACGCCCAGGGACCAGATGTCCGTGCGGCCATCGACTTCGACGCCGCGCGCCTGTTCCGGCGACATATAGACCGGCGTTCCCACGGCATGCCCGATTCCCGTGATACGGGTAGCCCCGGAGCGCAGCGCGAGCCCGAAATCCAGGATCGAGACGTGGCCATCGGGACTGATAATGATGTTGCTGCTTTTGATATCCCGGTGGACGATCCCCTGCTCATGTGCCTTCTCCAAGCCCCGGGCCACCTGAGCGGCGATTTCGACAGACTGCCGGATGGGGAGCGGTCCGCGACTGATGCGGCGCGACAGGGTCTCGCCTTCCAGGTACGCCATGGCGATAAACACGCGGCCGTCGGCTTCCTCGATATCGTAGATGGGGCAGATGTTGGGGTGCCGGATTACAGCCGCCGCCTGCGCTTCGTGTAGGAACCGCTGCTTGTCGTGATCGGTGAGCGAATCCGCGGGTAGAAACTTCAACGCCACCAAGCGGCCGAGACGCGTGTCTTCGGCCTGATAGACTTCGCCCATGCCGCCTTTGCCCAGCGGGCTGAGAATGCGATAGCGGGATATGATGTCGCCGCTGGTCATGCGCTGCCGACGGGGTGGGCCTGTGCGAGGTCGAAGTTCAGGGACGCAGCCAGTACATAATCCGCCCCGTTTTTGTCAGGGAATGCAACGGAACCGAGGACGGCCAAACGGGAGGGATTGGGGCTGTTAGCCGGCGCCGGTATAGAGAACGATTGACGCGAGCCTGCCTCTGCGGCAGTGGAAAGCGCTCCAAAATTATCCACAAGGAACGTCAGCCAATCGAGATTGGCGGTTTCGAGTTCAAGGTGAATGGCGCCTTCGGCGAACACCGGTGGGCTTACAGCCTTGATCTCGAAGCGCCTGGGAGCCGCCATTTGCTCGCAGGCGAACCCGATGACCCCAGGCGAGCCATCGAGAAGGTGTTCAACAGAGCCGGGTGAAGCCCACATGTCCGCCGTTACGCCAAAATCCTCAATCGCATGACCGGCGTTAGGCCCCGTGGTCCGCAGACACCGAAGAAACGCCAGCGACATGGTGGCACGTTCCTCCGGCGGCCGGGAAAGCGGCGGCAGCGGCTGAATGGCGAGATCGGGCAGAGCCGGCAGCGTATTCAGCAGATCGTCGTGACTCCAGACGTTGGCGCCACCGCCGCCTGTGTTGTTGTCCATACCGATGATGGGTCCGATTGCGTGGTCCTGGAAACCGGCGGAGAAGATATCCGCTGCACTGTAAGTCCATCCATCGGTCAACAACACGCAGGGACCCCGGTACACCTGACCGATTTCGTTGGCTTTATCCTCGGGGGTCAGTGGGTGGCCCAGGGTCAACGGATCGGCTGTTGCTGCGGAAGGCGCCGGATCGTTGATCCACGGTTGCAGCTTCACTTGAGCCTCGGTCAGTCTCTCGCTTTGCTCTGGTGTCAATCCGCCTGGATTTTGGCTTTGCGATCGAAAGATCGCCAGCATGCTCTGGACAGCCACGCTGTTAACCAGGTGAAACGCAGCCGGATGAATGTGGTTGGCGGTTAACATCTGGAGCATGCGTTCGGCGGCTTGAATATTCCCACCGGGATTGCCGCGGATGTCAAGAATCAATCCGTCGGGCGCCTTTGGTTGCATTACGTCGCCGAGGATGCGCTGGAATTCGCGGACGATATCCTCCTCTGAATTGAGCACGCTGGACGTGGTGAATTGCCGGATGCGAACGTAGCCAAATGCCGCGGTGGGTTTGGAGGGGGCGTGCAGAGTGGATGGATCCAAACCGCCCGGCTGAGCAGCGCCGCTGGTGTATTGGAACCGGAAAACTTCGGGGATGAAGGACTCACGCTGCGGGTCGATCGAGGGGACCTGAACCAGGCGCCCGCCTTGACGGACGAAATGCGCGGCCGCAGACGAAACGGCGGTGGTGGGAGCATTCACGCTAAAAGCAGCGGACGGGAATCCGGCGTGGTCGCTCACGCCCGTGGCCACACCCCAGCCGAACCGAATGGCGCGGATTCCTCCACCTTCGGGCGGCATATAGTGCAGGGTTGCCGCCGGATCATCGGGCGGCAGAGAAAAACGCAGCGGTACGACGGTCGCTGGAGCTGTCCAGTGGGTCATCTTGGATTCGCCCCAAGGAACAGGGAGGCGCTCCAGTGCTTGCCTCGATAACTGGGATTGGATCTCGTTGGTATTCCACCGGAGGATCTCCGCCCCTGGGCGGAAGAAAGGATGCCCGAGCCCGCCATTTGCCGTCGCGTTCATGACGGCGGTCACTACAAAGTGAGTGTTGCGCTCGCGATCCATCCAGAAACCGAGTTGGAATGGAAGAAAGGCTAACGCACCGCGCCACGGAGCGGGCAACCCATACCAGGTGTGAGGATCCATCACCATCCCGAAGGCAGCGCTGACATGGGAATGGAAGTCCATTTCACCGAGCATGTCCAGTTGGGAAGATATAACGCCCAGATTTTCCCCGGGATCTGCGAAGTCGCCGAACAGCTGCTTCTTAAACGTCAGGTGCGGGTAAAGATGATCGAACAGCAGTGCGGCCTGATCCAGGATGATGCGCTTCTCCTCAAGCGTCATCTTTTGCAGCTCGGCAGCTTGGAGGAATTCCGCGAGGGGCTGAACTTTCAGGTCCGGCAGGCCCAGCGAAGCGCTTTCGGCCTCTAAGGTCTTCCAGACGTTGCCCGTGAGGACGGACCCATCTTCGATGGCGATGCCATCGACAACGGGATCACCTCCGGGGATAGGACCGGCTGCGGCATCAGCCATTCGCATCACTCCTGGGAAATGTCCGATTATATGCCATTGGGACCGGACGGAAGCGTGGTGCATCTTATAGCCTGATTCGTGAGCGCCTCCCGACCTGTGAGCAACACCGTTCCGGCCGAATCGCCGCTAGCCTTGATCGGAAACGCCTCGGCAGATGACAGTTGGGGCGAAGACGTGCTCAGCGAGCTAGGCGCAGCTTTCGCGCGCGGGCCGGGCGGTAAACCGCGGGCGGCGAAATCATCAAGAAGGCCGCAGGCGTACTGATCGGGCCGGTGCCGCGGGGTGCTCCATCCTATCTCGGGCTCATTGCACTTGCAGGGTCGTTTTCAATAGATCGCGGTCGCGCGAGGACGGGCCGACGCGGATTTCGAAGTCGCCGGGTTCGACTACACTGCGGCCCTCGGCATCTACAATCTGGAACGACTCCCAGGGAAGGCTCACCGGCACGGTCTTTTTCTCTCCGGGCGCCAGGTGAACGCGCGCGAAGCCTTTGAGCGCCTGATTCACCCAAGTGACCGAGGTCACGACATCGGTCACATATACCTGCACGATCTCGTCGCCTTCCCGGCGGCCGGTATTCTCGACATCGACTGACACGATTGCAGCCTGCCCGCGCGCGAGCGTGCCGGCGGCGAGCCGCAGATTCGAATATCTGTATTGCGTATAACTGAGGCCGTGGCCGAAGGGAAACAGCGGTTCCTGCGTGAGGTCGGCGTAGCGATCGCCGTGCTGGCCGCGCACCTGGCTGTAAAAGACCGGCTGTTGGCCGACGTGGACCGGGATGGAAATGGTGAGTTTGCCAGACGGATTCGTTTGACCGAACACTGCCTCAGCGAGGGCGCGGCCGCCCTCCATACCGGAGTTGAATCCTTCCAGGATGGCGGCCGCGCGCTTGGCCGAGGGCGGCAGAACCAGCGGCTTGCTGTTGACCAGCACCACCACCAATGGCTTGCCGGTCTTCTCCAGCGCATCGAGCAGCGCGATCTGCCCGCCTTGCAGCTCGAGCGTGGCGGTGCTGCGCGTCTCACCGATGAAATTCAGGTGGTCACCCACTACGGCGACGATGACGCCAGACGCCTGCGCGGCGGCAACTGCCGCCGGAATGCCTGATAGGTCGTCATCGGTAATGGAACAGCCGCGCTCGTAGCGGACTCTGGCGCCGGCCGGGGCGAGGGCACGAATTCCGTCGAGCACGGTGGTCGTCTTCTCGCGCGGCTGCTTGCCGGCTTCCGGCGGGTGCTGCGACGCACCAAGAGTCCAGTCGCCCAACTGCTGGAGATCGTCGTCCGCGTTGGGGCCAATCACGGCAATCGAGTGAACTTTCGCCTGGTCCAGCGGGAGCAGGCCGTTGTTCTGGAGAAGAACGAGGCTCTGGCGGGCAGCGGCGAGGTTTACAGCCCGGTGGTCGGTGCGCGCGACTTCGACGGCGGCGCGCGCGAGATCGGGCCGGCGGGGGTTCTCGAACAGGCCCATGCGGAACTTCAAAGCGAGCAGGCGCCGAAGGGGCGCATCGATCTCGGACTCGGCGAGGCGGCCGTTACGGACGGCCTCCAGCGCGCCGTCATAGAATTGCGGGGTGGTCATGATGATGTCGTTGCCGGCGCGCAGCGCCATGATCGCGGCATCCGCGTAGGTTTTCGCCACCTGCTGCTCGGTGACGAGGCGGCCCATGCTGTCCCAATCGGTGACGAGGACGCCGGGAAAGCCCCACTCGTCTTTGAGGACATCGGTGAGCAGCCAGCGGTTGGCGGTAGAAGGCACGCCATCCATGGACTGGTAGCCGGTCATGAAGGTCATGACACCGGCGCGGGCGGCGCGCTCGAACGGCGGCAGGAAGTAGCTGCGCAGCTTGCGCCGGGAAATATCGGCCTCGGAGGCGTCGCGGCCGCCCTGCGTTTCCGAATAGCCGGCATAGTGCTTGGCGGTGGCGAGCACGGCGGCCGGATCGTTGAGACCTTTGCCCTGGTAGCCGCGAATGAGCGCGGCGCCGAATTCGCCGATGAGGTAGGGGTCCTCTCCGAAAGTCTCATCGGTACGCCCCCAGCGCAGATCGCGGGTGAGACAAAGCACGGGCGAGAAGGTCCAGTGTATGCCGGTCGGCGCCATCTCCTCGGCAGTCACTCTGCCCACCTGCTCGATCAGTTCGGGATTCCAAGTTGCGGCGAGCGCGAGTTGAGTAGGAAAGATGGTTGCGCCCTTCCAGAAGGAGTGCCCGTGGATGCCGTCCTCGCCGACGAGCAGCGGAATGGCGAGGCGCTCCCGGGCGGCAAGATCCATCGCGCGGCCGACCTTGGCGCCGAGGATGTGGAGGACGGAGCCGGCATGGCGGGTGTTGATGAACGAGAGGTCGTCGCCACGCGCGTCCCACAGCATCAATTGGCCGATCTTTTCCTCGAGGGTCATGCGGCCGAGCAGATCGGCGACGCGCTCGTCCACCCCCAGAGCGGGGCTGCGATAGGGAGGCGTGGGAGCGGGAGACTGCGCCCGGAGCGCGGCCAGCAGAACGGCAAAGACCGCGGCAACAGGGACCAGAGCTGTCAGCCTGAAACGAGAGATGAATCTTCGGGGGCTATGCATCTTACTCTTATTTTATATTTTTTCCCAGCTATTTCAGTGTTAAATATCCTGAAACCTGTTACAGTTTGAATTGTCAGCCCGATCGGGAAGAGTCAGCGTGAAAACCCCGCGCTCACGCGGCGGGGCTAAAACGGGCGCATCCGTCGTGTCAAACAAATATGCAGCCCGTGAGGTTCGCCTGAGTTCGCACACGGGCTCGGAAATGACAGCCTTCAAACCTGACGAGACCGCTCGCCGCGTTTGGATCGTATTCGGCGTGGCGTGTTTTCTGGCTCTTTTCGCGGCCCAGTACACCCGCGTGGCGAATGCCAATTCGCTTACCTGGGACGAGTGCAATCACCTATACGCCGGGTACATGTCGTGGACGCACAAAGATTTTGGATTGAACCCGGAACATCCTCCGCTGGCCAAACTGGTGGCCACCGTGCCGCTGCTTTCGATGCGTCTCCACATGCCCGCGCTGCTGGACCGTTCCTACGAAATGGAAGCATTCCTGGGGGGAAAGGATTTTCTCTTCCGGAACGATGCCAACGCGATGACGTTCCGCGGGCGCATGGCCGCGTCGCTGATCACGCTGCTGCTGGTGGTGTTTGTCTTCCTGGCGGCTCGCGAATTTTTCGGTACGGGCGCGGGCTTTCTGGCGCTCGGGTTGATGGCGTTCGACCCCACCGTACTTGCCCACGGCGCCGTGGTGACCACGGATGCCGCGCAATCGTGCTTTCTGCTGGCGTCTGTCTACGCGTTCTACCGTTGGGTGCAGGCGCCGTCGGCGTGGCGGCTGACAGCCGTGGGAATCGCCGCCGGGCTGGGGCTGGCGTCGAAGCACAGCACGATCCTGCTGTTTCCGATGCTGGCGGAGCTGGCTTGTGTCGAGGTGGTTCGCAGTCCGAAGCCGGAGCTCGGGAAGCGGGCTCTGCGCGCGGCGGGCGCAGTGGCCGCGATTGGGCTGATCGCCGCCGGGATCCTTTGGGCGTTCTACGGGTTTCGCTATACGGCGCGCGGGGAAGGCAGAACGCTGGCACCGTCGCTTGAAACCAGCCTTCGGCGCGTCCCGAGCAGGACGCAGGCTGCCGTGATCGGCGAGATCGCCGAACTGCGCCTGCTTCCCGAATCGTATCTTTTCGGACTGACCGACGTCCTCGCCAAGTCCAAGGGTTATCACAGCTACCTGTTCGGCAGGAGTTATCCAACCGGCGTCTGGTATTACTTCCCGGTGGGAATGGTGATCAAGTCGTCGCTGACGTTTCTGATTCTTCTCGGCGTGGTGATTTGGGCGATTGCCGCGCGCCGCTTCCGCCAATGGCGCGAGATTTTCTACCTGACGATTCCGCCGGCGATCTACATGGCGTTTTCCATGGCAGGAGGGATGAACATCGGGATCCGACACATGCTCCCCGTGTACGCGTTCCTTTTCGTGCTGATTGGCGGGGCGGTGTGGCAACTGGCGCAACGCAATCGCCGGTGGCTGTACGTTGCAATCGGACTGTTCGTCTTCCAGGCGATCTCCGTTACGCGAGCGTATCCGGCTTACGTTTCCTACGCCAATGAAGCCGTGGGCGGCCCGATGAAAGTGCACGAATACATGAGCGATTCCAGCGCCGACTGGGCACAGCAATTGAAGTCGGTCAAGCGCTACCTGGATGCGCGCGGAGTGAAATCGTGCTGGTTTCTCTACTTCGCCGAAGGCGTGATTGACTACAGCTACTACGGCATCCCGTGCCGGGCGCTACCCGCGGCGGACTCTTTGTGGGCTCGCGAGCCCGCCAACGCTCCTCCCGCTGTGGACGGCCCGGTGCTCATCAGCGCCGCCGTTCTCTCGGGCTTCGAGTTCGGTCCCGGCCCGCTGAACCCGTATGAGCAGTTCCGGACCATGCGCCCGGCGGCGGCCATCGATTACGGCGTCTTCGTCTACGAAGGCCATTTCGAAATCCCTCTAGCCGCCGCACTGAGCCATGAGCAGAAAGCGAACGATCTGCTAAACGAGAGAAAGATTCCCGAGGCTCTCGCTGAATCTCGCCGGGCACTGGCCTACGCACCCGATTCGGTGGGTGTGAACGCGACAGTGGCTCGTGTTTTGGATGCAGCCGGCCAGCGCAGCGAGGCGCGCCCGTATTACGAAAAAGCGCTGGCGCTTGCGAAGACCGTGGAGCCCGAGTTTCAGGGAGTGTGGATCCGGCGGCTGGAAAGCCGCCTCCGGGAATAGTAGGCAGTTGTAGCGCGGTGGGCGAGTGCCGCTTAGCGCGCAGCGGCTTTCTGCTTGTCCCACTCCGCCTGGAAGGCGCGTTGGCGTTCCGCCAGGTAGGCGTGGTAACCGTTGGGATCGATGAATGGATTCGGCCCGCCGGCCTTCATACGAGCGTACTTGGCTTCCATGCCGTAGTAGGCGCCGTGCGCCCCGAGAAACACATCCACGGGCAGAGACTGCAGGATCTTGAAGGTGCGCACATAGTCGTCGGCGATCTGCGGATAGTCCTTGTTGCCCACCAGGATGAAGCC
>Ga0126371_10005518_pt1 | contig 11236 bp, 5 predicted proteins | sample PanSoiMetaPlot_4_FD_110145 | JGI IMG/M metagenome (GOLD analysis project Ga0126371, IMG submission 110145) | Tropical forest soil microbial communities from Panama - MetaG Plot_4 | ecosystem: Environmental > Terrestrial > Soil > Tropical forest > Bulk soil | place: Panama | collected 2016-02-17
AAAGAGAATCCGTTTTCCAGCGGCAATTCGCCTTCGATGATTCTGCACAGTCAGGCATACCTGAATGGCTTTGCTGGGATCGATCGCTACTACGCACAGCTGCTGGCCAGAGCCTCCCAAAACAACCGCGACATCAGCTTCAACGAGGCGTATCCGGACTCGAATGGGGTCATCGCTAGTTCTCACAAAGTAAAAGGGGCCTTCACACGGGGCGGCCATCAGTTCGTGCAAGACGCCTTGAAGAATCCGTCGCTTTACATGGCGGGAGAAGAATGGGTATTGGGAAAGAGCGTCGCCCAGGGTTTGGACCCGGCGGTCGTGCGTCAGAAGTTGACCGACCGTTACAACCAGGATTTCGTTAACGAGTGGAATACGGTTCTGAAGACGTCTTCCGTTCCTGGCTACAGCGGCTTTCCGGACGCGGACAAGAAGTTGGCAAAGATCACAGACACGAAATCTCCGTTGATGGAGTTGTTCTACTTTGTGTCTCACAACGTAGACCTCGCTTCAGCAGATGTGAAAGAGCCATTTGCCCCTGTGCAGGCTCTTGAGCCACCGGGACCTGCCGACAAACCTCCCGACGTACTCATTACTCCGAAGATGCAAGACTACGTGAAGGCTCTGGGCACTCTCAATGCCGGAATTCACTCCATTGCAGAGAACCCGGGGGCACCGGATCCGATTCTGTTAGCGCAGGTTTCCGGAGCGCAGACCTCTGCTTCCAGTGCAGTGACCGCCGTGATTACTGCGATTCCGGTCGACAACTCCCAGCCAGTCGGAAACGAGAAACAGATTCGACGCCTCTTGGAGGAGCCGATCACAGCGCTGGATGCTCCCGTAAAAGCAGGCCCACTCAAGGCCGCGGGCGCTGCCGCCGCCGGATTCTGTTCCCAGATGAGAGGCTTGTATCCCTTCGATCCAAGTTCATCCAAGGAGATACCTCTTGACCAGCTCTATTCTTTATTGGCCGGAGACGAGTGGAAGAAGCTGAATGAAGCCGTGAAACCGTTTGTGATGAAGGTCGGCTCTGGCTATGTCGCAAATCCGACGGCCACTTCAAAACCATCCCCGGAATTTCTGCGCTTTCTCGGCAAGATGAGTGCACTCGGCGAGGTGATGTATCCCAACGGCTCTGCCCCACCTCATTTCTCGTACTCACTGAAACAGCTGCCTAGCAACCTCGAAGGTGTCGACGTCACGATTGGAAGTGAAAAGCTAACTGGAGCAGGTGCGCAGAAGACTTTCGTGTGGACTGGCGCAGCAGAAAATATCGATGTCTCGAAGAACGGCGACACCTTGGACTCGGCGAACGGGCCTTGGGCCGTATTTCACTTCGTCGCCCGCGCGAATCATGTGACCTACAACAATCTGGAATGGGTCATCCAGAACAACGGTAAGCCAGTGATCCTGCCGACAGGCAAAGTGAAATCGTACGACTACCAACTGCAAGTCACAGGCCCTGCCAATCCATTCTTTGATATGCCTGGGCTGAAGTGTGTCGGTCAGGTCGCGGGGAAGTAGCATCTCCCAGTGACGGCAGTATCAGATTCATGAGTGCAGGGGTGCCCCCACTTCTCGCCGCTTTTGCGAGAAGTGGGAAACGCGGGCGTGGAAGCGTTGACCACCCAGGACTCCAGCCAAGTGGTTACGGCAAGCCGGCTTTTCCATCGTCCAATCGTATCTGCGTGCAAGACTCTCCGCCACTCAATTTTCTGTAAGCCTGTGTAGGGACGGACGCGTTCGTCCGTCCCCCCGAATGAAAGAAGAGACTTCGTCAGTTGGTAACAGAAGAATTCTGACTTGCGCTCAGGTCGAACTCTTCTGACCCGACGGTCCCGACAGCCTGCCAAAGAACCGATCTTTCCACGACTGCGGCGTCGCGCGAATCAGCAGGCAGGTGATGTTGTCATCGCTTCCGCCGGTCTTGGCGGCTTCAATCAGATCGCTGCAGGCTTGGTCGAGAGACTCTTGATTGACCGCTTCCGACATCTTGTCTTCCTTGACGTAACGCGAGAGGCCGTCAGAGCAGAGCAGCAGCACATCCTCCGAGCTCAGTTCGTGATCGGCTAGATCCGGTTCGACAGTGTCGTCGGTTCCCAGCGCACGCACGATCACATTCTGCATTCTGGAATTTTCGGCTTCTTCCAGAGTCATGAGTCCACGCCGCACTTGCTCCATCACAAGAGAATGATCTTGCGTGAGCTGTGCGACTTCATTCTTCCGGATAAGGTAGATGCGGCTGTCGCCAACATTCGCAATAGAAAACTGATTTCCCTCGATCACAACGGCCACGATGGTCGATCCCATACCGGCCACGTTGATGTCCTTCGCACCCGCCTCGTGAATGGATTGATTCGCAAGTTGGATCGCGGCCGCCAGATCTGCGGCTCGTTGTGATACGCCTTCAAAGCGGGGAACTCCGTCCGAGGTGGTATCGGGTCTTTCGCGGTAATAGCCTAGAACCGTATCGACAGCGATCTTGCTGGCCAGTTCGCCGGCCTGCTGCCCACCCATGCCATCGGAAACGACGAAGATTCCATGACGTAGGTCGTATCCGAAATTGTCCTCGTTGTTTTTACGTACGAGACCGATATCGGTCATGCCGGCAGCTTGGATCACGTAACTCATGCAGGGTCAGGGAATCCTAACGTATCGGCCTCTTGGCGTAAACCCTGAGACGCAGCGACGAAGCGGCGGTCGCAAGATTTTTTGGCAAAACGACAGAACCGCCAGATTTCAGTCATGATCGACTAACGCCGGACCTTCCCGGCTTTCTTGCTGAGTGTCTGCCATTCGTTCTGCAGGTCCTTGCTGGCGTATTCGGCGAACGGAATCACAGCGTCCAACGCGCTCGCAGCTTGTTTCTTGTCGCCCGCATTGAAGGCGACACGCGCGCTCTCGATCGCGGACGACAACTGGCGGTCTGCCACCGACTTGCGTCGCGAAGCAAAAATGGGCACCAATCGGGTAAGCAGAGGAGATTTCGCGTCCTCGCGCAACGAGGGGTTGCCAGTGTCAGCCTGATCCAGATGGGCATAGGCATTGCCAATTGCCTGAAGGGCACTCGTCTCGCTGGCGCTCGCGTCACGCATTGTCTTCAGCGCTCTTTGCACTGCTTCGTGCTGCAGCACTGACGGCGGCTGAGATTCCAGCAAGCGAACCGCTTCCGTATACTGCTCGTGGGTGCGCAGAACTTCGGCGCTCTGCAAAACGGATTGGATCATTCGGTCGAAGGATTGCAGCCGAGTCTTCGCGTCTTCCAGGACAAACATCAGCGAAGCTGTCTCAGGTTCTGGTTTGACGTTGCCCAGCAGATCGACGATTTGCTGGTATGCCCCGCGTGCCATGAGTTCCTGCGCCTGCTGCATCAGGCCCTGGACGTGGGTGTTCTTCAGCCCGCGATCCGCTTCCTGGCGGGCGAAGTCCATCAATTCCGTAATCTCTGGCGAGACGATGCCTTCCTTCTGGCACGTTTCCAAAATTCGCAGCGCTTCGTTGTATTGCCCGGCGCTCAAGGCTTGATGCGCTTTTTGCAGATATTCCGCCCGTGCGCGCTCCTGTGTCCGTTCCGAAATATGGCCGAGGATTGTGGATTGCAGTGACAGCAGACGCTCATTTCCCGGTGCTTCGTGGAGGAGTTGATGCACCAGTTTCAAAGCGTCTTCGGGAGAACTTTCGATCAGACTACGACAACGCAGGGCGAGTTCGTCGACGCGTCGGCGGACCTCCTCGTCGCGGAGCTTTCGAGCCAGCGTGCCTTTCAGCTTGATCAGGCTGGGCTCACTGGGAAGGCGCTCAAGGGCCTGCTCGACCAGCTTTGCGGCGCGCGTCAATTCCTCAACTGTGGATGCAACCGAGACCTCACGGTCAAGTTGTTCGAGGATGCGCCGGCGCTGTTCCTGTTCGCGGCCTTGCTTGGCGGCCGATTGAAGTTTGATCAACTCAGGATTCGACGGGTCAATTTTTTCGATTTCGCCAAGAATTTCATTGGCTTCAGTGAAGTGGCGCGCTCCAATCTCTTTTCTTGCGTCATCGAGAAGTTTTTTCGCTTTTGCCTGGCGCTGAGCTTCTTCGATCAAGCGCGCCAGCACGACATGAGCGGCACGGACTCTTGAGTCGTCGCGATCGAGTTCGAGAGCCTTGGCGATCACGGCACTCGCTGCTTCAAGGTCGCCGCGCTCGCGGGCCGAGTCGGCATCGCGCAGATAGCCGTCGATCATTTCCCGGCGACGCTTCTTCTGCCGGGTCGAATCGAGCAGGTCCGAAAGCTCCGAACTCGATGGATCAAGCCCGCATGCCTGTTCCAGGCAGTGAATTGCGCTGTCGTAACGCTTGTCGGCGGATGCTTCCTCCGCTTGCGATTTCAGTTGCCGGATCTGTTCGGCGCGCGCCCTTAGGCTCAAACTTTGCCGGACTTGCGCAATCATCTGCCGGGCTGTGGTGTGCTGGCTGTCGACTTTCAGAACTTCGAGCAGAACGTCGCGCGCGGTTGTGAACTCTTCCTTCTGCACTAGCCGTTCTGCCTTCTCAATCCACTCCGCGACTTGTTCCTTTCTCAGGTCCCGTTCAATCGATCCGAGATCGGCGGCCATTTCGTCGGCCGTGGAGTAGCGTTCATCAGGACTCTTGGCGAGCGCGCGATCGACAATACCGTCAAGAGCCGCAGGATATTTTTCCAGATACTGACTGAGCGGAGGATGTCTTTCCGTCAGAATTTTGTGCACGATGGCATAGTCGCCAGTGAAAGGAAGCTGTCCGGTCAGAAGCTGAAACATCATAATGCCGACTGAGAAGATGTCGGACCGGCCATCGAACGCGGCATTTCGCAAACGTTCGGGCGCCATGTACTGGAGGGTGCCAATCACAGAGCCGGTGCGCGTTAGCCGGCTTTCGTCCTTCTACTGCCGGGCGATTCCGAAATCCAGCAACTTTACGATCCCGTCAGGTTGCACGATGACATTGGCAGGCTTGACGTCACGATGGATTACGTCATTGCGATGGGCGTAACCCAGTGCGTAACAAACCTGTTCCAGAATCTTCAGCTTGTACGCGAGTGGTTGAGACTTGCCGGATTGAATCAGGCGGTCGAGAGGATCTCCCGACAGGTACTCCATGACGATATAGGGAAAACCGTCCTGCTCGCCCAGATCGTAAACGGTGACAATATTGGGATGACGGAGCGCGCCAGTCTTGGCCGCTTCCTGATAGAAGCGCTTCATCATCTCCGGGTCGCCGGTAAATCCCTCGGTGACAGTCTTGATTGCTACCTCGCGATTGAGTTGGCGATCAAAAGCGCGATAGACGAGGCCCATCCCACCGCGACCGAGAAGGTCGACGACCTCATACTTGCCGATGCGCTTTATGTTCGGAGCAGTCACGGAAGCAGTCGCTTGTCAGGGTGAAGCGGCACCCAGGGAAGGGGTAGTCTGCTCGCTGGCGGTTTCTGGTCGGCCAGCCGATTCCTACGGCTCTTGGATGATACAGCGCAAAACATTTTCGCGCTAGGCGGCACTCTCCGGCCAAACCATGTTGAACTGATCGTGCAGGAACTTCTTGGCTTCGTCTCGTTCGGGAGTTTGCGTTTCAGGAGTTGAGTTGAGATAAAGGATGTATTGCTCGGCGCTGCCGTCGGTATCCCCGTCCACCAAGCGCTTGCGCGCCTGCGCCAGGATCTTGCCCGGCAGCGTCTGAACCTTCTCCTTGACGTCTTTGATCAGTTCGGCGCGGGCCTCGATTTCAACGTCGCCCAGAAACTGATTCTCATCGGGCAGGGTCCCGCTCGGCTTCACGCCCTTCGTATCTTCCGGCTTCACGTTCTCGAGTACGGTGAACTGCTTTTCCGATTGCTTCTTGATGGAAGGATTCGATGCGATCACACTACCGCTGGAATCGGTAATGCGGAATCCAAGTTCCACAATCGCGCTGAGATCGATCGTCCTCTTCGTGTAGCTATATGGTTTAACGATGTCGAACATCTTGGTTTTAGGGACGGAATCGAGTTGACGGCCCAGCGCATCCGCTTTCTTCTGAGCATCATCGACAGTCTGCTGGGCAGCAGAAATGTCTTTCTTTTTTCCGTGCAAGTTTGCGGTATCGAGGTTCTTCTGCGCTTGTTGGAGTATTTCCTTCGCAGTCTCGTACTCGCGGTTGGCCTTGTTCCACTCTTCGTTTGGTATGTCCCGGGTGCCCACGAGGTATTCGGAATCGAGCGACTCGATGCTCGGCTTCGCGACAGGACGGTGTTCGACTACATCTCCGATCAGTTGGAAGTTCGCATCTATCGGTGTTGTGTCGGCAGCGCGAATGATTCTGACGGGAAGGGTTGTCGTCTCGAGTCCCGTCGCGATCGCGTCGGAAAGCTGGTCCGCGAACCCGGAACTTTCCCGGCGCGACGTCTGGTCGCGGAACACAACTTTGATCGAAAGCGTCGAGCGAATGTTGTGGACGCTCGAGTACTTCGTGCGTTCGTCGCGAATGTCATCGCGATTGGGTTGGTATTTCTGGGCTTGCTGCAGGTACAGCCACGCAATCCCCACTCCCGAGCCGAGTGGCTTATCGAGGTAGATCTTGGCCCGCGCTACATAGTAATCGCTGAGGGTCTGAGATGAGAGGTCGCGGCGGAGTTTCAGGTTCTGGTTGTCAGGTTGCAGGTTGCAAGCGCGCTGCAGGTAGGTATAGGCCTGCTGCACGCCAATTTCGTCCGCTCGTCCTTGAATCGGGTTGTGCGCGTCCATCAGACGCTTTGCCTCATCGGACGCGGCTTTCACGTATGCGGGCTCCAGGGTCGCGACGCGATCCCTTACCAGTGCGCGCTGGGAGTCCGGGAGATCGGCCACGACCTCATACGCGTCAATGAATTTCTTGTCCTGTTCGAAGGCGTTGCTCTGCTGCAGAGCGTTGTCCGCCGCGGCTTGATCAGTGGCCGAATGCAGGCTGGTTTGGGCTTGCTTGAGAGCCGAAGTGGCCTCGTTGGTTGACTTGATGGAAACGGCTTTCTGGTATTCCTGGACCGCCTCGCTCCATTTCTGCGCCGCAGTGTCCGCCTGGCCGCGATCGAAGTGATACTGGTACGCCTTGTCGACAATCACTAGAATGCGCGGTTCTTCGTCGGCGAAAGAGCGGAAATCTGAAACCGCAGCGACTGCTTCATCGTAATGTTGCGCAGTGATATTCGACTGTCCACTTTGGATCGCCGACTCTACCCGCTTGGTTTCAGTGGTAACTGCAGCCTCCAGCGTGGTTCCCTGGTCAAAATGCGGATCGACGCCAAGCGCTTGCTGCGTTAGTTGTTGGCTAAGGGCAAGGTGCGAATATCCGCTCGTATGGTTGCCCAAAGCCTGTTTGTACTCCTGCAGTTCGGTGCGAATCTTGTCGGCGACTAGCACCAGCTCTGCATGTACAGCATCGTGCAGTTTGACGGCATCGTTATTCGTCGGCACAAGTTCGTGTGCCTGTTCAGCTCGCAGGAATGCAGTTCGAAGCTGCGCATAAGCCGGTGACGCAGAAGAGACGGAGCCGCGATAAGCAGCCAAAGCGTCGTTCCCATCCGCCAGGAGAAGCGTGGCCATGCTTTGCTTCGCTGCATCCGTGTGTGCCGCTTTGGGGTATCGGGCCAGATAATCCTGCCACTGCGCGACGGAGTGAGCTCGATTCGCGCGAAGGTATTCTGCGAGCTCGGTATCCGGAGCCTGCACAAAAACAATCTTCACCGTGGGCTTGAAGGGAGGGAGCGTGGTTACGCCCTGTATCGACGAACTCACTACCTGTCCGCTAAGCGTGGCGCGATCGGCCAGCTGTGCGGGAGTCAACGACTCGTCTTTCTCAAACTTCAAGTTCGTGGGTACCACGCATTCTGCTTCGGCGCCGTGGGTGAGTGTCATGGTGCCCTTGGCATCGCGCTCCAGAGAGGTTACGGAAGGGCTGAGCGCAATCTTGGGCAGCTTGCCGTAATTCGATTTGTTGATCTGGGTAACGCCGGCGCAGCTTCGTACCTCCGCCTTCCCGTTAATGAGCAATCCGGTGAGTTGAACAAACGCGGCGCCGTTCGGGCCGTCGTACAGTTCGATTGCGTTGATGGGTACGTCTTTGGAGTGAACCGCGGGAATCGCTGCCAGAGTCAGGAGGAGGAAGAGACAGGTTTTCGTCAGAAAAGGCCAAAGACACAAAACAACATCGAACTTCGAACGTCGTGGCATAAAAACCCCGGGGTGACGGCAAACGTCATATGAATTCGCCCTGCCTAGGTGCCCGTATCATACTCACTGTCGATTCGAAGTCAAGCGCGGCTGGGGGATAAGAGGGGCACAACCGTTCTATGAAATCTTCATGGAATCTTCATCGTGAAATGATTGCTACACGTAGCAATTTGGCGTAACCTACTTTCCCGGACGCTTCTCCTTCCCCTCCGAAGTTCCCGAACCTCATGGCGCGTTTCGAGCCAAAAACCGACAGCAAAGAATTCGAGATCCAGAATCTCGATAAGAGTCCATCGACAAATCCCGGAGAAGCGGCGGATCTCACGATTCGCATTTGGCAGCGGGGTGCCAACAGCGATAAAGCGGCTCTGACCTGGAAGCGCGAGAGCGTTCTGGTGTACATGATTGCCGACCTGGTTGTGGCGAGTCATGGCCGAACGGTCGAGACTCCGGTTGCAATGGCAGCCCACTTCGACCATTCACTGCAGGCCCTGGTAGCGGCAAAACGAATACAAACTGCGATCCTGGAGTTTCTTGCCTGCAGGCCAGGAGATTGCACGGGGGCTGCTGTTCTGATCCATCCAGGGGTCGCAACAGGTTTCACTCCGGCGATGGCACAGGGTGCGCTGCGGTTGGCGGAGCCGGGGCAGATCATCCTTTCACCGCAAATCGTAAAGCAATTCCAAGCCCGGCCTGGTATTGAACTTCGGGCGGTCGCACCTCTGACGACCGGCGGCACCGAGCATACCGGTTTGATGGAGTTGTTATGGACTTCAACTGAGCGGCTGCAGAGCCTGCGGAACACGGCGCCAGCGGCGGCTCCAACCGCCAATCTTGATGCGCCCTTTGGGGCGACGATGATCGTAAAGACATCTCCGGCCCACACTGCGGCAAACCAAGTTGACCGGGCTGACAGGTCCAATACCGATTCTGCAAGTCCTCAAGCTGCTGATGGATTTTCAAACCGGGATGAAGCTTTCGCTCGGGGACTCGCAGAATTCGAAGAACACCGATCATTCATCACGCCGTTGAGGATCGGCGTTGCGACGATTGGGGTCGTGCTGGCGGTTGCAGGGCTTTTTCTGTTCCACCCGTGGTCAGATCCCAATGTTCGGCCGAAACCGCAATTACACGAGGCGCCAGCGGCTTCCGTGGCCCCACCCAACGAGCCGGCCAGCGTTGTTCCGCAAGCGCCACCAGTCGCACAGCCTGCTCCTGAGTTGCCGACGACATCGCAACCTCCCGTTGTAACGCCTCCTGTTGCCAATAATCCACCCCCGCAAAAGAACAGAGAAAAAGACAAAGGCAGGAAGTCGGAAGACGCGATTCAGGGAGTTGAAGGCATCAGCACCTACAACGGGATGACACAGAAAGACATCCCGCAGTTGTTGCAGTGGGCGCGGTCCGATGCGGGCAATGGAAACTATGCGAAAGCCGCGCAGGAATACCGCGCGATTCTCCAGTTGGAGCCGAACAATTCGGCTGCACGTGAAGGGCTGCGTAAGATTCAAGTGGCTCAAGGGCTGGATCAGTAGCATAAGTCGGATTGCCCCAGCCACCCCCAGGCTGGGTTCTCGCGAGGAATCTCCATGTCCAACCGATTCGATTTCGGCGGCGTTAACTTGCGAGCGAGTGACCAGCCGGCAATTGCTCGTCCGACTTCTGAGACACCGTTTTGCATCGCGATTCTTGGAGATTTTAGCGGTCGGGGGAATCGAGCGATTTGCGAACCGAGCACGATCGGCGACCGGCGTGTTTGGCAGTTGGATCGCGATAACTTCGATGAAGTGCTTTCGCACTTGCACCCTGAGCTGCAATTTCCCACCGAAAGCGGAGTTCCACTGATATTTCGTTTTGCAGAGCTGGAAGATTTCCATCCCGATAGTCTTTTTAACAACGAGGCCTTTCAGAAACTCAAAAGCTTGCGCGAGCAGGTACGGGATCCATCCACGTTCAAAGGCGTTGCGGAACGGACCGGGATATTGCCGGCCTCCACGAACCACCCGCTTAGAGAGCATGAACGAGCGACCGAGCCGGATGCTGTGCGACTCGGATCGGGTAGTTTGCTGGACGAGATGATCGAGGAGACAGAATCTCGCGTTGCCCTGGAGCCATCGCCACGGATGGATGAAGTGAAGGAATTCGCGCGACAGCTAGCGGCGAAGTACGCCGTCAGCGCACCCGATGCCCGGCAGCCGGAGATGATTGCGTCCGTGGATCGTGCCATCGGGGACACAATGCGCGCGATTCTGCACCATCCTGATTTCCAGGCTCTTGAAGCAATCTGGCGAGCGGCTTTTCTGCTGGTTCGGCGACTTGAAACTGGTTCCCGACAGAAGATTTTTCTGTTCGATATTTCGAAGCAGGAACTGGCGGCAGATTTGAGGTCGACAGAGAATCTTCGGGAGACGGGAATTTTTAGACAAATAATTGACAAAACTGTTGAAACGCCCGGTGCAGATCCCTTCACAATCGTCATAGGAGCGTTCAGATTCGGCTCGACAATTGAAGACCTGCAACCCTTGGCGAAGTTGGCAAGAGTAGCGGACGGCGGAGGTGCGGTGCTTCTTGCAGAGGCAGATTCCATGTTATTGGGGTGTTCCTCTATTGAGGAGTCACCGAGTCCACGCGACTGGAAGCGGCCAGAATTGCAGAGTGTATGGGAGAAGCTTCGTTCGCAACCGGAATCGGCGTCGATTGGGCTGGCCCTGCCGCGTTTCCTGCTGCGGTTGCCTTACGGGAAGGAAACCTCGCGGCTGGATTCCTTCGATTTCGAGGAATGTAATGGCTCGCCGAATCACGACGATTATTTGTGGGGGAATCCGGCCTTTGTTGTCGCTTTAATGGTAGGGCAGTCTTTTGAGGACGCCGGGTGGGAGATGCAGTTGGGGCGCCGTTCTCAGGTCGAGAATCTGCCTCTGCATACATATCGGGCTGAGGGTGATCTGCAGGTGAAACCGTGTGCTGAAGTCTTGTTAACGGAGGAGGCTGTTGAACGGATTCTTGATCAGGGGCTGATTCCCCTGGTTTCGTACAAGGGG
>Ga0126371_10005519_pt1 | contig 11233 bp, 12 predicted proteins | sample PanSoiMetaPlot_4_FD_110145 | JGI IMG/M metagenome (GOLD analysis project Ga0126371, IMG submission 110145) | Tropical forest soil microbial communities from Panama - MetaG Plot_4 | ecosystem: Environmental > Terrestrial > Soil > Tropical forest > Bulk soil | place: Panama | collected 2016-02-17
CGGCGCGGAGGAGAGGTCGGGCATGTGAATCGTCAGTTCCGTGTTGGACGCGGGCCGGCCATCCGGGCCAGGAACATGAAGTTCAACGTCGACAACCGTGGGCGGCGGAGCCGGCTTGTTCTGGGCGAGTAAGCCGAGCGGCAGAATTACACAAATGCAGATGATGGCGAGAAATGAGCAGGACCACTTCGCATGAAGCCTCATGTAAGCCCCTCGGACTAGGAACGAACATGCAAAGGATTGTTGCGAAGCAGAGTTGACGAATTTTTCTGCGTTTTTTCCAAAAGACGTATTCGCCGCATCCGTTTTTTTGGAAGCCGGAGAATTATTCGCGCAAAGCTCGAATGGGATCAATCTTTGCCGCCCGCAGCGCCGGTAACAGGCAGGCTGACGAACAAACCAGCGCCATTACCAGAAACGCTGCGGCGAATGTCAGTGGATCACGCGGGCTCACGTTATAAAGCACATAGCCCATCAGACGCGTGAGCCCGAGCGCAGCGGCCGCTCCTGCGGCGACTCCGCCGGCGGTGAGGAAAAAGCCCTGAGACATCACCAGGCGCAAAAGATCGGGAGCGGTAGCGCCCAGAGCGATGCGCAATCCTAAATCGCGCGTGCTCTGCGAAACCGCATAGGACATCACGCCGTAGACGCCGATGGCCGCCAGCAGCAGCGCCAGTCCGCCAAAAATGCCGAGCAGGGTCACCGCGACATGCTGAGACGAATTCATTCTGTCCATGAGGTCACGCATTGTGAGCACACGATAGGCAGTCAGATTCGGGTCGAGCGATTGAATCTCCCTCCCCAAAGCAGAAGCTACTGTCGCGGGCTCCATTTGCGAGCGGATGTTGATCAAAACGAAGGTAGATGGATTCTGCCGTAACGGTACGTAGAAAAATGGCTTGTTGGCTTCCAGCAGGTTTTCGTATTTGGAGTTTTTCGCCACGCCCACCACAGTCATGGAGCGGTCTTTCACCTGGAGACGCTTGCCTATGGCATCGGCTCCGCGCCAGTAGCGAGCAGCCATGGTTTCGTTGACGATCGCCACTGGATGAGCAGTTTCGTTATCGGCGCGGGTGAAATCGCGGCCGGAAACGAGCGGAATTCCAGTTGTGGCGAAATATCCGGGACTGACCTCGTTGTATTCAATCTCAATCCGTTCGTCCGGAGCAGCATCGTATCCGTCGACCTTGATGGGAGCGGAAGAGTAAGGACGGTAAGTGAAGGGAATATTGCGTGAGTAGGCCGCGGATTGCACGCCGCTAATCGCACGCACACGGTCAAGCAACTGGTCCTGGAAGTTGCTGGCACGCTCACGATCGTAGCTCGTCCCAAAGAGATCCAGGTAGGTAACCATGAGCCCGCGCGCGGAGAATCCGGGATCGGCGTTGCGAAGGGCATGCAGGCTCTGAATGACCAGACCGGCTCCCACCAGCAAGAGAAAACTCAGCGCTACCTGAACCAGCACCAGACCGGAGCGCAGACGTGACCTGCCGCGTGCGCCCAACAGAGTGCCCGATTCGGATTTGAGTGCGCCGGCCAAATCCATGTTGCTGGTCTGGATAGCGGGAACCAGCGCAAAGACGAGTGTGGCGATCAAGCAGACGGCCGCGCTCATCGCCAGCACACGCCAGTCGATGTTGCCGGGCACATAGAGCGGCGCGGTGCGCGCGGGCAAAACCACAGTGAGGAGATTGCGGCACCAGTAGGCCACCAGGAGACCACCGGCGGCCGCGATGGAGGAGAGGATCAACCCTTCAGTCAGAAGCTGCTGCAGAATGCGCGAGCGCCCCGCACCCATCGCCAGTCGAACCGTCATTTCATGACGCCTGCCAAAAGCTTTCACCAGCAGGAGATTGCTGACATTGGCGCTGGCGATCAGCAGCACGAAGAACACTGCGCCCAGAGTGACTACAAGGATCGGCAGAACGGCCGAGGTGGCATTGAAAGGAGATTGCCAGATAGGCAGCAAGGTGACGCCATGACCGCGGTTCGTCGCCGGATATTCGGCCTCCAGCCGTTTTGCGACTGCTGCAACTTCCTGCCGCGCCTGATCGAGAGTCACGCCGGGCTTGAGCCGGGCAAAACCTTCGATCCATCGCTCACCGCGGTCCTCCAGGTGGTAGCCGGTGGAATCGAAAGTCTCCTGCATCGACGCCGGAACCCAGAACTGCCAGGAGTAACCCACAAAAGTGCCGTAGAAGCCCTGCGGCGCTACGCCAACGATGGTGTGCGGTACGCCATTGAGCAACTGCGTCTTGCCGATTACGCGCGGATCGCCCTGGAAGCGAGTCTGCCACTCCACGTAACTGATCACCATCTCGGGATGAGCATTGCGGCCATAATCTTCATCGGGCGTGAAGCCGCGTCCCAGAATGGGATGAATGCCCAGCGCATCGAAGTAGTTTGCAGAAACGAGGCTGCCGGTGGCGGTCTCCGAGCGCTCTCCGATACTCAGGGTGGCGCCGGTGATCTTCTCCGCGATGAACGAGTCGATCAGAGTGCAGTTCTTCCGCAGATCGAGAAAATCGGGCCAGGAGATGGGGACAACGCGGGAGACGCCGCGCTCGGTCCCGCCCAGCACCATCACGCGCTCCTGATGCGAGACAAGCGGATAGGGACGCAGGACCGTGCCTTCGATCCAGGTGAAGACCGCAGCGTTGGCGCCGATTCCCAAAGTCAGACAAAGGATCGTGAGGATGGAAAATCCGGGACTGCGACGAAGCATGCGCAATCCAAAACGGATGTCCTGAGGAATGTTCTCGAGGAACCGGGTGCCGCGGGCTTCACGGCATTCTTCCTGATGCTGAGTGACGCCGCCGAACGAACGCAAAGCAGCAAGGCGGGCTTCCTGCGGATCCATGCCCTGGGCAATGAACTCTTCGGTCTGCTTCTGGAGGTGAAAGTCGAGCTCGTCGTTCAACTCCCTGTCAGCGGCTTGCCGTTGAAATAACGACCGGATGCGCAGCTGCAATTGATTCGTCCAGCGCATGTTCACCTCCGCTAGTTGGTTTCCAAAACGAGGTCGATAGCGCCGGAGAGGCGGTTCCATTGCGCCTGCTGCTCACGCAAGTAGCGCGAGCCATCGGCGGTGAGCGAATAGTATTTGGCGCGGCGGTTATTATCCGATTCGCCCCACTTGGCCCGGATCCAGCCCTGGTGCTCAAGGCGATGCAAGGCCGGATAAAGCGCGCCCTGGTTAACCTGCAAAACGTCCTTTGATATTTGCCGGATGCGTTGCGCGATGCCCCATCCGTGCATCGGCTCGAGCGCCAGCGTCTTAAGGATCAGCAGGTCGAGCGTGCCCTGGACAAGTTCTGTCGGCTTTCCCATTCCAACTCTCCTGTCAACGAATGACAAGACTCTAGCTTAGACTCCTGTCAATGGTCAAGGGGAGCGGCAAGTTTCAGGATTTTCCGGAAGCTATTCTGCAGCTTTTGCAGCCAGGGTCTCGATTACGGCGATGTTCGCAAGCAGTTCCTCAGGTAAAGCGTGCCGCTGTTGAAGATATTGAGGGCTGCTGTAGGAAAGCCAGACTTTGCCTTTCGCATCCTGCCAGACCAGGATTTTCAGCGGGAGGTCAATAGCGCTGTGGGGCGCGGCCAGCATCAATGGAGTGCCGCCTTTGGGATTGCCGAAGATCAACAGCTTGGTTGGAAGCATCTTCATGCCCACCTTTTCCGCCTCGCCGCTGTGATCGACCAATGCAAATAGGGTGATCCCTTTGGCCTGCAAAATGTTTTTGAGTTTCTCCACGGTTTGGTCGACCGAGTGGCTGCCCGGCTTGTCTATAATTCCGCTATCGGTCGTTGTTGGCATGCATACCTCCGCGCGCTGAGAGCATAATCCAATTTTGACGAAGAGAGCGGCGGGATTGCCGCCGCTCTTATATCGGGACTAAACGGTCCCGAGTTGTTTTTGAGTTCAGCACGTCTAAGCCGCGCCGTCAAAGCTCGCTTTAGGCGGCCGGCGCGAGTTTCTTCATCCGTTCCTTCATCTCCTCGGGCGAAACATCTTCAACGTGAGTTGCGACGGCCCAGAGATGTCCGAAGGGATCCTGAATGAAGCCGGAGCGATCGCCGTAGAACTGGTCCTCCACGGGTTTAAGAATCTTAGCTCCGGCGGCGGCAGCGCGCTCGACCACACGATCCACATCCGGGAGATAGAGATAGAGGCTCACCGGAGTTGCACCGATAGTAGCGGCGCTGGAATAGCCCTGGCCCATCTCTGGTCTTTCGTCGGCCAGCATGATATTGGAATCACCGATCTTCAGTTCAGCATGTCCGACGGTCCCATTCGGTCCGTTAAAGCGGAAAAGTTCGGTGGCGCCGAACACGTTCTTGTAATAATCGATGGCTTTGGCCGCGCCCTGGACGACCAGGTATGGGGTAATGGAGTTATAGCCTTTGGGAATATGCGGGATTTTGGTCATGATCTCTCCTTGTGCTGATGGGGCTGTTCCGTTGCCCCGACGAAATCGTTTGGGTCTGAATGGAGCAGGTGCAGCCCATTCGCTCCGCTCAGGATTTCGGCTGGCGGCTCCGGCGCCGCCAAAAACGCCTCAAATTGATGTTTTGAGCGCGCAAGACTCGCTCCCGCGCTGATTGGCCTTATCTATCACAACACAATTCGCGAGCAGGCTCAACGCACGAACGCACATAACTCGGTTACCCTGCCTACCTTAGTGTCGAGGCCCGCAACCTTGCTTCCTTTTCTTTGAGCTCGGGAGTGAGGTTCTCACCAAAGTCTTCGGCTTCAAAAACCTGCCGGATCTCGATCTCAACGCCGCCGTCAAAGGGGGCCCTCTTAAGCCACTCAACCGCGTCGTCCATCGATTTCACTTTCCAGAGCCAGAAGCCGGCGATCAGCTCTTTTGTTTCCGGAAAAGGCCCGTCGATGACGGTGCGCGTCTTGCCGGAGAAACGGACACGCTTGCCTTTGGAAGTTGGGTGCAGCCCTTCGCCCGCAAGCATGACTCCGGCTTTCACCAGCTCTTCGTTGAATTTCCCCATGGCGGTGAGGATTTCCGTGCTGGGCAAGACGCCTGCTTCGGAATCTTTATTGGCTTTTACGATGACCATGACTCGCATTGTTGTTCTCCTGATGTGGATTCATTCATTGATCGAATGAGGCATGGCGGAATCGACATCAACCTTGCTGGTGAGCCTGCTCCAGGCGCTGGATATCGATCTTGTCCATCTGCAGCATGGCTTGCATGACGCGTCCTGACTTTTGGCGATCGGGGTCGCTCATGAGTCTGCCCAGCGCGGTGGGAATGATCTGCCAGGAGAGACCGTATTTGTCCTGCAGCCAGCCGCAGCGGTCCTTGCGTCCGCCCGCGGAGAGCTTGTCCCAGAGTTCGTCGACCTCCTGTTGCGTCTCACAGTTCACGAACAAAGAGATTGCCGGCGTGAATTTATAGTGTGGACCGCCGTTGAGAGCGGTGAACTGCTGGCCGTCGAGCTCAAAGTTGACGATCATCACCGAACCCTTCGGTCCGGGACCCGCATCGCCGTACCGGCTGATGGAGTTGATTTTCGAGTTCTTAAACAGCGATACGTAGAAGTTCGCGGCCTCTTCCGCTTCCTTGTCGTACCAGAGAAAGGGAGTGATTTTTTGCATAGGGCTGCTCCGTCAGAGATATTGAGGCGCGTCTCGGTCCGGCTGCTGCCAGTCCACGTGCGATGCCTCTGTAATGTATCGAAGATGCCGGCCAGGAATCGACAACGGGCGCCAATTTTTCCTGGGGAGTCAGGAAGCAGGCGCTCAACGCGGCGGGAAATGTGGTTCGCGACTACTTATTTCAGCACGACAACGCCCATGGCATACCACACGGAAAGCAGCATGATTTCCAGAGTTGCCAGCGCGTAGAAAGCGAGTCGCAGTTTTTTCGTGTTGGGCATGATTAAGGAACGGCCATAGTAAAGGCCGCTTGCGGGTTTTCCTGTTTGGATTTGTAAAGTTAGAGGCGCAGCACAGGCAGGAGCGCCGGTGCACACAAGCCCGAATGCCCAGCGCATCTTGGGGGTTTCTCCCTAGATTCATCCGGTTTTGCCTGATTGATGCCGGTGAGAAACCGGCATATAATCCGTCTACTCTGGCTGTATTCTCGGATCAGGATTGGGGAAAGGGTGTTGCACTTCAGTGAGGTGGCGGAAGCCGCCGAAAACTGATATTTAACAGCGTAACGCGATGAAAAAGCACCTACTTACCATCCTGATCAGCGCCGCTGCGATGGTAGCAAGTCGCCCAGCGAAGGCCCAGTCCGTGGTCGAGAGCCGGGATGCGTTCGGGCATCTGGTCTTGACCGAGGGCGACGAACAGCAAAGACCCAAACCGCAGCCGGCGTCCACAACTATCTCCGCAACTCCTTCCTCGCCAACGAATTTCGCAGTTACATCGCGTTATACCGGCCTGGTGTACTGGAGCAGCCGGGAACACCGCTGGAAACCCGTACCTCAAAGCAGCTCATCCACTATGAAGGCGGCTCGGAAAGCAGCACGGGAAGTTGACGCGCAGCTGGCCGGCCCTAACCGAGGCAGCCGGCTGGCAATCGGCTCGCCGGTCACACTTGATGGCTCCGGATCCGGCCTGCAACGGCCGATGAGTCCAGAAGCCGTGGACAAGGCGATCGATGAAGCCGCGCAACGGCATGGCGTGGATCCGAACCTGGTACGCGCCGTGGTGAAAGTGGAATCGAACTTCAACCCGCATGCGGTTTCGAGCAAGGGAGCCATGGGGCTGATGCAGCTGATGCCGTACACGGCAAAATCGCTGAACGTGGGAAATGCGTTTGATCCCAACCAGAACGTGGATGCCGGCGTACGCCATCTGAAGAACCTGCTGGAGAGCTACAACGGCAATCTGGAGATGTCGCTGGCAGCTTACAATGCCGGAAGCGGTGCGGTGAAAAGAAGTCGCGGTATCCCGCCTTACCGCGAGACGCGCGACTACGTGAAGAAGATCACGGACTTGTACCTGGGCGGAGCATTCAAGCCGCGTATCCAGGAAACGCGCGATGCGGAAGGCCACCGGAGTTTTTCGAACGTCGAATAGCCGGAACACGGGTTTGATCTAAGGTGCTTTGAAGCAGTTTCAGAAATGAATAGAACCAGGATTCTGTCGCGGCTCTCCCTCGCCGTCATGATGGCAGGCGTCCTGTGTGTCTCCGTTTCCGTCTCCGCTCATGCCCGCAGCGTAAAGCAGAAAAAACAGGCAGCTCGCACCCAGTTCGAGAACGCCGAACGCATGCGCGAAGCGCTGGAAGGCAAGCCTGAGTCTGATCGCTCCCGCCGCGATTTCCAGCAGGTGATGGACGCCTACCGCAAGGTCTATTACACCGCTCCCACTTCCAACAAAGCCGATGCCGCCGTGCTCGCTGTGGCAGAACTGCTGGAAGAACAGGGCCGGGTGCTGAACGACAGCAAGAGTTACAAAGATGCGATCGGGCAGCTGGTTTTTCTCCGCCGCGAGTATCCGGGAAGCAAGTATCGCGTGGAAGCTCTTTTCACCATCGGGGAGATCTACAGCGACGATCTGAACGATTATGTGCAGGCCAAAGCCACGTTCGAAGACTTCCTGAAGCACTATCCCAACAGCAGCAAGGTTCCTGAAGCCCGCAAGGCGCTGGCCGAGGCGAGCGATGCCCTGGTTGGCGGCAATCCGTTCAAAGCCAAGCAGAAGAAGCTTGCCCGGGAAAGAGAACAGCAGGAGCAGCGCAAGAATTCGCGCCGTAGCAGTCCTGAGCAGGCGAAATCGGCGAAGGCAGATGAGACCCCTGCTGACAGCTCCTCCTCTGACGAGAAGAGTCCAAAGTCATCTGAGACGGCAAAGAACGCCTCTGCGCCGCCTGCAAGCGAGGCCGCTGCGGCCGACGCGATGACCCAGCCGCAGGACGCGGGCACTCCCAAAACGGAACTGTCGCCCAATCACATTCCACGACTGACGGGTGTGCGCTACTGGTCCACGCCGGACTATACGCGGGTGGCGATCGATCTGGAATCTGAAGTCAAATATGACTTCGGGCGGGTGCCGCATCCGGACCGCATCTTCTTTGACCTCTACGGAACCAAGCTCTCGCCGGAGCTGGTAGGGAAAACATTCGATGTGCAAGCCGGATTCCTGCATCGCATCCGCGTAGCGCAATATAAATCCAATCTGGCGCGAGTAGTGCTGGACGTGAACGATGTCGCGGAATACTCGGCTTTCCTCCTGCCCAACCCGTATCGCCTGATCATCGACATCCATGGCAAGCTGCCGGCAAATCAGGAAGCCGGCAAACAAGAGCCGGCCGCTCCCACCCAGCGGACACAGCAGCCATCGATGCAGGGTAAAGACAACGGCGCGAAGGCGACAAAACAGAATCAGGATTCACGCGAACCGGAGGACTCAGGCTCTGATGTGACGGTCACAACGGTGAAACCGCAGCAGAACGCGAAAACGTCAGGCAGAGGCAACGCGGCTGCGGCCCTGCAACAGGCAGAGGCGAGCGGCGGTCCGCTGAAGAAGCAAGCTGCGACCGGGACAAGCGCGGAGATCGCCAAAGCCGATCCGCCAAGAACGGTTGTGGATGACACAACTCTGGACACGGATACAACCAAGGCGACCACCACCAAACCTACTTCCGGTCCAAGTTACGAAGCAGTTGCGCCACGCGAGTCAAGCCGGGCGAAAAGGAAGCCTTCAGACAATGCATCGGCGAGCGAGCCGGCAAGCACTACGCATACCGCTGCTCCAACCGCGTCGGGCGAGCGCTCATTGATTCGCGCGCTGGGATTGAAGATCGGCAAGATCGTGGTCGATGCCGGTCACGGCGGCCATGACACGGGGACCGTGGGTCCGCATGGGCTACAGGAAAAAGATCTGGTGCTGGATGTGGCTTTACGGCTGGGCAAACTGCTGGAGAAAAAGATGGGCGCGGAGGTGGTTTACACTCGCGATGACGACACCTTCATCCCGCTGGAGACGCGCACGGCAATCGCCAATAAAGAGCAGGCGGATCTTTTCATCTCCATTCACGCCAACTCGAGCAGCGACCCCACAGCCCGCGGGGTGGAGACCTATTACCTGAACTTCACGTCATCGCGAGATGCGCTGGAGGTAGCGGCGCGCGAAAATGCTGTCTCGGACAAATCGATCCACGAACTGCAGGACCTGGTGAAGAAGATCGCGCTGAAGGAAAAGATCCAGGAGTCGCGCGAGTTCGCCGCCGACGTAGAGCAATCGCTCTACAGCGGATTGAGCGCTAAGAGCCCCGGGATCCACAATCGCGGAGTCAAGAAGGCGCCGTTTATCGTGCTGATTGGCGCGAATATGCCTTCGATTCTGTCCGAAATTTCCTTCGTCAGCAATTCCACCGACGAGAAAAAGCTTAAGACTCCGGAATACCGGCAGCGGATCGCAGAGTCGCTCTTCAAGGGCATTACGAAATACGTTGGCGGGCTGAGCGGCGTGAGAGTTGCGTCGCACCTGGAACGCACCGAAAACGAGAGCGCCGCCGCGGTCGCTTCCAAATAGCAATTCCCAAATTGGATCAAGCGATCGGCGCCAGGTCAGGTTCCACCCATCTTTGTTTGGCTTCCGCGGAATTGAGCCGCTCCTTTGTGTAATACGCGAAGATAAGATTCTTATCGCCAAGCTGCGCCTGAATCTGGCGCACCGAATGCTCGAGACACAGCTTGCGGTCAAGCCGCTTTGCCACCTGTTCAACCCAGAAGCGAGTGAGGGTCTCGTTGTAACCCATCACGCCATGGAAGGAGATGAAACGCATGAGGCTCTCGCGCAGCCGGGAGAGAGCTGTCTCAAAATCCGCGGAGTAGAGATATGCAACCGTGACCGCGAGATGGTCGCGATGGTGAAAGTCGCTGGGCGCAAATTGACAATGCTCGAGACGGTGGACGAGCGTGAGGATTTCGGAGTCATTCATTTGAAACATCCTCGCAAAAAGTAAAGCGCCCGCCGGTTTTGTGACCGGCAGGCGCGAAAACTTATTGTTGCACGAACATTCCCTGAAAACAAGCAGTCAGCACTCAGCAATCAGCCGATGAACAATCTCGCTAAAAAGGAGCTTGCTCACGTTCCGCGACGAGCGTTTAAGCGGCGCTGGTGTTGGCCAGCGGCGTCGTGCAAAACGCACAGCGACGCGCTGCGAGCGGGATCTCACTCAAGCATTCCGGACATTTCTTGCTGGTCGGATCAGCCGGTGCAGCGTTGCGCGCGGCACGCGCCTTCCACGCATTCATGGGAGCAACCATGAAGAAGTACACGCCTGCTGCGACCATCAGGAAACTGATCACTGCATTGAGAAACACTCCATAGCTGATGACTGCGCCGTTCAGGCTCAACGTGAAAGCGGAAAAGTCCGGTTTCCCCGCGATGGCGGCAATCAGCGGCGTGATGATGTTGGTGACCAATGACGAGACCACTCCACCAAAAGCTGCGCCGATAACCACGGCAACGGCGAGGTCGATGACGTTGCCTCGCATGACGAACTGACGAAAACCTTTCAACATGATCGCCTCCCGGCCAGCAATTCATGCCAGAAGAAGTCCTGGGGGTGCGGAAGCTGGCCTGTTGCTTGCACTATATAGCAGTCAGCGCCGTCAGTCAGCAATTCACTCCTGCGTGCTTAAAAGCTCCAGGCTCTGACCGCAAAGTGTTTCTCCTGGAACATCTTTCCTGTCGTGAGTGTCCATTGTTTCGAGCGTTAAGCGGGACGTTCGTCGTCGCACAGCGATCCAGATTCGGAGGCAAAAATGTTTATGAGCGCGGGAACTCGCAACAGAGCTCTCTCAGAGATGAACCTGACCCCGCTGATTGATGTCCTGCTCGTCCTGTTGATCATCTTCATGGTTGTGGTGCCATCGCGCAACCTAGGTGAAAGGGCCGAGGTCCCATTACCAGCCAAAAGCCCGGGATTTCACCCGCCTCCCGATCTCGTAGTGATCCAGCTTCATGATCTCGGCGATGGCGATGGCAAGCGCCCGCAGCTCACGATCAACCAGCAATCTGTCGCCTGGGATGGCCTCGAACCGAGGCTGCAATCCATCTATCGTGACCGCTCGGAAAAAGTGGCATTCCTCAAAGGCGACCCCGAAATAGCTTTTCAGTATGTGGCCGAAGCTGTGGACCTTGTGCATCGCGGTGGCGCAGTTCGGGTCGGGCTGCTCGGGGGAAAAAATTAGAGTGCTCCTGGCACGCTTCTTTTGCCGCCGGATGGCATCAAATAGAACAGGCC
>Ga0126371_10005520_pt1 | contig 11233 bp, 11 predicted proteins | sample PanSoiMetaPlot_4_FD_110145 | JGI IMG/M metagenome (GOLD analysis project Ga0126371, IMG submission 110145) | Tropical forest soil microbial communities from Panama - MetaG Plot_4 | ecosystem: Environmental > Terrestrial > Soil > Tropical forest > Bulk soil | place: Panama | collected 2016-02-17
ACGCCAGTGATCGTGAACACGCGGCCCGAAGATGGCTTCGGGGCAAAAGCGACGGACGTCGAAAAAGCCGTTACGCCAAAAACAAAATTAATGATCATCAACTCGCCCAGCAATCCCTGCGGCGGGGTGGTGGACAAGCGGGAGTTCGAGAAAATCCTGGCGCTTTGCGAGAAGCACAACATCTGGTTGATGGCTGACGAATGCTATTCGCACTTTGTTTACGACCCGCACAAGCCGTTTTCGATAGCGAGCGCGCCGCATTCCAAGGATCGCGTTATCGTCATCGGGAGCGTATCGAAAACCTTTGCGATGACTGGCTGGCGCATCGGCTACACGTTAGCGCCCGAAGAACTGGTGCAGCAGATGATCAAACTACAGAGCCAGTGCACGTCGAATCCAAATTCGATCGCGCAATACGCGGCACTGGAAGCCATGCGCGGTTCGATGGACACGGTGCCTCCGATGCTTGCCGAGTACAGCAGGCGCCGCAAGCGCATCGTAGAAGGCCTGCGAGCGATTCCTGGCGTCACCTGCGAATGGCCCGGTGGCGCGTTCTACGCATTCCCGAATGTCTCAGCGCATCTTGGCGAAGGCAAACACGCGGTGGCGAAAAACTGCACGGAACTCTCCAAGCAGCTTCTAGAAAAAGCCCACGTGGCCCTGGTTGGCGGAGAATCTTTCGGTGCGCCTGGTTATCTGCGCCTTTCCTATGCCACCTCGCTCGAGCGCATCGAAGAAGGGCTGCGCCGTCTGGAAAAATTCTTCTCGCGAGCGGAGGCGGCATCGTAGCTGGAGATGAAACCCGTTCTTTCGCGCCTTGAGCCGTTTTTCAGTCCGCGCATCTGGGGCCAGCGCTCCCTGGCACCGTGGTTTCCGGACAAGGTAAATCTGGAGGAGCCCCTCGGTGAGGCTTGGCTGACGTCGTTCGACTCGCGGTTTGCAAACGGGCCATTCTCGGGGAGGACTTTGCGTGAGAGTTGGCACGCGATGCCGGCAGATTGGCGCGGCACGCGGCACGCGGTGACCGCTGAATTCCCCGTTCTCATCAAATTCCTTTTTCCGAATGACAAACTCTCCATTCAGGTGCACCCCGGCGACGCCTATGCGTCCAGGTATGAACAACATGCCGGTGGCCGCGGCAAAACCGAAATGTGGCATGCCGTCTGTGCACAACGCGGCGCGGAGATTTTGCTCGGCTTGAAAACGGGCGTGACCAAAGACAGTTTCTTGCATGCTTTGCGCGAAAACACCGTCGAGGATTTGCTCGAACACATCCCGGTGCACACCGGCGACACCTATTTTCTCTCGCCTGGCACCCAGCACGCCTTGTGTCCGGGCGTTGTGGTTTGCGAAGTCCAGGAATACTCCGATCTCACCTATCGCGTCTACGATTTTGACCGCGCCGACGCTTCCGGCAAGCCGCGCGAACTGCACATCGAAAAAGCCCTGGCTGTGACGAATTTCGGAGCCTTGCGCGGCGGCAAGATCGCTCCCCTTGCGCTGCATTCGCCCGATGCCAACAAACACTTGCTCGCGGCCTGCGCTTTCTTCGCCACAGAGCGCTGGGACTGCACCAAGACCACGCCCATCGAAAGCGACCCCGAGCAATTTCAGGTTTTCGTGACCATCGAAGGCACCGGCGCGTTTTATGATTCAGAACAGGTGTTTCCGTTTCGGCAGGGTCAGGCCTGGTTTTTTCCGGCGAGCCTTGGAACGGTGCTGCTGCAGCCCAAGGGAACTTGCTCGGTCTTACGCGTCACCGTGCCGGACGCCGATTCGCTGCGGCGGCAACTCCGAAATCAGGGATTCGAAGACACGGCCATCGACCGTGTTCTGATCGGCACCGACGAATGAGCGACAAAACACTGGCAGCCCATGCGGCGATTCTTGCTGGGGGACGCGGCACACGTTTCTGGCCGCGGAGCCGTACTCGCACACCGAAGCAACTTTTGAACATTGTAGGCGAGGGTTCAATGCTGCAACAGACGGTGACGCGCTTGTTACCCATCGTGCCCGGACAGCGCATTTGGACGGTCACCAACGCCGGGCAGGTCGCCGCATTGCGGAAACAGCTGCCGGCGGCCGCTCGCAAACATGTCCTGACCGAGCCGATCGGCCGCAATACGGCGGCGGCCATTGCGCTGGCGGCGATTCATGTTCGGCATGCGGCGGGCGGTGATGCGTTGCTTGCCGTGTTGCCCGCGGACCAGTACATCGCTCAACCGGAAAAATATCATGAAATCGTACACGCGGCCCTGGACATGGCGCGCGAACCCGGCCGCATGGTGGTGTTAGGCATTCCGCCCACGAGGCCGGAAACGGGTTTTGGCTATGTCGAACGCATGGGCGATTCGATCAACAGCAACGGTGCAACGGTCTTCGCGGTGCGGCGCTTCACGGAAAAACCGAAGTTGGAATTGGCGAAGGAATACCTCGCATCGGGGAATTTTCACTGGAACGCGGGCATGTTCTTCTGGCGCGTGTCTACTTTTCTCGATGCGCTGAGGGAATTCCTGCCCGCGACTCACGCGCTGCTTGAAGAGCTGGCAGCACATATTGGCAAGCGCAGCTATGAAGCAAACCTGAAACGTGTCTATCTGAAACTCGAAAATATTTCTGTGGACTACGCCATTCTTGAGCGTGCCACGCAATCGCCCGGACCGCCTCGTGTTTTTGTGATTCCAGCGGAAATCGGCTGGAGTGACATCGGCTCTTGGGCTGCGGTATACGAGCTCCTTGCCAAACACGTGGGTGAAAATATTTTTTCCGGCGCGGCCCAAGCGCTTGATGCCGAAGGCAACTTCGTCTGGAGTCCCGGCAAATTTGTCGCTACCATTGGCGTGCGCGACCTGGTCGTCGTAGACACGCCCGACGCGCTTCTGGTCTGCCCTCGCGACCGTGCCCAGGACGTTGCCAAGATCGTCAAAGCGCTCGAGCAAGGCAAGCAGAAGCGACTCTTATAGGAGCCACGCAGTCTGGCTTTTGAGGCGATTTTTTACCGCGGCCTTCCTGAGGTGTTTCCCTCGGCTGTGAGCGGGCGATTCTTTTGGCAGCGACGTTCCTCGCGTATACTTTTTGCACGATGACTTCGATTAAGTTTGGGACGGACGGCTGGCGCGGCGTTATTGCCGCTGATTTTACATTTGCGAATGCGCGCACGGTGGCGGCGGCGATCGCGCGCCACGTGGCACGCGGCGAGGACGCCCGCAAGGGCGTGCTAATCGGCTACGACCACCGGTTTGCCTCGGATACGATTGCCTTGGCGGTCGCCGAGGTGATCAGTTCGACGGGAACTCCGGTGTGGCTAGCCGACAAACCTTGCCCCACTCCGACGATCTCGCTGCTAGTGCGGCAACGCCAAGCCGCGGGTGGGCTCGTAATCACCGCGAGCCACAATCCCTACTCGTGGAACGGCATCAAGTATAAAGCCAGCTACGGCAGCAGCGCCCTGCCCTCGATTGTCGCGCAGATTGAAAAGGAACTCGAAGGGGTGTTGACCAATGGCATGCCACAACTCCCCCCACGTAAGGAACTGGTCCATGCGCTCGAACCCCGCGGGCCGTATCTCGATACCGTGGAAAAACTTGTCGACTGGCAGCGCCTGCGCGATGCGAAGTTCCGTTTCGTCGTGGATCCCATGCACGGCTCGGCGGCGGGCCTGCTGAAGGAACTGTTCGACCGCAACGGCGTGGCCTGCGACGAGATTCGTGGCACGCGCGATCCGCTTTTTGGCGGCGTGCATCCGGAGCCCATCGAGCCGCACATTGAGGCGCTTCGCAAAGCCGTGCTCGCTGGCAAATACGACGCGGGCCTGGCCGCTGACGGCGACGGTGACCGCATCGGGGCCATTGATCGCGACGGCTCATTTGTGAATCCACACCAGATTTTTGCCTTGATGGTCTGGCACCTGATTGGCACGAGGCACCTGCCCGGCGACATCGCAAAGACGTTTTCCGTCACCAAGCTGATCGATAAGCTGGCCGCAAAATATGGACGCAAGTTACACGAAGTACCCATCGGCTTCAAGTACATCTGCGAGCTGATGCTCGAGCAGAATATTTTGATTGGCGGAGAAGAGAGCGGCGGCATCGGCACCAGTCTCTATTTGCCTGAACGCGACGCGACGGTTTCCGCGCTGTTCCTGGCGGAGCTCATGGCCTGGCACAGAAAATCCCTCGGCGAATTGCTCGCCAGCCTGCACGCGGAATTCGGCGAATACCACTACGGTCGCATTGACCTGGACGTGCGCCGGGGGCAGAAAGAAAAAGCTATCGCGCATTTTGCGAATCAAAAGACGAAACGTGTGGGAAATTGGCACGTCACGCGACGCGAAGACCTCGACGGCATCAAAGTCTATCTCGGCGAAACTGGCTGGGTAATGGTGCGGGCTTCCGGCACGGAAAACCTGCTGCGCATCTATTCGGAGACTTCGCGCACCGAAACGACGCAGCAAGTGCTCGAGGTCACCGTCGGTGTCATCCAATCCCTCTGAGGTCCAATCATGCACACCGTCAACCTGCGGGAGAAATTCGGTAAGTTTCACGACTATTGCAATCCGCGCGTAATCGGCGAGGTGAACGAGTGCCAGGTGAAGGCCGTAAAACTGAAAGGCGAATTCGTCTGGCATCATCACGACCATGAAGACGAACTGTTTCTGGTGGTGCAAGGCACGCTGCGCATGAAATTCCGCGACCACGAAGCAGTGGTGCGCGAAGGGGAATTCCTGGTCGTGCCGCGGGGAGTGGAACACTGCCCGGTGGCCGACGAGGAAGTGCACATTGTTCTCATCGAGCCGCGCACCACGTTGAACACCGGGAACATTCAAAACGAAAGAACAGTCAGGCAACTCGAGCGGATATAATAGATGTTCCGCATTTGGAAGGACGGTCCCGGTCATGCAGCATCGTTTCTATACACTCGACGTTTTCACCACTACGCGCTTCCAGGGCAATCCCCTCGCTGTAATCACCGATGGCGACGGCCTTTCGAACGACCAGATGCTGGCCATCGCCCGTGAAATGAATCTTTCTGAAACCGTTTTTGTGCAGAAGCCTACCGATGACGGCGCGCTCGCCCGCTTGCGAATCTTCACCACCAAGGAAGAGTTGAAGCTCGCCGGGCATCCAGTGATCGGCACGTGGTTTTTGCTCGCGGAGCTCGGTGTCGTGCCCGCACAGGAAGGCGGCGTGCACGTCCAGCAGCAAACCGGGGCTGGCGTGTTACCGGTGGAGATTCGCTTCAAGGACGGCCGCCCGCAGCGTGTCACTATGACGCAAAGGGAAGCGACATTCAAACCGTCAAAGATCAACAAAAAGAAATTGGCCGCCGCACTGGGGTTGTCGCTAAAGGATTTTGATTCGAAGCTCGAACCCGAATTCGTCTCTACGGGAATCTTCAACCTGATGGTGCCGCTCCGCAATCGCCAGGCGCTCGGCAAAATCCGGATGAATATCGTCGAGCTGGCACAGTTGGTCGGGAAAAACTGCGGGCTGGCGTATTGCTTCGCCGTTGGCTCGAATTCGTCGGTCTACACCCGTGGAATGATGCCCTGGGAGCTCTATGAAGACGCGGCGACGGGATCCGCGGCCGGATCGTTGGGCGCTTATCTTGTGAAGTACGGAAAGCTCGGGGCAGGCCACACGCTGCACGTTACGCAGGGCGTGGAAATGGGACGTCCCAGCCAGATCGAGGTGGAAGTTTCGCAATCTGGTAAAAAGCTTACGCCGCGCGTCAGCGGCGCCGCCGTCAAGGTCTTCGAAGGCACGATTCGCACCTGACCCTGCATCCTTGGCTTAGCCGCAGGCGTTTCTCTTTTCGCACGCCGCCAGACAATTGTTGCCCGGTGCGCTATTTTCCGTACTATCGTGGTCACGTTCGACTGGACCTGAGCGTAGTTTCCTGCCCTTGGATTTGTCCTGGTTCCCTGCTCTTATCGCGCTGAAGAACTGCGCTTAGGCGAAGGTCCGTAACACAATGCGCCAAGCTATTATGAAATTTTTTGGATCGCTATGGTCGCGACCGGACCCCGTTCTCGCCAACGCAGGCGTCGCGGGAGAATTCCTGGTCGCCAAGGTGCGTTTGTTTCTGGCGGCCGTATTGCTACTGATTCCAGTGATCAACGCACTGTTTTTTCCCGTGGACCCAAAGGAAGGTCTCGTCGGCCTAGGTCTCGCGTCCGGAACATTCCTGCTGTCCGCGATTGTCTACGCCATGATTTCACGTGAATACAATCCTTCGTGGTTGAGCTTTGCAACCAGCAGCTTTGACGTCAGCCTGATCAGCGCCGCTCTGACGTCGTTCCTCCTGCTCAACGAGCCGCACACCGCCGTCAACAGCAAAGTGGTCTTTGAAGGCTATTTCCTGGCCATCGCCAGCACTAGCTTGCGTTACGACAAGCGCGTGTGCATTACCGCGGGCACCCTAGCCTTCAGCGAATATCTTGCCATTGTTTATATCGCCGCCACGCACTGGGACCTGAATAGCCCGGCCTACGCTCCGTATCCCTACGGGTTGTTCGGCTGGCAGGCACAGATTTCACGCCTGATCATGATGCTCACGGCTTCCGCACTGAGCCTCGCGCTGGTGGCGCGCAGCCAGAAATTGTTGCGCCTGGCAACGAGCGATCCGCTAACCCGGCTTTTCAATCGCGGGTATGTGGACGATCGTTTCTCCATAGAATTGAGCCGCGCACAGCGCCACAACCAGCAACTCACCCTGGCAGTAATTGACGTGGACCGTTTCAAATCGCTCAACGACAAATACGGCCACTCCGGCGGCGACTTGGTGCTGCGCAAAATCGGAGAGATTCTGCGCGACTCGTTCCGCCAGAGCGACACCACAGCCCGCTACGGCGGTGAAGAGTTTGTAGTGATCCTGCCGGAAACGGACCTGGCGGCTGCGCGGCAAAAGCTGGAATTCCTGAGGGAGCTGGTGGCCAGGACACCTATTGCATTACATTCTCGCGGCGAAGTGGTTCGCGTGACGATTAGCGCGGGGCTGGCGGCGTTTCCGGAAGACGCCTGTGACACCGCCACACTATTCGCAGTTGCCGATGAGCGCCTGTTCCAAGCTAAGCGCGAGGGGCGCGACCGGGTTGTGTCTGCACGCGAAGCGGTTTTGGCCTAGTCGCACGTTCTCAACATTGATTCTGGCTAATTTCGCGATTGATTCTTCGCCTGCCTCAGCCGATGGCTTCACAATGACAGACTATTCCGCCGTCTGAGATTTGTGATACGCATCGAGGACGCCATTCACGAAGCCGCCCGCTTCACCAGAAGAGTATTTTTTCGCCAGTTCGACGGCTTCGTTGATGACCACCTTGACCGGTGTATCCGTGGCTCGCAATTCATGCAAGGCCAGACGCAAAATAGCCCGGTCAATCGCCGCGACACGGTCCAGGCGCCAGTTGGCAGCGTGCTTTACGATCAATTCATCGAGTGCCGCGGCGTCGTGCGACGCACCTTCAAACAGTTGATTCGCAAACGCCCGCGTCTGCTCCGCTGCCTTGGCGCTTTTCCAGAAGGTCGGTTCAAGTTTCGTGGGCGCCTGCTGGCTCATGTCCCACTGAAATAACATCTGCATCGCGAATTCGCGGGATTTGGTGCGCAATGCCACGTTATTTCCGCCGCCCTTTGCCGGCGTCGGCGGGTTTCGCAAAAGAGCGCAGCTTGCGCGAGAGTTGCGCCATCTCGATCGCGCCGAGCCCCGCTTCAAAGCCTTTATTACCGCCCTTCAATCCCGCGCGGTCAATGGCCTGTTCCAGCGTGTCGCATGTGAGCACGCAAAACATCACCGGAATGCCCGTATCCATCTGTGCCAACTGCAACCCGCGCGCGGTTTCCGAGCAGACGTAATCGTAGTGCGCCGTCTCGCCCCGCAGGATGCAACCGATGGCGATCAGTGCATCGTAGCGGCCGGTAACCGCCAGCTTCTTTGCGGCCAGCGGCAATTCAAACGACCCGGGCACGTGGATCACGTCCACATTCTTGTTATTGGCCCCGGCACGTTCCAGCGCATCCAACGCACCGCGCAGAAGCCGCTCCGTGATGAAGCTGTTAAAGCGGCTGACCACGATGGCAAACCGCAATCCGCTGGCACTCAATCCCCCATCAATTTTCGCCGGTTCAATCATCCTCAGAATTTCCTCGCGTTCACACCCTGGTACAGGCGTTCCTCACTTCCCTTTAAAGACCGCCGGCCTCTTTTCCAAAAATGCTTTCGTTCCCTCGCGCATGTCTTCGGTGGCGCAGCATAAACCAAATAGCGTTGCTTCCAGGAACAATCCTTCTTCCTGCGGCATTTCCACGCCTCGCTCGATGGCTTCCATGCAGTATTTCACGGCCAGCGGTGCTTTCTCGATGATCTTTTTCGCCATGGCTTCAGCGGCGGGCAACAGGTCAGCAGACTCGTAAACGTGATTCACTAGACCGATGCGCTGCGCCTCTTCGGCCGCGATCATCTCGCCGGTCAGGCAAAGTTCGTGCGCCACTCCTTTGCCGCAAAGCCTCGCCAGGCGCTGCGAACCGCCGTATCCGGGAATAATGCCCAGTTTCACTTCGGGCTGTCCCAGTTTGGCATTCATACTGGCAATGCGAATCGAGCACGAAAGCGCTAGTTCACAGCCGCCGCCCAGCGCAAAACCGTTGATCGCACAGATCGAGGGCTTGCCCATCGTCTCAAGCAGATGAAGGACTCCCTGCCCAAAGGTCGAAAACTCCTTGCCGTTGACGGGAGTTTGTTGCGCCAGTTCGTTAATGTCCGCACCGGCCACGAATGCTTTGTCGCCGGCCCCAGTAAGAATCAGGACGCGCACGGTAATATCGTCACGCGCGTCCAGCAGCGCGTGCTGCAACTCCTCAATCGTCTTGCGGTTCAGCGCGTTCAATACCTTGGGCCGGTTGAAAGTGATAAACGCAATGCCGGCTCGTTTTTCGTACACCAGATTTTCGTAGACCATGCTCTTTCCCTTACAGTTGCATCGGCTTGGGACTTGCGGGATCCGTATAATCGTAAAAGCCGCGCCCGGATTTTTTGCCGTTCCACCCAGCCAGTACCATGCGCTTCAATAGCGGCGGTGCCGCAAACCGTTTTTCCTTAAATTCGTCGAACATGATCTGCGAAATGTAGTAAGTCGTATCCAGCCCGACGAAATCCAATAATGTGAACGGACCCATCGGATAGCCGCAACCCAGCTTCATCGAGTTGTCTATGTCCACGATCGACCCAACGCCCTGTTCGAGCGCGCGGACGGCATCCAGAAGATATGGCACCAACAAGCGGTTGACAATGAAGCCACCGCCGTCGTTCGCGCGCACCGGCGTTTTCCCCAACTTTGCCCCGAAGGCTATCATCTCCTCATAGACCGCCGGATCGGTGGCGATCGTCTTCACTACTTCTACCAGTTTCATCACCGGCACGGGATTGAAAAAATGCAAGCCCACAAAACGCTTTGGACGCTTGGTGGAAGCCGCAATTTCGATGATGGGAAGCGAGGAAGTATTACTGGCAAAAATGGTCTGCTCGGGGCACACCCCATCCAGTGCGCTGAACAATTCGCGCTTCATGGGTAATTGTTCGATGATCGCTTCCACGACCACGTCACAGCCCTTCAAATCGTCCAGTGAGGTCGTGCCCGTCAGGCGGGCCCGAACTTCGTTGCGTGCGGCATCAGTCAGCACGCCTTTTTCCACCAAGCGAGCAAGATTTTTCTCAATGCCCTTCAGACCTTTTTCCACCAAGTCACCACTCACCTCGCGCACCACGGTCGGAAACCCCGCTAGTGCACTCACCTGCGCAATGCCAGAACCCATCAGGCCACACCCCACTACGGCCACTTTTTGAATTGCCATGAATTCCTCGCAGTTACAATTCACTACCGGCGGGAAATGCCACCCAACAAAGTGTACCAAAGCTCCTTGGGGAACTCACTTTCGGCGGCGAACCGCGGGGAGCCCGCATCTGCGGCTATCTAAACTGTTAGACAACTATCCAACTGGCGAGACGCGAGGTTCGACGAGTCTTCCAGAAATGAGAAGTTGGCACCGCGAAATAAATAAAACAGGTTCAGTAGCATACAGGATTGCGCAATTGACTTAGCTATAAGACTTCCCTCACAGGTGTAGAATTGCCACGCGAGAGCTAACGAAACAGATAGAGCTTCAGCAATTTCAGAAGCAACAGCCGACTGAACGCGTATTCAGTATTCATGCGTATCCGCCGCCCGTTCAATCCCGTACATCTTCATATTTCCTTCACCCGCCTTTCTGCGTGATTGGTAATGCTTATGCACTAGTGCAGGGCGCAGGCAGTCAGAGGGATTGCAACCATAACCACAGGAAGTCCCTCTGGCTGTCTTTCCGGGCAACCGAGGAGACAGTCATGAAAAGCTTTCGTTCCGTCCTTTTTGCTTTTGCTGTTCTGTTCTTAGCTGCGTCCGCACAGGCCCAGCAAGCACCCGTGAAAGCCAACATCCCGTTCGATTTCGTCGTCGGCGACAAGACTTATCCGGCCGGCGAATATACCCTCAAGGGCGTATCGGTGGACAACCCGCTGGTGCGCATCACTAATGCCGAAGGTGATCTGAGTGGCATCTCCAACACGATTCCCAGCGCCGTTCTTGCGCCATCACGCGACACCAAGCTGGTGTTCCACCGCGTGGGTGACACTTACTTCCTGTCGCAACTCTGGATAGAAGGCTATAACGATGGCCGCGAATTCCCGCACAGCCGCACCGAAACGTTGCTGGCCAAGAATCATGAGCAGGAAAGCGTTACGGTCGCCGGAGTTCTTGCTCGCTAGCTCACTCGCAGTCAGCAAGGAAGCCCAGGTCCGAAGAGGGAACGCATCAGCGTTCCCTCTTTTTTTTGAATGGCCTGGTCTTTTAGCCGAAACAACAACCGGAAACCGGGCTTATTCTTCTTGCACAGCCGTGCACATTTTTCCACAGGACGCCCACCTGCATCCGAACGCCAGCCACCTGTAGAATTTGCGCACCTGCTTCATGCGGGAGGTGTCGGATGTTGTTTGCGCTTGTGACCCGAGGAAAAAAAGCTGGCACACGGTTAGTTCCTCATCGCTTCAAGGACAACCGCTACCATGTGCACCTGGGAAAGAGTGGACCGTTCATTCCGATTACCGATTACCGCGACATCGCTTCCTATCTCGCCAACGGCTACTCATTGCAAATGAGCGACGCCGCTGCAACGCGCCCGCCGACGTTAATCCGCCCGCAATC
>Ga0126371_10005521_pt1 | contig 11232 bp, 11 predicted proteins | sample PanSoiMetaPlot_4_FD_110145 | JGI IMG/M metagenome (GOLD analysis project Ga0126371, IMG submission 110145) | Tropical forest soil microbial communities from Panama - MetaG Plot_4 | ecosystem: Environmental > Terrestrial > Soil > Tropical forest > Bulk soil | place: Panama | collected 2016-02-17
GTCCTCGCCTGGCTGCCCGCGAATATTCCGCCGGGCGATGAGACCACGCTGGTGCACGGCGACTATCGCATCGACAACATGATCTTCGCGCCCGATCAGCCGCGCATGCTCGCGGTGATCGACTGGGAGCTCTCGACGCTCGGACACCCGCTCGCGGACTTCTCCTACCACGTGATGCTCTGGCGGGTAGGCGCGGGCGAGATCCCGGGACTCAAGGGCGTCGACCTGGCCTCGCTCGGAATCCCTACCGAGGCGGACTACGTCGCCGCCTACTGCCGGCGAACCGGCCGCCCGCCGATCGAGCCCGCGGTGTGGGAGTTCTGCATGGCGTACAACCTGTTTCGCATCGCCTGCATTCGCCAGGGGATCATGAAGCGCGTACTCGAGGGGACCGCCGCGAGCCGCCATGCGCGCGAGGCCGGGGAGCGCGCCCGCGAGACGGCCGAGCTCGCCTGGCAGCAGGTGGAGGAACGCCTCGGGGGTTGAGACGTAAGCCCTTGATCGAAGGGCCTCACACAAGCCCTTGATCGGAAAGCACACAGAGCGCGCGACAGCGTTGCAGTAGGGGTGCGCTTTGAGTATGCTTCGCGCCCCTTTTTAACCGAAAGGGGCGCCGGCGCGGGCCAATGTGCCCGACGGCGTTACTCCTTGCCGCACCGGCGAAAGCCTTAACGACCGGGCGGCTCAACCCGTAAGGAGACCGATAGATGAGGCATTACGAAATCGTTTTTCTCGTGCATCCCGATCAGAGCGAGCAGGTGCCCGCCATGATCGAGCGCTACAAGGGCATGATTGCCTCGGGCGGCGGCCAGGTGCATCGCCTGGAGGACTGGGGACGGCGCCAGCTCGCCTATCCGCTCGCCAAGGTGCACAAGGCGCACTACGTCCTCATGAACGTCGAGACCGACCAGAAGACTCTCGATGAGCTCACCGGCGCCTTCCGCTTCAGCGACGCGGTGCTTCGCCACCTCGTCGTGAACATGGACTCCGCCGTGACCGAGCCCTCGCCGATGGCCAAGGCCGCGGACGAGGAGGGCGAGGGTGGCGGCCGCCGGCGCGAGCGCGCCCGCGAGGAGTCGGCCCCGGGCGGCGACGACGACGACAATTCCGTGTCGGACAACGCCTGAACGCGCCATCCCGCACTCTCGCGAAGCACAGTACACTGAACCACTTTCCGAGGATCTGATCCATGGCAATGTCCAGAGGACACGGTGGAGGCGGCGGCAGCCGCTTCTCACGTCGCAAGAAGTTCTGCCGCTTCACCGCCGAGGGCGTGAAGCAGATCGACTACAAGGATCTCGCCACGCTCAAGGGCTACGTCACGGAGACGGGCAAGATCGTTCCGAGCCGCATCACCGGCACCAAGTCCTTCTACCAGCGGCAGCTGGCGGTTGCGATCAAGCGCGCGCGCTTCCTCGCGTTGCTGCCGTACACCGATCAGCATTAAGGGGCGCAGCCGATGCAAGTCATCCTGCTTCAGAAAGTCGCCAACCTCGGCAATATCGGCGACCGCGTCAAGGTGCGCTCGGGCTTCGGGCGCAATTTCCTCCTGCCCCAGGGCAAGGCGACGCTGGCGACCCCGGAGAACATCGCGCGCTTCGAGGCGCGCCGCGCCGAGCTCGAGAAGGCGGCCCGCGAGCACCTCGAGTCCGCGAGCGAGCGCGCCGAGGCCATGAAGGAGTTCAAGCTCACCATCCCTGCCAAGGCGGGCACGGAAGGCAAGCTCTTCGGCTCGATCGGCACCGCCGACATCGCCGAGGCCTGCACCAGGCAGGGCTTCAAGATCGAGCGCAGCGAAGTGCGCCTGCCGAGCGGGCCGCTGCGCACGCTGGGTGAGCACGTGGTCAACCTGCATCTGCACGCCGACGTCGACGTGCCGCTGGCGGTATCGATCGTCCCCGAAGAGTAACCCCGGGGCAGCCGATGGCCGGTTCCCCCAAGGCGCGTGATTCGGGCTCGGTCGCACTGATTGACGCACCCGCTCCGCCGCACTCGGTCGAGGCCGAGCAGGCGGTGCTCGGGGGTCTGCTCATCAACCCGGTGTCCTGGGACCAGGTCGCGGACGTGGTGCGCCAGGAAGACTTCTACCGTCCCGACCACCAGCTCATCTTCGGCGCGATCGCCGGCATCGCCGGCGAGGGCAAGCCTGCCGATGTCGTAACCGTATCGGGCTTCCTCGAGCGCAACGGAGAGCTCGAGAAGGCGGGGGGACTCGCGTACCTGAGCTCGGTCGCGCGCGATACGCCCACCGCGGCCAACGTGCGTGCCTACGCGCAGATCGTGCGCGAGCGCTCACTCATGCGGCAGCTCATCCAGGCGGGCACGCAGATCGCCTCCGCTGTCTACAACAACGACGGTACCAGCGCACGGGATCTCGTCGACCGCGCCGAGCAGCGGGTGTTCGAGATCGCGGAAGGCTCATTCCGAGGCCGCGAAGGCGCGCGCCCGGTGCGGGATCTCCTTCCCGCCGTCATCGACCAGATCGACGAGTGGCACACCAACCCGGACAAGCTCCGGGGCCTGCCGACCGGGTTCACCGATTTCGACAAGATCACGGGCGGGCTGCGCGGCGGGGATCTGGTCATCATCGCCGGCCGCCCCTCGATGGGTAAGACGACGCTCGCAGTCAACATGGCCGAGTACGCCGCGGTGCATCCCGGCACGCGCGCCTCGGTCGCGATCTTCAGCATGGAGATGCCCTCGGAGCAGGTGATCACCCGCATGCTCGCCTCGGTGGGCGGCGTGCCGCTCTCGAGCCTGCGCAGCGGACGCATTTCCGACGACGACTGGGTACGCATCACAGGCGCAACCAGCCAGCTATCGGAGGCGAAGATCTTCGTCGACGAGACGCCGGCGCTGAATCCCACGGAGTTGCGCGCACGAGCGCGGCGCGTGAAGCGCGAGCATGGTTTGAATCTCATCGTGGTCGACTATCTGCAGCTGATGCAGGTGCCCGGCACGGTGGAGAACCGCGCGACCGAGATCGCGGAGATCTCGCGCGGTCTCAAGGCGCTCGCCAAGGAGCTGCAGATTCCGGTAATTGCGCTGTCGCAGCTCAATCGGGCAGTCGAGCAGCGCGAGCACAAGAAACCGGTCATGTCTGATTTGAGAGAATCGGGCAGCCTCGAGCAGGACGCAGACATGATCCTGCTCATCTACCGCGATGAGGTCTACGACAAGAACACGACCAAGAAGGGCATTGCGGAGATCGATCTCGTCAAGCATCGCAACGGCGAGATCGGCACCTTCCTCCTCACCTTCCAGGGCCAGTACACCCGCTTCGCCAACTACGTTTCCGATTCCTACGCCGAGGGCGTGCTGCGGTGAGCCGGCTCATCCGGGCCGTCATCGAACCGAGCGCTCTGCGCCACAATCTGAGTACCATCCGCGAACGCGCCCGCCGCGCGCGCGTCATGGCGGTGGTCAAGGCGAACGCCTACGGGCACGGACTGGTTCCCACCGCGCTCTCGCTCCCGGAAGCCGATGCGTTCGCAGTGGCGCGGCTCGAGGAGGGGCTCGCACTGCGCGCCGCGGGGATAACGCAGCCCATCGTGCTCCTCGAGGGTGTCTTCACGGCCGAGCAGCTGCTCGAGGCAGCGCGCCATGGCTTCGATCTGGTCTTGCACGATACCCTGCAGGTGGAGCTGCTCGAGGAGATGACCGGCGCGCACCGCTTCCTCCTCTGGATCAAGATCGACACCGGCATGAACCGGCTCGGCTTCCCGCCGCGCGAATTTGCCGGCGTGCTCGAGCGGGTGCAGCGCCTCAAGCCCCCGCCGCTCGAGATCCGCCTGCTTACCCATCTCGCCTGCGCCGACGAGCCCGACAACCGCATGACGAACGAGCAGGTCGCTCGCTTTCGCGACACGACCCGCGGCCTCGACTACTCCGTCAGCATCGCCAACTCCGCCGGCGTCTTCGGCAGTGCGCAGCTCAACTGCGACTGGGTGCGTCCCGGGCTGGCCCTCTACGGCGCCTCGCCACTGCCGGACTCATCCGCGGCGCAACTCGGCCTCGAGCCGGTGATGAGCCTCGAGTCATCGGTGATCGCGCTCCGCAGCGTCACGGCCGGAGAGACGGTCGGCTACGGCGCCGCCTGGACCGCGCCGCGTGATTCGAAGATTGCAATCATCGCGGCCGGTTACGGGGACGGACTGCCGCGCGGGCTGCCGGGCGGCACGCCGGTGCTGATCGGGGGAATGCGCGCGCCGACCGTCGGGCGCGTGTCGATGGACATGATCGCGGTGGACGTCTCGGCCGTTCCCGGCGTGCACGTCGGCACCGGTGTGCAGCTCTGGGGTCCGGGGCTTCCGGTCGAGGAGATCGCGCGCCACGCGGGGACGATCCCCTACGAGCTTCTCTGCAGCGTGAGCCAGCGCGTACCACTCGAGCTGCGCTGACGACTGGCCCGCCCGGCCGCGAGCGCGGCTGCTGCGGAATCTGAGCGGACTCCGTCCGGAAATCCCTCACGCCACCGCGCCGCGTGCGCCTATGCTGCGTGCTTTCCGACCCTTCTGAGAGAGCCGCGACCATGACCGATGCACCGCGCGCGCGAGGCGCCTCGAGCGACAGCCGTTACCTCGACCTGAGTCACGCGATCGAGGACGGGATGATCACCTACCCGGGAATCCCGGCGCCCCACGTGTGCGATTTCCTGAGCCGCGAAGCCTCGGGCACCCGTTATGCGCCCGGGACGACTTTCCAGATCGGCCGCATCGATCTCGTGGCCAACACCGGCACTTACCTCGACAGCCCGTTCCACCGCTTCGGCGACGGGCGCGATATCTCTCAGCTCACGCTCGATGAGCTCGCGGACCTCCCGGCGGTCGTGCTGCGAGCGCTGGGCGCCCGCTCGATCGATGCGCCATCGCTGGCGGGCCTCGACGTGCGGGGCAGGGCGGTGCTGGTGCATACCGGCTGGGCGCAGCACTGGCGGACCGAGCGCTACGGCCGCGGTCACCCGTTCCTGACCGTGGCGGCGGCGGCTTACCTCAAGGATCAGGGAGCGCGCCTGGTCGGGATCGATTCGCTCAACATCGATGACACGGAAGACGGCGAGCGCCCGGTGCACACGACGCTCCTCGGCGCCGGAATCCCCATCGTCGAGCACCTGCGCGGCCTCGAGCAGCTGCCGGCTTCGGGGTTCACCTTCAGCGCGGTGCCTCCCGCGGTGCGCGGGATGGGATCGTTCCCGGTAAGGGCTTACGCCAGGGTTTAGTTCAGGAAGAATCCCATCTTCACCCCGGCGAGCTGAATGACGTCGTTGTCATTCAACTTCGTCGCCTGGGCGCCGATGGGTGTGCCGTTCAAGAGCGGAAAGTCGCCGTCCTTGCCGCTGTCGACGTGCACGATGTAGTAGGCCTCGGCGCGGCGCGTGATCGCCGCCACCTGCACCCCGGGCCGGCCCAGGGTAGTGAGCGCCTTGCTGAGCTCGACCTCGCGGCCGGCGAAGGCGCCCGAGAGCACCTGCAGCTTCGCCTTCTTCACCGCCGCGGCGCCGTCGACGATTGCACGCGAGCGGCCGGTGGCGGTCAGCGACGTCGACACCTTGTCGGCGCCTTCGGTCGCGGCGCGCACCTTCTCCACGGGGCGCGCGGAGGGCTGGATCACCATGGTCTTCTCGAACTCGTCCTGCGCCTCGTCGTCCTCGACGAAGCGCAGCTGGTGATGGCCGACCGTGATCACGTCGCCGTGCTGCAGCGCATGCTTCTTGATGAGCTTGCCGTTGACGTAGGTGCCGTTGGTGCTGTTCAGATCCTCGAGGAACGAGTCATTGAGGATGTTGATGATCAGCGAGTGATGGCCGCTGACGGCAGCGTTGTCGATGCGGATGTCGTTGTCAGGGAGGCGGCCGATGGTGTACCGCTCCTTGTTCATGTTGTATTCCGCCATCACCTGGCCGTCCAGGCTCAAGACCAACCTTGCCATTTGCTAGCCCCTATCGCGTTGTGTCAGCCGAACCAACTCAGGATCTTGTCGAAAATCTTCGTACGAGCCGGAAACGCGTCCTGTATGTGCGCCATCACCACCGAGATGTTGTCCCGGCCTCCATTGTCATTAGCCAGCTGAATCAACTGCTTGGCGACCGTATCCAGATTAGCACTAAAGGTGTTTATGGTTAAATGGATATCTTCATCCTCGACCATATCGGACAGCCCGTCCGAGCAGAGGATGAAGAACTCACCCCGGTTCACGGGGTACTCCTGTATCTCGACTTCGACCTGGGGCTCGACTCCGAGCGCCCGGGTCACGTAGTTCTTGTTGGACGCCCGCTGCGCCTCCTCGGCGGAGTAGAAGCCGCGGTCGACCAGCTCCTGCAGGAGCGAATGGTCCATGGTGACCTGCTCGAGCCGGTCGCCACGCTGGCGATAGAGGCGCGAGTCGCCGACGTGGGCGATGGTGATCTTGTTGTCGAAGAACAGCGCCGCGACCACCGTGGTTCCCATGCCTTCGCATTGCGGCTGGGTGCGCGCGGTCTGGTAGATGATCTTGTTGGCGCGAACGATGGCGTCGCGCAGGATGATGTTCGCCCGCGACAGGCCCGACTCGCGGTCGGCGATCGAGAGGTCCTCGCGCTCGACGTGCTCGCGTACCAGGTTGACGATGGTCTTCACTGCGATGCCGCTCGCCACTTCTCCGGCGTTGTAGCCGCCCATGCCGTCTGCGAGTACCAGCAGGCCGATATCGGGGTCGACCGCGATGGTGTCCTCGTTGTGCTCCCGGACTTTGCCGGTATCGGTGGCGCCGACGAAACGCAGCTTACTTCGCAAGCTCATGCTGCGCCCTGACCGACCTCTGGCCACCGAATGTGATGCGCGTCACTTTCCCGTCCCCGAATCGAGCCGCCATAAGCTAGCATCGCCCGCTTGGGTGTCCCGGTGATTGGTCACAAAAGACCGCTTTTAGTGATCTCCCCGGCGCGAATCCTAGCCGAAAGTCGACCGATGGCGCATCGATGGCCCGCCTGAATCCGGTGTTCGTGTGTGCCGCCTGCGGGGGCGAGACCCTCAAATGGCAGGGGCAGTGTCCCCTGTGCGGCGAGTGGAATTCGCTGGAGGAGCGGCGTGCGCCTCGTGCCCGTGCGGCGCCGGCCGCGGCCGCGGTGAGCTTCGCTCCGGGAGCCGCGGTCGGCGGTGGCGGGGAGCGGCTGGCGAGCGGCCAGGCGGAGCTCGATCGGGTCCTGGGGGGCGGAATCGTGGCGGGCTCGGTGATTCTCCTGGGGGGAGATCCGGGCATCGGCAAGTCGACGCTCCTCCTGCAGGTGGCCGCGCACGTGGCCGGCACGCGTCCCGTGATCTATGCGAGCGGCGAGGAGTCGGTGGCCCAGGTCGGGCTGCGGGCGCAGCGCTTAGGGCTGGCGGCCGAGCAACTGGGCGTCGTGACGGAGACCGATTCCCAGGCGGTTCTGGCGCTTGCGGCGGCGCGGCAAGCGGCGCTGCTCGTCATCGATTCGATCCAGACCCTGCAATCGGGGGCGGTGCCAACCGGCGCCGGGGCGGTGACGCAGCTGCGCGAGTGCACCGCCGAGCTGGTGCGCTTTGCCAAGTCGGGGGGCGCGGCGATCGTCATCGTCGGTCACGTGACCAAGGAGGGTGCGATCGCGGGGCCGAAGCTCCTCGAGCACCTGGTCGACACGGTGCTGTATTTCGAGAGCGAGGCCGGCAGCCGCTACCGCATCGTGCGGGCCACCAAGAACCGCTTCGGCGCGGTCAACGAGCTCGGCTTCTTCGCCATGACCGGCACGGGCCTGAAGGAAGTGAAGAACCCGGCGGCCATCTTTCTCGCCCGCGCGCCGCAGCCGGCCGCCGGCAGCATCGTCACGGTGACGCGCGAGGGCGGCCGGCCGCTCCTCATCGAGCTGCAGGCGCTGGTGGATCGCATGCGCTTCGGCGCCCCGCGCCGCATCGCGCAGGGGCTCGACGCCAACCGCCTGGCCATGCTGCTCGCGGTGATGAACCGGCACGCGGGACTGGCGCTCCAGGAGCACGACGTGTTCGTCAACGTCGTCGGCGGCATCGAGATCCACGAGACCGCCTGGGATCTGCCGGTCGCGATCGCCCTCGCCTCGAGCCTCAGGAACGTCGCGCTTCCCGCGCAGCTCGTCGCCTTCGGCGAGCTCGGACTGACGGGGGAAGTGCGTCCGGTGCCTTATGGCGATGAGCGGCTGCGCGAGGCGCAGGCCCAGGGGTTCAAGGTGGCGCTGATTCCGCGCGACAACGCGCCGCGCAAGGCGCCCGCCGGCCTCACTCTCCACGCCGTGAGCACGGTGGCCGAGGCGCTCGCGGCCGCGTTCGCCGGCCGCTCCTCATGAGGCGCCGGCAGCGGCCGCCTTCTCCGTGAACGGCGCGCGCACCCGCACGGTGCGGATGGCGTTGTCCGCGAGCTGCAGCACCTCGAACTCGTAGTTGCCGACGCGCACCATGGCGCCGGGATCGGGAATGGTCTCGAGGTGCTCGAGCAGCAGGCCATTCACCGTCTTCGGTCCCCCGGTCGGCAGCTGCCAGCCGAGCGCGCGGTTGAGCGCGCGGATGGTGGCGCTCGCGTTCACGATGAAGACCCCCGGCCGCTCGGTGTGCACGTCCTTGTGGGTGATGGTGGCGGGGTCGGTAGTGAATTCGCCGACGATCTCCTCGAGAATGTCCTCCAGCGTCACCAGACCCTCGATGTCGCCGTACTCGTTGACGACGAAAGCGAAGCGGCGGCGATTGCGCTGGAAATGCGCGAGCTGCACGTTGAGGGCGGTTCCCTCCGGGATGAAGTACGATTCGCGTCCGCGAGCGAGCTCGATAAGGCGCTCGCGTGTGAAGGTGCCGCGCGCCAGCTCGCGCGCCACGCGCTTCATGTGCAGCAGCCCGATGAGGTTGTCGAGCTCACCCTCGTAGACCGGCAGCCGTGTGTGCGGCGTCTGCTTCAGCTGATCGAGGATGTCCTCCCAGCTCTCGCCCACGTCGATCCCGGAGATCTCCTGCCGCGGGATCATGATGTCGTTCACGGTGAGGCGCCCCAGGTCGAGGATCGAGAGCAGCATCTGCCGGTGGCGCGCCGGGATCACCGGGGCGGCGTCGGTCACCACGGTGCGCAGCTCCTCGGCCGAGAGCGCGTGGCTCGCCTGGCTCGTGCGCCGGACGCCGAACAGGCGCAGGAAGCCGTACGCCATGTGGTTGGTGAGCCAGAGCGCCGGCCGCGCCACCAGCACCAGCACGCGATAGATGCCGGCGGCGTGCAGCGCCACTCCTTCAGGGTTCGAGGCCGCATAGATCTTCGGGGCGAGCTCGCAGAAGACGATCACGACGATGGTGAGCAGCACCTCCGTGACCGGCACCGCATAAGCGTAGCCGCTGCGCTGCGCGAGGATGGTGGCGATGGCCGAGGCGAAGACGCTCGCCGGCGCGAGGATCACGAGATTCGCTCCCAGCCACTCGTCGGGCTTGGCGAGCAGCCGCTCGAGCAGCCGCGCCGAGAGCTGCCCCGACTGGGCGCGGTGGCGGATCCGGTAACGGTTGACGGAGAGCATCGCGGCCTCGGCTCCCGAGGAGAAGGCGGCGACGACGAGCAGCGCAAGCAGCGCTAGCAGTGGCCAGGGGTTCGAAGCGGCGTTCAAGGCAGCTCTCCGGGCGGGTGAGGCGGCGGCCCTCGAGCGACTAGCATAGCGCGCGCCAATCGGGGATCCTGACTGCATGTTCGACCAGCTCACCGCGCGGCTATCGGCGACGCTCGAGAGCCTCAGGGGCCGCGGGCGCATCACGGAAGACAACATCACGCAGGCGCTGCGCGATACGCGCGTGGCGCTCCTCGAAGCCGACGTGGCGCTGCCGGTGGTGAAGTCCTTCATCGACGCCGTCAAGGCCAAGGCGCTCGGCGCCGACGTGGCCTCGAGCCTCACTCCGGGACAAGCCTTCATCGGTATTCTGAACGAGGAGCTCATCGCGCTCATGGGCGGCGGCGGCGCCGGCTTCAGCCTGCGCGCGCAGCCGCCGGTCGTGGTGCTGCTCTCGGGCCTCCAGGGCGCGGGCAAGACGACCACCGCCGCGAAGCTCGCGCGCTTCCTTAACGAGAGCGGCAGGAAGCGCGTGCTGCTCGCCAGCACCGACGTGCGGCGCCCGGCCGCGATGCTGCAGCTCGAGCGGCTCGCCGCGCAGGTGCACGCCGAATACTTCTCTCCCGAGCCTGGCGCGACGCCGGAGAGCATCGCGGTTGCCGCGCTCGATCGCGCCCGCAACGGCGTCTTCGATGTCCTCATCGTCGACACGGCAGGGCGGCTGCACGTCGATGAGGAGCTGATGGACGAAGTGCGGCGCATCGACGCCGCGGTGGGCTCGGCGGAGCGGCTGTTCGTCGTCGACGCCATGGCCGGCCAGGACGCGGTCAATGCCGCGCGCGCCTTCGGCGCCGCGCTCGATCTGACCGGCGTGATCCTTACCAAGGCGGACGGCGATGCGCGCGGGGGCGCGGCGCTCTCGGTGCGGCAGGTGACCGGCAAGCCGATCGTGTTCGTGGGCGTCGGCGAGAAGACCGAGGCGCTCGAGCCCTTCGACCCGGCGCGGATGGCGTCCCGCATCCTCGGCATGGGGGATGTGGTGAGCCTGGTCGAGCAGGTGCACCGGCAGGTCGACGGAGAGGAGGCGGCGCGGCTCGCGGCCAAGGTCGTCAAAGGCCGGGGCTTCGACATGGCGGACCTGCGCAGCCAGCTCGAGCAGCTCCAGAGGATGGGCGGCGTCGGCGCCCTCATCGACAAGCTCCCCGGTGCCGTCGTCAGGAAGGGCGCGGTCTCGGCGGAGCAGGGCGATAGGGACCTGCGCCGACAGATCGCCATCATCAATTCCATGACGCCCGGGGAGCGGCGCAACCCCGGGATCATCGACGGCTCGCGGCGGCGACGCATCGCGACCGGCTCGGGTGTCCAGGTTCAGGACGTCAATCGCCTGCTCAAGCAGTTCCTGGAGATGCAGCGGGTCATGAAGAGCATGAAGGGTGGGCGGCTGCGAAAGCTCATGGGGGCCTTCAAAGGGGGTGTACCCCCGGGGTTTCCGGGGCGTTGATCTAGCGCGACCTTTGCGGCCGGCAACGGAGTCGATGTCCGCAAAACGGCCGCAGGCCTGGTTTGCCGATTGAGAATACGAGAAAACTAGCGCTGGATCCGCCAGTTGCGTAGAATCCGCGCTCTTTTTTGGGCGCCCCTTTCGGGACGCCCGCCGAACGAGAGCGATACGATCATGGTAACCATTCGTCTGA
>Ga0126371_10005522_pt1 | contig 11231 bp, 17 predicted proteins | sample PanSoiMetaPlot_4_FD_110145 | JGI IMG/M metagenome (GOLD analysis project Ga0126371, IMG submission 110145) | Tropical forest soil microbial communities from Panama - MetaG Plot_4 | ecosystem: Environmental > Terrestrial > Soil > Tropical forest > Bulk soil | place: Panama | collected 2016-02-17
CTCGCGCCAGTTTCAGCGTGAGGCGCTAAGACGGTAAAACGGCAAATCGGCGCCAAGAACCCCTCTCTTGCTATTGGACTTTAACTGTTATGAACTGCCATTTTGCACCGAGAAGTAGCTAGGTATTGGGGGGAGGGGTATTACTTGATCAGTGGGCGCCTTCGACCGGCCGCTTCTATTTCTTATTCTTTCTCTTTGCAGTCCGCAGACATTACCACTCACGAACCGAGTTGCTCGGGTTTACTGTCCTGCAGCTCGAAGAGAATCTCGCGAAGTTCTTCGATGGCAATTATGTATGTCTCTGGTGGATAGGTCTTCGCCCCCTTCGCCGTCACCGCAATAGCCGACAGAAGAGCGACAGGGTCGATTAATTTCGGCATCCGAGGATTTTACATTCTTGGTGGGCCACAGCAAAAAGCCCCAGGCCTGGAACCGAGGCTTCTTCTCTTCACAGGAGAAAGAGAGGATTAGTGGGAAGATGTTAGCGCTAAATGAATCCGATGTCATCTCTGCATCGCAAGCATAACGTTGACATGCCATGACCGATGCCGCATTCGGAGAATCTGCTATTGTGTTACCGCACTTTGGTGCGCTCCGGTCCTGCACCGTTAGCCAACCTATCCGACTCTTGGAAGACCCTGTTACGAATTCCGAACAACAAGAAACCTGATTTGGTTAGTCCTTCGGTGCTGTTATATGGTCTTTATCAACAGTGCGAGCGCCGTGCAGTCTGAAGTCTGATCCGAAAACTGTTCGCGTAACGAATGACGGAGCACGTTCCTGACCGCACAGGTAGTTCGAACAAGATCGCACCTCGCCATGCATTCGAGGCAAGGACTCTGATACGCCTCCAACGAGACGAAAGGAAATTAAGCCTGCAGGGCTGGGTGCGGGACCTCAGCGAAAGTGGTCTGCGAGCGTTCGTGGCGGAACCTCTTTGGCTGGGCGAGTCGGTGGTTATGGAACTCCCGTTGCTGAACAACGAAAAACAGGTGATCCCCGCTAAAGTTGTTCGCGTCCTGGGAACAGAATACGGATTCCAGTTCACCGCCCTCAGTGCCGAGCAACGAAATCATATTCGGACAACGATTGAAGGACGCCTGGCGATTCCTGTTACCTACTCTGCAAGCCCGACTTCGACTTAGGGCTGTCGTTGCCAACTGCTTTAGGCCGAGGACTTGTTGTCTGCATTTGCGTGAGACAGGCTGTGGCGATCTCCAAGAAATCGATGGAGCGTTGTCGGGTTGCGTTCGCGGTGGGCCGGTGGGCTTCGCTGCGCGCACGCTTGAGCGTTAGCTCTTCAACCCTCCGCTGCTCGTGCGTCTGGGGAAGACTGGGATTAGTCATATCCGTTACCGCTCAGGGGCTTCGCACTGAACTTGCAGCATGCTTCCTGATTTTCACGAGTCGGGGTTACGATTGAGGGCCAGATGGAGATCGCACTGTTCGATCCCTGCGCATGCCATTCCGTTACGTGATTGACAAGAAGGGACGCCTCGTAGTCAGCACCGCCTGGGACTGGGTGACTTTTGAGGAAGTGAAGGCCCACCAGGACGGACTGTTGAGCGAGCCTGACTGCAATCCAGAGTTCGACCAATTCTTAGATGCCACGCGACTGACTACTCCGGATCTGTCGATTTGATGAAGCGAGACCATTGCTCGCCGTCCGCTGTATTCACAGACCTCGCGGCGGGCCTCTGTCAACCTCGCCATCTACGGTATGGGAAGATTGATGGCAGCCTACAACGAGATGTCGAACGCCGCCTCACAGATAACAGTCTTCTATGACCTGCGGAGTGCCGTGAGGTGGCTTGGGTTGGATGATGCGGCCTTATGAGGAGTAATAAAGATTGTGTCACACCACGCGAGTGTCAGTAGCCACCGTACACGGAGTCATCAATATTACTTCTCATTGATGGGGCGGAGAGTGCCTTGGGCAATCATGGTCACGAAACTTCGCCCGAAGATAGTCTTCCGCAACTAGAGCATCCGAAAAATACTCTAATTGCGTAAAGAACTTGCGCCCGCATCTGCCGCAACCACCCATGATCGCAACTCCACCAAGTTTTTTGAGAATGACGAACGGACCCCAGAAGTCTCCTCCGAGCAATGGTGGGCCAAGCGCAGGCGTTGAACGTTGCGTTCCTTAATCTTATCCCCAGTTGACATGATGCTATCCTAGCGCTAGATTGGCAAGTGATGAAAGATCCTCACGCGGTGGCGCTTGGTAGTAAGGGCGGAAAGGCTAGGGCTAAGACTCAGTCGGCCTCTGCACTCTCTGCTATAGGGCGCAAGGGTGCCGCCGCTCGGGAGCAGAAGCTTACGGCTGTCGAGCGCCGCAAGATTGCGCGGATTGCAGCAAAAGCCAGATGGAAGAAGGAGAGAAAAACCGAGTGAAACGGAGGAGAGAGCAACGGGGCACAGTCTATGCCAAAAGTGGCATGTGGTATGTCTGCTATTCTGATTTCCGTGTGACCGATGGCCAACTAGAACGCAAGCGGTTGGCGAAACAGGTTGGTTCTGTCGAAGACATGACCAAGAAAGAAGCCAGAGTGGAAGCTAAGAGCTTCCTGGCCAAGATCAATCAACCCACGCTTAACCGGCCAAGACGAATTTCAATGCAACGCAGGTCGCGGCAACAATTCATAAGTGCCTGGACCCTCTGTCATCCATTGCCGCCCTCGATGAGCGCACTCGCGCCGGGGCCCAGCAGGTGAGTTCCCGTATTACACAGGTAGGCGAGGTGACTCCCTTTTAAGGGAGGTAGGGGAGTCAGCCGTCAGGGGAGAATAATGACCGGGGAATCTGGGACGGGAGTTGCGGGGCTTGGCCAAATTTCTCTGGGTGAGTAACTCCCCCGAGAATCCCCCGACCCCGGCCCTTCGGAAGCATGCTTTGGAGCCTCCTTTTTTGCTGTCCCTGATTCGGGAAGCCCCCTTTCCGCAGACCCCTTTTCCGTGAGACATTTCTTGTCCCACTTCCAGACCAAATGCAGTCGGGGGAGAGCCGATAAAGACGGTCCCGGTTGGGGGCTCGTCTGCAATTGTCATGCAGTCGCCAAATGTCCGTCTGGCAAATCACTCTGTGTCAATCAGTTGCAGGCGGTGATTTCCGCGTCACAGTTGGTGGAACCGCCTCATAATGACTCGCAGATTCTCTCGCGAAGGAAATTGTCCGCGTCTCAACGTCACGCCGAACGACTGGGGTGACCATTCCCCGACCGATTGTCCAGAGCCTGACCACTCGCTCGATGGGTTGCTCGGAGAGTGAAATGACATACCATCCATGCGAGTGCCCATACCACGATGATGGCGACGGCTTCGTCGGCGGTGGCGATTGCCCCCCAACGAGGGCGGGATTATGACGGCCAGATATGGCTGGCTCTGCGCCGAGTGCTACGACAAACTTGCGGATGCATGGAAGTACGTGCTGAAATACCAACACGAGTCGGAGTTCCGGGATGGCAACCGCGTCGTATAGATCCAGCACTTAAGATTCACGAAATTCTCCGCATACAGTCATGCGTACAGCGCCAGGGTGCTGCTGTTGGCGTGCTCCTGCGCTTCTTTCGACTCGGCATCCTTGCCCTTGAGGTAGACAAGCCAATTCGAGATTCCACGCTTGTTCTAATAGTTGACTGTGATCCTGATCACAGACATAACAACGTGCTTACAACATAATTCCCGCCCAACTGGGTTCTTTCGTGAGGCACACGCGAATCATCGTCAACCGATACGGCGGACCGGAAACTCTGCAGGTGATTGAAGAGGAGTGCCCGCAGCCTACGCCTGGTCAAGTGCGGGTGAAGGTGCTGGCCGCAGGCGTGAGCTTGCCCGATGTACTCGCGCGCGAGGGTGTCCATCCGGAAACCCCGCGCGTGCCCTACACGCCCGGTTGGGACCTGGTCGGCGTTGTCGATCAAATCGGCGCAGGCGTCTCTGGCTTTGAATTAGGTCAGACCCTCGCTGCCATGCCGATCAGCGGTTGTTATGCAGAATATGTTTGCTTGCCGCAACGCAAGTTCATTCGAGTTCCGGCAGGCTTGGACCCAGCAGAATGCGTCGCGGTCATCCTGAACTACATCACTGCCTATCAGATGCTGCATCGCTCGGCGAAAGTGAAGGCGGGACAGCGCGTGCTGATTCACGGTGCGTCAGGCGGTGTCGGCACTGCGTTGTTGCAACTGGGGCGACTCGCGGGCGTGGAAATGTACGGAACTTGTTCGGCGCAGGCGGCAGAGATAGTTAAGGACTTTGGCGCCACTGCCATCGACTATCGCAATTCTGACTTCGTCAAGGAAATCCACCACCTCACCACTGACGGAGTGGATGCTGTTTTCGACGGCATCGGTGGAGACAATCTATGGCGGTCACGCGAAGCGCTCCGCGCAGGCGGCCGCGTCGTAGTCTACGGATTTCAAGCCAAGCTAAAGGGAGGAAGGATGGCTTCGAGTGCGCCGAGCGGGCGGCACCCGATTCGCGAATCCGCGATCTTGGGGTGGTACATCCTCCGGAACAAGTTTCTGCCAGGACGCAAGAGCATGGTGCCTTACAGTATCCAGTGGCTGATGCGGCTGAAACCCGTGTGGTTCCGCCAAGACTTGCTCACATTGTTCGATCTGCTGCACCAGAACAAAATCAAGCCGCTGATCTCGCAACGGTTGCCTCTCTACCAGGCGCGGCAAGCGCATGAATTACTGGGAGGCGGCGGCGTAATCGGTAAGATCGTGCTGATGCCGAACAGATAGAAACAATCTCAATACTGACTATCTCTACAGCACCAGACTACAGCTATTCAAACTTTTCTTCCCCGTCTTGCCATTCGGTATCCTTGCCGGATCGATAGATAGCTGACGACCAAACTTCATGAACTCCTGTTCGTGAACAGCTGAGGCTAACTTCCGAGGTATCCAACAGAAGCGTTTCGGTATTCACCTCTACCTTCCGAGGCGACAAAGGGCTAGCGAAAGCCTATTATTGGCACACCATTTCGATTTGTTGCCGCGAACTGGAGGTGCTTGTGTCTGACGACCAAACGGGCTCCCCAGCCGTCAGCCAACATTTTCAACAGGATTGTTGCATCGTCGGTGGCGGGCCCGCAGGGATGGTGCTCGCGCTGTTGCTTGTCCGACAAGGTGTGAGGGTCACTCTACTGGAGGCCCACGAGGACTTCGACCGCAAGTTTCGCGGAGATACGATTCATCCTTCAGTGCTGGAGATCTTTGATCAAATCGGCCTATGCGACACTTTGCTTCAACTGCAGCATTCCAAAATCTATGGTCCGACACTGCGAGCCGCAAACACCTCATTCAACCCCTTCGATTTCCGTCGATTGAACACCAAGTTCCCCTTCATCATGCTGGTGCCCCAATCGAAGTTTCTGGATTTTCTCTCGCGTGAGGCTAACAAGTACGAAGAATTCGATCTGCGATTCAGTTCTAAGGTCGAGTCGTTGATCGATGAGAACGGAACCATTTGCGGTGTTCGTTACATGGGTCGAGATGGTGTGCACGAGGTTAAGACGCCAGTTGTGATCGGGGCCGACGGTCGCTTTTCAACGGTACGCGAGAGGGCCGGCCTGGTGCCGATCAAGACTTCGCCAGCAATGGACATTCTTTGGTTCGAATTGCCACATTTGCCGGAGGATGCTGCTTCCAATCGCGTTCTCGGCGGCTTTGGCATGGGCCGAGTGCTTGCCGTGTTCGACAGATTCGATTACTGGCAAGTCGGTTACGTCTTTCCGAAAGGTACTTACCAACAAGTACGCTCAGAGGGCTTGGAATCGCTGCGAAACTCGATCGCCGCTATTGAGCCACGATTCACTAAGCATGTCGCATCGCTCACCGACTGGCATCAGTTTTCGCTGCTCTCGGTAGAGTCGAGTTTCTGCCCGAAGTGGTACCGTCCCGGATTGCTGCTGATCGGCGATGCAGCGCACGTCATGTCGCCGGTTGGAGGTGTGGGAATCAACTATGCGATTCAGGATGCAGTCGCTGCAGCAAATGTCTTGGGAGAGTATTTGAAAACACGCAGCACCTCTATAGAGGATCTCGCGAGAGTGCAACGTCGGCGGCAATTTCCGACCAAGCTGATTCAATGGCTCCAAACCGCCATGCAGAAGCGAGTGCTGACGCGAGCTCTCGGGTCGACCACGGCGACTACGATTCCGTTGTTCGTACGACTGCTTTTTGCCATTCCCATTGTTCGGGATCTTCCGGCGAAATTGCTCGCCTTCGGTTTTCGACGGGAGCACGTGCGCAACGTAGGACAGTCGCCGAAGGTTGTGGCGACTGCGGCAAATGGCGCCGGCCTCCACTAATCAGACGGAGATAGAGATGGCGAAGGTAATCGCGGATCGAATGACAGCTCAGGTGGAAGGTGATTTCGTTGTGTTCTTGATCGGCATGCGGATAAACAGCTTTTGGAAGATTCACAAGTGGCTTCCGGTTGCGATGGCAATGCCGCGAATGCTTCGCGAACTACAACAAGATCCAAAGAGTGGGTATCTGGGCGCTGAATCGTGGTTCGGAAATCCCACGATTCTTCTACAGTATTGGCGCTCTTTTGAACATTTGGAGCGCTATGCGAAGGATCCCAATCGGGAACACCGGCCCGCATGGGCGGCCTTCAATCGCGTAGTAGCGAGTCGCGGCGACGTAGGCATTTGGCACGAAACATACTGTGTCCGCGCTGCAGATTTCGAATGCCTCTACAACAATATGCCCCCTTTCGGATTGGGCAAGGCAACGAGCCTCGTACCCGCGCGTGGTCATCTGGAAACTGCGGCAGGGCGGATGAATCAGCAACATGAGCGAGCAGCGCAATAACGACACACCTAACGCGGCCAGCCGACCGATGCCGGAGGTTGGTCTCACTGCCCGCTTAGAAATCCTTAATGGACTTCTCAATGCACTGACGGACGTGCTTGATGTTCGCGAGGTGTTCGACCGCCTCTCGAGTGTCGTGCAGCGCGTACTGCCGCACGATCTGATGGCAGTCGTGAAAATCAGCGAGGGCGGTGATCGCATACGTTTATGCGCAGGTGCCGGCGCGGCCCAGACGCAAACGCCGACTTACGACGTACCTTTGCCTGAATCATTCCAACTGTTGGCACAGGCATGGGACACCCAGATCATTGAAGATTTTCGAAACCACCCTCTTCGCTCACGGCAGTCCAGCGCTTAAAGCCGGGATGGTGACCGTTCTGAGCGCCCCAATACGTTTTGGGGGGCGGCTACGCGCGGCGATCAATTTCTTTTCACGTCAGACTGGCTGGTTTCGGCGCGAGGATCTCCCTATTGCTGAGCGCATCGCCAGCCACATTGTATTGGTGATGTCGCACCATAAGTTGGCCGAAGCGACACGTCAGAGACAGGAACTCGAAGACTACATCTCCAAGCTCGATCTGCTGGATCAATCGCTCGCCTCATTGACTGACAGCGGACAACTCAAGGATCTTATTCATCCGATTTCAAAAATCGTCCGGCAAGTGCTGCCGTCTGTGGAGAAGCAGTTCACACTTTATTGGCAGCTGGCCATTCGGAAGCGACGTTAATGCTCGAACGCATGTGGGATGAGATCGCACAACACTACGACGTAGATATTCCGTGTGGATATTTTCGGAGTGCGTTTGTGAGCGAGGAGAGCACCTCACCGCTTGAACGAGTCTGCGCGGAACACACAGCCGTGCATGGAAGAGAACTGCTTTACTAGGTTAAACTGCCTGTCGCTTGGCGGCGTGCTCTGATTCCAGCGGTACTCGAACGTGAATGATGGTTCCACTCATCGGCTTCGAGTCAATGGCAATCGTTCCGCTCACCAACCGAACGCGTTCCCGCATGCTGGTGAGACCCAGACCCTCACCTCGCAACGCCGCTTCAACATTAAACCCTTTACCTGAATCGCTAATGATTAGATGAATCTCGCTAGCGTCTTCCCGCAGTTCAACTTCAACCCGTCTTACCCCGCTGTGCTTGATGACGTTGTGTAGGGCCTCCTGTAAAACTCGCAACAGGGAAAGCCCGATTTCGAGTGGCAGAGCACTGGGCACATCACTTTTGAAGCCGATCTCCATCCTCCGCCGCTCGCCAAATTCCTTGCACCAGCCTTTCATACCCGCGACCACGCCGAGATATTCCAGTTTTGAAGAATGTAAATCGTGCGACAGAGCTTGAACATCGTTCGAAACTTCAGCCATTTGTCTTCGGAGTTCCTTCACACGGGGTTGGATGTCAGAAGGATTCTCCTGCAGTTGTTCGAGTTCGAGCGACAGCAGTGCAAGCCTCTGGTTGATGTCGTCATGAAGCTCTCTTCCAATACGAGCGCGTTCTTGTTCCTGCGATTCAATCAACTTTCGACTCAAGTCTGAGAGTGCCTCTTCCATCCGCTTGCGACGAGTAATATCCTCTGCGAGGATCAGAATCCCTCCCGCAGCGCCTTCAGCGGTCTTCCAGGGACGAACCTCCCAACGTGCCCAATGAGGTCCGTCTTGCCCTTCCCAACGGTCCTCGTCAGATCGCAGGGTTTCTCCTTGAAGGGCGCGGCGGTGTACCTCTTTCCAACGCTCAGGCATGTCTGGAAAAATCTCATAGTGGGAGCGCCCTAGTATCTGCTCTCTGCCTGGTAAGTAATCAGTACACCATCGGTCACTGACTTGCAGATAACGCATGTCCCGGTCGAGCATCGCTACTGCTGCTGGCACGTTCTTAACGAAGACTCTCAGCAGTTCCTCCTGTGATCGCAGGAATGAACCCTGTGCTTCCAATGTGCGGTTCATTTCGAAAAGCGCTTCTTCTGCCCGCTTGCGATCAGTTATGTCGTGCAAAATACAGGCGACTCGATCAACCCCTTTAGCACCTTTAATCGGAAAGTATGAGAGTAATAAATCCCTCTCCCCAACCATAGGGTACGAGAATTTCGTTTCGTACCTGACCACCTTACCTTGAAAACATTCATCCAGTTTGGGCTTGATGACAGTCTCAAAGGTTTCTTTGTCCAATACCTCAGTGACGTAATGCCCCACAACTTGCTCCCTAGTCAGATTCCGCATCTTCAAATACTGGCCGTTCGCTAGTAGGTAGCGGTACTGTCGGTCAATGACGCCGATCATCTCCTCCGCACCTTCCACCGCCTCCTCGTACTCTCGCAATCTATCTTCAGCCATCTTGCGCTCGGTGATGTCGAGCGATATGCCTAGCGACCGATCTGGTTCTCCGTTTGCGGCGTAGTGGAACCGTCCTCGTGAACGCAACCAATGAGTCGTTCCGTTCCGCCAAACAACCCGAACATCCTCGCCAAAGTCCTCGCGTTTCTCTTTGGCTATTTGTAACGCGTGCGCTACGCGTTCGCGGTCGTCCTCATGTACGCGGTCCCAAAATTCCTTACGCGATCCCACGGTCTCATCACTTGTTATTCCGAGTTGGGCATGCGCGTTGCCGAACCAAGAATCTTCCCCCGTCTTAAGATCGTAGTCCCAACCCCCGGCTGCACCAGCTTCCATGGCAAGATGGAGCCGCTCGTTAGTTTGTTTGAGTTCCTGTTCCGCTCGTTTGCGCTCCGTAATATCGCCATTGACGCCGATCACTCGCGAAGGCTCCCCAGACTCGTTCCTAAATACCCGCCACCGTCCAACTATCCAATGAACGCTTCCATCAGGCCAAACTATGCGCCATTCGCCCCTCCTGGTTCGTCCGGTTTTCAAGGACTCGTCAACTAGCTTCAGGACGCCCTCCCGATCATCGGGATGAACCAGACTCATGAAAGCTGCGTGTGTTCCGGCAAAGCCGCCCTGCGGCAAACCATACATTTCTTCGAGTTCCGGCGTCCAAGTTGTCACTCCCGTCTGAATGTTCCATTCAAAGGTCCCTAGTTGAGCGGCTTGGTATGCCAATCGCAGCCGTTCCTCGCTGGAGCGCAGTGCCTCCTCCGCCCTTTTGCGCTCGGTGCTGTCTCGAATAACAACGGCGAAGTATTTCTGACCTCCAGATTCAAATTTGGAGACAGAAGCCTCTATAGGAAATTCTTCACCTGTGGCTCGCAGCCCCCAAAGTGTGCCCAGACCAAGTAATGTGCGATTGGTAATCCCACTCTCGGCAAAGCTGCGGACACGAGCGCTGTGTCCAGCGCGGAAGCGTTGTGGGATGAAGCGTTCGACGGAATTCCCGACTGCTTCGCTCGCCGGACAGGCGAAAATCTTCTCCGCAGCAGCATTGAACAGCACGATTCGCTGGGCATCATCGACGGCGATGATGGCATCCATTGACGAACCAATAATGCTCGCCGACAGGTCCCGACTCTCGCGTGGTCTCTGGTCTGATTGCTCATGTTCGTTGATGTTCATCGCCGTCGGCTCGCTTTCTTCTAATTTCGTAAATCCGAAGCTGCGTACGAGCGCTGGTTATCTTGGAGGTTAGCGGGCGAGGATTCGTATGGCGAAGTGGTCGGCACTGTCTTCGCCGATCAGCATCTTCCAAAATGCCTTTGATATAGGCTTCATCATAGGGTCGAGACGTTATTTGTGGGAACCTATTATAGACGGAGTCTCTCCAAGTCCACAGGAGGCGACGAATCAAGCGAGCGTATATAGCAACGTTTTCGCCGTCGATTTGGTGGTGATGCGGGCGATTTTATGGAATAAAGGATGCGAATCACACTCCGTTGTGAGAGCATTGCTCGAACGATCCGAGTGGATTGCCTATGTTCGATCCGAAGATCGGAGCCGGAACGAGATGGCGAAAAGGGGTTCGCGGAAACCCCGGAGGCAGACCTCGCGCCCGCGGCTGCTTTCTGAAGCGCTTCGTACTGGACTCGCTGAAGTGAAGTCCGATCAGCCAGCAGGTCGTACATACGCGGAAATCGTGGCTCAGAATTTGATTGAAATCGCCTGTTCAGAAGGACCGGGAGCGGTACACGCGGCGGAGCGAAACCGCACCACCTGCGATTTTTCTGCGGTCGTCCTGAGCCGGGACCCTTACCTAAACGTCAACCGGTAGCCCAGAATCCATATCACGAGTGAGTCATCCCCCGTGAATCCCCGCCACACCAGCTGCCTTCATAGGCAGGCCGCAAAAGATAAATTTATGGGCTGACTGGGGCAAAAAAGATGACTATTCGGCATTTTACCGGCCAATCTTCTGTAGCGTGCCAGTGAGAGTTATCCTTCTGGAGCTGAGATCGAGCAGGAAGGAGAAAGGCTCTCCACCTGAGCGCGCATCGTCACGAGATCCCGCTCAG
>Ga0126371_10005523_pt1 | contig 11231 bp, 9 predicted proteins | sample PanSoiMetaPlot_4_FD_110145 | JGI IMG/M metagenome (GOLD analysis project Ga0126371, IMG submission 110145) | Tropical forest soil microbial communities from Panama - MetaG Plot_4 | ecosystem: Environmental > Terrestrial > Soil > Tropical forest > Bulk soil | place: Panama | collected 2016-02-17
CAAATGTCATCTGCAGCCTAAGCCGCGTTCCAATTTAACGATCGACACGTCATTAACTACGTTTCGATTCACACAATTACTACGCTGCGTGCCAGTTCGCAGTTGCAAAAATCTCAGTTGCACTTACATCTTGGACGGCTGAGCGAAACAAATGTCATTTGTGATGAAACAGATTTCGTACTCAAGAATGCTTTTGAGTCGAAAAGTTTCACGTGAAATTTTATGTGCCGGAGCTTCTTACATGAGAAATGTAGGTAGTAAACGTTCTCTCATGCACAGGGACACGAATGAGCCGACTCCGGTCTCGGGAATTCTCTTGGGATCTGAACTCTCCGGTCTGATCAATTCCAGGTCCCGAGCAGATCAATCCAATGTCTCGAAGCAGAGAACGGAGAGCAAAGTCTGATTGACTTGAGAACTCCGGGGCGCCTGTTACGAAGAGCGGTGTACAAACCCACTCCCCAGTCCGAGGTCGAGCAGTTCACTGCGATCTCCGCGGCCCGGCGCTGCGTTCTCTGCGGTCAAAATCTTTTCCTGAATCTCTCACCACGCTACATTCAGTAGAATCTTCTAGGCCCAGGGCCAGAGCCGAGAGCCCAATTCCGATGCCGTCCATCCGCTCCCTCAAACCGAACGTCACCCGCGACGACGTGATTCGGCAATTCTCGGGGGCGGGTCCCTCGGCGGCGCTGCGCAATGTGCTCCATGGGCGTCTTCGTTCCGTCGCCGAACTCTACCTCCCGTTTCGTATCTTTCGCGCGCAGATTACCAACCGCGGTGTCCTCGAAGAGAAACTGGTCGCGATTGACGCAATGAGCGGCACCCTCGATCTCTTTCAGTTTGATCACGTTCCCAATGGGAACGAAACCATCACCATCGACACGCGCAACTGCCCAACCTCCATACTTACTGACACATTATTAACCGATCGCGTACTAGCCAAGCTCCGCCGCGTTCTCTACAGCAACGGGTTTTTCAAAATGCGCGACCTGCAGCTCTCCGCAGTCCCTTTGCCGGATGAACTGCACATCCCTTACTGGCTCGGTTTTCGCGGATCCGAGAATCACGTTCAATTGTCGGTGATCGATGCCGTACGCCGCCGTCCGGAAGGCGCCAAGGTGAGAAGGCTGGTCGAGGAATGGCTGGCTAAAAAAAATGAGAGCGGCATCTAGTAACATCCTTCGCCGCTCTCGCAAAAAAATCGGACTCAAAATTTACAGCGATACCGTCTTATCGCGCCGTTGCCTGCGCCGCATTCTGCGTTTGCGCTGCCGCACCTCGCGGTGTCAGAAAGGCGAGCAGTCCGGCAACCACGAAGAGCGCAAGCACATCGCCCCATAGGTGTCCCATATTCATGGGATTCACCACTGATTGCGCCGCCATGATGCCCGCGTGCACGATGCTCGACCACACCGTGAACCGGATCAGGCTCAGGTTCTCAAGCGGCTTGCGGCTCGCTATCAACAGGAACACTCCGAGCGTTGCGTACACCCCGAGGATCATCTGCAGATAGTCCGAGTGCCCGGTGTGCCATGACCATCCCGACGGCCACACGACCGTCAGCGGATAGATCCCCACCGTGAAAATGACTCCTACCAGTACCAGCGCGCCGCGCAAATATCCGATACGCGAAGCGTCAATGCTCTGTCCTTCGTTTTGTGCGGCGGCGTCGCTTTGCCGGCCGCGAAACACTACCTGCGATTGCCCCTGAATCGCTGGCATATATTTGTCCTCCTTGGCTTCACTTTGGACACACTTCTCGTTACTGGATTGCGTGTCCTTTTGTTAACTAAAATTTGTTAGCAAAATCACTCTGTTCCGTAAAATTTCAGCGCCATCGCGCCGTGCGTGGCCGCGCCACCCGCGCGCAACGCCGCCGCAAGCAGCGAACTTTCAACAACTTCCTCGCGTGATGCTCCCGCCGCCTTCGCCGCCTTGGTGTGCACTTCAATGCAATACGGGCATTGCGTCGTGCAGGCCACTGCCAGCGCGATCAGTTCGCGATACTTCCGCGGAATCTTGCCATCGTCGCGTCCAACGATCTTGTCGAGATTCAGCCATGCGTTGAACTCGGTGGGTGCAAGCTTGCCCATGTCTTTCAGGAAACGCAAATCCGCCGGGTCATGATAGTGATCACTCATTCTTTTCTTCCTCCCCCAGGATTCGATTGATTACTGAAGGTGAGAATAGGCGCCGGAGGGGATTGCAACAAGATGGCAGATATGCCATTGTACATATGTGATCACGCCAATTTGGCTTTGTCACAGGTGACCCTATGAGCCACGTAGATGATGAGATGACGGATGTGACCATTGTTTTTCTGGACCAGACGTTCTCTTCCACCGCTGTCGGTCCGATGGAAGTTTTCCGCCACGCCGGTTCGTTGTGGAACTATCTAACCGGCGTGCCGCAGAATCCGCGTTTTCGCGTGACTACCGCTTCTGCCGACGGACGTCCCGTTCTCTGCGATGGGCCGATCACGATCCGACCTGACGCCGCTATCTCCGACGTGCGCAAGACCGACCTCATCTTCATCCCCACAACCGGGGTAAGCGTCGAAGACGCCGCTGAGCGCAGTGCGCCGGTGCTGCCCTGGTTGAAGCGCTGGCACAAGCGCGGCACCGCGATCGCCAGCGTCTGCTCAGGGGTTGGGCTGATGGCCGAAACGGGTTTACTCGATGGCAGGCGCGCCACCACGCATTGGGCTCTCGCCGAAAAATTCCGGCAGATGTATCCCCGGGTGAAGTGGATGCCCGAATTAATGGTCACCGAGGATCACGGCTTCTACTGCGGTGGCGGCGTGCATGCTGCGCTCGACCTGAGTTTGTATCTTGTAGAGAAATTCTGCGGACACGAAATCGCGGTGCAGACTGCGAAAGCCCTGCTTATCGAGACACCGCGTGCCTGGCAAGCGGGATTCGCCATCGTCCCATTAAAGACCGAGCACAGCGACGACAGCATCTCTTCGGCCCAGGAATGGTTGCACGAGAACTTTCACAAGAGCTTCCCGCTCGAAACTCCCGCGCGCCGCGTGGGCATGAGCTTGCGCAACTTCGTCCGGCGTTTTAAAGAAGCCACCGGCGACAGCCCATTGCTTTATTTGCAAAAGCTGCGCGTCGCCGCCGCCAAGCGCATGCTTGAAGGCGACCATCGCACCATGCAGGAGATCAGCGACGCCGTCGGCTACCAGGACGTCGCTTTCTTCCGCAGCCTCTTTCAACGTCACACCGGCGTCTCTCCGAGCGAGTACCGAGAGCGGTTCGGAACATAGCCCAAAAGTCCACAGCCGAGAGCCCGAAAAGCGAATTTCCGATACCATACCCCGGATCGTACGAAGCTTTATCCTCGCGGAGGACTCAAAATGGCTTCACTGTCCGATGCCTTGATCCAGCAGCTATTAACGGGGCGCTATATCGCTTCGCTCGCCACTCATCTGCCAGACGGTTCGATTCACGTCGTGGGGGTCTGGTATTGGTTCAACGGTTCTCATATTTACGTGGCCACCTCCACTCGCACTCGTAAAGCCCGAAACATTCAATCCAACCCCAAAATCTCGCTCATGATTGACGCGCGCGATCGGGATGCTTCTTTCGGCGCAAACATTACTGGCACCGCTAAATTCGTAACGGACGACGCGTCGAAGAAGCTGAATCTCGAAATTCATCAGAAGTATCTGACTGCGTCCGCGCTGGCCGATGCGTGCGTCGGTCCCGTGTTTGCCGCCTGGGACGATGTCACCCTCGAGGTCACACCGACGTCTATCGTTGCGTGGGACATGCGCGTTGCCGACCAGCAGGTTTTTGGCGGAGCGTTCGCCAGCAATCCTGGCTACCTTTTGCCGCTCGACCGGTAAACGCTTAATCGACCTTGCGGTTAGTACTCATTCGACCTTCCTGCGCAAGCGTTCAAATCCACGTTCCAGTTTTCGAGCACGCTTTCCCTGAACCCTTGTCCAGCAAGGGTTTTGGCCGCTGTTTTGCACTTACTTTCGTAACTCGAACGCTCCAGTACCTCGCGTTATTCTTTAAGAACCCGCCCCCATCGGCTCCGCATCCGTGCGCCTTAAAACCAGCGCGGCAGGGGATTCGCCGGCAAAGGCATAGAGAAATGTCCAGCAAAATCGGCCGCTTCGAGATACTCAGTGAACTCGCGAAATCGTCTACCTGTACTGTCTACAAGGCAAGTGATCCCGAGTCCGGACAGACCATTGCTCTCAAGACCATTCATCTGCAGGAATTCGGCGAGCATGCCGAAGCGCTCGCGCAACACATTTCGGCCGAAGCCGAGAGCACCAAAGAGCTGAGCAGCCCCAACATCACGCTGGTCTACGGCGCCGGCGAAATCGACGGCCAGTTCTGCGCGGCCATGGAGTACATCCAGGGCAACAGCATTCAAACAATGCTGGCGCGCAAGGAAGGCTTCTCCATCTGGGACCTGCTCGATATCAGCCGCCAGGTTTGCCAGGGACTCGATCACGCGCACCAGCACAACGTCTTTCACTACAGCCTCGAGCCTTCCAAGATTATGGTCACCTGGGACGGCACGGTGAAGCTTCTAAGCTTCGGGATCTCAAGCATTGGCAACGTCTATGCCGTTGCCGCCGGCCAACCTTCGGCGCCGCTCTACTACATGTCGCCTGAACAGGTCAGCGGCGAGGCGGTCGATGCACGCTCAAATCTGTTTACGTGGGGCGCGATGCTCTACGAGATGGTGACCGATCACAAGGCCTTCGATGGCGCAGATGCTGATGAGGTTCGCCAAAAGATCTGTGAAGAGATGCCCGCGCCTCCGGTCGCGCTAAATCCTAAGATCAGTCCCATCGCGAGCGATGTCATCATGAAGGCGCTCGCCAAGGACCCTGCGCAGCGTTATCAAAGTGGTCGCCACATGGCGAACGATCTCGAGCGCTGCCGCGAAGCCTCCAAGAGCGCGAAGAAAGCGCCCGAGGCGCCAAAGGGATCGTCCGTTCCCGACAGTGTGAAAGCGGCCGCGGCTTCCAAGTTCATTGCTTCAGGATCGAAAGCGCCCTCTGCGCCAATGACTCCCAAGGCCGATAAGCCAAGCTTCTCATCGTCTGCGTCGCTATCGGACGAGCTCGAAACCAGTTGGACGCCCGCACCGGCCAAGCCAGCCGCGCCCAAAACGGCTGCACCGCCTCCGCCGAAAAAAGCTGCGGCTGCGGCGGCAGGATGGAATTCGGCACCCGGTGCTTCTACCGCGAAGCCACAGTCGCTGGACCCGAGCGCGCAATTCGTGAGCGCCGTCGTGCGCGCCTCCGTCGAAGCCATCGAGAATCCGGCAGCGAATATGTCAGCCGCTGTTGTCGATGAGCCCGAAGTCGAACAGCCCAAGATCGCCGTCGATCCGATGATGGCCGAAGGAGCGGGGCAAGGTACGAAGGGCGTGAGTTTCTCGGAGCTTGAGGAACTGCCTCCGCTGCAAGAAGTTTACGTCGCGCCGCCACCGCCGAAACCTGCCGAAGAGACAGGCGTCGACCCAGGGTCGGCGGCAACTGTGTTTCGCAACCGTGAACCCGAAAAGCCGAAGGTGCAGCCGCGCGAAGTCGCCGAGAAAGCGATCAAGGAAATCAAGGGGCTTCCGCCGAAGCTGATGTTGTATTCGATCTCGGCGGCGGCTGCACTGATCGTAGTCATCGGTATCGGCGTGTTCTGGCATTCGCGTTCTCAAAATACCGATGAAGAAGGCACGGTGCCCGTGCCTGCAGCAACGCAAGCGCCTGTGCAGACGGCTCCTCAACCTGCCCCCGCGCCGGCGCAACCGCAGGCAGCCGCTCCCGAACCGCCCCAGGCCACGGCCGCCCCAGAACCGGAGCCCGCGCCCGATGAACCGATCGTTCAGCCGCCCAAGGGACGCAAGGCTGCAGCTCTCGCCGCGAAGGGACGCAACGCTAAGAACAAGAAAGGCGCTTCTTGGCCGTCACTCATCCCGGGACAGATCGTTGTCGATTCCACGCCGGAAGGCGCGCAGGTCCAGGTGGACGGTCGCGCAGATCCAAGTTGGGTTACGCCTTACACGATCACCAGTCTTTCGCCGGGCCAGCACACGTTTGTGATCAGCAAGTCTGGCTTCGGACAAGAGACGCGCACTGCTGACATTCCGTCGGGCACCAAGACCTCACTTTCAGTGCACCTCGGCGCTCTGGCCGCGGCGATTGCAGTGACCAGTGATCCGGCGGGAGCGTCCATCTTCGTCGACGGCAAAGACACGCTGCGCGTCACGCCTTCGCAGGTCACGCTCGAGAAAGGGACGCACACCATACTGGTGCGCAAGGCCGGGTATCTGGATGAAACCAGTTCGGCCAGCGCGCAGCCCGGACAAACATTGAAGTTCTCACCGACGCTGCGTCCTCTGGGCAATGCCGAAGACATCAAGACGGTTGGCAAATTCAAGAAGCTCTTCGGCGGCAAGGGCGACCAGGCGGGCATGGGCAAAGTCAGCGTGCACACCACGCCCAAAGGCGCACAAGTCGCTGTCAACCGCCGCATGGTCGACAAAAATGCTCCGGTGGATTTCCTGCTAAGTCCAGGCAACTACATCGTTGATATCACCCTGACCGGGTACAAGCCGATGCAGAAGGTGATCACAGTCGACAAGGGCGGTTCGATCTCGATCGACGAAACCCTCGAGCCGCAGTAAAGAACAACACGCTCTGGGCTCTCGGATTCGGAGAGCGGTCTAGACCCGAGAGCCCAAAGCCCAGTGCCGAGAGCCCAGAGCCTCAAACCCTGGGGCCGCTCCCAATCGTTATATCTTATAGTAAACTTCGCGCATTAGAGCCCTAGGAGCCTTCGTTATCCCGGCACCTGAGGAAAACTTCCACCCGGCCCTCAAAGTCCGCCCATATCGCTTCTAAACGCTAAGAAAGGGCAATCGATGCAATTTCGCTTAAGTGATTTGCAACGACTTAGCGGCCCTAACGAATTATCAATAACTTAGCTCGGGGTGAATGGAAGAGTAGGAACTTGCTTAGGCACAGTCACGGTTGGTCAGGCACAGGCGGCCCTTGTAGTTGTTCGAGACATGTCAGTCCCTGCCGTTTTCCGCTTGCTCGTGCACGAACTGCCGTGTCTGGTCGACTCGCAAGTAGCTTTGTGCGTTACCGGTACTCCACGTGAAGTTTTTTATCTGCTAACTGCAGTGCAGCCTTAAGCGCATCGGCAGCCCTGATCTCGAAATCCGGTTTAACGCCTACGTCGTTCCAATCGTAGTTGGAGTACGGATTGATCGCACGTACTTCAACAGTACCGACATAGAAATTGTCTCCGATAGCATGAAGATTAGCGGCGTGACCACCTCCGGCGGTGGTTTCCCCGACGAGTGTTGCATGCTTGAGCATCTTCAAATCGTAGGTGAACTGTTCTGCGGCGGATATGGTCCGAGAAGACGTCAGAATATACACAGGCTTGTCGGCAAGTTTGTTGCCGGATATCGGTGAGTGCGTCCACGATTCCGAAGTCGTGTTCTCAATTGGGCAATACATGTACTCGGGATGATCAAAAAGATAAGCCGCAATCAGGCTGACCATGCTTGGAAAGCCGCCGCGGTTGTCCCGCAGGTCAAAGATCAGTGCGGCGGCATCATTCAATTTAGCCATTGCGGCGGTAGCAGTAACGCCACACACGGATGCATCCGGAAACGCATTGAGCTTCAGGTAACCGATGTTGTGAGGCAGTATGTCGACCCGTTCAAAAGCGCAATTGACCGGCTGCATCTCGTCTCGATAGGCGGCAGGAGGCGCCGAAGGCGACCCCGGCGAGCGCTCCGGTATAACTCGGGCGCTATAAAGCAACACCAATTTGTTGTCGCCCGTTGCTTCTTGCATCTGCCTTGTTGTGAGACGGGTGAACTCCGCGGCGGTCGAAGCCGAATCATCATCGCCTCGTTGCTCGTGAATGAGAAGTGCGTCTGAGGCCTTCTGTGCTTCCAATGGCTCGATGTGGTGTTGCTTGATTGATGTGACGGCGTTCGCGATAATCCGGCGCCGCGACGCGGTGTCCAGCGTTGCATAGGCACCTTGTGGCCCTTGGACAACTGTTTGCTCGCTCTCCGACGTTGTCCGCTGTGTTTGCTTACTCTGCCTGTCTTGAGCGCCCGGGGACGCAAAACTCCAAGCATTGGCCGGTCGGAAATGGCTGGCCTGGTTCACTAGGCTGGCAAAAGAAACAAGCGTAATCAACGATAACAGTCCCCCGAGTAGCAGTGGCTTGCGCCCAGGAGATGTAGCCTCGAACACAAAGAACGTGGGCGTGCCGTCCCAACACATCTTTGCCGGAGCACCCTCTGCTCCGGGTTGCACGTGTGCGTACTCGCGTGGAAGCGATATGGCCAGATCGGTGAGCAAGTCGAACCACAGCCGAAACGATAGCCACATTCCAGTTTCATCATGCCTGCGATCGCGAAATAGCTGTAGAGCTTCGTCCCCGTACTCCCGCCTAAAACTCGAGGGATACAGGTGAAGAAGAAAGCGGAAGATCATCTCAGACATAATCCCCCCTCAATATCTTCTTGGACCTTGCCACGCGCAACAGGTCGGCGAGTCTCTCGGCCTCGTAACGAGCCAGTTTTCGGCCCGTTGCTGTTAGGCGGTAATAACGACGTCGCGCATGCACGGCGTTCAGATCCCTTGGAGGATCAACTTCTTCAATCAGTTTCTCTTCTAACAGCGCACGAATCGAACTGTAGAGAGTTCCGGGCCCCAAACGCATGCGTCCCGCCGTCTGCTGAGCAACGTTGCGCATGATTCCATAGCCATGGAGGTCTTCACCTGCGAGAGCAAGCAGGATCTGAAATGCGGCGGCGGGGAGAGGACTGAGTTTTTGTTTAGGCATCGTAGGAATGATCGATAATCGATATATCGATCATTGAGCATACTGCCAAGCGGGCGAGAGGTCAAGACGTAGGTCCTCGCTCTAAAAGCTGTTGCCAAAACGAAAACTGCGCGAGCAACTTCCTCGCGCAGCCTCTGCCAGAGCTCGATGATGGTTTTAGTTGGGCAGCTTGAAGTTCACCAGAATCTGCGTCTGAATTTCGACCGGCTCGCCGTTCAGGTAGTACGGCTTGTACTTCCACTGCTTCACCGCTTCCTGCGCCGCGCGCCCGAGGATGCCGTCGCCGCTGACCACTTTTAAATTTGTGATGTCGCCGCTCTTGCTGATGGTGGCCTGCAGTTGGACGGCACCCTGGATCCGCATCTGCATGGCTTGTGCGGGATAGCGCGGCTGTACGCGCTTCAGGATCAGGCCTTCCATGACGCCTTGTGAAACCTTGACGACCTGCGCGGGCGCCGTCGGCGTGCTGGCGGCGCTGCTCAGTCCAGCCAAGGTCTTCGTGTCAGGAGCCGCGCCGAGTGCCACTGATGGCGCCTGCACGTTTTCCTGCTCTGGCGGAGCTGCTGGCTGGGCCGCGTGCGGCGATTCGTTGTGCACGATGAGCCGCTGCGTGACTTCAGGCTCAGGCTCCTGTTCAGGCTCGGGCTCGGGTGTCGTTTGCTTGGTGGCCGGCTTGGTCGCCGAGGGCTTGGGCGTCGGTGCGCTCGGCGTGCCGCCCAAGCGGATGTCGCTTACGTCCGAACCAGCGGATTCCGGTTCCTGCTTCTGCGAAGTTTGTCCGGCTTCGGGTTTCGGCGTCGAAGTGGCTGGTGTGGAGGTCTGTGACGGCGACGAAACTGGCGATCCTTTTCCGCTCACGTTTCGCCAGCTCAGATATGCTGCCGAGCAAGCGAGCAGAACCACCATAGCCACAATGACGATAGCTTTGACCTTGCTGCCACCTTCTGACTCGTCGGAATCGTACGCACCGGGGAAGAACGTGGGCGGAGTTGATTCACGTTCGCTGTCGTTCGACGAGTAGTAGGGCGACTCTTCTTTTTCCGCGGGCGCTTCTTCGATTTTGATTTCGTTGACCTGCAGAGGCGGAGCCTTCTTCACGACCGGCTCGGGAACAATCGCCGGAGGCACGATTGGTGGAGGAATGATCGGCGCAGGAATATTCGGCTGCGCTTTTTCTTTTGCGGGAGCCGGCGCCGAAGCTGATGCGTGAAATGAAACGCCGGTGGTGGCTGCCGGGTGTTCTTCAACCGGCGTAAATCCTGAGCTCTTCGCTGAAAAGTCGGTGTTCTCGTTTTCGATCTTGGCCGCTGCTTCTGCGGCTTTGCGCAGAGCCGTGCCCATCGGCTCGGCCATCGGCTTCGCTGGCTGCCACGGAAATTTCGATGTCCCGGCAGCCGGCGCCGCTGCTGCGGGTGCTGGCGGTTGCGGCAAGGGCGACGAAGGCGAATCGTAGAGATCGTTGTCGTCGAGGATCGAGTCGGGCTCGTGATCTTCTACCGACGCAGTTTGCACCGGAACCGGCGGAGCCGGCGGTGCGACTGGAGGACGCTTCGGTTGCGTTGTTGCAGGCGTTGCTTTTGGTGCTGGCTTGACGAACGATGATGCCGCTGGTGCCGGTGCCGAGCGTGTGGGCGGCTGTGTGACCCGAGCCGCTGACGCCGATGCAACGGGTGACGCGGGAACTTGCGTTGGCGCACTCGGCGCGCTGGTCGCGGGCTTTGCCGGCGCTTTCGCCTCAGCCCCTTTGCGCAGAAGTCCGCGCGCTACGCGCAGCGTGCCTTTCGCCTGCTCAACGTTGATCGGTTTTGTGAGAACAAGATTTGCGCCGATCCGAAATGCTTTTGCGACTCCGGCCTGGCCTTCCACCACTGCAACGGCGAGTGAAGACTGATTTGAACCAGAATTGCGTGCGCTTTTGAATAGCAGGGTTGCGTTCTGTTCGTTATCGCAATCGACGACGACCGCATCGAAATGCTGCGCCATCAACTTCTTCACAGCCGCGAACGGTTCGGTGCACGGCTCGACCGAAAATTCCAAGTCGTTCAGAACATTCGTGACGGTGCGCGCCGTTTTCTCGTCCGGGCAGAAGAGTAATGCCTGGTAACCCATGTGGCAATCGTAGGTTTGGTCGTGGGAAGCGGCAAGTTACGGCAGTAATGGCATTTACACAGCATTCACTGGGCGTTTCGAACGCCGAAAACGGCGTTTACCACAGAGGACACAGAGGCGCACGGAGGAAGGTCACAACGTCGGAGGAGAATGAACATTGCTCCTGGAGAGCACAAAAAGCTGTGAACCGCAAAAGGAAAACTCTCACAACCGGACATAGAAGCACCGGTTCTGAAGCCCCATATCCGTTGCAAAGCCTCCGTGTCCTCCCTG
>Ga0126371_10005524_pt1 | contig 11230 bp, 10 predicted proteins | sample PanSoiMetaPlot_4_FD_110145 | JGI IMG/M metagenome (GOLD analysis project Ga0126371, IMG submission 110145) | Tropical forest soil microbial communities from Panama - MetaG Plot_4 | ecosystem: Environmental > Terrestrial > Soil > Tropical forest > Bulk soil | place: Panama | collected 2016-02-17
ACCTGATACCGGCGCACGGTGTCCTCGGCGTCGGTCAGCTGGAACGTGCCCGATCGCAGCCGCCGCCCGCCTTCGTAGAACCGCAGGTCATGCTCCACCGCGATTACGTCGACACTTCGATCGGGCAGCATGATGGCCCCCTTGCCAGACGCTTTGCGGCCGCTCGGATCGACGAAATAGAAACCGCCGTGGTCGGGCATGTCGTACAGCACCCACTGCCGGACGCCCGGCGCCCTTCGCCGCGCTCCCGCAGCCGGCGCCGCGTACAGCCGCGGGCCGCCGCGGCCCGCATGGTAGCCCCACGAGTGGTTCCTGAAGAAGGAGTCTGTCGCCGCGGTGAGCTGGAACTGCGTCTCGCCGATCCGTACCCATCCTTCGCACTTCCCGGTCAGCTCGTACGTCATCCGCTCGCTGATCAAGCGGCCGTCGATGCGCGTCACCTCGGCGGGATCCTCGTACGGCACCGTCGTGCTGCGGCACGTCACGTCCATCGCGACATCGAATTCGTTGTCCTGGAGGACCAGCCGCACCACCCGCATCGGCTCGACGATCTCCAGCCGCAGCGGGCCTACCGCCATTTCGTCCATGTGCGGGCGCAGCCGGCGCGACAGGCGGATGTTGTGTTGCCGGCCGGCATGGCGCACGCACACGAACCCGTCGAGAACGTCGTTGTTGTGGTACAGCCGCAGCGATGAGGCCAGGCACACCGTCCCGGCAAGGTCGCTCAGGCAGAGGTAGTGCCCGTCATTCCACTGCGGGTCGCTGCCGGCGACCCCGGCGAACGACGTGGTGATCTGGTGGTACGGGTACTCGTCGAACCGAAGAAGCACGCCGGCCCCTCCCGCTGAAGCAGTCGATAGAAACTGTTGATCCACTATAGTTTCTATCCATGCGCTCGCTCGTCCTGGGCGGCTCGACGTTCGTCGGTCGCCGCCTCGTTCGCCAGCTAGCCGGGCATGGTCACGAGGTCAGCGTCCTCAACAGGGGCCGGACCCCGACCGCGCTGCCACCCGGCGTCGGCCGGTACACCGCCGACCGCACCGACATCGATTCGGTGCGCTCAGCGCTTGGAAACACTGAGTGGGACGCCATCTTCGACGTGTCCGGATTCGTGATGGTGGCGGGCGGCTCGCCGTTCGCCGACCTGCTTGCGCTGTTCGACGGCCGCACCGCCGCCTACGTCTTCGTCTCTTCGATCATGGCCTATCAGGCCAGCCCGCTGATGCCGTGGACCGAGGACCGGCCGACCACGGCCGAGCCGGTCACCAGCTACGGCGGCTTCAAGGCGTACGCCGAAGCAGCGATCCGTGAGCGCCATCAGCAAACCGGGTTCCCTGGGAGCATCGCGCGTCCGGCCGCGATCTACGGGCCTGACAACAACATCTTGGACATGGAGACCGCTATGTTCCTGCGGTTGCGGCGCGGGCTGCCCGTGTTGTTGCCGCATGGCGGGCTGGTCACGGGAAACTACGGCCACGTGGACGACTTGTGCGCGGCGCTGCTCGCGATGGCGGCCTCGCCCGCGGTGATCGCCGGGGAGGTGGTCAACGTGACCGGGCAGGCGATCACCGCCGCTGGCTACGTGCACGCGCTCGCCGAGATTGTCGGGATGGAACCGCGGATCCGCCTGCTTCCCGACCAGTTGCCCGAGACGGCGCCCCGCCCGCTGTTCGGCCATCTGTTCGGCGCCCGGCACCACGCTGTGCTCTCGACGGAGAAGGCGCGTCGCCTCAGCCTGCCGGACGAGCGTGGCTTCATCGCGGGCCATCGGCAGACGTACGAGTGGTTCTGCTCCTCGCCGCTGGTCGACGCGCCGGACACGATGTCCGACCCGGTCTGGGGGGCCGGTTACGACTTTGGCGCCGAAGCGAAGGCGCTGGCCCTGCTGTGACCGTCTTCGTCAACCCGGCGACACTGGACGAGGCGCGGCGCCGCGCGGCCCGGCTGCCGCTCAGTTCCGCGGAACAGCGGCGCTGGCAGGAGGTGGCCTGCTACGGTGCGGCACGCCGTCACGATCCCAACCCGGCGCGCGCGGCGGTGCTGCGCGAGCTGCTTGGCTGCAGCGGCGCGGACGACGGGCAGGTGCTTGACGCGGCAGGCCGCCTGCTCGCTGCCGCGGTGACTGGGGACGCCGGGTCCGCTGCGCTCGCAAGGCAAGTGGACGAGCGATGCCAGCAGTGGCTTGACGAGGACGTCAGGGCGGCTGCTCCGCTGCTTGAGCTGTTCACCGGCCACCACAGGGACCCCGAAGGCGGTCCGCCAGCGGTCGACCCGGAGGTCGCGGCCCGGCTCGGTCAGTGGCTGGCGCGGCGGGCCGGAACCTGCGCCGAACTGGAGGATGCGACCGTCATTCCCGGCGGGTTCAGCCGGCTCATGCTGGACGTGCGCTGGACCGGCGGGCATGGCGTGGCGCGGATCGAGCAGGACGGCATGTTCGGCACCGAAGGCCGCCGCGAGGCGTCCGTCATGCGGATCCTGCGGGCGCGCGGATACCCCGTGCCCCGCGTCTTGTGGGAGGAGCCCGACCCCAGCGTGCTCGGCCATCCGTTCTTCGTGATGGAGTACATCGACGGCCGGGCACGGACCGACGACGAGGGCCTCGATGACGTGCTCCGGGCGCTCGGCCAGCTGCATGCCCTGGGTCAGGAGGCGGTAGACGAGGTCGCGGCCCTGGACGGCCTCCCGGCCCGCGGCCGGCCGGAGCAGGCGATCGACGCCCAGCTGCGCCACTGGAACGACGTGTACCGCTCGGCCGTCGCCTACCCGATCCCGCTGCTCGAGCGGGGCTTCGCGTGGCTGCGCGCCAACCTGAAGCCCACCGGGCCATCGGTCATCGTTCATGGCGACCCCGGGCCGGGGAACGCGCTGCAGGACCGCGGCGGCGTCGCCGCGGTCATCGACTGGGAGTTCGCGCACGCTGGCGACGCCGCCGAGGACTGGGCTTACCTAGCGCTGATCCGCGGACGCAGGCTGGGCTCACCGCAGGACTGGAAGGCCCGGCTGGCCGCGACAGCGGGCGTGGCGTACGACGAGCCGACCTGGCGTGCGTGGGAGGCGTTCAACTCGGTGAAGGGCGCTTGCGTCAACCTGACCGCCCTGGACGTTTTCCGCCGCACGTCCCGCCCCACGCCGGATCTGATTGCCATCGGGATAGCCGTGCACCTGCGCTTCCTGCGCCGGGCCGTCGAGCTGACGCAGCTGGCCGGCTAGCCAGCGCGCAACGAGCGCTCCCGCGACTTGGCGTCGTGGTAGTCCGCCTCACGGATGACCGTCGTTCCGTCGAAGACCAGGTATGACATCCCCTCTACGGTCCAGCGCCGCCCGACTAGTTCCGTGCCTAGCTCGTCGGTGGCCTGGGTGGCGCTCATCGTCCACAGCAGCGCCAGCCCGTCCGGGCGTGACCAGAAGTCCCCGGTCGGCTCGAGGACGAGATCCGGGTACCGCCGCCGGCCGCGCTCGAAGTAGGCACGGATGGCGGGCCAGCCGCGGTACTCACCGCCGATGATGTCGTAGAGGACGCCATCCTCGGCGAGGTAGCGGCGCGGCCCGTCCAGGTCGGCGCTCGACCACGCGCCGAACAGCGCGGAGGCGACCTCGATTCGGTGCCGGAGCAGGCCGGACTCGGAGTCCGCGGTCACTGGCGCTAGGCCTTGCGGCGCGCGGAGCGGACCGCGAGAGCCACCGCGATTATCAGGGCGACACCGTTGAACAGGTCGTTGATGTACCCGGGAGCACCGGCCAGCTGGAGCCCCTTCACGCCGGTCGCCAGCAGGAAGATGGCGATGAGCGTGCCGAGCACGTTGACCCGGCCGGGCAGGATCTGCGTGGCGCCGAGGAAGACGGCGGAGAAGGCCGGCAGCAGGTAGGGGACACCGACATCCGGGCTCGCGGAGCCGAGCTCGGCGGCGAGCAGGACCCCGGCGAACGCCGCCACAAGTCCGGAGATCAGGAAGGCGCCGGTGGTGATCCGGCCAACCCGGATCCCGGCGAGCCGGGCCGCCTGCGTGTTACCGCCGATGCTGTACAGGTACCGGCCGACCGGTGTGTACTCGAGCATCCACCACAGGATCAGCGCCAGGACGACCATGTAATAGACCGGCAGCGGCAGGCCCAGGATCTGCTTCTGGCCGATCGCGGTGAAGTGCGGCGAGATGCCGTTGGCGACCTGGAAGCCGCCGGTGACCCAGGTGGTGCCGGCGGACAGCACGCTGCTCATGCCGAGCGTGCCGATGAACGAGTCGACGTGCAGCTTGACCACGATGAACGAGTTGACCAGTCCGACGAGCAGCCCGAAGGCCAGGGCCGCGAAGATGCCGAGCAGGTAACCGTGGCCGTTGGCCTGGAACCAGACGACGATGCAGACCCCCATGCCCATGGTGCCGGCGATGGACAGGTCGAACGCGCCGCAGGCAACCGGCACGATCAGGCCCATTGCGACGATGGCGGTGACGGCTTGCGACCCGGCGATGATCCGGAAGTTCGTAGCCGTGTCGAACAGGCTCGGCACCCAGATCGAGAAGATGAGGATCAGAACCGCCCACACGTATAGCCCACTGAAGCGGTCCATGCCGAGGGTGGCGGCGAGGCTTCGCCGGGCCCGGGTCGGCTGGCGGCCCGCCTTGCGTTGAACGCCCGGCTCAATGGGCGTCTGTTTGTCGACGGTCATCCCGATTCCCTTCTCCCGATCGCGTCCGGGGAGCTGCGAGCGGGTCGGCTCCTGGGCGGCTCATTCACGCGGCGCTATGTTGATCGCGGCCGATCGTGGCCGCGGTGATGATGTCGTGGTCCATGCGGCCACCCGAGATCTCGTCGGCGATCCTCCCGCGCCGCAGGACAAGCACCCGATGGCATAGCCGGACTAGCTCCTCGTGATCGGTGGAGACCACAAGCACGGCCGTGCCCTGGGCGGCAGCGTCATCGATGAGCTTGTGGATGTCCGCCTTGGCGCCAACGTCCACGCCCTGCGTCGGCTCGTTGAGGACGAGGACCTTGGGCTCCATCCGCAGCCAGCGGGCCAGCACCACCTTCTGCTGGTTGCCGCCTGAGAGCTCGGACATGGCGAACTCGCTGTTCCGCGGCCGCACATCCAGGCGCTCCAGCCATTTCACGACATCCGAACGCTCGGGACTGCGCCACAGGATGCCGTTGCGCCAGTGGATTCCCGGCCGCGTCACCGTGATGTTCTCGCGCAGGGTCGCTGCCATGAAAGCCGCGTTGGCGTGGCGTTCTGCCGGGACGAGACCCATGCCCATGGCCATGGCCCGGTCCGGCCGCAGCTTCGGCACCGCAGCCCCATTGACCTTGACCTGGCCGGCCCGGTCGGTGCCGCCGAACAGTGCAGCGGCCACCTCATCCCGCCCGGAGCCGGTGATGCCGGCGACGCCGACGATCTCGCCGGCGTGCACGGTCATGTCCACATCGGTCAGCACATTGCAGCCCAGGCCGGTGACCTCGAGGACGACGTCTCGCCGTTCGGCGGCATTGGCGACGTGGGCGGCATTGTCAACCTCGCGTCCGACCACGAGCTCGATAAGCTGATCTTCGGTCAGCCCCGCTACCGGCCGGGTAATGACAAGCTCGCCGTCCCTGAGCACCGTGACGCTCTGCGCCAGCTCGAATACCTCGTCGAAGTGGTGGGAAACGTACATGACCGCCACACCGGAGTCGGCGACCCGCCTGGTCAGCTGAAACAGTCGCTGGGCTTCCGCGGCCGGCAGGTTGGCGGTCGGCTCGTCAAGGATGAGCACCTTGGCCGGAGTACTCCGGGGAGCCAGTGCGCGGGCCACCGCGAGCGCCGTGCGCTCGCTCATGGCCAGGCTGCCGGCCGGGCGGCGTACATCGAACTTGTAGCCGAGTTCGGCCAGCGCCGCCTGGGTGCGCTTGCGCTCCTGCCGCCAGCGGATCCTGCCGCGGAAGCTTGGGTATCCGACTCCTAGGGCGATGTTGTCCACCGCGTCGAGGTTGTTTACCAGGCCGAGGTCCTGGTGGACGAACCTCAGGCCTAGTGCCTCGCTCGCCTCGCCGCGGCCCGGCGGCAGCGGCTCTCCGTCCACCTCGGCCGATCCCTCGTCGGGCAGATGGAACCCAGCCAGAATCCGTATCAACGTCGACTTACCTGATCCATTCTCTCCTACGAGCGCACGTATCTCGCCTGGCTGGACGGACAGGCTCACGCTCTCGAGGACTCGCGGCCCGGCAAAGCTCTTCGACATGTTCGTCACGGTCAGCGCGGCCGTCATGCTGTCTCCTGCGACCCGGGGCGGCGAGTTTTTACTCGTGACGCGACGTTGGACGGGGCAAATCAGACGCTCTAGCTGGAGCTTAGGCTTCGCCGCGCGGTTGGACCAGACCTCGTCCGGACGTCGTCGAGAACTCGTTCAGGCGTCGTCCGAGGCGTGCTTGGGCTTGGGCTTACCGCAGGCGTTACTAAGTTACTGCCCGCGAATCGGCTTGGTCAATGCATCGGTCTCCTATTACCTAAGAGGGCGCAGACGGGCCGTCCAGCACGCCAGTCCACCAGAAAATCGCAGTTGACAGGCCGATTTTCGGATGGCGTGGTGCCCGTAAGTAACATCTTCGCTTCGGTGCGAACGGGGTGTAGACAGCCACTCCATTGGAATCCTAGATTGAGATCCAACTCAGTAACCTGGCGTTAACACGGCATACCAACCCTCGGCTGCTCGGGACTTCCGGGCGCCTGCCATAAGGAGGCGCGTATGAGGAGAACACTCGCGGTGGCTATCGCGGCTGCTACCTCAGCGCTGGTCGTCGCTGGCTGCAGCAGCAGCAGTAGCAGCAGTAGCAGCAGCAGTAGCAGCAATCCCCCCGCCAGTGGCACCGCAAGTGCAAGTGCCACCGCCAGTGCTTCCAGCACCCAGAGTGCGGGCGTGGCTGCCGCGATGGCGTACGAGCAGCAGTTTCTGAACACGCCGACTTCCATCGGCGTCAGCACGCCGCTCAAGGCCAAGCCCGCCGCCGGGAAGCTTCTCGTCGGCCTGGACTCAGGCCTGGGCAGCGCCAAGGTTCTCGCGCAGTACTGGGCGCAGGCTGCGGCGGACATCGGCTGGAAGTACAAGGACATAATCTCGGGTGCGACGCCAGCCACACAGCAGGCGGCGATGAACTCGGCGATCCAGCTGAACCCCGCGGGCATCCTCACCAGCGGGATCCCCAACGCCACGATCGCGGCGCAGCTCAAGCTCGCGGCGCAAAAGGGCATCTGGGTGAACAGCAGCGCCGATACGGACCCGCCGTCCGGCGCCATGTTCGACACCTCAATCGCGAGCCCCGATCAGCTCGCTCAGTGGGGCAAAATGGTCGCCGGGTATGTGATTGTCCAGTCCCAGGGCAAGGCCGTCGTCCAGGACTTCGAGCTGACCGCCTTCCCCATCCTGCTGGACTTCGACAACGCGTTCGTGGCCGCGATGAAGGAGTGGTGCCCGGACTGCAAGGTCACCACGAACGCAGAGCCCGCCTCCGCCATCGGCACCAACACCCTCACCACCTCAGTGACCTCGGCCGTAACCAGGAATCCCAGCACCAACTGGCTGGTCTTCGACCTAGGTGACCTGGAGATCGGTGTCGACGCCGCGCTGAAGGCGGCGGGCCTGACTGGCCTGCACATCGGCGGCCTGACCGCGGACACGCCGAACATCCAGGGACTGAAGGCCGGCACGGAGGATGTCTGGACCGCGTACTCGCTGCCGATCGTCGCTTACCGCCAGGTCGACTCCATGGCGCGCAAGTTCGAGGGCATCCCGACCCTCAACGCGGCCCTGCCGACGCAGCTCATCACGCCGCAGAACGTCGGATCGCTCGTGACAGACTCGGCGGGCAACTACGTCGGCGTGGCCGACTACCGTACCCAGTTCAAGCAGCTCTGGCTCGGCGGCTAGCGCTGAGCAACGGTACCCAGCCGCGGATGCCGCCCTGCCCGGGGCGGCATCCGCATGAGTCCCTGCACCAGCGGATCGCCCGCCTCGAGGCGCGGGCGGAGATCGCCGAACTGCTCGCGCAGTATGCCTTCCTGATCGACGATCACGACTTCGTGGCGCTAGGGGAGCTGTTCACGCCTGACGCCCAGTTCGGCTCACCCGGCGGCATCCATGTGGGCCGCGAGAACATCGTGGCTTACTACCGCGCACGCGGCGCGCTTTATCCTGTCTCGCTCCACGAGGCACGCGGCTTCGTCGTGCACTTCGTCGACGACGACCACGCTAGCGGGCAGGTACAGGGGTTCTCCGAGCAGGCGTCAGGCCAGCACACAGTCATCACCTCGTTCCGGTATTCCGATGAGTACGTCCGCCTGGACCAGCGGTGGCGCTTTGCGTCCCGTCAGGTGCGGACGTTGTATGCGATGACCCACGCCGAGCTCGCGGCCGGGGGCCTGGCCTGGCCGCTGCGCAAGCGCTGGCCGCATCGCGAGCCCGCGGCCGCCGAGCTCCCGGCTGACCTGCACGACGCCGGGCACAATAGGTAATCGGAGTTGCCCAAATGCTGGTCATCGGGATGCAGACGGGATTCCCCGCGGGTGGGCGCGTGTCGTGGGCAGGCCGCCGTCACGACGATGACTGGGCCGACGCGAGTTCCGGCATGTCTGCGGCCGAGCTGTTCGATGCGGTCTTCGGTGCGCTGCACGACGGCGAGCAGGTGACGCTCGGGCTCGACTGCCCGCTCTGCATGCCGCTGTCCCCGAACCACCGCCCGGGCATCACGGCGGCCGGCGCCGCGGCCGATGCCGCCGCGGCGGGTGCCGCATCCGATGCGGCGGCGCTCGTCGAGCTGGCTCTGCCGACCGCGGGTCGGCCAGGGCTGGCTGAGCTGGGACAGCTGCTCGATGAGCTGGGCACGTGGCGGCCGTGGACTCGGGTCAGCACGTCGCTGACGCGGTGGCGGGCGAACACGTCCATCCTCGTCTGGCAGGCGAACCCCGCGCCGGACTCGAGCGGGGTGACGGCCAGCGCGGCGGTGGACAGCTTCTTCCGACAGCTGACCGCGGCCAGGGCGGTCGCGACGGACCAGGGTGCCGGAACGGTGGTCAACATGGCGGCGGCGGCCGCGCGCCGGGCCGGGTTGCTCGTCGACCCGACCGAGCTGTCCCGGCCGGCCGCAACGATCACTGTTACCGACCGCTGAGCTCGTGCGGCTAAGGAACCCGGCTAGTGAACGCGACGACGCGGCTGCACAACTTGAGGATGACTTCAGTATGTTCGTCGGAGCTGGTCATGGCTGTCAACCTCTGGGCCTGGTAGGGCGGGGTTCGGCTGTCCGATTTGCCGTGCAAGAGTTTCTTGACGCTAACCATAGGAAGGTTGAAAGATGAGCCCTATGGCGGTGCCCGACACAACCTCCTCGTCCGACCCGACTCAGCAAGCACTGATCTCGCTGGTCGTCCGCGGCATGGCGCGAGGCGCACCGGACGAGGCGGCGTCCAGGCTGGCAGCGCAGGGCCTGGTCATGCTGAAGGGGCCGATCACGATGCCGACGCCTGAGGGGACGGCTATCGTGGCCAGGTTGCTGCGGCTGCCGCCGGGCAGCACGCAAGAACACGACCTCGACAAGCTCTTCGACTGCTTCCTGCCGGTCAACCGGCGGCTGCGCGACGTATGTTCCGCCTGGCAGACTCGCCCCGACGGCACCCCCAACGACCACAGTGACAGCGCGCACGACGACATAGTCAGGGACAAGCTCGACGAGGTTCACTCCGCCGTCGGCCCGATCCTGCGCCGGATGGCGGTGGTCGAGCCGCGGCTCGCGGGCTACCGGCCACGGCTGCAGACGGCGCTGGACAAGTTCGACGACGGGGAGTCGAACTGGCTGGCCTCGCCGCTGCTGGACTCTTACCACACGGTCTGGATGCAGCTGCACCAGGAGCTGATTCTCATGCTAGGCCTGACCCGCGCGGACGACGAGACCCGCGAGGAGCGACTCGTCAGCGGCCAGACGTGACCGCTTCGCGGCAGGACGCCGAGCGCGCGGGCGAACTCGCAGTGCTGCGGGAGGCCGTCCGTGATCTCGTCGAAGGATCAGGTGGCATCGCGGCGGCCCGCCGCCGCCTGGACGCCGAGCCCGGCTACCAGGAGGAGCCCGGATCAGGCAGGTCAGGCAACAGCGAGCCCGGATCCGGCGAGGCCGGCTATGACGGGCGGGCCTGGCGGCGGCTCGGCGGCGACATGGGCCTGGCAGGCCTCGGCATCCCCGAGAACCTCGGCGGCGCGGGCGGCGGCCTGGCCGAACTGGTGGTGGTCGCCGAGGAACTGGGGCGCTCGCTGCTGCCGGTCCCGTTCTTGTCGTCCACGGTCCTGGCCGGCCAGGTGCTGGCCCGCTGCCCGCGGACCGGGCCCGACACGTTGGCCCGGCTCTGCGCCGGCCACGAACTGGCCGCGTTCGCTGGCACCGACTCCGACGGGTGCTGGCGACCCGAGCGGGTGCCAGTCGAGGCGGAGGCTAGGGAGCCCGGGTGGCTGCTGCGTGGCCAGGCCGACTTCGTCCTGGACGGGGCGAGCGCCACGCACTTGATCGTCGCGGCCAGCACGCCGTCCGGCTGCGACCTCTTCCTGGTCGGTGGCGACGACGAGGGCGTCAGGCGCCGGGCGCTCCGCACACTGGACCGCACCCGCGGCCAGGCGTCTGTCAGCTTCGACCGCGCGGCTGCCACCCCGCTGACCAGCGGTGGCACCGGTGCCGGCGTGGTCGCCGCCGCGCTCGACGTCGCCCTGGTCGTGCTCGCGGCCGAGCAGGTCGGCGGGGCAGCGGCGTGCCTGGATATGGCGGTCGGGTACGCCAAGATCCGCCACCAGTTCAGCCGCCCGATCGGCAGCTTCCAGGCCATCAAGCACAAGCTTGCCGACCTGCTGGTGCTGGTCGAGATGGGCCGCTCTGCCGTCGACCGCGCGCTGCTTGCCGGGCACGACCCCGGGCGGCTGGCCGAGGCGGCAGCGGTCGCGAAGATCTGGTGCAGCGAGGCGTTCACCACGGTCGCCACGGAAAACGTGCAAATCCACGGCGGCATCGGGTTCACCTGGGAGCACGACGCGCACCTGTACTTCAGGCGCGCCAGGTCCGATGAGCAGTTGCTCGGCGACGCTCGGGTGCACCGCGAGCGCCTGGCCGTCCTGCTGGGCTGGTAAGCATGGAAACCTAACTAGATACCGTCTACAGTTATACCGGCGGCCGGTCGTTAGCCGCCGTCTGTTTCGTCCCCGGAAGTGAGGAGCGCCGTGCGCAGGAT
>Ga0126371_10005525_pt1 | contig 11229 bp, 10 predicted proteins | sample PanSoiMetaPlot_4_FD_110145 | JGI IMG/M metagenome (GOLD analysis project Ga0126371, IMG submission 110145) | Tropical forest soil microbial communities from Panama - MetaG Plot_4 | ecosystem: Environmental > Terrestrial > Soil > Tropical forest > Bulk soil | place: Panama | collected 2016-02-17
GCAAGCGTGATGGTGCCGTGTCCCTGGCTGAATGAGGTGGCCAGCTACGCAAAAGGCCATGCCGGCGCGGATCTGGGTTTGCACCTCACGCTGACAAGCGAGTGGAAGGTCTACCGCTGGGGGCCGGTGGAAGCGAAGGACAAAGTGCCAAGCCTTCTCGATCCTTCAGGGTATCTCTGGCAGGAAACAGCCCCTGCGGTGCAGAATATCAAGCCCGAAGACGCGGAGCGGGAAATTCGCGCGCAAATTGAGCGCGCCATGGCAGCCGGAATCCACCCGACCCATTTGGACAGTCACATGGGTGTGCTTTTCGCGCGGCCCAATCTTTTCGCTGTGTACGTGAAGGTCGCTCATGAATACCATCTGCCGTTTTTGGCGCCGCGCATTCCGGGCGACCCTCTGAAGTTCTCGTCGCAACTCTCGGGAAAAGATCCCGTCGTGGATTCAGTGGTGATGGCCAACCCTGCGATGCACGCGGAGGACTGGAAAGAGTTCTACGAAACGGCCATCAAAAATTTGAAGCCGGGGCTTTCGGAAATGATCGTACACCTTGGTCATGACAGCGCAGAGCTGCAAGCGGTGGCGCTGGACCATCCCGACTACGGCTCGGCGTGGCGCCAGAGAGACTATGATTTTGTAACCAGTGCGGAATTCAAGAAAATGCTCGGAGAAAACCACATTGTCCTTGTCAAATGGAGGGACTTGCAGAAGCTGCTCAAGTAAGGGAACGGAGCAAGGCACACCGGGATTAGCACGCTTTTCTCTCCATGCTAAACTCTTTCCGCGCTCGACTCTTTTATGTTCAAGAAAATCTTGATTGCCAATCGTGGCGAGATCGCCGTGCGGATCCTGCGCGCCTGCCGCGAATTGGGCATTCGGTCCGTTTGTGTGTTCAGCGAAGTTGACCGCAAATCGTTGCACGTACGGCTGGCGGACGAGGCTTACGGAATCGGCCCTGCGCCTTCGCGCGAAAGCTACCTGCGCGTCGATAAGTTGATGGACGTGGCCCGCCGCGCCGGTTGCGACGCCGTTCATCCGGGCTACGGTTTTCTGGCGGAAAACGCGGCGCTGCCGCGCGCCTGCAACGAAGCGAGAATCACGTTCATTGGACCACCCGCGGAGGCCATGGAAGCGCTGGGTTCAAAGACCGCAGGACGCCAGCTTGCGCGTCGCGCTGAGGTGCCCACGGTGCCCGGCACCAACGATCCGACGGAGAAATCGGCAGCCCGGGCCCTGGCCGAGAGCATGGGGTATCCCGTTTTGTTGAAGGCCGTGGCCGGCGGTGGCGGCAAGGGCATGCGGCTGGTTTCGAGCGACGGCGAATTCGAATCCGCGTTTCGCGATGCGGCTTCGGAGGCCATGAATGCCTTTGGCGATGAGCGCTTGTATCTCGAAAAATATCTGGAGCGCCCGCGGCACATCGAAATCCAAATACTGGCAGACGCGCACGGCCGCGTGGTTTCTTTGGGCGAACGCGAATGTTCGGTTCAGCGGCGGCACCAAAAAGTGGTGGAGGAGGCGCCGTCACCGGTTGTCACCCCGGAGTTGCGCAAGAAAATGAGCGAGGCGGCAGTGCGGCTGGCCCGTGCGGGCGGTTATGTCAATGCCGGCACGGTGGAATTTCTGGTGGACCAGAGCCTGAATTTCTATTTCCTGGAAGTGAACACGCGCTTGCAGGTGGAGCATCCCGTCACCGAACAAGTCACCGGGCTCGATCTCGTAAAGCTGCAAATCGCCATTGCCGCCGGACACCGCCTGCCGTTTGTGTGGGAAACCATCACCCCGCGCGGACACGCGATGGAAGTCCGCCTTTACGCCGAGGACCCGGAAAACAGTTTCTTTCCATCACCGGGGAGAATTCTTTCCCTGCGCGTTCCGAGCGGCCCGGGAATTCGCCTCGACGAAGGCGTCTACGAAGGCTGGGCCGTGCCCAACGACTACGATCCGCTGCTGAGCAAACTCATCGCCTGGGGCAATAGCAGAGAAGAGAGCATTGCTCGACTGCGCCGCGGGCTCGATGAATACACCATCATCGGCATTCGATCGAACGCCGGCCTCTTCCGGCGGATTCTTAGGGAACCCGAGTTTCTTCGCGGTGAGATTCATACGCGATGGCTCGATGAGCTACTGCGACGACCCCCGGCCGCGCCTTCGTCCGCCTCGAGGGCAGGTGGGGAAGCCGGCCGCAATGCGGCACTCGACCGAGCCGCTATCGCCGCAGCCATTTGGCAGTCCAGGCAGAGTGCCACAGAAGCTTCCGCCGCCTCCTGCTCGGATGAAACTTCGTCACGCTGGAAAATCGCGGGGCGTCGGCAGCAACTGGACCGCCGGCCATGAAATACGAGGTGCGCATCTCCGGCAAAACGCGCCTGGTCGAGTTCGCACGCCATGGCGATGGCTGGCAAGCCAAACTTGATGGGGAAGCGGGCGTTGCCGATGTCGTCGAAACGGCGCCGAACACCTTCTCGATCTTGCTTTCCGGACAATCTCACCAGATTTGCGTGATTCCTTCTTCCGAAGGACCGCTCAAGCTGCAAACCGGCGGCTTCGAATTCTCCGCCGAGGTGATAGATCCGCGTTCCTGGCGTGGCCGCCGCCATGGTGGCGCGGAAGCGGAGGGCCGCCAGCAAATTGTCGCGCCCATGCCCGGCAAGGTCGTACGACTGCTCGTCAACGCAGGTGACCCGGTGGAGGCAGGGCAAGGGCTTCTGGTGGTAGAGGCCATGAAAATGCAAAACGAGATTCGCTCGCCGAAGCGTGGGACGGTCGAACGCGTGCTGGTCGCGGATGGTCAGGCCGTAAACGCCGGGGAGGTGCTGTGCGTGGTCTCGTGAGTTCCAAGGAAGGGACCGATCCGTAAGCGACCGAGGACGTGGGCCCGCCGGATAACACTACCAACAAAGGACGTTACCAGGATCAGTGGCCGATGGAGCGAGGCGGCATGTAGGTCTTGGCGGCTTCGGGGAGCTTGCCCCCGGCTTCGATAACCTGCTGCGCCAGGTAATTGATTACCTGCGCGTCATCGCGCGCGATAGCGAGATAGGCGGATCGCAGTAGCTGCTCCTTGCGGCTGCGCAGGGTGTCGCGGATGTTTTGCTGCACTTGCGCTTCGGATAGGCTGCGCTGGCCAGCGGCCTCCCGCGAAATGAGCTTCAGAATGCGATAGCTGGTGCCGGCCTGATCGCGCGCTTCGATGGGCTGGCTCACCTGCCCGGGCTTCAGCCCGAGAACCGCTCTTTTGAGAGCCGGATCGACCTGCGGGGAATTCAGCGCCGATTCCGGGACAAAGCCCAGATCGCCGCCGGTCGACACTGTGTTCATATCCTCGGAATAGTCCATGGCCAGCTGCGCGAAGTCCGCGCCGCTGTTGAGGCGGTCCATAAGCATTTTGGTCTTTCGCAGCGCCTCGGCCTCGTTGGCCGCGTCGTCGTTCTTGCGGTTGCGGATTTGCGGTTCCTTCCGCGGAGTAACCACAATCTGCGCGAGATGATAACTAGGCTCCGCGAAATTGAACTGTGCTTTGTTAGCGGAGTAATAATCAGCAACTTCCTGATCGGTGATGGTAATTTTGGCCAGCACTTCGCGATTCAGAAGTTTCTGAATGGAGAGCTGCCGGCGCATGTCCTGCTTCCAGTCGTCCACCGTCATGCCCTGTTCCCGCAATTGCCGCTGAAATTCCTCTTCCGTATAGGGGCTCTTCCGCTCGGTGAACTTATCTTCGACTTCTCCGTCGGTTGCCTCGAGGCCCAACTTTTTGGCGCGTTCGAGAAGGATTTCGTTGTAGATCAGCTCGTCGAGGACATTGAGCTTCAAGGACAGGGCTTCCTCTTCGGAGGGTTCCTGTCCCTCTGGGTTGACGCGTGTGCGGTAATACTTATCGACATCGTCGCGCTTGATTTCTTTTCCATTGACCACGGCCCACACGTCGGGCGCGTGCTGCGCCTGCCGCATGCAGCCAGCCCCGATCGAAACAACCAGGGCCGAGAGCGGCAGCCAGACTGTGCCGCCTCTTGAGCGGTTCATTGCGTGCCCCAATCGCCGGTGCACAAAGGGTATGTTCAAGGTTGGAGGCTCAGGCAGCTTTTTTCACGCGTCCGGCGCGAATGCACGCCGTGCACACGCGGACATGCTTCTTGACGCCCGCCACCACCGCGCGCATGCGCTTCAGATTCGGGTTCCAGCGGCGTCGGCGCGTATTGTTTGCGTGGCTGATGACGTTACCGTAGTGCGGCGCTTTGCCGCAGAAATCACACTTCAGTGCCATTCAGTTATCCTGCTCGGTCTAATTTAAGCCTGAATATCGTGCTGTCGGAGATACTAAACCAAGCTCCTCATTCTAGCAGAGGCGCCACAGTCCACAAAGCGCCGCTTTTCATGTTTTTCATCTCGCGCCGGACCTGTTCGATTGGACGGTCTTCGAAGTCGTGGAGCCAACCAGTAACCCCCAAAGGCGTTGAGCTAACAGGGCTTCCGGGAAATTTTGCGGACCTTGGCCCGGGGTACCATTGTTGGTTTTCCGCCTAGCTCCTACTTTCACCTTCAGACTGCGCGGGAGCGCGCGGAAACCGATCGTAAGGAAGAAACCTTGGCAAATTTCACCAGCCCTTCGAAAACTGTTCCTGGAACTATCGAAACTCTGGGGCGGCGAGCAATAGGGGCTGCGCGGCGCTGCTACTCTTACCCGGCGGCGTTCGTGGCCGCCGCGCTGCTATCGACGGTCGCGGGATTTCTTGCCGCGCAGTACCAAGGCGCGGTCGCGCATTGGCTGAACATCCATACCGTCGGGGCCGCAACTACGCAGCCGGCGAGAGCACTGGTTTCCACGCCGCAACCGCGCACAGCAGATAGCGACCTCGAAGCCATCTCGCACCTGGCGCCACAGCAGCAAGCGGAGCGCCTGCTGGAACTGGCCATCAAGCAGCCGGACCCCGCGCTGAGCTTGATTCGCAGGAACTGCGCCTCCTGGCGCGGCCATCTGGAGGATTCGGACCGGCTCTTTCACCAGGTGCTCGAAGCGCTCAATTCCGATGATCCGCGGGTGCGCGTGGCAGCGGTCGAGATCGATTTGGCGGCCAATAACCTCGGAGATTCACCAGAGAGCGTTGAAAAACTCGAGCGGCAGATTAAGAGCGGGGCTGAAGATCGCTTTATGGCGCTCTGGAGACTTGGTTCGCTCGGCAATCGCGGCGTCGAACCGGTGGAAGTGTTCCGCACGCTGAGGCTCTATGCGCACAGTCGAAACCAGGAAGTGCGCTTCTGGGCGGTGGAAGGGCTCTCGATGCTGGGCAATGATGCCGCGATGAGTGCGCTGCTCGATATCCTGGTGCGCGACCCGGCAACGCAGATCCGGCAGCGCGCGGCGAACGGCCTAGGGAAATCCGGGCTGCTTACCGGAGAGCAGCGGCTGACCGCGGTTCCCCATTTGCTGAATCTGCTGGATGACGATTCTCTCGACGAAGCGACGCAAAACCTGGTTTGCGCGGCGCTGGAGGCCATCACCGGGGCATCCCTCGGCAAAGACTCAGACGCGTGGCGCGACTGGTGGGCGCACCACGACAGCCGAGAAAAGCATTCGTCGCGCCCCTCGGGCCTTTCCCTGGCATAGTCTATCGACACAGGCGGATCCCCGCAGGTCTTTTTGTGTAGGAACAAAAACCTGTTGACCCTTTTGCGCGACCCTCGTAAAACTTAGGCCTGCCCACCCGTTGGGAGCCTACTCCACAAGAATCACCCCCAAAGGATTTCTATGCCGGGACCTGAGCGTCGTCATGAACACCGCTTCATCATGAGAGTTCCGCTGCGGCTTCATGCGATGGCCGAAGCTGCGCTCAGGGAAGAAGCGGTTTCCTCTATGAATATTTCCGCTCACGGAGTTTACTTCGCCACCGATCAAAACGTCGCCGAGGGGTTGATGGTGCAACTGCATTTGAGAATGCCGAAAGAGATTGTCGGCGACGAAGTGGAAGAATGGAGTTTCACAGGCCGCGTCGCACATGTGGAATCCTTGAGCCAGAAGAACGGGAAGTCCGGTGTGGGCGTGCAGTTTTTGTTTTACGAGGTGCCACGTCCCGTGTTGGAGTGAGCGGCTATAGCTCCCAGCCCCTGCGGCGCTCGGGCGCAACCATTCTCTGGGCAGCGTCGGAGTTAAGCACTTTCAGGTTTCTGCGGTCCCACTCCAATCTTTGTCCCGCGCGCACGGCGAGATTGCCCAACTGAAGCGACTCCGTGACCATCCCTGAAAACTCGAAGTTTCCGCCGGGCTTGACCTTGCCGCCTTTGCAGGCATCGAGCCATTCTCGATCGTTGCCTGGCGAGCGAGGCACGGTTTTCGGCGGCTGTTTGTACGCATCCATCTTTGCCTGCGGAATCAGCCGCGGATGCGCGCCGTTGAATCCGCACAAAATCTTGCCGCGGTCCCCAATGAACAGCAGGCCTTCATTGTCCGCCTCCGCGTCGCCGGTTTTAGCCGGCGGGTTTTCCAGCAATTCCTCGGGCGTGGGCGGGCGCAACCCGCCGTCGAACCACGAGAAATCCACTGCGGGCATGTCCCCACGGGGAGCGAAATGGTAGCGCACGATCGAAGCGAGCGGGTAGGTTTCGTCGTAGCGGTCGGTCGAACTCGCTTCGACGCTTGCCGGAGCTTCGAGCTTCAGCACGCGAAAGATGGTATCGAAGCTGTAAGAACCCATGTCACCGAGCGCGCCGCAGCCGAAGTCGGTCCAGCCCCTCCACACAAAGGGAAGATACGCGTGGTTGAATTCTCGTTCGGGAGCCGGCCCGAGCCATAAATCCCAATCCAATCCTTCGGGCACAGGTTGTGGCTGAGTCGGGCGCGCGACGGCCTGCGGCCAGAAGGGACGCGTGGACCAATTTTGCACCTCGCGCACCGGGCCGATGGCGCCATCCCAGATCCATTCGCAGAGCAAGCGGGTGGCTTCCGAAGCCTGGTTGCCGACGGCGATTTGCGTGGCCACACCGGTTTCTCGGGCGATTTCCGCGAGCCGGCGCGCTTCGTAGATGGTGTGCGTCAGCGGTTTCTGACAGAACACGTGTTTGCGCTTCTTCATGGCCGCCGCGGAAACTGCGGCGTGCAGATTGTCCGTGGTGCAGACGACCACCCCATCCACGTCTTTCTGCTTCTCGAGCAAGTCGCGGTAATCGGTGTAGGCCGCGCAGCCGTGGTATTTGCCGGACGGCTGGCGCGTGGCGTAGTAGGCGTTGACAATCTGCTGGCAGGGCTCGCGGCCAGCGACCCCGCTGGTGACCTTCAGAGAATGCGTCAATGCAATGGGCTGATCGGGGCTCAGCCAATCCCAGCCGGAGTCCACGCCGAGAAGTTCTCTTACGGATTTGCAGAATTCATGGGTATCCCATTGCGGATGATCCGCGCTGGCCTTGTTCGCGTCGCAAACGGCCACGCCCTGGACGTCAGGTTCTTTCAAGAAGTGCAGCATGACGCGCAGACCTTGCGCGCCCACGCCGATGAAGGCGAGGTTGACTTTATCGCTTGGTGGGACGTAGCCCGGGCCGCCCAGAACGTGCCTGGGAACAACCGAGAAGGCCAGCGCCGCGCCGGCGCCCTGCTCGAGGAACTTGCGGCGGCTCACGAGAGTAACGGGCTTTGTGTCTGTGAGTTGCGTCGTTTTCATTTTCGCACCACGGGGAGGATATCACTCGAGGAGTTTCGGCGGAAGGCGCCGGAGGGGCGGCCCGGCCGGGCCTTCTGATCTTTCTGCCGCGATTTGCTTGCGCGCGGGATACCGGAGGGCGTATTTTTGCGTCCAAGGTAGAGAAGAATCTGAACGTTTGTCGCTCGGAGGCCTCCATGAAACGGCGCGAATTTCTGCATCGGACGGCGTGCGCGGCGGGAGCGCTTTGGCTACATCCAAAGACGCTCGCGAACCAAACGTTTGCGATCCCGGCGCTAGCGCGAAAATTCACCGCTTCTGACACCGTTAGGCTGGGAAGCACGGGCATCCAAACCAGTCGGTTGGCGATGGGGACGGGAACGGTCGGCAGCGGCCATCATTCTCACCAGACCGCGCTGGGCATCGAGGGACTGCGCGATCTGCTTTTGAACGGTTACGACCATGGATTGCGGTTTTTTGACACCGCGGATTCCTATGGCAGCCATCCACACGTGGCGGAGGCGTTGAAGCACGTGCCGCGCGACAAAGTTACCGTTCTTACCAAGACCTGGGCACGGGATGTCGCGACGGCGCGCGCCGACCTCGAGCGCTTCCGCCGCGAACTGGGAACCGATTACATCGATATCTGCCTGATGCATTGCCTTACGGAAGGCGATTGGACCGACCGCTTCCAACCGGTGATGGAGGTGCTCTCGGAAGCCAAGCGGAAGGGCATTATCCGGGCGCATGGCTGTTCGTGTCACAGCATCGAAGCACTGCGCGGCGCCGCCAAATCGCCTTGGGTCGAGGTCCATCTCGTGCGCATCAATCCGGCGGGGGCCTATATGGATGCCGCACCCGATACCGTCGTGAGCGTGATGCGTGAAATGCGCGCCAACGGGCACGCCATTGTGGGCATGAAGATTCTTGGCCAAGGGGATTTGCGAAACCGACAGGACGAAGCGCTGCGGTTCGCCCTTTCGCTGGACCTCCTGGACGCCTTCACCATCGGGGCGGAATCTAAACTCGAGCAGGAAGACTTGATCGGGCGGATCGCTCGAGCCTAGCTCGGCCATTCTGGGTTGCTGTAAGCCCCAGGCGCTTGGGCCGCGATTTTGCTGGCCAAAGCGCGCGGATTCACGCTAAAATGCGTCAATCAGAGGAAACGCCCACGCGATTCTGGAGTACGTTCTCGGTGCGCCGGGGCAGCGCCAAGGAAGTGAAGATGTTTGTCGCGCGATTTCCCCAAACTAAGTAGTCCGTTCCCGCGGACTTGATCTTCCCCGGTTCTCTACCATTTCATTCGTCGAACCGCGTTTGCGCCGTCGATCTTTGATGCGCGCATATCGAGAAAGCCAAGGTTTTTATGTCAGCTGAACAGGTCATCGTTCCGGCCGCTCCGCCACCGCCGATTTGGAGTTCGATTCGTGAGGCGCTGCGCGGTTCGCACGCGGACTTCACCAGCGGAAGCCTCAATCGGGCGATTTTGTTGCTCGCCATCCCGATGATCCTGGAAATGGTGCTGGAGTCTTTGTTCGCGGTTGTGGATGTGTTTTGGGTTGGCCGACTCGGCGCGGATGCCGTGGCAACCGTCGGCCTCACCGAATCGCTGCTCAGCCTGGTCTTTGCCATCGGACTCGGGCTGAGCCTCTCGACTACGGCGATGGTGGCGCGGCGCATTGGAGAAAAGGATCCTACAGCCGCCGCAGTTGCCGGAGTCCAAGCGATCATCCTCGGGCTGACGGTTTCCCTGCTTGTCGGCGCGCCGTGTGTCGTCTATGCACCGAGGCTGCTCCACTTGATGGGGGCGTCGCCACAAATCATCCGCGTGGGTTCCAGTTACGCGCGCATCGCGCTTGGCGGCGGCGGCGTCATCCTGATGTTGTTTCTCAACAACGCCATTTTTCGCGGGGCCGGCGATGCCGCCATCGCCATGCGTCTGCTTTGGGTCTCGAACATTATCAATCTGGTCCTCGACCCCTGCCTGATTTTTGGCTGGGGACCGTTTCCGAAGCTTGGTGTCACCGGCGCGGCACTGGCCACTTTTACCGGCCGCAGCATCGGTGTGCTATATCAGTTTTACCGCCTGCTGCGCGGCACGGAACGCATTCGCATCCTGCGCCGCCAGATTAAAGTTAATTTTCAAGTGCTCCTGCGGCTGCTGCGCGTTTCGCTGACGGGCATTCTGCAGTTTGCCATTGCACATACGAGTTGGATCGGGCTGGTGCGGATCGTCAGCATCTTCGGCTCGGCGGCGCTGGCTGGGTACACCATTGCCATCCGCATCCTCATCTTCGTGATCTTGCCGAGCTGGGGTTTGAGCAACGCTGCGGCTACGCTCGTGGGGCAGAATTTGGGCGCCAAGCAGCCGGAACGCGCGCAAATTTCTGTCTGGCGCACGGGCTTTTACAACATGCTGTTTCTCGGCGTCATCGGCGTGATCTTTCTGCTCTTTGCCACGCCCATCGTTCGCCTCTTCTCGAATGACCCGGTAGTTGTGCCACTGGCCGCCACTTGCCTGCGCATCCTGAGCTACGGAAATATCGGCTATGCGTACGGAATGGTGATGCTCCAGGCCTTCAACGGCGCAGGCGACACGGTCACACCAACCTACGTTCACTTCTTCGGATTCTGGGTTCTGGAGATTCCACTGGCTTATTTTCTCGCGATCAGCGCAAACCTGGGCGCCAATGGCGTGTACATTTCCATTGTCGTCGCCGAAGCAGCCATCGCCGCAGCGGGAATCCTTCTCTTCCGTCGAGGACGCTGGAAGGGCCAGCAAATCTAGGCCGGTCAAAACCACCCAACCGGGAGTGGGGGTATAATCGCGCCCAGGAGGAGGTGCGGCATGGCCAAAACCAAACAATTCACGATCTCTGTCGACAACCAGCCCGGCGCAGTCGCACGCATCGCGAAGGCACTGGGGGACTCGAAGGTTAATATTCTGGCGCTACTGGGAACCTCGCAAGGGACGACCGGCACCGTCCAGCTCGTCGCCGAGGATGCGAAAAAAGCCAAGAAAGCACTGGATGGGGCAAACATCTCGTATCAAGAGACTCCCGCCGAGCAGTACGAACTGCCCAATAAAGCGGGGGCGCTGGCGCAATGTCTGGCGTCGCTCGAGAAGAAGGGCGTCAACCTGAGCTCCATCCACGCCACGGCCGCAAAAGGCGGGAAGAAAGCCGTAGTCGTTTATACTCTGGGAACCGCTGAGAAGGCCGCGACGGCCACGGCGTAAGAGCGACGGTACTCGTTTTCACATTGCAATGGGAAGTGCGTACCCGAGCTCAGCGAAGTGCGCGTCGGTGACTACTCCGTCGCCCAAAGGCGCCGGCTTCTCAACCCATAGCAGCATTACCGCACCACCATTACCGGTTGAAGGCTCAGTCCGAGCCTGAGTATTTCTGCCGCGCTTGCATGATCTCTGGTAGTGATGAGACCACACGCGGTGCAGACATGTTCGCGATCCGAAAGCTTCTTCGGCACCTTGGCACCACACGGGCAGCGTTGAGATGTTCCTCGTGCGTCTACCTTCACCAGTTGGCGACCAGCTTCTTCCGCTTTGTACGCCAGCTTCGCGATGAACGAAGCCCACGAAGCA
>Ga0126371_10005526_pt1 | contig 11228 bp, 10 predicted proteins | sample PanSoiMetaPlot_4_FD_110145 | JGI IMG/M metagenome (GOLD analysis project Ga0126371, IMG submission 110145) | Tropical forest soil microbial communities from Panama - MetaG Plot_4 | ecosystem: Environmental > Terrestrial > Soil > Tropical forest > Bulk soil | place: Panama | collected 2016-02-17
ACCCGGAAGAATTGATTGGTGCAGCCCACGCCGGGTGCTTCACGATGGCGCTGACCGCGCAGCTTTCGCGCGCAGGCATCACGTCACGGCGTATAAACACCGGCGCCAAAGTGAAACTGGAGAAGATCGGGGAAGGCTTCTCCATCACAGAGATCGATCTGGAGACCCACGCCGACATTTCGGGCATTGACAACGCGACATTTCAAAAATACGCGCTGGACGCCAAACAGAACTGTCCGGTGTCCAAGGCGCTGGCGGGAACGAAGATTCAACTGAGCGCAAGCTTGGTGTAGTGAGTCGGAAGGAACAGGCACCGTGTCATCATGTCAAAGAGCACACGGGCTACTCTTGCGCTGAACAAGGCTGGCGTAAATTTTACCCTCCATCGTTACGACTACGATCCCGACGGGGAACGCATGAACTTCAGGCTGCTGCCGCCATCGGCGTAAAGCCGCGGCGCGTCCTGAAAACACTTATGGCTGAGGTTGCTCGTCCGGGAGGCTCGGCAGTTCGTGCCACCGGTCAGACAGTTCTCGTTGTTCAAGAAGGGTCAGGCAAAGTTGTTTTGTTTTCTCGGCGGCCGACTCTCAAGGGATTGCTCGTTTCCGCTAGCGCGACGCGACGATCCATTTCTTGCTGCGATAATACAATGCCCACCTGAACGTTAGTTAGTCTACAAATGCGAAATCGGGATGTCGCGGGGCAGCTAAGGAACCGGGCAAGGATTCTCGTTAGCGATGCGGCGCAACGACGGATTTCCTTCGGCCCTAAAGCGACGAGCGGACGAAAAAATGGGGACATTCTCAATTACCAGCCCGTTTTACGTCGGTCAATGCCACCGAGGAAAGGAAAAGTAGGATGTCCTCTTTTATTGTGCCCAGCTAATGCGGCAGAGTTTCACGTTGCTCGCCTGCAGGATGTTAAGGCGCGGTATTCATTAACGGGAGTGGTCATAACGAATTCGGCTGGCCGGCAGGTCCCGCTGGCTTAAAGCCAAAGGAATGACTTGACTGGTGAAACATGCCAGGGAGCGGAGGCGATCGAGGTGAATCAACGTCGCGAATCAACGTCGTTTTGCTAAGCTCGACACTCTCCGATTGCGTGGCGTTCTCTTCGAGTCGTTTGGTGAAGGAAGCTGGAAAATCCGTAAAGAAGGGGCTGAGGGGTCCATTCTGGGGTATCTGCCACGGTGTTTCGCCGTTCGATTGTAAGTCTTTGATATCCTCGAGCCTTGATTTTGATGGGAACGGCAAAACTGACGTCGGAGTGTACCGCAGTGCTGGCGTGGTCCATAAAGTGGTCGTAAGATAACGGAATAATAGCGCCAGTTTGGGGTGGCGCTCTGCAGGATATCCCGGTGCCGGCGGACTAAGGCGGCACCGGCAAGACGGACATCGTCATGCCGCTAGACGAATCCCTAAGCAGCATGCCCACGGTGCACCAGATAAGAACATAATGCGCTGTCCGACCCTTGCAAGATCATCCATCGCCGCCTCACACCATTTGTTGAGCACAACGCTTCTGCAACAAGATCCATAAGTCAAAATGGGGCACTCACATCCTTACTTTTCGGTCATAGTTCCCACGCATGAGCGCGCCGGACAATTGGCCATTTGTTTGCGCGCACTTGCAGGTCAGAACTACCCACGTGATCGCTTCGAGGTAGTTGTTGTGGATGACGGTAGTACAATCTCCCCGAAAGCGAGCGTTGAAGGATTCCTGAATAAACTTAACGTGAGGCTTCTTGGCGAACTCCACTCCGGCCCCGCGGCTGCACGGAATTATGGGGCCAGACACGCAATAGGTAACTTCCTGGCTTTCACGGACGATGATTGCGCGCCTTCCCCAAGCTGGCTTCAAACTCTGGCGGCAGGCTTCGACTCTTTTCCAGATTGCGCTCTTGGTGGTCGAACGATCAACGGTGTGCCCAATAATCTTTACTCAACCACATCTCAACTCGTTATCGATTACCTTTACACTCATTATAATCCCAATCGCCAGCGAGCGACGTTCCTAACATCCAATAACCTGGCTTTGCCAGCCGAGCGCTTTCATGCCTTAGGCGGCTTTGACGCTGCCTGGAAGTGTGCTGCAGGGGAAGACCGGGAATTATGTGACCGCTGGGTCTCTCATGGTTATCGGATGGTTTATGTCCCGGAAGCTGTGGTTGAACACTTTCACACTTTGACGTGGCGTACCTTCTTCCGGCAGCATTTTAATTATGGTCGTGGGGCATTCTATTTTCGCAGAGCATTTGCGAGACGGCGCCAAGGACCTATCAGACTGGAACGACCATCGTTCTATCTCGCCGCCATTCGCTATCCGTTCTCCCAAAGACAAGCGAACAAAGCGCTGGCGGTCGCGGCACTGATTATCGGAGCACAGGTCGCCAGTGCGGCGGGATTCTTCTGGGAAAGAGCAAATGAAATCGACGCCGAATGAATCGATGGCCCGGCGTAGAATACCTTAAGAAGATTAAAGATCCACTCATTCCGTGTTTCGCCATATCTTGTTAGTCGGTGCATGGGCTAAGAGGCTTCAGATACGAATTCCAAATCATTGTGGGAAACCTAAGTGGAATGCCGAAAGCTATTCAGAAAGCAGCGCAGATTCATCTATAACTTAGATGAAGCGCACAACTCCTCAAGTGCGGATAAAAAACCCCATCACGCAAGGACTTCCTTTTCGGACCTCCTTTCGTGATCTTCGTGTGTTTCGTGGTTAAAAATCGTTTCTGGCGCCAATCCGTACATTTAGGATCAACGTTCTCTCATCGCCTGCACCACTTGATTATCGTCGTGGTTTCTAATCTCGTAAATCACCGTTTCGTCGCCTACGCCACCGAGTGGGTCGCAAATAGTGACCTCAGAAAGCGGAAGCCAGAAGGCAGCCGCCTCGCGGTTGTCGAGCACTCGATAAACCTCCTGAGAGTCCATCAGCAGTATGCCCTTGTCTACCCTTTCTAAAACATCGTCTACACAAGCACTCTCTGCCCGCGTGCTCAGCAAGAAGAGCAGAATGATACTCAGTAGGAAACGTGAAAATCCTAGACGGCTGGCAGCCGCTATTCGCCCGAGCATCCACTTTTTTAAGCAGCAGAGCCGCTCCTCTTGTAAGCGATCAAGTGTAGCCATTGCATAACACCAAGCTGGAGAAATCGACCAATGACAGTTGACGTCCGTGTTTTTCGCAGCTGCCAAATCATGACCGGCGTTACGAAGTTCATTATATTTCGGAAGCGACGAATCCTTCGGATTTATTTGTTCAGCCTGTTCCATGGCGCGCCACTGTCATCGTTTATTCGACTCTTGCCCACGTCTTGTCCGGATCGTACACGCTAAGAGTCTTTGCTAACTTGGTGGTATTGGGGCCGAGATCCTTCTGATAGATAACTCCATCTTGACAGATGATGAAGGTCATTATTCCGGACACCCTGTATTCTGTCGGATACGCCAGAAAGGCAAATCCGCCAGTCATCTTCCCATCCGCGATATAGTTCTTTGCTCCACCGGCCGCATCCTCGCCTTGCTTCGTCAGAATCCGAAAGTAGTAACCATAGAACGGCTTGGCTCCGGACTTGGAGTCCCCGGCATAGGACAAATGCGGTCCGATGGGGCTTTCGGGTTCACCGCTCTCTATCTTCCAATAGAGTCCATTGTGCTTCCCCTCATCACTGCCCAACTTCTGCGCGTACTGCCTGACCTGACCATCTCGTGGTTCCGTGTAGTATTCTTTTTCCGCATCGACTAGCTCGTGCAGAACTCGAATAGCCGCAATTTCATTGCGTCCAATCTGGCGAAACAGTATTTCCTCCTTGCCGGCTGCGGTGTCGAAGTACCATTCATTACCTTTTTTCACGATCGGTACCGGCATTGGCCAGTTCTCTGCGCCTACGTATAGTCTGATACTTCCATCCGGCTCTTCCACCAGGCGGTTCATCTCCCGATACTTCCGTACGAACTGGTCTCGGTTATTTTTGTCCTCCACCGCGTCGCCGCTGGAAACGATTTCCTTGCCCTCGGGTCCAAAAATTTTGACGAGGGCCGCCACGTCACCCTTCTGAGCCGCGCGAAACAGTGCGTCACACGCTTGCGCCGGAGAAGCAAACGTCTTCTGCGCCGGTGGTTCAGCCCACAGCACCCGTGCGAACCCTAAGGACCAAAGGGCAAACACCGCCAAGGGCGTCAATCTAAAAACGTTACGCCAAGGAACTCGTTTCCAGCCATCTTTTATACACGCCATCCTACTTACCTCCATTCAGGTTTTCTTCTTTAAGGATTGATTCCACAAATCTGGTTACCTGTGGCCGCCACCACCTCCGCCAAAACCACCGCGCATGCCTCCACCGAAGCTGCCACGAGTGCCACCGCCGAATCCGCCGTGTACTCCCCCCGCGAAACCGCCCGCATGCATACCGCCGCCAAAGCTTGACTGGCCGCGGAAGGAATGCTGGCTTACCACGCCGCCGTGGTCAAACCCGTGGAATGCGCCCGCGTGGTTGCTTGGCGCCACGTGCGGTGCGACGAATCCGCGATCGGCTCGATGGTCGAATGGTTCGTGTGGATTGCCCTCGGCGCGACCACGAAAATCACCCTCATGACCGTGGAAACCATCGCCGGGACGAAATCCGAAACGGCGGTGTATAAAACTGTGACTCCGTGAAACGAAGATATCGTGGTCGAAAACGATGAATCCGCCCCCCCAGTTGAAGCCCCACGCTGGCCATCCCCAGTCAAAACCCCATATCGGATATCCTGTTCCGAACGAGATGAATGGCGCCGTAACCCAGGGTCCTGCAATGTAACCCGGATAAACTGTTATTGGTGCCCCATACACGATCCAGGGATCATACGTAGGAAGATAGACAACTTTCGGATTCGCGGGCTCGATGATAGTCGTCTGGCCTTGCGTTGTCACAATCTGTTGTGTCGTGGTTTTGAGAGTGCCGGCGTCCTGTGCCCGTTTACGCAATGCCTGAATTGCGTTCATTACGTCCTCCTGGTCGTTGAAATAAGCATCTCCTAAGGCGGACGTCCACGAGAGATTCTTGTCCATGTTGGCCAGGACTGAGGGAAATTGTGTAAGCGCTTTCACGCTGGGATCCCAAGACTGTTTATCCACCTCGTTCGCTAACTGAGTGCCTTTGAGACTGGAATTCTGTTGCAACCAGCGGTTCGCTTCGACAACTTCGGTGGGATAAGTGGAGGCCGCCAGAACTTCCGCGACCAGTTCGTCGGGATACAAGGCGATGGGCGCTACCAGTTGCTGCAGATGCTCAGGACTGATCTGCGCCGGTTGCACCGACGACCATTGCGCCCCTTGAGCCTCTTGAATGGCTTCCGCCTCGCAGCCGCTTGTTACGAATATAAGCGCGCCCAAAAGGGCGCCTGCCAAAAATTGTTTGATTAACATGATCAATCACGCTCCTTGCTGGTCAGCGGAGGCTCATTGATGCTCCGCGCCAACTGCTTGCTTCATTCCATGTGCTTACCAAAAATGATCTCCCCATGTTGCTGGACCTCGGTGCTGGAGCATTTTCTTGAATCGTCGCATCATTTGAGCCAGCATTTTTCTTACCTCGAAAAATACACACAACACCGATTCGCTGATTTATCAGTGACGCAGCATCTCCTGTTGCTCCCGTAATTGGTCGATCTGTTGCTGCTGCTGGAGATCCTGAAGCTGTTGCTCAGTCCGGAATTGATTTAGCTGCTGCACCCGTTCCGGTTGGTTGAGCCGCTGTTGTTCGCGCAACTGATTGAGCTGTTGTTCCTCTCGAAGCTGGTTTTGCTGCCATTCGTTCTTGTACTGATCCAATTGCTGTTGCAGATCATTCGATTGGTGCCGCCGTATTTGCCCCAACGGTTCGAGCTGGTTTTGGTCGAGCCGCTGCTGCAGCTGATTTTGCTGTTGCTGAAGCTGGTCGATCTGTTGCTGCTGCTGGAGCTGTTGAAGATCTTGCTGCACTCGATAATCTTGCAGTTGAGCTTCTGCCGCTATGGCAGGATGACTGATGAAAAACAAACCTATGGACAAACCAATGATGGCCAAACGTAAATTAAACGGTGTCATGTATGCTTCTCCTCTCGAACCCCATCGCTTCAATTCTTAAGACGGGGTGTTAGCCCCACTCATTTGAATGCGCAAAAGAGATGCCATGTTTTCACCCGCAAAAAAAGCGCGATTTTGTTGCGATACAATTAGGCCGCCGCGAAACTTGGAATAAGTTTCCTAGCAATTGACGACTGGATATCGACAACTGCCGAAATAGCGTCCTTGTTGTTACTTAACCAAATTGAATTTCAGCGGATCTCACCGTCTATAGGGTTTATGGTCGGTAAGAGCGATGACAAGTAGGTTTTGCCAAACGGGGTTCGTTAAAGCGCTATGCACGACTGTTTGGCTGGAGGAATGCGATGCCGTTTTCATGCGATCGAGCGGATTACTCCGCAGTCTACGCCTAATGCCGCGCCGTTCACGGCGGAAGACAATGGGCTGGCGACGACTGTTACCAGCGAAGCTACTTCATCGGTTGATGCGAAGCGCCTGAGCAATGAACTCGGGCGAATGGTTGCGAAAAACTCATGAAATTAGTTTCGATAATTGCCCGCCAGTCGGGATCCGATATAGCCTCGAAGGGCTTCGGCTCATAAAGACCTTAGCCCAGTTTTGCCTTTCAGTTGTAAGTCCACAACAAACCGTCGCCTTGTTTTGTGCAGTTCCTCCCGCCCTTAGTCGTCCCAGCCAGGGTCGAACGGCCAGTGAGCGTGATACTTTTGGCACGCCAGGCTGCCGTAACTGTCGGCAGCAAGACAACTGCAGCCAGCGACAAGACTCGAAACCAGAACCAGCGTTCCCAACAATGCTATAGCACTACGCATAATTCTCTTCGTCCTTACATACGGCCGCGTCACAGGCGAAAAAACTAATGGCGTGCGTTCCTCACGTTAGATTCAGAGACCCTTAGCTTGCCTGCCGCATGTACTCATCGGCTCGCTCATTTTTTCTCCGTTCCGTTTCGAGAACTTCGATTCCAATATGGAGTCCACGAGCCTCCCCGGTGCAATCCGCACATACTTTGATATCCATGATTTTGGTAAAAACCCGGTACTGGGCTTGTTTGTCTTCCTGGCATCGTACGCATTTCTTGTTGAACCTCCTTAACTGCTCGTGACTCGAAATTGGATTTGTTCCGCATCTTGTCGTTGGATAAACACAAGCTCCCCTCTCTTTATCGTTTTGCAGCTCAGCCGGTTTACTCTTTGAAGTATTAATGCAGCTCTATCAGTTTCTGCTCTTCGACCTGGTCTTTTCAGCGAGGTCTTCGCCACAGGGATCGTAGAAGTCAATCACGTCGCCGGTCTTTGAGTCTTGCAGTGCCGGCTGGTCATCTCCTTAGGTGCTTCGTCGGATCGCTGGAAACTTCTCATGACAGTACTCCCTGGTAGTCAACTCATCTATACTTAGGCGATGTGGCGGCCAGGAAGCATTTCTAAAGGAAGGCAAAGTGTCGAGATATCGACCAATGCCGACATATCAGCTGCAGACCGAGAGTGTCCACTATTAATCCTGATTCCGTGGTCAATTGAGTAAGGGACGAATCTGGAGAGCGAAGATACCCAAGTGTGCGGCTGGTTTCACGATTTTATGCGTTAGTCAGAAACCTTCGGACAGAAAACAATGATTTCCGAACAATTCGCAGTTGGCATGAAGCTTGCCTCCCTATAGGAGTAGGGGCAAGCAAAAAATATCCGGAAATTATAAGTTAGATTTTTGATAAGAGGGGTGTTTTATGGAGACCGGCGTAAAACTAAATTTAACCAGAACCATTCGGTCCCCAAGGACAGGCATGTTACTTCCAAGGGAAGGCACGTTCGTTTCTATGACCAAAAACCTTGGACGCACTCTCTTGCTGGTCGAATTTGAAAACGGACAAAATGAGTACCTCTTTGAGTATGAGGTCGAATTGAAGAACGGCGATGCCTCGCTGCAGAAGTACAGCGCCGACAGCTGCGCGCATCAAGCAAACTGAATTTTCCGGATGTGGAGATCAGAAGGTATTGCCAGCGATGGACGGTTGGGCTTCATAAGCAGCCTTATCCAATCTGGCGGCGCGCCGAAATCAACGACACTGTCTAAACAAGACAAGGATAGATCCGGCCAGATTGAGTTCTCTACCCACAAGTACGACCCAGACCGTCGCGTCTGCAACGCGGTCAATTCAAGTCCAGATCTATCTCGCTCCCTCCTGCTTCAACTGTTTCCAAACATGGCAAGCTCCGAACTTCTTGGAGTGCGTGCGCGGTGCCGGGTCAAGAGATCAGCAAAAACTAGGACAGTACGATGTACGCGGCCGGCGAATCACCAATGAAAGCCGTGACCTCGTCAGTCGCCGCGGCGATGAGATTTCCCAAAGTAGTCGCGATGATTTTTCGTTGGCCCATGTTTTCTCTCGATGCCTTACTCATTTGCGGCCGCCAGTTTAGGGTCTACATCATTAGACTCATTGTCGCGAAGTTTCGGACACCGCTCTCCACAGTGTCGAACCGTCGACGCTCGAATTGGGAGATTCAAAGTTCAGCGTTGAAGTAGAAAGACGGTGGATGCTGCGGAAGCACGCTTTCATTTCGTCCCGCGCTGATAATTCGTCAGTTCATCTCGTCACTATCGCTGTGTTCCTCACCCCTTCTTTCTTGATTGCTCTAGATATTTTCCGCTGGCACAAGCCTTGCCAGTAGTCGGAACGAATAGAGAGAATAAGGAAGGCGATGAATTTCATGGAGATGGAATTTTCAATTGTTACGGCGTTGCTTGTTATTGGAACCGATCTGTTGACTCGTGCGGCGGTTCAAGGGATCGAGCCAGCCCTCTTGTCGACGGCCATCGACTATGGCCTGAAGCGTCTACGCTTGGGTAACATTCGTCCCTAATCACACGCGATCGAGAAACCAAGTTAGCTTGAGTACCCTAGGGCGGCAGATCCTCTGTGAGGCCACGACTCCGACATGGCTTTTCCAAGCCCTCAGCGGTAAAAGGTGCCGTTCGGCTACTTCATTTAGAAGTCCTTCTGAGAACCCCGGGATCGATGTTAGGGTGACGCTAACTTTCATTCTTTATGCATGGTGTGAAGAAAATATTATTTGCCACGTTGTTTTTTGCTGCTCCGCGAATTTCTGTCCGTTCGCTTTTTCATAAATCGGACTTTTGCTTGGAGCGATCAACGTATTCCGTCTCTGCTGAACAGCGCCGCGCCAATTGATGCCACTGCTGCTAAATTCGACTCGGCTCGAAGGACTCACTTACAGTTTGTTCTCGAGAGAACCGGTAAAGTGACTTCGAGCACGGAAGGTTTTCTAACCGCAAAGAAAACACCGGAGTGTCTCGGCGAAGCTTTGTCATCATTGCACGCTGTTGTCGGAATATTTTTGCTCCCAAAGTTTCTCGCTACATCGCCGAATCGGTTCTCAATATCTAAATTCCCCCTGCTCCTGGCCGCACCGTCTTCTCAGTGAGTAATCAGCTGGCGCCGCTGGATTATTTTTAAAGTAAAACATTTTTTCCGCCGAAGGAGGTTTCTCTCATGAATAGAGGTCGAAAAATTCTTGTTCCGGTTAATTTTTCAGACGATTCTGCTAATGGGCTAAATTATGCAGCTTCGCTGCCGGAAGAAACGCAAGCCGAACTCGTAGTGCTACATGTGACACAAAAAAAGGAGGCGCGTTCTTTTTTGAATTTTTTGGCAGCGATGGAAGGATGGCCGATGCCCAATAATCCGACTGCTATTCCTCTCGATAGATTGGTGCGCAAGAAAGCACTGGACCTTTACCCGTTTATCGAAAAGGTCATCAGAAACCCAGGGCGGGTAAAAATCAGAAAAAAGGTCGCGCTCGGGCATGAAGAGGAAAAAATTTTAGGCGTCGCTCGGGAAGAAAATATCGATCTCGTGGTGCTCGGCATGCAAAATAAATCCTTTTTTTCTAATCTGATGCGTCGAGCAAAGTTCTTGAAAATGATCTCACGACTTCCGTGTCCCGTGCTGCTCAAGCCCGCGTTAGGCAAACCTTGGCGGAGCACACCGGCGTAATACTGGACGGCCAAAACTTGAACGTCATGCTTGCATCCAGGGGTTCTCCAACGTGGGGACGAAAACGAAAATTTCGTTATCGATGGCAAGGAGTCAAGGACGCAACCTGCTGCGGCAACTTGCGGTTGCGCTCGCGGCAGGCGGTGAGGCCTTGAGCCGCCTTCGTGATTCAACAATTGAGAACGAAGAGAGAAGATCTCATTAATCCCGCGGTGCCCACCATGGATTGCAGTGTTGACCGCATCGCTAACTATCTCTCGTGCTACGGCTCAGCGAAGGCAGAGTATTCCTAGCTCCTAACAATTTTTGGGTGAGCCGCGACGTCACCTCGACTCTAATGATGATGGTCATTTTCTGGATTCGGGCAGCTGATATTTCGACATTTGTCGATATCACGACACATCGCGGTGCTTGAAAAATGTCTGCTCGCACCAGTCGGGCAACTGCAACTCACCAGATGTTAAGCAGTTACGAATGTTGGTTCGTTTGGTATGGGCCTTGCGGTACTTGTTGTTAGTTTGCAACGAAAGGAGGTGGGCAATATGAAAATCGCAACATCATTTCTGGCGGCCTTGCTTTTGACAGGCATACTGGGGACGCTTAACTATGCGATCGCTGCGGACGACGACACCGAGAAAGTTCCGCTCTCGGCAGACAACTATTGCCATGAGAAATTCCCTGCAATCCAAGGGCGCACTTTAGGCACGGATCATCCGACCCTCCAGAGCGAGACCTCAGGCGATGTGATTGATTTTTACGGGCCGTGCGATGAGAATCCGACCGGGAAAGATCAACAGTGGGAACAGCAATTGGAGCAACAGCACCGTTACCAGAGCGGTTACGAGGATTAATTGCTGGCAACCGTGTGCATGAGGAGGGCGAAAGCCCCCCTCGCCCGATTACTGAAGGTCAGGAATAAAACTGGATCGACGGGCGAGTGGCGAATGTCGTTTTTGAAGGGGATCACAAGCGATCTTTAAGACCCGCAAAAATCAATAAACACACCGACGATCGCCAGAGGCAAATAGAAAACGAACGTTGTACGGGACGAATCGAGACAGATATCTTTCCTCGAATCAGCATTCCCGTCGTCAACGTGGTCTGGAACTACTCCCCGACTGAGATGCGGAATCGGATCATGACC
>Ga0126371_10005527_pt1 | contig 11228 bp, 10 predicted proteins | sample PanSoiMetaPlot_4_FD_110145 | JGI IMG/M metagenome (GOLD analysis project Ga0126371, IMG submission 110145) | Tropical forest soil microbial communities from Panama - MetaG Plot_4 | ecosystem: Environmental > Terrestrial > Soil > Tropical forest > Bulk soil | place: Panama | collected 2016-02-17
AAGCAGAAACCTCGCCAGCCGGGGCTACCTGAGAAGCTTGATCCAAACTGGTTTCCAGCCCCGTCGAAGACCCAGCGCTCATCTGTTTCCCTCCCGCGACAAACCCAGAGGAACCGGCGCAACCCGGGCCCGACCGCAGACCGACGGGTTGTAACAATATCGTAAAGATGAGAATTCAGCCATAGTCAGCCTAGGTGCCTATACAAGATCCTGCCTGCCGCCGAACAAACCGTCTCGGGCAGCAAAGAAAAGAATTGCCGAAGCGCTTGTGAATCGGAAAGCGCGGCTACGCCCTGCTTGGCCGTTTTTGTATAGCGATAGTACGTCAGTAAACGCTTGCTCGCTCCAAGCCGGTCCTTAAAAACGATCAAACCTTCGTTCGTCAAGTCCGTCCTGCCGAGATCAATCTTTTCCACCCCGGACGCTTTGCTTTCCTCGATTAGCTTCCAGAACAAGAGCGGCATGCCGCCAAGATTGTGAAATTTCTCGTCCGAGCAACCGTACTTGTAAACCACGGACGACCCGTGATGAAGCGTGAGCATTGCTGCGATGGGAGTTCCGTCCTTCCTGGCAACTCGAATCTGGAGCTTTTCCCTCATGCATTCGAGCAAGTTCTTAAACCATACTCGCGGCTGGGGCAGTGATTGCTGGCGCCTTCTGGTCCTCATGAGCAGCCGGTAAAACTCGTTCATGAGTTGTTCCGACCGCCCTGATTCGCAAGACAGGCCCTCGCGCTCCGCCCTTTGCACTTTTCTTTGAAAAGAATTCTTGTGCAGTTGCTCAAACATCTGATCCAGCGTCTGGCTCAGGTCCAGCTCATGAAACCAGTAGGAACGATTCGGCTGCAGGCCGTGCCCTTCCCGGAAGGAGGCAGATAGTGGCCGAATTTCCACATAACGCCAATTCTGCAAATCACACGCGTCCTGCATCCACTGGATGAAGTCTTCGGACTCTTCGCTTTCGTGGAGGAGAGGTTCGCAATGATCAGAGAATGGCAGCGACACGAGGCGCGCCCCTGTGATCCAACTGGATACACGGCACACCACGATGCCGTTTTCCAGCGGCTGGCCGAAAGGGGCACTGGTCAGGGCGTATAGCTCGTAGCCATAAGTGCGTGCCAGGGCTTCCAGCCAGCCGCGGTCGTGGAACACCGAAGCATTGGGGTGCCGGGCCACAAATTCATCCCAACGGACGTCCAGCAAAGGATCTAGAACGTGAATTCTCACTTGAAATAGGGGAAGGCGACCTGAGTAGGCGGAGGAATTTCCATCCACACGGCAGACAGGCTACCGCCATTACTCGCTAGTCGAGCTTACCGCAATTCGACTACCATTCTCGCGATGTTAGGCTTCACGTAACAGACTGAAGATAAAGGCCTTAATAAAGTGGATGCCGCTCTTTAAGAGATGTCTTCAGAACACCGTTTACAGGGCGCATCTTGTAGGAAAAGAGTTGCCATCCTTGAGTGCCCAGCTTCCGGAGGTCGCTAGGCTAGTTCGCAGCGAAAATGGCCATCGCCGGTGTCCGCATGGAGAGACGGTAGTCTTTCAACAGTTCGTTCATGAATGCGGGGGAAAACCTTCTCTCTTTGTCTGGATCCGTCTGATCGTTGGCCAGGCTCAACCGCAAATCGGCGTCACTTAGATTTTCCTCGTCGGAGCGCAACTCAACCTGGACGACCTGAAAATGATGGGTCTGGAGCAGTCCGAGGACAGCGGCTTCCCGGGTCGCTCCCGTCCGAATCTGTTCTCGAGCGGCAAACGCCTCGAACTCAAGCGGCTTGCCCGCCTCATAGCAGAGGAGAATGCTCTCGCAAAGGGCCGGGCCCTCGTTCGCCTTTAGAAGGCGCACGGCGGAATTGAATTCTGTTGCGCTGGCTGGGAGAAGCCGCATCTCCTGCCGATCCCGGCGAAGTTGCCCGGGAACGAAAATCATCACGCTGAAGACGAGAAGGCCGAACATGACCGCCGCCGGAGAGTGCAAAGCGGCGGATGGCGAGGCCTCGCGAGTAGAAGCGAATTCCGCAAGCGCCAGACCGCATATGACGACGGTCACGGCGAGCCCGTTGAAGAAAATATTCAGGTCAACGCCGTTTCCGCCTCCAAGCAGGAACGCCAATCCATGACTCAAGACAAACGCGCCGGCGAACAAAGGCCGGGAGCGAAGACTTCGGATGGACCAGGCCGTTGCGACAACGAGAAGACCCTGAAATCTTTCCACATAGTGATGAAACTGGCTCCAAGCCTGGTGGTAGGAATAGGCACGCCCTCCGCCACCCATCAAATGATTCAGAAAGTAGCGGCCATCCACGAGGACCGTGCCGCCGGTAAGGAGCCCTGCCGACAGAAACATGGCTCCGGCCCAAATAACGAAAGATTTGCGCGATCGAATCAGGAGGTCGATGGCGACTGCCGCTGGGAAGGCAATAAGATTCGGCTTGGTAAAGCCGCCCAAGCAAAACAAGAGCGCCGAAATGCACAAAAGGCGCTTGGAACCAGGATCCCGTACATAGACATACAAACCTGCGGCCGAAAAGGCTTCTCCCAGCAATTGAGGATCGTTCATGCCGATGCGGTCGGCGCGAAGCAGGGCGATTCCAATCTCGTACAACAAGAAAGAAAAAATCGCAGTGAGCTTGGAACCTCCTTCCTGCTTCACGATGAGTGCAATGAAGATTCCGGTCGCAAGCAGTGCGAAAAGCGAAACCAGGCGGCCCGCGACGGTAAAGGTGCTTTCGTTCCCCAGCCAGCTCACTAAATGAAAGGAAATCGGCGGATAAGCGGTTGCGCCCACCAGGCCCTGCGGTGGCGCGCTGTAGAGAGGAACTCCCTTTGCTGCCATGGCTGTTCTGTAGGCGTTCCAGCCCTCGTTGTAGTTGACCTGCACATTCGCGAAAATGCGCCGCACGGGGAATTGAAAGAGCCCAAGCAGGATCACTGCCATGAGGCTGACGACGGCTGCAGACAGCCATTTGTCAGCCATCGCGGTACCAAACAAAAGAGGGCGAAGCCTCGGCTCCGTCGACGGATCATTTTGATTAGTGAGCATATTCGTCGTTATTCAAAGACTTGAAGTACAAAGAGTTTAGTCGGCGTTAGGTTAGGAAACCTGACTGGGTGACGAATCTCTCTGCATTTTCTTCAAATTTGAAGTTGAAGCTTTTCAGGAACTTCGTGGAATTCACGACGCGTTCTTTGGTCAGGGAAACCAATCGGCGTCGATTCAGCGGCTCCGGTTTGCCGAGAAGCCGAAAAACGCCTTCCACTATCGAGATTCCCAGGTACATGATTGAATAGGGAAACCGTAGCGCGCGGCCTTGGCCAAACCTTTCTTTGACCAGCGACACCATTTTGCTGTACGAATAACTCCCCTCGGAAAGCAGGTAGACTTCGAAGCTCTCTCGAACCGCTCCGGGATTTTCGATTACCGCGCGCGTCCCTCCAACCACGTCTCGAATGTGGATCAAGGGCAAACTTCCCACCTTGCCCCGCACAACAGGGAATGCGCCCTTGCGAATGAGCTTGATCATTTGCACGAATGCATCGTCGGTGTCGCCGTAGATTTGGGGGAAACGAAAGACCACCGTCTTGCAGTTGTGCCTGCTGGCAAAGTCCCTTAAGAATGCCTCAGTTTCGAACTTTGCCTGCTCGTAAGGAAGCACTGGACGGCAGGCGCTCGTTTCGTCGTAATGGATGCAAACCCCGTTCGATTCGGGCATCCCCATCGCGGCCAAACTGCTGAAATAAACGAACATCCCTAGAGAAGAAAGTTTCCCGCTCTGCTCCAGCGCTTCAATCAAACTAGTCGTGGTTTTGTAGTTCAGGTCGTGGATCCCCGCCGCCAATGCACGGTTTGAGGTTAGCGGGCCGCCCCCTACCGTTTGAATAACCACATCCAAATCCTCTTTGAGCTTTTCTAGTTGGCCCTTTAGATTCGCCGAGGCAGAACAGTCCAGCAAGTCGCTTTTTAGTATGCAGACTCGGTCAGCGCAGCCTTCTCCCAGGACGGAACGGAATTTATTCTCGTCGCGGACGACTGCGTAAACGTTGTGTCCCAGTCGTACGAACTCCCGGGTCAGGTGGGTACCGGCGAAGCCGCTCGCTCCTGTCAATAGGATATTGATGTTGTCCTCTTTCGCAGAACAGAGTTTGCTTTCGCCAGGCAGCACTTGATTCAAATGGCGAAGAGCTTGCCGATTTTGAGTTATCGATCAGTCGGCGACAAGGACCGCAGCTGCCTTTGGTTTGGGCGCCGTTGACCAAGTCATGACAAAGCCGGCCAGATTTCCGATCGCCCCTGCGGAAACCATGATCGAAGTCATGTACACCAGATTATCGCGGCCAAACAGGTACATGCCCAACCCCTGCCAGAAAAGAATCCCCACGATCGCGTAGATAAAAGAGGGCCGCTCGCGCGAAAGGGCGTAATTCAACCAAATGTTGAGGCCCGCGTACAAGCTTGCGGCCAGGTTTGCCAGCCCCAGTACGATCCCTGGATTGTCGTAAGCATTGGTAAAGATGGCTTTCACAAGCGGGCCGGGAAATAGAAAGCAGATCGTCGAAAGAACCAGGCCCGGCAATACGGCTGCTGCCAAGGCCAGCAGCAGGATAGGTCGAGCATCTCGACCAGTGGCCTGGCGCTGCGTGGCTTTGGGAAAAAGTACCATCCCCATTGCCAGGGGAAGAAATAAAGTGATTTTAGCCAGTGTGACCACCGGGCCGTAATTCCCTGCCACATGCGGATTGAAAAAGCGCTTCACGAATAAGGCATCCAGGTTGGTTAGCAAACCGAAGCCCGCCAACCCCACCAACGTGTGAATCGAATAATGCCAGCTGAGTGGTTGGCCGGAACCCTCGCGAGAGCTCTTGAATTGCGGCCGAAGGAACCACAGAGCCAGGAGCAGGGCCACCGCTCCCGCTAACGGCAGAGCGATTATGGCTCCAATCGCCTGCCAGCCCATCCAGATCAGGGCTACGGCCAACACCAAGCGTGCAAATGCTTGCGTCACCTGCACGAGTCCCAAACCAGTAAATGCTTGCATCCCTTGTAGAGCGCCATCTGTGATCGGGCGCAGAAAAAGCACAAAGACCATCAAGCTGGCAGCCCATAAAGACCAGAAGTTTGGTAATTGCAGCAAACGGGCCAGGGGTGGACTTGCAAGGGCCATAACTGCCATCGCCACCAGTCCCCACTGCCAACCCCATCGCCACGCTCGCCGTACAAAAGCACCCAGCCGAATTTTGGAATCAGCCTGGACACTTAATTCGGCGCTATAAAAAGCCACCACATTGCGAATTGCGATGGAAACGTACAGCACCACCTGCAGAATCGCCGCAATGGAAACGAAGATGCCGTACTCAATTGGAACGAGCCAGCGGCCCGCTAGAACATTGACCACATAGTCCAAAGCTCCCGCCAGAATCATGGCCGCAGACAGGATCAAGCCATGTCGAAACCCTTCGGAACGCCATAATTTGAGTAGGCGGAAAGTCTTACCTTTTTCTGGTGTTGTCATGATCTTGAAGGCAGCTGTGTGCCCTAACTTTGCCCCGTTAGTGCTCCACAGGCAGTTCGTTCATCAGCTTTTCAACGCGGCTGCGGAGGACTACTCGGTCATAAAGTCCAGGTAACAAGCGGTCGGCGAGTGCGATCGTTCGCTCTTTCCAACCGAGAACTTGCGCTTTTCTCCGGCCTTCAAGCAAGTGGATAACTGCCTGGGCCGTCTTGTGAACATCTGCGCCTTCGTCTGCGAAAGCAGGTTTCAATCCATACCATTCTGCAGATCGGCGAAAACCGGTGTTCAGCAAGCCCGGGAATACGCTTACAAACTCAATCCCTCTGTGTTTGTATTCCAATTGTAAGCATTCGAGGAAGCGCAACGTCGCTGCCTTGCTGGCAGCATAGTAGGACTCCAACGGAACGGCTCGGAGCGCTGCGATCGATAGGACCGAAAGAAATTTTCCCGTCCTTTTATTGCTGGCCCAATACTCCGCCGCAGCCCGGGCCGCGGAAGCGCATGCCCAGAAGTTGACCTCAAAGATTCGACGCGCGCGCTCTACGGGAATCAGGCTGGCTTTGCCAAAAACCCCACTCCCTGCCACAAAGACCACTGCATTGATCGGCGCCCCGGTTTCCTTCTCGATTATCGTAAATTGAGATGGCCAGTCCACCGAAGCCGCGTCAAGACTGTAGAACTTTTGGATTTGCAGCTCATCTGACGGTTTCGTTCTTCCAAGGACCGCGACTTTGCGGCCCTGGTCCAAGAGGTTCCTGACTAGGGCTCCCCCGAGCCCAGTGCCGCCACCTACGACGAGGACCTGGTTCACGACTTAAGTCCCTCTCGGATCACAGGCTCCAAAGTGGACTCCTGCGAATAGTGCCCAGGATCAATCCCAAGAAGGCTAAATGTCTCGAATGGATCGTAAACCGAGTCGAGATTCATGAAACCCAGGATCTCTCCTTGAGTTACCAGGTCAAACTTGGGGTTCTTGCTGCGAATCGAGTGCCGGAAAACGGAACTCATCCACGACACCGGCAAGGGCACTGTGACAACGCTTCGCCTCAGATGCCGGCGGATTAACTCTTCCAGTTCCCGATTTGTGACCGTATACGGATCGGCGACAACCAACGCAGTTGCTTGTGGCAGACCACCGTTCTCGATGACACGCCTCGCCACTTCCGCCAGCAAGTTAACATCGCAGAAATGCTGGCGAGAACTCCGCGGATACAATCGCAACATAACTCCGCTCTTAGCCAACCTCATCAAACTCAGCAGCATGCCTTCGGCTCCGGGCGCATAGAGGTTCGAAGGGCGCAAAAGAACCAAACGAAATTCGCGTTCCGCGGCCACCGCTTTCAGGAATTCATCGGCTTCCAGTTTTGCGAGCGCATAGTCTGGCGCAGGGAAATGAGTCAGGTCAGTTTCGGTGTGATTGCCTAGTTTCTTCGTCTTGGATTTGCCGAGCACTGAAGCACTGGATATGTGCAGGAAGAGCGTTCCGCGACGAACGAAGGGTACCAGCTTTGCGGTGGCTCCTTGATGCGACCGCCGGTAATCCTCGGCGGTAAAGCCAGGCCGGATTCGAAATCCCGCGGCATTGATGATTACATCGGCCTTTTCCAGAAGTGAGCCGGCATGCGTAACGTGCACTTCATCGTCGGCGGCCGTGCGATAGACAATTTTTCGTGCATCGAGGGCTGCGGCCAAATGGCCGCCAACAAAGCCGTCTGCCCCGACGACTACGATCAATGGTCTACTAGACATTAATTTCTTCAAGAGAAGTACGTTACTTCCCGTCGATGTCGGCAAACCATCAGTTTCTTTCCTTGCCCGCCTGATAGGTCATCACCGGCCGGTAGACACAGTTGCAGTGTCGTCCTTGCGAACACTCGGGCAGCGGCAGACGTGGCGCTTCATCGGGGTGGTAAATCTTGTCTTCGGGAAGTTGCCGCGCGGCATCGCAACAGTTTTCCGTCTTCTGAATCCTGACGCCGACGATCGATCCTTTGCCTCTCATACCCAGACGATACGCGGCCAGAGTCTTCTCGGCGTAATCCGCTTCTTTCTCCATGCCGCCGTGGAACTTGTTCAACCAATCGAATGCCATCGGTTTCATCCCCGCGCTCCCCGCGCGCTAAATGCTCCACTACCCGAATATTGAGCTACGCGAGGCAAGCGATACAGTCGCCAAACCTGAGACAGATAAGCAATAACAATTTTATTGGAGAGCTTGGACTCCCCTACGGCTCTCGGACCAAAGGTGTAGGGAACTTCGCCCACCTGTCGAGGCCGCATGTGCGCGGCGATCTCCAGCAAAATCTTGAAGCCGCGGACATTCAGGCCGTCGCGAATCTTCAGGAAGTCGTCCCTGCGCATCATAAAGTAGCCGGACATCGGATCGCGCAGCTTCACTCCCAAAAGAACTTGCGCCAGCTTGGTGCAAGCCCAGGAGCCGAATCGCCGAACGATTCCCCAATTGGCCGTGCCGCCACCCGGCATGTACCTTGTGGCTACCACGAGATCGGAACCGTTCTCCAATTCCTTGAGCATTTTTGGAAGAATCGCGGGGTCGTGTTGCAGGTCGGCGTCGATACATGCCACCGCTTCGCCGGTTGCGGCGCTGAAACCATCTACAACGCTGGGACCAAGGCCCCGGTTGCAAGTCCGGCGCAAGGCGCGCACTCGTGGATTGCGCTGGCCGATCTCCTCCACCCGGGCCCAGGTCAAATCGGGAGAATCGTCGTCACTGATCACCACTTCGTAGTCCGTGTCATGCAGACTCTTTTCCAGCTCACTGATGAGCCGGCCGACATTCTCTGCTTCGTTATAGGTAGGCGAAATTATGCTGAGTTTCATGGGAGATTGCGATACTCCTAGCGTGAACTGGAATCACGAGCTAGTTGGTTTCAGCCGCAACGTTGGGCGCTTCAGCGCGCGCGGGCGCGGAGAATTGCGGACGCGTTCCCGGCTTTAAAACCTTCGCGCCTACGCGCGCCAGCGTCGGAATGTCGTGCAGGATGTTGGTGTAAGTGGCGTTCGCCAGCGGGCAGTGGCATTCATGCGCCGCGATGCTCCGGCGCGCTTCTTTGATCTTTTCGCCGAACCAGATCTCTTTGAAATCGTAGTTGTGGTCGCGCAGGTTGCCGAGATTATCGGCGCGCACGCAGCAAGGCCAGACGGTACCATCCGCATAAATCTGCGCGCTCACCCAGCCCGCATAGCATTCGATGACCTGGTCTTTCTCGTCGAGAATCCGCTTGACCAGCTTGTAGTATTCCACGCGAATCGCTTCGGTGACCCTGGCCATCCCGCTAAACCGCTTGCTTTGGACAAACCCGATCAGCCGATCAATCGCTTTTGAGTAGGCTTCCCGGTCGGGCGTAATCGGCAGGCCGACCGTGTCCAATTCCACGCGAGGCTCCGCGATTTCCGTGATGAACTGATCTGCTCCGGATTTGTCGGCATAGGCGATTAGCTCGTCCAGGTGTCCGACGCTGAATACTGAAATCACGGAGTGAATCCCGACGGTCAGGTTCTTCAGCGACTTGCGAAGTTCCAGGAGCTGCTTCAGCCGCTCTTCAAACTTTGCAAAGTTCCCGGGGATGCCGCGAATGTAGTCGTGCTTCGGTCCAATGCCGTCCAGCGAAAGATTGATGATCAACTGGCTGTTGGGGCAAGACTTCGCGATCTGTTCCACTCGATCCGGGATGTTCGGCAGGATAGCGTTCGTCGGAATGTTAATGACGCCGGGCGCGCAATGTTTATACGCCGATTGCGCCAGTTCCACGACGTGCGGATACATCAAAGGCTCTCCGCCGCTGATCGTGAACCAATACGGCGCGCGGCCCAGCGACGCAAGAACCTTGTCCCATTCGTCGATGGTCAGCTCGTTCTCGCGCTTCATCCAAATGTTGCACGTCAGGCAGCGCGAATTGCACTTCGGAGAAGGAGAGAGCGTCAGATTCAACGGCAGGATTTGCGGCCAGCCGAACTTGCGGTACAGCTTGAACAAGGGAATCCGCGCGAGGATTCCCGCCCCGGAATTCATATTTTGGGAATCCCCTTCGTGGTGGCGGCCATTTTGAGTTGCTTGGTGGTCGTTGCCATTTCCCAAACCGCGTGATCGCGGCGCTTCTTGTAGTCGCGCAGTCCGAGAACGCGGCCATACACTTCCAGCCCGACGATAGACCACGTCCAGGCAAATTGTTTGGGTCGCCAGTCAAGATTCTGCAGCAGCGTCATCAAGATTTTCCGGCCGCTCATCGTGCTTACGTTGTAGCCGAGCGTATCCCGCACCGCCAAATGGCCCGCATAAATGCGGCGGCGCTGCCGCAGGAAATCCGCGAGGGTTTCCGGCCCCTTGTTGTAGACGATCGCCGTGGGCACATACCGCGCTTGATACCCCTGGCCGCGAATGACCGGTTCCATGCTGGCTTCGTCCACTGCCGTGTGATAGGGAATGCGCTCAAAGATTTTGCGGATGGCGATCATCTCACCCGCTTTGAAGCTCTTCATGTTGATCGCATGATGCAATCCCCACAGCATATGCGCGGCGTAGCCCATAAACTGGCTAGCATCATTCACCGGTACCGGCCTCGAACTCGTCATGCCTACTTCCGGATCCTCAAACGGTGCAACCAATCGTTCGATGGCTTCCGGTTCAGGTAGAAGGTCAGCGCTGCACAGGACGAGGATCCTTTCCTGGGCCTTAGGCAGGTAATCGTTAATGGCGGACGCTTTGCCCATTCGCTTTTCCTGCGAAATCAGCCGGATGCGCGTGTCGCGCTTAGCCCATTCCAGCACCAGCGCTTCGGTGTTGTCCGTGCACCCGCTGGCCACAACCACAATCTCGGTCAGTATGACTTGCTTGAATTTCTGAGTAGTCACCGCTTCCAGCAAGCGGCCGATGTTGGCTTCTTCGTTGTAAGCCATGATTCCCATGGAGCAGTTAATTGGCATTGGGGCTGTCTCCTCGGCGATCCGTCAAAAGCTCTGCGTAACGGGGCTACCTTATGGAACCGGAAAAGAGTCGGCGGAACAGGTCCGCCAAAACCACTTCTAGGGGCAAGACGAACAAGCTACCGCCATTGCTGGTCAGGCCACGCTGAAAATAACTACGGCAATCGAACTACCAGAGTCCGCTGCGGACGGTTGCAGCAATCCGCCTCAAGGTTTTCGTATAATATTGACAATACAGGGGTTATCAAGATGTGGCTCTTGGAGCAGGGGAGCACTTTGGTTGGGGTCTTTCCTTGAGAAATCTGGTGGGGAAAAACCTTGCCACCAAGTACGAACCCCTTTCCCCTCCCAAAACGCATAGGCGCAAGGTCATGCGGGGTAGCGGATCTGGTTCTATAACTCGATGGGGGGGACGAAAATGAAGGAGAATTCGATTGGCGGCTTATTCGGGCTTCTTCAACAACCTGTGATAAACGCCGAGGGTGGTTTGCCCAACGGTATTCCAGTCGTGCCCCAGCCTGGCATAGGCCTGGATTTCCTCTCGGCGTCGGCTCAAGTCTTGGTACAAGTCACTTGCGAAGTATCTTTCGATCGCCTTCGCCAAGTCGGATGAGTCTTCCGGCCTAAATAAGAAACCCGTCCTGCCTTCAATCATTTCGTCCTTGAGTGACCCGACATCGGCCGCAACCGCGGGGAGCCCGAAACTGTATCCGAGGAACAGAATTCCGCTCTGGTAGATATCCCGATAGGGCAGCACAACAACGTCTGC
>Ga0126371_10005528_pt1 | contig 11228 bp, 10 predicted proteins | sample PanSoiMetaPlot_4_FD_110145 | JGI IMG/M metagenome (GOLD analysis project Ga0126371, IMG submission 110145) | Tropical forest soil microbial communities from Panama - MetaG Plot_4 | ecosystem: Environmental > Terrestrial > Soil > Tropical forest > Bulk soil | place: Panama | collected 2016-02-17
CATGATCCGGAAAAGTGGAAACCGGTTTTCCGAAAAAGATCATGCTCAAACAAAGAGCTAGAGCATGATGTCGATTCCACCTCATCACATCATGCTCTAGTTGACGGTTAACGATCCGCGGCAAGAAAACGCGCCAAAATACGCTTTTCGGCGGATTGCCTGCGCTCGCATGGCGCGTTATCGGGAACCATCAGCCGGCCAAGGCTCCGCCCAAGAGAGCCAACCCGGCGCCAACGCTGGAGGAAATCATGAACAAGACGCTTGCGCGGGGCAGCGCCGCGCTGACCATTCTGGCCGGACTGGGCTTTGCGACATCGGCGCATGCCGACGACAAGAACGTCAAGATCGGCGTGCTCAACGACATGTCGAGCCTTTACGCCGATATCGGCGGCCCCAATTCGGTGGCGGCGATCAAGATGGCGGTGGAGGATTCCGGCCTGCCGGCGAAAGGCTGGAACATCGAGGTCCTGAGCGGCGACCATCAGAACAAGCCTGACGTCGGCGTCAACATCAGCCGGCAATGGATCGACAATGAGAAGGTCGACGCCATCGCCGACACGCCGAACTCCGGCGTCGCGCTGGCCGTAAGCAATGTGGTGCGCGAGAAGAACGCGGTGCTGCTCAACTCGGGAGCTGCGACCGCCGACCTCACCGGCAAGGCCTGCTCGCCGAACACGGTTTCATTTACCTACGACACCTACATGCTCGCCAACGGCACCGGCAAGGCGCTGACCAAGGCCGGCGGCGATAGCTGGTTCTTCCTGACCGCGGATTATGCGTTCGGCCACGCGCTGGAGCGCGACACCGCGGCGGTCGTCATCCAGAGCGGCGGCAAGGTGCTCGGCAGCGTCAAGCATCCGCTCAATACGTCCGACTTCTCCTCCTTCCTGCTGCAGGCGCAGTCGTCAAAGGCGAAAGTGGTCGGGCTTGCCAATGCCGGCGGCGACACCACCAACGCCATCAAGCAGGCCGCCGAATTCGGCATCGTCGCGGGCGGCCAGAAGCTCGCGGCGCTGCTGCTGTTCGTCACCGACGTGCATGCGCTCGGCCTGAAGGTCGCGCAAGGCCTGACTTTCACCGAGTCTTTCTACTGGGACCTGAACGATCAGACCCGCGCGTGGTCGAACCGCTTCATCAAGGTCTCGCCCAAGGGCACGATGCCTTCGATGACGGTCGCCGGCAATTATGCGGCCGTGCTGCATTACCTGAAGGCGCTGGATGCGCTCGGCGGCAATCCGCATGACGGCGCAAAGGTCGTCGCCAAGATGAAGGAGATCCCGACCGACGATCCGCTGTTCGGCAAGGGCCCGCTGCGGGCCGATGGCCGCCGCATCATTCCGGCTTATCTGTTCGAGGTGAAGAAGCCGGAAGAATCGAAATATCCCTGGGACTATTACAAGCTGATCGCCACCATCCCGCCCGAGGACGCCGCCAAGCCGCTCGAGGCAAGCGACTGTCCGCTGGTGAAGAAGTGAGCGGAGTCACCGCCGTCCCGGCGAATGTCGGGACGACGGAAACGTACTCACGCTTTTGCGTCGTTCCAAATTCACTTGTCGTCCCTGCGTTCGCAGGGGCCCATAACCACCATGCAGTGATTTTGTGCGTGGTACCGGCCGCGTCACCCTGTTGATGGATCACGCGGTATGGGTCCCGGCGTTCGCCGGGACGACGCCGGGCCAGACAGATTTTTTCCCGTCAGCGTCCGCGCGGCGATCGCGAGCGCGAGCAGCAGCAGAAGCGACGCGAGGAGGAATGGCGCGCCGGGCAGTTTCACCGGCGCGCTTGCGCCGATGAAATACGCAAAAGTCAGCGTGAACAGGAACGGACCCAGAAGCTGGGAAACGCTCTGCACGCTCGCGGTCGCGCCCTGCAACTGCCCCTGCCGATCCGGCGCCACCTGTTGCGTCAACAGCGCCTGCGTCGCGGCACCCGAGACACCCCAGAGCGCCATCACGGGAATGCCGACACAGAACAGTGCGCCCGTCGGCGCCACGCCGAAAATCAGAAAGCCCGCCGCGCCGAAGGCAAGCCCGATCATGAGCGTCCGCCGCTCGCCGAAACGCCGCACGATCGGCGCAATCGCCATGCCCTGCACGATCATCGCGCAAACGCCGACCAGGGCGAGCGTCAGGCCGACGGTCTTCGCGCTCCAGCCATAGCGGTAGGTCGCATAGAGCACGAAAGTGGACGGCAGCACCACATGCGCAATCTGGGCAAAAAAATTCGCGAGCGACAGTCCGGCGAGCGTCCGGTTCGAGCGCAACAATTGCAGTCCGCCGATCGGGTTGGCGCTTGCCCAGCGGAACGGCGCACGGCGCTCTCTCGGCAGCGATTCCGGCAGGATCAACAGGCCATAGAGCCCGTTGGCGAGACTTAGGCCCGCCGCCGTCCAGAACGGCAGCTGCGGCGCGATGTCGCCCAACAATCCGCCGAGCGCGGGACCAAGAATAAAGCCGGCGCCGAAGGCGACGCCGATCTTGCCGAACACCGCGGCGCGACGCTCCGCCGGCGTGACATCGGCGATATAGGCGAACGCGGTCGAGATGCTGGCAGACGTGATGCCGGAGATCACGCGCCCGACGAACAGCCAGGACAGCGACGGCGCGAGCGCCATCAGCACGTAATCCGCCGACAGGCCGAAATTCGATGTGAGCACCACCGGACGCCGGCCGAACCGGTCCGACAGGCTGCCGAGGATGGGCGAGAAGAAAAACTGCATCAGCGCCCAGGCTGTCCCGAACAGGCCGAAGATGCGGGCGGCGCTCGCGGTGTCGTTGGCGACAAAGCTTTCGATCAGCTTCGGCAGGATCGGGATGATGATGCCGAGCGCCAGCGTGTCGAGCAGAATGGTGACGAAGATGAATGCGACCGCGGCGCCGCGCGCCGGCGACAGTTCGGCCGCGCTTTGCGACGCGTTCCCGCTCACGACGCCCGCTTGCGCTTGTGTGCGAAGGGATTGGCCTTCTCGCGCAGCGTGATCCGCACCGGCGTGCCCGGCAGCGCGAACATGTCGCGCAAGGAATTGACGAGGTAGCGCAGATAGGATTGCGGCACCGCGTCGGCGCGTGAGCAGAACAGGACGAAGCTCGGCGGCCGCGCCTTGGTCTGGGTGATGTAGTTCAATTTGAGCCGCCGGCCCGAAACCGCGGGCGGCGGATTGGCAGCGATCGCCTGCTCGAACCAGCGATTGAGCGCCGACGTCGGGACGCGCTTGTTCCAGACCGCATAGGCCGTAACGATCGCTTCCATCAGACGGTCGATGCCCTCGCCCATCAGGCCTGAGACCGCGACAATCGGCACGCCCGCCACCTGCGGCAGCCAGTGATCGGCGTCGGCGCGCAGCGCGGATATCTGTCCCGGCTTGCTGTCCACCAAATCCCATTTGTTGACGGCGATCACCAGCGCACGGCCCTCCCGCTCAACCAGGTCGGCGATGCGCAGATCCTGCTCCTCGAACCTGTTTTGCGCATCCATCATCAAGACCACCACTTCGGCGAAGCGCACCGCGCGCAACGCATCCGCGACCGAAAGCTTCTCCAGCTTCTCCTCGATTCGCGAGCGGCGCCTGAGGCCCGCGGTATCGAACACCCGAAACGCACGACCCTTCCAGTCGATCTCGACCGCGATGGAATCGCGCGTGGTGCCGGCCTCAGTGCTGGTCAGCAAACGCTCCTCGCCCAGCAGGCGATTGATCAGCGTGGATTTGCCGGCATTCGGACGGCCGACAATGGCAACGCGAATGGGCCGTTTTGAGGAATCCTGCTCCGCTTCATCCGCCTCATCGGGAGATTCCGCTTCGTCTTCCACGCCTTCCGGCAACAGCTCGCGCAGCGCGTCGTAGAGATCGCCGAGACCTTCGCCATGTTCGGCCGAGATCGCGATAGGATCGCTGAGGCCGAGCGCATAGGCCTCCATTGCGCCGGCTTCGCCCTGCTTGCCCTCGCTCTTGTTGGCGAGCAGCAGCACCGGCTTGTTGGCGCGGCGGGCAAAATCGGCAAATGCCCGATCGGTCGGGGTCAGGCCGACCCGTGCATCGATCACGAACATCAGGGCATCGGCGAGCTTGATTGCGGTCTCCGTCTGCTCCTGCATCCGCGCGGTCAGCGAGCCTTTGGCGCCCTCGTCCAGGCCCGCGGTATCGATGACGGTGAACTCGAGATCGCCGAGGCGTGCCTGACCTTCCCTGCGGTCACGCGTGACGCCGGGCTCGTCATCGACCAGCGCCAGTTTCTGCCCCACCAGCCGGTTGAACAGCGTCGATTTGCCGACATTGGGGCGGCCGATGATCGCGATCGTGAATGACATGAATGTTCCCTGCGCATCTTACGCTACGCATGTCAATCAGACGGGGAGCGGGAAACTACCGCGTAAACGTGCCGCTCGGCAGTGGCGCCGGGAATCCTCCCTGCGACTGCTGTGTCGATTGACCGCCCGGCGGCGGCGCGTCGGGGTCCGGCGGCGGCGCGGTGGTTCGCTTGCGCGCAAGCTTGCTCGGCTTTGGCGGTGGCGGCGCCGCGGCCGTGGTGTCTTCCTCGGGCGCGGCCTCGGCATCCGGCGCTGCGGCCGTGCTGGCGGCTGCGGCCACAGGCTTGCCCTTCTTGGATTTCGAGGCCTGTTTCGAGTTCGGCGGCTCGGCGGGCGCAGGCTGCGCGGCGGCTGCCGCCTGCGCATTCGGGTCGTCCTGTTGTTGCTGGGCGCCCTTGTACATTTCCCTCGGAACGCCCTGCTCGAGCCCGGGCACGCCCTCGGGGAAAACCGGCTTGCGGTCGCCCGGGAGTTTCTTCTTGGTGTCCAGGAAGTCCAGCAGGTCCGTCGGATCGAAGCCACCGGTCGAGCAGCCGCCAAGCACTCCTGAAAACGCGGAGAGCACACAGGCTGCGATCAGACGTTGCGAACGGCGCATGGTCGATCTCTCAAATCGTTGTTCGTTTCCCGCCGTCAGCCGTCAGCTTTTGGCGACCGGCGGCAGCAAGGCTTGCAGCGCTTCGGCGCGCGAACGCAGGCTTGGCGGCGTGTCGTTGTCGGCCTCGATCATGTCGAGCCATTTTCGGGCCGCGGTCGCATCGTTGGCGCGGTATGCCGACAACGCAAGCAGTTCACGCGCGGCATGACGGAATGTCGCATCCGGCGCGGCATCGGATTGCAGCCGCTGCTGCACGTCATTGTAGCTCGCGGTATCGAGCAGGAGCCCTGCCGCCCGGATGCGCGCGAGCGCCTGCTCCTCGGTGCCTACACTGCGATCGGCGGCGATATCGTCGAACATCTTGGAGGCGGCCTTCGGATCGCGATCGGCGGCTTCGCCCGCGGCGCGCAACCGCGCCAGCATGCGATAACCGGAGGGCGCCTTGGCTGCGAGGTCGGCGAAGGCCGCTTCGGCCTCGGCGCGCTTGTTCTGTGTGGAAAGCTCAGCCGCCTTGTTGAAGGCATCCCCTATCTCGGCCGCCTTCTTGGCCTCCAGATACTGGTAGCCGCGCCAGCCCCCGACCGCCGCGATGACCAGAAGCGCCGCGCCGATGATGAAGAGCGAGTACTTCTCCCACAGCTTTTTGAGCTGCTCGCGACGTACCTCTTCGTCTACTTCATCAAATAATTCAGACACTTATCAAAAATCCCATGCGCGCGCCAAACGGCAGGCGGCGGTTCCGCGATCAGAGCCGTTCCCCAGTGGCCGCGCGATATCCTATCGGTATGGCGCTGGCAAGGCAAAGCTCGCGGCGGATCAACGTGTTAACAGGCGTAAATCCGCCCGGCACCGGTTATCGGCCGACCGTTTATCCCGTTCCCGGCGTCTCGCGCAACTGCCGCTTCATCACCTTGCCGTTGGCATTGCGCGGCAGCGGCTCGGTGGACAGCGCGATCGTTTCCGGCACCTTGTAGTCGGACAGCCGCTCCGCGCACCAGGCGCGCAGCGCCTCGGCGGTGACGGCGTCGCGCGTCACCACCACCGCATGCACGCGCTCGCCGAGCACCGGGCAGGGCTTCGCGACGATCGCACTTTCGACCACGCTGGCATGGCCCGCGAGCACCGATTCGACCTCGGCGGAATAGATCTTGAGACCGCCGCGGTTGATCATGTCCTTCTGGCGATCGAACACGCGCACGAAATTGCCGGCGTCGATCGAGCCGATGTCGCCGGAATGCCAGAAGCCGCCGGTGAAGGTTTCGGCCGTCGCCTTCGGATTATTCCAATACCCTTTGATGACCTGCGCGCCGCCGATCCAGATCTCGCCGGTCTCGCCGCGCGGCACTTCGCAACCGTCCGCGCCAATCACCACGATGCGCGCGCCTGGGCATGGCAGCCCGACGCTATCGATGTGGGACGCGGTCAATTCGCCCGGCATCAAGGTCGAGGGCGAGGTGGTCTCGGTCGAGCCATAAGCGTTGATGAGCCTCAAGCCGGGGATTTTCGCGGCCAGCCGTTCGATGGTGGCGACCGGCATCGGCGCGCCGCCATAACCGCCGATCCGCCAGGAGGAGAGATCGAAAGCCTCGAACTCCGCCTGGAGCAGGCAGAGATTGTACATTGCCGGCACCATCACGGTCTGGGTGATGCGCTCGCGCGCGGCGAGCTTGAGATATTGCGCCGCCTTGAACTCCGGCATGATGACCAGCGCACCGGCCGCGCGCGCCATCGCCATGATGTTGGCGACCACGCCCGTGACATGCGCAAGCGGCACCGCCGCAATCGAGCGGTCGGCTGCGGTCAGTCGCATGCAACTTTCATAGATCATCGCCGAGTGGATGATGTTGCAGTGGGAGAGCATCGCGCCCTTCGGCCGCCCGGTGGTGCCCGACGTGTAGAGGATCATGGCCGTGTCCTCTTCGCCGACCGCCGTTGCCTGCTGGAGCGGTGCGCGATGCGCAAGCTCGGCGAATGGCGAGAGCCTCGCCTCGTCATCGACGGCGATCCGATGCTTGAGGTCGGGGACATCGGCCGCATCCGGCAGCCGGTCGGCCAGCGCTGCCTCATGGATCAGTAGCTTCGCGCCGCAATCGCCCAGCACATAGGCGATCTCCGGCGTCTGCTGCCGCGTCGAAAGCAAGACGGTGACCAAGCCAAGCTGCGCGGCCGCGAACACGGCAAGCGGGAATTCGATGCGGTTGCCGAGCAGCAGCGCGATACGGTCGCCCCGCTGCAGGCCTTGTTCGCGCAGGCCTGTGGCAATCCGCGCGGATGCCTGCGCGACGTCACGCCAATTCATGCGGCGCTCGCCGCAGATCAGCGCCTCGCCATCGGGATTCCGGGACACCGCGCTTGCGACCATCTCCCAGATGCTCTTTGGCCGCTCGGCGAATGCGAGCACCACGCGATCGCCGAAGCGCGCTTCATGCCGCATGGCAGGATCTATCGACCAGTGCATTGGATGGTTTCCTTCAGCCGGCCTTTGCCTTCAGCCCTTTTTCATCGCATAGACGTGTTCGGTCCCGGGAAAGGCGCGCGCGCGGACGTCCGCCGCATAGGCCTCGACCGCGGCCTCGATGGCCGGCCCGAGATTACCATAACGGCGCACGAATTTCGGGGTCTGCGGCGACAGCCCCAACATATCCTCCAGCACCAGCACCTGGCCGTCGCAGGCCACGCTCGCGCCGATGCCGATGGTCGGTATCGCGATCGTTTCCGTGATCTTGCGCGCCAGCGGTTCGGCCACCGCTTCGATCACGACGGAGAACGCGCCGGCTTGCGCGATCGCGCGCGCGTCGTTCTCGATCGGCTCCCAGCTTTTCTCTTCGCGGCCCTGCGCGCGGAACGAGCCGAGCGTGTTGATCGATTGCGGCGTGAGCCCGATATGGCCCATCACGGGAACGCCGCGCTCGGATAGAAACGCGACCGTCTCCGCCATCCGCACGCCGCCCTCGAGCTTCACGGCGCCGCATTGCGTCTCTTTGAGAATGCGCACGGCCGAATGAAACGCCTGTTCCTTCGAGGCCTCATAGGAGCCGAAGGGCATATCCACGACCACCAGCGCGTGGCGCGAGCCGCGCATGACCGCGCGGCCCTGCAGGATCATCATGTCGAGCGTCACCGGCACCGTGGTCTCGAAACCGTGCATGACGTTACCAAGGGAGTCGCCGACCAGGATCACATCGCAATGGCGGTCGACCAGCGCCGCCGTGTGCGCGTGATAGGAGGTGAGCATCACGATCGGCTCAGTCCCCTTGCGGGCACGAATTTCCGGCGCGGTCTTGCGCCTGACGACCGATTGAACCGACATGACTAGGCTCCAAACACGGGCACGCCGATCACCACCGGATGGAACGCGAAGCCGAGCGCCAGATAGACGACGATGCCGACCGCGACCGCGATCAGGTCGTTGCCGATGCCGCCGACCGGAATCGGCGGGCCGCCGGCGTCGGCGCGGTGCTTGAGCGAGATGCGGTCGAACACCGCCCACGCCAGAAACGAGCCGAACAGGATCATGCCGCCGAGATCGCCATTGGCGAGCAGGTGCCCGAACGCCCACAATTTCACGCCGGCCAGCATCGGATGCTTCAGCGTGGTGTAGATGCGGCCCCTCAAGTAGGCGGCGACCACCAGGATCACCGCCGGCAGCATCAGCGCGGTGTTGAGATGTTTCAGCGCTTTCGGCGGCGACCAGACCTCGATCAGGCCGCTCGAACGGTAATGCGCGAAGCCCCAAACGATCAGCGCAAAGCCTGCGAGCGACACCAGCGTGTAGCCGATCTTGTAACCGCCCTCGCCGATCGCTTTGATCAACCGCGCGCGCAACGCGCGCTGGGTCGTGAGCGTGTGGACGCCGAAAAACAGCCCAAGGCCCACGATCATCACGATTAGTCCCACGAGTTCCTCCCCTGCGCGCCGCCGTTCCGCCACCCGCCTATCATTTTAAGGGCCGGAATCGCAATGTGCCAGAATGAGCTGGCACGGGGGCGAGAGACGGAATCCCGATCATGCCCTGGGAGGTGCAAGCCAATCTCGGGATTCCGCCCTTCGCGCCACCCAAAGCGGCTGTTGCCGATTTGGCGTTACCTCGCCCGGGCAAGCCCGAGTTCGGCTGGCACGGCCCGATATGACGGACTGACGTCACTGCTTCTCCGGCAACTTGCCCAGATCGCGATTGTCGACATAGCGGATCGCGATCGGCCGCCCGGCGAGCGCGCCGCCGAGCCCGTCAGTAAATTTCAGAGGAATGCACGCATTCAAGGATGTGTTGATCGCTTTCAAATAGGTGTCGCGGGTATCCGCCGGCACGCCGGCGGTCACGAAGGTCACGCGCGGCGGGCCGATCATCTCGCCGGATTTCTTGAAGCTGAATCGCACCGACATCTGCATGCCCTCGTGCGCGGCGTCGGGCGGCGGCGGCGACCAGCAGGAGCGCAGCTCCGCGAAGAGATCGCCGATCGTGTCGAGATCGTGGTCCGGCCTTTGATACTTGTCCTCGTTGTCCTTCGCGGGAACGGTCTCGACCGTCAGCTGCAGGTTCTCGCCATAGGGATAAAAAATCTCGGGGATGCAGGGCCCGTGGTTGAACACGCTGCAGAACGTCGGCGTGCAGGGTCGTCGATCGAACACGCTGCACGGTGCATGCGAAAATGGGATCGGATTGATCTGGTGACGCCGCCGCCCGTCCAGGGCTCCTGCGTCCTTCGTTCCCGCGACCGTCAAGGCCGCGAAGCCGAGGACGAGACCGAATGCAATGCGCGGTAGCATGCAATGATACCTCCGACACAGCAGAGAATGATCATCTCGCGGGCCTGCATCAAGCCCGCGCCGTTCACATCCGCGCGTTCAATGGGGCGAGCGATCGGCGACTGACGGAGGCCGGACTCAGGCCGCACCCGCGCACGATCTTGCGATGGAACCCGGTACCCGTCAGCGGCGCCGCCACCGCCATCGGTTTTCGAAGGCGCCGATCGGTTGCGGCGAAAGAGAGCGAAAGCGTTCGGCGGCCTATACCCGCTTCTTCACGTCCTTGACGTTGGAGAAGACGATGCCCTCGGCGCGGTCCTGGGTGTAGCCGAGATAGAATTCGTTCTTGGCCATGAACACGGGATCGCCGTCGACATCGTCGGCGACGCCGGAGCCGTTGGCGGCGATGAACGACTCAAGCTTCTTCTTGTCGCCGGAGGAGATCCACCGCGCCAGCGAGAACTCGCTCACCTCGAATTCGACGGGAAGTGAATATTCCGCATCGAGCCGCGCCTTCAGCACGTCGAGCTGCAGCGGACCGACCACGCCGACCAGCGCCGGGGCGCCGTCGCGCGGGCGGAACACCTGCACGACACCCTCCTCCGACATCTGCTGCAGCGCCTCTTTCAGCTTCTTGGCCTTCATCGCGTCCGTGAGCCGCACCCTGCGGACGATTTCCGGCGCGAAGCTCGGCACGCCGACGAAAGTCAGGTCCTCGCCCTCGGTCAGCGTGTCGCCGATCCGCAAGGAGCCGTGGTTCGGAATGCCGACGACGTCGCCGGCAAAAGCTTCGTCCGCCACCGAGCGATCCTGCGCGAAGAAGAATTGCGGACTCGACAGCGGCATGGTCTTGCCGGTGCGCACCAGCTTGGCTTTCATGCCGCGGCTGAGCTTGCCGGAACAGAGCCGCGCGAACGCGATGCGGTCGCGGTGGTTCGGGTCCATATTGGCCTGGATTTTGAAGACGAAGGCGCTCATGCGCGGCTCGGCGGCCTCGACCTTTCGCAGATCGGAATCCTGCGCGCGCGGCGCGGGCGCGAACTGGCCAAGCCCCTCCAGGAGATCGCCGACGCCGAAATTGCGCAGCGCGCTGCCGAAATAAACCGGCGTCAGATGCCCCTCGCGGAAGGCCTCCAGCTCGAACGGCTTGCAGGCCTCCTTGACGAGCTCAAGCTCGTCCTTGATCGTGCCGACCTCGAGATTGGCGTTGTAGCGCGTCAGCTGCTCGATCTCGATCTGCTGCGCCGCGCCGGTCTTGGCGCCGCCGCCCTCCAGCAAACGCACGCCGCCATTGCGGACATCATAGGTGCCGAGGAAGTCGCGACCACGGCCGACCGGCCAGGTCATCGGCGTGGTGTCGAGCGCCAGCGTCTTTTCGATCTCATCCAGGAGTTCGAAGGTATCGCGGCTTTCGCGGTCCATCTTGTTGATGAAGGTGATGATCGGGATGTCGCGCAGCCGGCATACCTCGAACAGCTTTCGTGTGCGCGCCTCGATGCCCTTCGCCGCGTCGATCACCATGACGGCGGAGTCCACCGCGGTCAGGGTTCGATAAGTGTCTTCCGAAAAGTCCTCGTGG
>Ga0126371_10005529_pt1 | contig 11228 bp, 11 predicted proteins | sample PanSoiMetaPlot_4_FD_110145 | JGI IMG/M metagenome (GOLD analysis project Ga0126371, IMG submission 110145) | Tropical forest soil microbial communities from Panama - MetaG Plot_4 | ecosystem: Environmental > Terrestrial > Soil > Tropical forest > Bulk soil | place: Panama | collected 2016-02-17
AAAGCGGCCGGCAAGGGGCGCCCGCTCATCCGCAAGATCCTCGAATGGATGCCGTCGTACAAGGTCTCGGAGATCACCGGCATCCGCAGCAAGACGGGTGAGGAGTGCGAGGGCTACTTCATCGCCGCGCCGCTCTTGCCGGATCAATTCCTCGAGCTGCCGCGCGACCAAGTCATGGCGCGCATCATCCGGGGCGCGAACATCGCCGCCGAACTCGGCTGCTCGATCGTCGGGCTTGGCGCTTTCACGTCGGTCGTCGGCGACGGCGGCGTGACGGTTTCGGAGAACTGTCCGATCGCGGTGACGACCGGCAACTCGTTCACGATAGCAGCGGGCATCCAAAGCCTTATCCGCGGCGCGCGCGAGATGGGCATCGACCTCGCGCACTCGCACGCGACCGTCATCGGTGCGACGGGGAGCATCGGCGCCGCATGCTCGCAGATCCTCGGCAACCAAGTCGATAAGCTGACACTCACCGCGCGCAACGCGACGCGCCTCAAGAATCTCTCGCATGCGCTCCAGCCGCACATCACCGCGCAGTGCGATTGGACAGCGGACATCCGCGACGCTGTGCGGCGCGCGGATCTCGTCCTTACAGCGACGTCTGCCGTATCGGAAGTCGTCGAACCTGAAGACCTCAAGCCTGGGGCGGTCGTCTGCGAAGTCTCGCTGCCGCACGACGTTTCGCGGCGCGTCGCGGTCGAACGACCCGACGTGCTCGTCACCGAAGGCGGCAACATCCGCGTGCCGGGCGACGTCGACTTCCACTTCGATTTCGGTCTGCCGGCAAAGACCGCGCTCGCGTGCATGTCCGAGACGATGATCTTGACGCTCGAGAACCGCTTCGAGAACTACTCGCTCGGCCGCGGCATCAACATCCACAAGGTGATCGAGATCGAAGGGCTCGCCCAGAAGCATGGGTTCGAGCTCGCCGGCATGCGCGCGTTCGACAAGGCGATCACGCCTGAGAAGATCGCTCGGACGCGCGAGCTCGCGATCGCCGCTCGCGCCGGCGCGATGCCGGGTCGCAGCGACGTCGTGCCGAGCCGCAACGGCGCGGCGTCGAAAAATGGCGCAGCCTCCGGTCAGAAGAGCAAAGCAGCGCAGGCAAGCGGATGAAGACGATCGTCTCGGTCAGCCTCGGATCCTCGACGCGCGACCATCGCGTCATCGTCGATTGGCTCGGCGAGAAGTTCGACATCAGTCGCATCGGCTTCGACGGTTCGATCGACCGCGCGATCGAGAAGCTCAAAGACATCGACGGCCGGGTCGACGCGATCGGCCTCGGCGGTATCGATGTCTATCTTTACGCGGGAACGAAGCGATACGCGCTGCGCGACGGATTGCGCATGCTCGAGAGCGTCAAGCAGACGCCGGTCGTCGACGGCAGCGGCCTCAAGAACACGCTCGAGCGAGAAACCGTTCGGCTGCTCCAAGAGCGGGGGATCGTCGATTTCCGTGGACTGCCCGTGCTCATGGTGAGCGCGCTCGATCGCTTCGGAATGGCGCAAGCGCTCGTGGCGGCCGGAGCACAGGTCACGTTCGGCGACTTCATCTTCGCACTCGATGTCGACAAAGCGGTCACGACGCTTGACGAATTCGAACGAGAGGCGCAAAAGTATCTGCCGGACGCCTGCAAGCTGCCGTTCCAGTTCTTCTATCCGACCGGAAAGAAACAGGAGCGGCCGCCGCAGCCGAAGTTCCCGCAATACTACGAGGCGGCGAAGGTCATCGCCGGCGATTTCCACTTCATCCGCCAATACATGCCCGATGCGATGCACGGCAAGATCGTCATCACGAACACCGTGACGCAGGCGAACGTCGCCGAACTGCGCGAACGCGGCGTCGCGCTTCTCGTCACGAGCACGCCGAATCTCGGCGGACGCTCGTTCGGCACGAACGTCATGGAAGCGGCGCTGCTCGCGAAACTCGGCAAGCGCTGGACCGACGTCACCGAAAGCGACTATCTCGATCTGCTCCACCGTTTGCGCTTCGAGCCTCGCGTCGAATCGCTCGCACCCACTCACATCACCACCGCGACGTAGGGAGAGACCCGTGACCGAAAAGGAAGTCCTACTCACAGAAGACGGCCTGCGCAAGCTCGAAGCGGAGCTCGACGAGCTCAAGAGCGTCCATCGCAAAGAGGTCAACGACCGCATCCGTCAGGCCAAAGAGTTCGGCGACATCTCAGAAAACGCCGAGTACGAGGACGCCAAGCAGGAGCAGGCGTTCGTCGAAGGGCGCATCCTCAAGCTCGAGGCGATGATCCGCAACGCGAAGATCATCGTCGAAGGCGAGGGCGGCGCCGACGAAGTGCATCTCGGCAGCACCGTGCGCGTCCGCAACGTCACGGCGGGCACCGAATCCGAATACACGATCGTCGGCAGCACCGAGAGCGACCCGCTCAACGCGAAGATAAGCAACGAGTCGCCGATCGGCGTCGCGCTCATCGGCTCGAAGCCCGGCGCGACCGTCACCGCCTCGACTCCGGGCGGCGAAGTGCAGCTCAAGGTCATCTCGATCCGCGGCAACCGTCGGGCGAGCTCCAAGACCAAGGCGAAGTGAGCGAACCGCTCGACGAAGGGAAGACCGAAGCCGAACTGATCAAAGTGCGTCGAGGCAAGCTCGGCGCGCTGCGGGGACTCGGCCGCGACCCGTTCGCGGTCACGAAGTTCGACCGTACCCACGCGTGCGCCGCCGCGCGTGAAGCGACCGGAGATGTCCGCATCGCCGGACGTGTCGGTGGTCTGCGGCGCATGAGCAAGAAGAGCGTCTTCGCCGACCTCGACGACGAGACCGGACGCATCCAGCTCTACTTCAAGCTCGACGACCTCGGAGCGGACGCGGAGCTCGTCGATCTTCTCGATCGCGGCGACGTCGTCGGCGCTTCTGGCGAGATCTTCACGACGAAGACCGGCGAGATCTCGGTGCACGTCCGCACGCTTTCCGTGCTGTCGAAGTCGCTTCGCCCGCTGCCCGACAAATGGCACGGGCTCGTCGACCCGGAGATCCGCTACCGCCGCCGTTACGTCGACATGATGGTCAACCGGCCAGTGCTCGACACGATGCTTGCTCGCTCGCGCATTCTCGCCGCGGCTCGGCGCTTTCTCGACGGACGAGGCTATCACGAGGTCGAGACGCCGACGCTGCTCGGCGTCGCCGGCGGCGCAAACGCGCGACCCTTCATCACAAAGTCGAACGCGCTTGATGTGCCATTGCAGCTTCGGATCGCGACCGAGCTCAACCTCAAACGCTGCATCGTCGGCGGCATAGAGAAGGTCTACGAACTCGGGCGGATCTTCCGCAACGAAGGCATCGACAAGACGCACAACCCCGAGTTCACGATGCTCGAGCTCTACGAGGCGTATACCGACGTCGAAGGCATGATCCGCCTCACCGAAGATCTCATCGTCCACCTCGCCGAAGCGGCCGGTGTCAGTGGCGAGCACGAGTGGAAAGGCGAGAAGATCCGCCTCGAAAAGCCGTTCGCGCGCCTTCCTTATCTCGATGCGCTCGCCAAGTGGGGCGAGCTGTCGCGCGAAGACGTCCTCGTGGAAGAGCGAGCCCGAAACGTCGCGCGTACGCTCGGCATCGACCTGCACAAAGGTGCGAGCCACGGCCACGTCATCGACAAGATCTTCGAAGTTGTCGCCGAGCCGCATCTCGTCGATCCGACCTTCGTCACCGAGCAGCCGGTCGTGCTCTCGCCGCTCGCGAAGCGCAAGTCAGACGATCCGGAGCTCGTCGAGCGCTTCGAACTGTTCATCGGGCACATGGAGATGGCGAACGCGTTCTCCGAGCTCAACGATCCCGACGATCAGCGCGGACGATTCCAAGCGCAGGCGCGCGAGCGTGCAGCCGGCGACGCGGAAGCACCCGAACCGGATTGGGATTACGTGCAAGCGCTCGAATACGGCATGCCGCCGACCGGCGGCATCGGATACGGAATCGACCGCATCGTCATGCTGCTCACCGGCGAAGCGTCGATTCGCGACGTGCTCTTGTTCCCGCTCCAGAAACCGGAGTGAGCTCGGGCGCAAGTCCCCTGCGCACGATCGCGATGGTCGTCGAGTACGACGGCACCGGCTATCACGGCATGCAGCGCCAGACGACGCTCCCGACCGTCGCCGGCGAGCTCGAACGCGCGCTGTCGACGCTATTCGACCATGACGTCCGAATCGTCGCCGCGGGCCGCACCGACGCCGGTGTCCACGCGACCGGCCAGGTCGTCAGCTGCACGACGACGAGCGCCTTCGATCTTGCACGATTGCCGATCGCGGCCAGTGCGATGCTGCGCGGCTCGAGGATCGCGGTTCTGCGCGCTGTCGAGCGCGAGCCGGAATTTTCGGCGCGACGGCATGCGCTTGCGCGCACCTATCGCTATCGCATCGTCAATCGCACGGCACCGTCGCCGCTCAACGAACGCCGCGCGTTTCACGTCCGCGCGTCGCTCGATCTCGCGTCGATGCGCGCCGGCGCAGAGCGGCTCGTCGGCGAACACGATTTCGCGGCGTTTTGCGCGACGCCGCCGGCGAGCGGCGGAACGAAGAGAACGGTCACAGGCATCTCGGTCGATCGCACCGGCGATTTCGTCGAGGTCTGGATGACTGCCGACTCGTTCCTTCATCAGATGGTGCGCATCGTCGTCGGTACGCTCGTCGACGTCGGTCGCGGGCGTATCGCGCCTGCCGACGTCACATCGATACTCGCTTCGCGTCAACGAGAGCGCGCCGGGTTCACCGCGCCACCGCACGGGTTGTTCTTGGAACGCGTGCACTACGCTAGTCCGATCTGAGCGGACAACGTTATGACAGTACGCTCGCAAGAGATCATCATCGAGGTTATCGGCATGCGGTCCGAGACGGATGCGGCGACGCTGAGCGCCGCGCTTCGCGGTGTCGCGGGTGTGAGCGGTGCGAGCGCCAGTCTTGCCGAGTCGTTGGCGAACGTGACGGCAGATCCAACGATCGCTACGCCTGACATTTTGTCCTCTGCCGTCGTCGCCGCTGGATTCACACCCGGCGAACTCCGCTTCCCTGAATAGCAGGATTAAGATGTAGTAGGCCGAGCGAAGCTCGGCTGGTTCCTACCCTTTCAGATAGTCCAGACCGCAGGGCGATTTGACGCGTGACGGGGAACCGATGCGCCTTCACTTTTTCGGGGGAACCGTCTCAATGGCTACTATTGCGCCGGCGAGCACGCCGGATCGTTCGCACATCGCGAACGTGCGGACGCGCGAGGAACTCGTCTATCTCCTGAGCCGGGCGTCCGAGCTCGAGCACGGACTCGCATGCGTCTACCTCTTCGCCGCATATTCGCTCAAGAACGATGAAAGCGAAGGCGGCCTCACGACCGAGCAAGCGCAGATGGTGCGCGGCTGGAAGCGCCACATGGCGTCGGTCGCGGTCGAAGAGATGCTCCACCTCGCGCAGGTGTCGAACATGCTCATCGCGATCGGCGGTGCGCCGCACTTCAGGCGCGTTAACTTCCCGATGCCCGCGACCGCCTTTCCGCTCGGCATCCCGTTGACGCTCGAGCCGTTCTCGCAGAACACGATCGAGCGGCTCCTCTGCTTCGAGATGCCGGAAGCAGGTGTGCTCTCAGCCGAGAAGTCTCAGGTCTTCGAAGCGATCCGCTCCCGCGTCTGCGGTCCGCTCGCGCCGGCGAATGCGGTCAAGCCGCTCGCCGCGCTCACCGAACCGTACGACGTCGACTTCCGCACGGTCGGCGATTTCTACCATAAGATCCTCACCGGCTTCACGAGCATCCCAGAAGACATACTTTTCATCGGCCCACCCCAAGCGCAGGCGAATTCACGCTACCTCGACCTTCCGAAACTCGTCCAAGTCGTCGATGCTGCATCCGCCAAGGCGGCGATCGAGATGATCGTCGAGCAGGGCGAGGCTCCGACGACCGATCATCCTGAAGCGCACTTCGCCGTCTTCGACACGATCCGCAAGCAATACGCGGGCGCGTTGCAAGAAGCGAAGGCGACGGGCGCGATATTCGAATCGGTGCGACCGGTCATAGCGAACCCGATGACGCGCTTCTACGACGACACAAGCGGCGGCAATCTCATCACCGATCCTCTGACGCATGACGTCGCCGATCTTTTCAATTCGACGTACGACACGATGCTGCTCATCCTCGCGCGCTTCTTCGCGCACATCGATGAGACCGAAGACGAACTCCGCCTGATGTCGCGAGGAACGCTTCGCATCATGGCGTCGGTGCTGCGGCCGCTCGGCGAGGCGCTCGCGACGATGCCCGCAGGCCCGGAGTATCCCGGCAAGACGGCGGGGCCAGGTTTCGGCTACAACCGCGACATCCACCTGATCGCGCACAAGACGTCGGCGTGGGTGTTCGTGCTCGAACGGATCGCCGATCTCGTCGACCGGACCTCGGCCATCGGCAAGAACCCGCAAGCGCCGCCGCAGGTGCAAGAGGCAGCGGCCGCGTTGCAGTCGATCGGCGATCACCTCGTCCAATTCATCCCTCGCCAGTTCTCGAGCAAGATGGATTTCCACTCGATCGAACCGCCCGTGCCGGCGACGGTCTCGTGCGAGGAGAACGGGCCGTATCTCATAGCGAATCTGCAGCATCTCACGAATTCGAAAGGCGAGACGCTGCCCACCCGGCCGTCACTCGCGCTGTGCCGGTGCGGCGGCTCGAATCTGAAGCCGTATTGCGACGGTACGCATGCGCGCATCGGTTTTTCGAGCGCGAAGTCGCCGAATCGTACTCCCGACAGGGCCGACACGTACGTCGGCAAGTCGATCACGATCCACGATAACCGCGGCACATGCTGCCACGCCGGCAACTGCACGGATCATCTCCCGAGCGTCTTCCATCACGAGGGCGACCCGTTCGTCACGGCTGACGGTGCATCGGCCGATGAGGTCGTTGCGATCGTCCGGCAGTGCCCATCGGGCGCGCTCGGTTTCACGCGCGACGGCGTCGACTATAAAGGCGAGGATCGCGATCAGGCGATCTATGTGTCGAAGGACGGCCCGTACCACGTCCAAGGCAACATCGCGATCCAGCGCGAGAAGCAGAACGCGGGAGCTCTCGCCGAGCACTACGCGCTCTGCCGCTGCGGCCATTCGAAGAACAAACCGTTCTGCGACGGCACGCACTGGTACGTCGGGTTCAAGGACGAAGACAACTAACGGGTGGATAAATCGCGATTCGAGGCGTTTTCGGACGGCGTGTTCGCATTCGCGATCACGCTGCTCATCCTCGGCATCGTCTTGCCGCCGCTCACCCATCCGACGGATGCGCAGTTGTCGTCGGCGCTGCTAGGTCTGTGGCCGAACGTCGTCGCCTACTTGTTGTCGTTCGCCGTCATCGGCATCATGTGGCAGAACCACCACGCGCTCTTCCGCATGATCGCTCGCGTCGATAGGATGACGGTCTTCCTCAACCTGACTTTGCTCGCCGCAACTGTCTTCATACCGTTCGCGACGAACACGCTCGGCGCGTATCCGACGATGCGCTCGTCGACGTTTCTCTACGGCGTCGTCCTCACGCTCTGCGCGACGTCCTACAATCTCATGCTCATGCACCTCGTCCGCACACGCGCGTTCAACGAGAGAGTCGGCGAGCACACGATCAAAGCGACCGTCGGCGCGTATCGCTTCGGTTGGATCGGCTATGCGTTCTCGATGCTGCTCGCGCTCGTCGAACCGCTCGCGGCTTTCGCTGCCTACCTGATCGTCGCGGCGTACTACGTATTTCCGCGCGGCGTCGACTCGGACGCTATGACGTAGGCGCGCTTCGCGCGATGAAAACCGATGCGCCCGAGCGAATAGCGCGTCGTGCGACCGCTGGTGCTGACCGGCGTCGCCGTGATCGCGGCCGGCGCGATCGTGGCGGCGTTCATGCACGCCTCGGGAGTTCGGTGCGTTCCGTGGAGCGCGTATGGCGCAGCTCCCGTTGAGCTATCCGGCAACACCCAATCCCAAAAAGATCAAGCCCAAGCCGCGGCCTACGCAGCCGCAAGTCGCGAAACCGCTGCTCCGGCAGCCTCGGACGTCGAATCGCTTGCCGATTCGAACGAGCGATTTTGCACGTCTGCGATCGCGACGCTCGGCATGCAGATCATGGTCGTCGCGGTCGTGGCCCTCGCGCTAGCGTTCTGGCTGATCAGGCGAACTACTGTCCCGCACTGATGGTTATGACGACCGAGGTCGTCGCGCGCCTTGACTGGTCCCGCACCGCTGCCGTATTATAGGTTGGTTCGCCCGCACGACATCTATCGAGCGGCCCGCCGCTCGTCCGGAAAAGGCTCCAGATCACCCGTATGAACACGCCCTTGCTCGCGATGCAGGACGTCCAGCGCGCCTGGTACGTCGTCGATGCCGACGGAAAAACGCTCGGCCGGCTCGCCACGCGCATCGCCAAATATCTGACCGGCAAGCACAAGCCGATCTACACCCCGCATTCGGACACCGGTGACTTCGTCGTCGTCGTCAACGCCGAGAAGATACGTCTCACCGGCAAGAAGTGGTCCGATAAGATCTACTACCGTCACTCGCAATATCCGGGCGGCCTTCGCGAGACCACCGCCGGACAAGTGCGCGATTCGCATCCGACGCGGCTCATCGAGACCGCGGTGCGCGGCATGATCCCGGGCAACCGGCTGCGCGCGAAGCGCATGGCGCGTCTGCGCCTCTTCGTCGGGCCGGATCACACGCATGCTGCGCAATCGCCGCAGCCGATGAAAGAAGTTTGATGGCAATCGCGACCACGACGCCGCAGGGAACCGGCCGACGCAAACGCGCGGTCGCCCGCGTGCGCCTTTCCACCGGGAGCGGCGAGATCAAAGTCAACGACCGGCCGATCGATCAATACCTCGGCCGCGCGACGCTGCTCCAGATAGTCCGCCAACCCTTAGAAGCGACCAACAGCGTGACGCGCTTCAATATCGAAGTCGTCGCGCACGGCGGCGGTCTCGCAGGCCAAGCCGGTGCGATCCGTCACGGCATCGCCCGAGCGCTCGTGCGCGAAGACGAGACGTTGCGTCCGGTGCTGCGCAAGGCGGGCTTGCTCACGCGCGATCCGCGCGAAAAAGAATCGAAGAAGTACGGCCGCAAGCGCGCGCGCAAGCGGTTCCAATTCAGCAAGCGCTAGACCAGAACCCCGAAACAGATCAGAAGAGGCGCGAGCAAACCGCTCGCGTCTCTTCGCATCTGACCCGCTCGACACGTTTAACATAAGGACGTGCCGTGTCGGTGTCTGATGAGGTCATTCGGATCCGTCAGGAGTTAATAAGGAACGCGCTTCAAAACGGACAGGCTCCAACTACACGCCGCCGCTCCAAGTCCGCTTTCCCGGGATAAGGGACGCTTCCAGCCTATAGTGTAATCCACGAGGCCCGACTTCACTTAGGCTGAGAATCAAACGCGCGACGTGGCCTTGAATCCACAGATCTAAATCAAGACCGTCAAGTTTACCGCAAGCCCCACAAGGTCTGGAAGATGAAAAGCACTATGAAGCGTTTACTGTGGCTTGTCGTTCTCGTGGCTGCTTGCGGGCACACAACAGCGATACCGATGGAGCGCGATCGATCGGCAGAGGGGCTGACGCGGATTAACACGTGGAGCCAGGTCAACCTCACGCGGCAGATCATGCCAGGCACCAACACCCTCGCTCCTGATGGCAACATCTATGGATACATCAACCTCAACACGACGTTTGGCATCGCCCAGGTTACGCCGCAAGGCAACGTCACTGCATACGCGATCTCGGGGAACACGTCGGGTACCGATGAGCAGTGGATTACGCCAAATCCGAACGGCGACATCTACGCATTAGAGTGGATGAACGACGGTTCAATTGACCTAGCGCGGCTCGCCCTTGGGGTAGTGACAGAAACGCGGTTGCCGCTCACCCAAAAGGGCGACTATCCCTACGGGATCGTTTCCGGCTCTGATGGCAACCTTTGGATTGTTCACCTCCGCGGTGTGGCACGATTTACGCCTGAAGGCCAGTGGACGGATTTTAGTACTGGCCAGACTTTTCAAGGCGCAGCGACCACAGACATCGTTCGAGGACCGGATAAGAACATATGGGTCCTCGCGATGGACTCGATCCAGGGTACCAATTTACTCACGAAGGTCAACATCGCTAGTGGCGGGTTCACATCCTACACGGCGCCCTCCGATGCCGAAGGTCTCGTGCAGGGTGCGGACAAGAATCTGTATGCGTTGGGAACGGATAAAGTCTATGCGATCGCCGCAAATGGAGTATTTACACCCTACCCGGTCAGCCCCAATCCATGGAAATATGCGGTCGCGACGTCCGGCCGGCTTTGGTGGGTCGCTGGGGCTCAAAAAAACAAGGCCTTCGGTTGGAGCACGAAGACGCACAAGATTGTACTACGATCTGCTGTACCTGGTGGTCTATGTTGCGATACCAACTACATCAATGGAACTGGCGGAGAACTTTGGGTTTTTCAGGGCCTGACCGCGCAGGTGCTGACCTCACCGACTCCATCGCCGAGCCCAAGTCCGTAGCAACGCTTGCTCTTTTGTCGACAATGTCTAGCATTCGGCTGTCGAACGTGCACCGGCCTCGATAACAGGCCAACTGAGAGTCTGATTTCAAACAGTTTCCGCCTGTCCGAAATCACCGCCTCAGATCAACTGATAAAATAGGGGTAAGCTATGTCTTGCGCTTTGCGGACCGGCGGCACCATCAAGTGTAAGTCGTGCTATCGTAGCGACGCACGCGCGCCGTCGATCTAAGATTCACTCGCCTGCGGTCGGCAGCCCGCTTTCGATGCGCTTGTGCGCGTACATGCTCTGGTCGGCGTGCGCGATGAGGTCGCGCTTCGTCTGGCCGTCGCGCGGGAAAACGGCGATGCCGGCCGCGAGCTCGATCGGGATCGGCGGGAAGCCGGCCTTCGATTGCTCTTCGAGTTTGCGTCGCACGCGATTGAGGAGCATCTGCGCGCCGGGCTCGTCGGCTTGCGGTAGTATCACCAAGAACTCGTCGCCGCCGTAACGGCCGCCGATGTCGGTCGCTCGCAAGCACATGCCCAAGGTCGCGGCGACGACGCGGAGCACCTCGTCACCGGCCTGATGCCCGAACGTGTCGTTGAACGTCTTGAAATTGTTGAGGTCGAAGAGCGCGATCGCGAGCGGGTGACCGACGCGCCGTGCACGGAGCAGCTCGAACTCGAGCCGTTCGTGGAGATACCGGTGGTTGAAGATGCCGGTGAGCGA
>Ga0126371_10005530_pt1 | contig 11226 bp, 7 predicted proteins | sample PanSoiMetaPlot_4_FD_110145 | JGI IMG/M metagenome (GOLD analysis project Ga0126371, IMG submission 110145) | Tropical forest soil microbial communities from Panama - MetaG Plot_4 | ecosystem: Environmental > Terrestrial > Soil > Tropical forest > Bulk soil | place: Panama | collected 2016-02-17
AGAGGGAGGACGGATGAATCGGCGGAAATTCTTTCGATCGAGCGCTGCGGGGACACTGGTGGGACCAGCGGTTTTGTCCTGCTTGAGGCCTCCAGGAGCAAATCAGAAGCGGCGAGACGAAAGAGCACCGGAGTCGATTCTTAACGGATATAGCGAGCAGGAACAGCGGCAGCGGCTCGAAAACATTTCCGTCTGTGAGCGGTCGATCCGTAACTGCCTGCGCAAACATCTCGTCACTTCCTATTTGCCGGGGCAGTGTACGTACAACCTTGGAGAGTATCCGTGTCGAAAGCCTTGGGAGATCACGGAGTGGGATGCGCAGGAGCTTGACCGCCTGAAGGCGGAGGGAATCGAGTTGATCCAGTTGCACGAGGAATGGAACGACTCGCAGCGGCTCTTTGGCGGGAATAAATACACGCCACTAAATGCAAAGGGGTTCCGAGAATTCGTTGGCATGGCCCATGAACGAGGGATGAAAGTGATTGTGTACATGTCGAGCGGATTTTTTGAGAAGAGAGACCCAGATTTTCGACAAGAGTGGGCAAGGGATCAGGACTTGGTAGAACTGTTCTACCACTATGCCCGATGTTCGCCAGCGAGTCCGAGTTGGCGGACGTACATCTGGAAGCAGACGGTGCGAATCATGGAGGAGTACGGGATCGACGGAATCTATAACGACCTGGGGTATTTGGCACTGGCGGGAAATCCCCACGCAGCAACAAAAGATGAAGTACTCGCGTTCCGGGAGACACCGACCGAAGACGGGGCACTGGGTGACCTGCTGGCGTTGATTTATCAGGAAGTGAAACGCCGCGGCGGAATCGTCAAAGTACACCTCGGAGCAACCGAGCGGCCCATGACCGATCTAAAAGTGTATGACTATCTTTGGGTCGGAGAGGAGGTTGAGAGCAGTGACTCGCTGCGAAGGGCCGTAAAGAACTACGAGCCATACGTTGTGCCGTGCCTGGACATGAGTCGAGCGCGCATCGCGAACGAGGACGAATTGTATTTGCAATCGATTCCCTATATGCAGTTCCCGCTGCTGCTGGCGGGAAAACCGTTCACAGGAGAGAGGGCACTGATTCCCGGAATAGACTACGTGCCAGCCTCCGAGGACTTCTGGACACAACACTGTCGAGAAATTTGGAAGTACTACCAGGAACACCCAAATGGACCTTACAGCTATGGTTGGTGGGATTCGGTGCCCGGCAGGCCGGAAGCTCGAAACGTTCATGCGAAGTGGTTGAAGCAGTATGCGCCTATGGTGGAGGAAGGGACGTGGGCATGGTTGGAAGTCAAAGACTCCGCAATCTTGCGCGGCACCTTACCCAGCGATGTGGTGGTATCGGTTTTTGCGAATCGTGAACTGTATCTGGTACTGGCGAATTACGGGGAGCAACAAGTTGTCGTCGATATCTCCGAACGATTCACAGACACTCGAGAAGCTAGGCAAAGCGCGCAGGCTAGATGGGAGTTGCCCGGGCGATCCTTGAAGATATTGAAAAGAGACGCCGTCAATCCCAGGACTCATGCTCTGGCGCCAACAATGCGCAAACACGGCGCGCTAGGGTAGGGAGGTCAGCCGGCTCTTTTGAGCCGTCAGCACAAATGCAGGCAATCGAACTGTCAGGAATTTCGGAAACACTTCGCGGCAATTCGACCGAACCTCAATGGTGCGGCTGCCACAGTTCGATTTTGTTGCCGTCGGGATCGTAGACCCAGGCGAAGCGGCCGTAGCTTTCGTCTTGGCGCTTAGGGTCGATGCGGACGCCTTGTTTCGCTAGGCGGTCGAGCAGTGCGTCGAGGTCGTCGACGATGTAGTTCACCATGAACGAGGCTGAGCCGGGTTCGAAGTATTTGGTGTTGCCGGGGAAAATGCTCCAGATGGTCATCTGCTCACTTTCAGGATTGTCTTTTTCACGCCAGGGCAGTATGGCACCGTGGCCGCTATCCGCGAGGCCGAGATTTTTTGCGTACCACTCCTGCATCTGTTGCTGATTCGCGGACTTGAAAAAGATACCGCCGATACCGAGGATTCGGCCCTTCTGGCTCATGGTTGTTTTCCTTTTTTGTGATTGTACAGGAGCGGAGTCTTGTGCCGCCATGGCGAATTTATTTCGGAGCAGAATGAAGCTGGATCCGAATGCGTACGACAGCATTTGAAGCAGTTGGCGCCTTTGAAAGCTCATCTCATCCTCCCTGCCGAGGCCTTGTGCGAGTTCATCGATGATACCCCGGCACGCACATGGGTTTCAGAAACAATCGTGACTTGCCGTGATCCCGGCGCCCACTCGTCCTAGGTTCGACCTAAAGTGTAAGTGCATGAGGACTGCTAAACAGTTCGCGCCGGTTTGCTTGGACAAGGTAAACGCAGACCGGCGCGAATCGAACCGACGAACTCTGCAATCAGTGAGCAAGAGCCGGCAACGGGTCGCCGCACGTGCCGGTCTGACCGTTGATGCCAGGATTCGAGTGGGTGCACAGCGGGCCGACGCCGTTTGCATCGGGCAACGTTTCAAACGCCAAGGGCCCTGAGTTGTGTTCGCCATTGAACAAACCCGGCTTGTTGGGATTGGGCACGAACCCGCAGGCTACGGCGTCTTGGGGATCGTCAAACCACAGTCCGATGTGAAAGGCATTGGTCGGAGGCAAATTCACGTCTGGATCAAACCCAAAGGTCTCGTCCAACAAAATGGTCTGAAGCCGCACGTGTCCGTCATCGCTGTGCTTTCCTGTACTGAGGTCTGACTGATACCAGGAAAGTCCGAAACCATGGAATTCGGGATCCTTCAATCCGTCCGGCCCGAAGAAGGTCCGTTCATTGCTGAAGACGCTGAGCGTGAGGTTAGGCTTGATGCCGTCCATGTCCAGAATGAGGGTGTCATTCTGCTTGCCGCGGATAACCGTACCCCGCACCCGGGGCTCTTCATCGCTATTCGCGCGCAGGCAATCTGCGAACTGCGGCACAATCGCCAGCTTGAAACTGACGACGTCCGGCTGGGTGTCCTGGCTGGTTTGCTGCTGGGCCATGGCAACGCCGGAAAGCAGCAGGGTGGTGCATGCCAGCAACAGACTTCGTCCCAAACGTCGATTCTCGCCGGCTGCACGGTATTGTTTTCTTGATAGGTGGTTCACTTCGTCTTTCCTTTCATTTAATTGGCATTCAGGGGAGGCCGGAATTCCTCGGAGGCGCGATCGGAAGATCGTGCAGAATCCGGCCTACCCCTGTTGCACTCGCTCCGTCTACAAAGGGTGAGTGCGTGCGGATGCTGCGCTGTTCTGGCGCAGGAGCCAATAGCCGGAGACTTAAATTTGCCTTAAATTCGCATGTTTAGCCCTAACATGCTGAAATAAAGTGACATAGCCCATAGCCGTCGCTTGCGAGAAATCCTTATTTCACGGAACTCGCTTATTTATTCCGTTCTGAGGGAGACACATGCCTGGAAACGATGCCGTTTCAGCCCGTGTGCTGAAGCTTGGGGATCAGTTTGAACTGGACTTAGGGGCCTGCGAGCTGCGCAAAAACGGAGAAGCCCAGCGGTTGGGCCGCATTCCCATGGACTTGCTGGTTTTATTGGTGGAAGAACGGGGCCAGCTGGTCACCCGGGAGAAGATCATCGAGCGAGTCTGGGGCAAAGACGTTTTTCTCGACACCGATAACAGCATTAACGCAGCGATCCGAAAAATACGGCAGATTCTGGAAGATGACGCCGAGAGTCCTCGCTATGTCCAGACGTTGATCGGGCGCGGCTATCGCTTTGTTGCGGAAATAGGGGCTATCGCGACTCGCGACACCCGGGGCCGGAATTCGAAGGCCTTTGCCGCGGTCTCTGACCCACCGACGTCGCGCGAACTTGCGGAGGATCATCCGCCGAAGGCGTCAGGCTCTGCGGGCGCAGAAGAAATTACCAGTTTGCCAAATCTGGTTCCGGAAGTCGGGGCCATCCCACGCAAGCAAAAATCGCTCTTTTGGCGAAACGGGGTTCTAGCGGCGGTGGCGTTGACGGTGGGCCTTGCTGGCGTGTTCGGGGGAGTTCGCCAGCGTCTCTCTTTCCACAACACTACCGTTAAAGCATCGAAACCTTTGGCGGTTCGCCCATCCATCGCCGTCCTTGGTTTCAAGAACCTCTCCGGGCGAAACGATGAAGAGTGGCTTTCGACGGCGCTCTCGGAAATGCTCGACGCGGAGTTGGCATCGGGGCAAAAGGTCCGAATGATCGCCGGCGAAAATGTTGCGCGCATGAAAATGGATTTGGCTTTGCCGCCAGACGACGCCTACGCAGCGGATACGCTCCTGAAGATTCGCCGCAATCTGGGCAGCGATATGGTTGTGGTCGGTTCTTACCTCGCACTCGGCGAGAGCACGCAACGAAAGATCCGCGTTAATCTCCAATTGCAAGACGCCCGAACCGGGGACACCCTCGCCGCCGTTTCCGAAGACGGAACTGAGGACGGTTTGCCTGAGTTAATTTCGCGCACGGGCGACCAGGTTCGTCAGATACTCAAAATCGGCGATGTCTTGCCGGGAGACGCTCGACAGATTCGCGCGGCTCTGCCCGAGAATCCGGGTGCCGCTCGCTTCTATGCCGAAGGACTGGTAAAGCTTCGCAGCTTTGACGTAACCGGAGCGCGCGACTCGTTCGAGAAAGCGGTGGTTGCCGACCCGAAGCATGCACTTTCTCATGCCGCCCTGTCGGAGTGCTGGTGGTCGCTCGGATTTGACGCTAAGGCCCGGGAGGAAGGCGAAAAGGCGTTGGCACTGTCGGCAAATCTTTCTCGCGAGGATCAACTCTCGGTCGAAGCACGTTATCGTTGGTCAGCGCACCAATGGCAGAGAGCGGTTGAGGTTTACAAGACGCTCTGGGAAGTCTTCCCGGATAACCTGGATTACGGCGTGAATCTCGCTCGCGTCGAGGCCCAGGCCGGTCTGGGCAAGGAAGCCCTCGCTACCGTTGGCGACCTCGAGAAAAATGTGCTGGCGGCGACCGATCCGCGGGTCGATTTGGCCGAAGCGAGCGCGGCAGACAAGGTCGGCGACTTGCACCGCGAGGAACGCGCCGCTGCGCGTGCCGTGGAAAAAGGAAAACAAACCGGCAATCGAATCCTGACCGGCCGGGCCATGCTGACCCAAGGTAGTGCCCTGAGTGCGCTGGGCGAGAATGAACAGGCCATAGCCACCTTCACACAAGCAAAAGCGATTTTTTCCCAAGTCGGAGATCAGCAAGGCGTTGGCCGGGTTTTGAACAATCTTTCCATCATCGAACGTCACCAAGGAAAACTCGACGAGGCCGAGAAACACATCGTGAGCGCGCTAGAAATCTTCCAGCGCGCCGGTAGCAAACAGGGCGCGGTGATGGCGTTCAACAATCTCAGCAACGTCTATTGGGAGCAGGGGAAAATAGCCAAGGCGGTTGCAGCCCAGCAAGAGTCGCTGCGGCTGTCCCGCGAGCTGAACGATAAGCTTCACGAATCGGTTTCACTCGGCAATATCGCCGGACTGTTGCAACTTCGGGGGAAGTTGAGCGAAGCGCGCCAGTACTACGAGCAGTCCTTACGTTTGGATCAGGAAATGGGCGACAAGGAAGGCATCGGATTGGTTCTGGGAAACATGGCGGATTTGCTGACCCGGCAAGGGGACCTCGTCGCGGCAAGGAAGTTTGCGGAAGATGCGCAAAAGGCCGATCAGGAAAGCGGAGTGAAGACCCTCGAGGGCTACGCGTTGTATCAAATCGCTCAGGTGCTGGAGGCGGAGGGAGATTCCTCCGCGAAAGACAAATTCGAACAATCCGCGCGGATCCGCCACGAAATTCAGGAAGTCGTGACCGAGGGGGAGAGCCGGCTCGCCCTGGGCCAGCTGCAATTTGAAAGCCAGGATGCCAAGGCGGCCGAGGAAACCGCGCGTGGCGTCATCAGCGTGTTTCAAAAGACCAAATCAACAGACAACGAAGCGCTCAGCCATTCGCTGTTGGCCATGGCCCTGTGCCGGCAGGGGAGATTCTCAGAGGCCCGGCAGTCTCTGCGACGATCGCGAAACCTATTGCCGAACACAGTCGATGCCGCCGTGCGGCTCCAGGTGGAATCGGAAAACGCATTTGTCGCGGGGATGTCGAACTCGGCGTCAGGGGAACCAATAAACAGCAGGGAAGTTGACCGTGCTTTGCAGGATTTGGCGTCAGTGGAGGAAAGGGCCAGGAATTTCGGCTACCTGGGAATCGAGCTAGAAGCGCGGCTACGTCACGGAGAGCTGGAATTGCGCGCAGGCAACCGAGCGGTGGCGCGCGCTCGGCTGCGCGCGCTCGAGAGCGACGCCCGCGCCAAGGGCTTCATGGCCGTCGCCAACCAAGCCGCCTTGCTCGAAGGCAAATCCTAGTTTGGGTTGCGTTTTCTTGGTTACTCGGTAACGCAGGTAGCTAATTGAGCGACCCAAGATATGCAGCAATGTCTTTCACTTCATCTGCCGTCAGTTTCTTGAGGCTGGCGTGCTTCGACGATGTCGAAATCACCTTTTGGATATCATCGGCGGACTTGCCCTTGATGGAAGGTGATTTTACGGCCGCTTTCCCGGCGGCATCCGCACCATGACAACCGGCGCATTTGGCTTTGAAAAGCTTCTCGCCGTTGGCTTGATCCTGGGCCCGCACGAAGGAAGTCGACACACACAGTAGAAGCAGCATCATGGTTCCCAAACACGCGTTTTTCATGTTTCTCCTTTTCTTACCGAATGAAAGCCCGTGCTCCCATCTGGCACTTGCTTCCGCACCTCCCGATTTAGAAGGCATAGCGCACAGACAGCGTTACGTTGTTTGCGTGGAAGTTTCGAGGCACATAAAGGTCCTGATAGGCAGCAGTGGAATCTTCGTGATAGCTGTAATAGTTCCAAAGAGCCTTTCCGGTCCAGTGGTTTGCAAACCGCAAATCAAATCCCAAGTACGGTCCGTACCAGGTGGAGTTGAGGGAGCCGTCGACGTTGGTCGGGATGGGATTCTCGGGTGTTAGATTGAGCTGCGAGCCGCTGACGCCGGTCATGCTCGCGCCTCCATGGAGTGTCAACCGGTGGACCGGAGTCCAGGAAAAGTCGAGGAATCCGGTGTTGACTTTGCTCGAGTACGGAGATTTCTCCTGCACCAGTCCAGAGACGCCGGGGCAGGCAGGAAGTCCCGGCAGCGAACCGGAAGCGGTGAAGCAGACCAGAAGCGAACTGGAGATATCGTTGTAGTTGTATCCCAGGTCCACGCTGACCTTCTGGCTTGGCAGAAACTGGGCCGCGACGCCGTAGCTATTGTTGTGCATCGTGTTTTCTGTGCCAGGGACGTTGTTCTGGCCATACCACAGGCTGATGGTTCCACTGAAGTTCAACTTTTCCGATTGTTTGTAATCAGCCTTGAGACGGACTTGCTGAGAAGTCAAAGGGCTGAAAGCGGTGAACGTGTGGTTCGCGCTCATGACGTCACCATCCACGTTGAAGCGGAATTTCTGTGAAGGGCGAACCCACAGGCCGAAGATGGCGTGGTTTTCGTTAATGTCGGTCTCGCCCGGCGGCGAGAAGGTGCCTGGGAAAGAATAGGAGATGGTTCCATCGGCGTTTAGGGTGCAGCCTGCAGGCAGGTTGCCCTGGCTGAGAGGCAAAGTTGTGTCGATCAGAGTGCAATTTCCACGTGCGACGTTGTTTGGGAAATAAATCCCGCCAAAGGAATTAAAGAAGTTATCGGAAATCACGCGGGCGCGGTATTCGTAGCCAAAATAAGCGCCCCCTCTCGGCGATATCTGCACACGAATCTGGATGATATTAGACAGGTCCTGTTGCTTGAGGAAATTGCTGTCAAGATTCAAGGCGATGTCTCCGCCGGAGCTGGTCGTGTGATTCGGGATGGCGTCGAGTATGCCATTGGCTGGTGGAGCGCACGTGGCGGGGAGGGTTGTGGTTGCGGAGAAGACATTGGGAGGCGTAAGGAGGTTTGGGCTGAAGAAGGAGCAATCGGTTGCCGCTAATTGTGCTGGTTCCTTCCAGTTGCTGAAGCGCACAGAATCTACCAGGCTGACAGCTTCTGTGACATGCCAGGTGACGCCCAGATCGGCGTATGCGGCCACATGCCGACCATTGATGGGTCCGGTTTCCGCGAAGTTGGATAGGTTTGCCTTGGGACTCAAGCCCGAGAAGTTTTGCTGATAGTCATGCACGCTCAGATCGCCGCCCGTGTAGCTGAAAGTGCCAGCAAACTCCAAGTTCTTAAAGTAGCTGGATTGTACGGTGACCTTTTCGGTGGGACTGTCCATGCGGGTGCGCCAGTGGAAAAGGTAGCCGGAAAAGGAGCTGCAGACCGGATTCACAATTCCGCCAGGTGAAAAGGTGTTGCTGCATGGCTGGCTCGATGTGTTCCAGGGAACGCCCAAATCCAAGAGCGGGAAACCCGCTCCCGGGGAAAATTGCAGGTTGTTGTCCACGCTGCCAAGGTCGTTTTTGTAATGACTCCAGACCTGGTCGTAACTGATCGTCGTCCGGGGCAGAAAACGGAAATCGACCCCCAAGCGATAGCTTCGGTTGTGGACCGAATAGTCTCGCGTCAAGTGTTCGTCGGTGCCTTCGTGGGTGTCACTGAAACCCGGTCCATACATTGTGTTTTGGTCATACCCTAATCGGATCCGTATCTTGGAATCGGGCAAGATTGTGAGGCCATAGTTCTGCATGTTCCTGGCGGTGTAAGTGGCCGACGGGCTAGTGGCAATGATGGCCGTGTTAAACACGTTGGCCGGCGCGTTCACGAGCGGATTGAAATTAGGGGGAGCGTTGGGCATCACCGCTGGCGCGTTAAGCGGGTTCGAGAGTAACGAGTAATCCCAGTGATTTTGGTCTTTGCGGAACATGGCGTTGAAGTCGTACCACTTGTTCTTCTTGATTCGGAGTTGGGAGACGTTATTCGGGTCGCCTCCATAACCGAAGTTAGTGAAGAAGAAGTGATCGAACAGTGTGCCGTGGTGATCGAGAGAGTTCATGTCGGTGCTGAAGTCAAGGAGCCTCGGCCCTTGCTGCAGGTTCACGAACGTATCGTAAGCTTGATGGTCGCCGACGACATCGGAGAAGCGGTAGCCGAATTCGACCGATTGCTTGATGTTGTAGTTGCCCTGATCCATTCCTTTTTGCTCGTCGGGTTGTTGTGCGCTTAACGAGTGCGCATTCAGGCTCATAGAGAGCAATAGCAAAAGGAGAAGACGCGACATGTGTGGCATCGCCGTTTCCAACTTTCTTTTGTTTTCGGTTGCTGTGTTCATCATGGTCGTTTCCTCCTTCCCTTAGGGTGTGAAAAATACCGGGCTGGTGTTGGAGCCATGAATTGCGACGTGACAGAGTGTGCAAGCCTGGTATTTCGTGGACTGGTTATGGAAGCTGGGCGTGCCGGGAGGCCCCGCGGTCGCCGGTTGGGAATGGCAACTTATGCACAAGAGGTTCACGTGATTCTGCCTGAGCATGCGCATATTGGTCGAGCCGTGCGGTGAATGACAAATGGTGCAACCCTCGATCTTGGCTTCGTGCTGGTAGACGAAAGGCCCTTGCTTTTCGGCATGGCACTTGTAGCAGACCGCGTCATAGCCGTCAGCACGGCGAAGCTGGTGGGCCAGGAAACCGCCATGCGGGTTGTGGCAATCCGCGCATTGAATCAGGCCTTCATTGACCCGGTGATGAAAGGGTCTTGCGAACTCCGCGCGCACATCCAGGTGACAGCTGTAACACAGCTTCGGTGCCGCCTCTTTCAGCAAAAACTCGCTTTCTTTTGCGTGGTGGGGATCGTGGCAATCGATGCAAGAAACCCCGCTTTGCAGGTGCGCCGACCGCCCATAATTGTTGTGCTCCGCACTGTTTTGGTGGCAATCGAGGCAACGCGCACTGATTTGTGCCGGAGAAGCGTCCTTAAAGGTGAAAATCTTGCTCTTGTCGCCGCCGCCATCCACATGGGCCTTGCCTGGTCCGTGGCAGGCCTCGCAACCCTGCCACTCAGGCCCCCCATGAGCTGCAAGCTTCGCCGTCATGGTGGTCGCAAAATGCGGCGTCTTTTCGAAGTTGGCAGCGATTTCGTCGTGACAAGTTTTACAGGTATCCGGTCCCACGTACAATGCGGGATCGGTTGGCCGCACGTAGTTTGTCTGGCCTGCCGCAGCTTGTGCCTTGGACGCTTTTTTATCGCCTCCATGAGCCAGGGCAACGAAAACGAGCGCCAAAGAGGTTAAAAGGGGAATTAAGAGCAAGCGGTTTCGAGGGCTTAGGATAGACCTGTCGCGCTTTAGCGCACAGCCTGTGGTCATCGGCTCACCCCATGATCAGCTTGAACACTCTGGAACGGCGGGCGATGGAAGGCAGGGTGACGTCCCAGGTTCTAGACATAGGCAAGCTAGGCGTGAGGGGGCGGAAATTCACCTGTTAGAACTGCCAGATACCCATATCAATCCGGGTGCCTACGTGTTCTGCGTTTTTTGTTGCGTAATCCTGCCATCCCACAAAGCCGAAACCGTGAGCCCGCAACTACTGGGCTCCAAGGTCCTTAAGAATCTTGGGATTTTCCTCCTGAACCGCCAGCAGGTTGTGGCAGGCGGAACAATCGTTGGAAATGGTTTGGCCGTCGGCGCTGGTGTGCGAGCCGTCATGGCAACGGAAGCAACCGGGAAAGTCATTGTGGCCGAGATTATTGGGGTGCACGCCCCAATCCACGCCCATCTCCGGAAAGATGTTCCGGAGATAGATTCTTGCGACGTTGTCCGCGGACTGTTCGACCAGGGCGCGCTTGCCGTTGTAAACGTCGGGGTAGGAGGTCTTGTAGAAATTCTCGACCCCTGCGGTGATCTGTTTCTGGGCGGTGTCGCGGTCGGGATATTTGGTTTTCAGCAATTCCACCGCTTTTTTCCGGATGTAGGGAAGCTCCGGGCTGATCAGGCCGCGCGACATCCGCAGGTCCACGGCATTTTCGGGCAGTTCAAATGCGTGTGTCGGCCGGTTATGGCAATCAATGCAGTCCATGGAACGCTGTTCGCCTTTTTCTAATTCCTGTTTGCTGGCTTTGATGTCGGTGGAGACAAATTCGATGGTCTTGCCCTGGTCATCGGTGTAGTAGACAACCGGGATCACCTGGCGGCGTTGGTCGGTCGAGATGTAGTGAATGCGCGAGCCTTCGTCGAGATGGCGTCCGTGGATGCCCGCCGATCCGTTCGCCGAGCGGCCTCCGATCTTTACGATCAGGG
>Ga0126371_10005532_pt1 | contig 11225 bp, 13 predicted proteins | sample PanSoiMetaPlot_4_FD_110145 | JGI IMG/M metagenome (GOLD analysis project Ga0126371, IMG submission 110145) | Tropical forest soil microbial communities from Panama - MetaG Plot_4 | ecosystem: Environmental > Terrestrial > Soil > Tropical forest > Bulk soil | place: Panama | collected 2016-02-17
CCTCCCCTCGCCCACCCTGCCGCGCGATGTTGCCCGGCAGAGCGGCGCTTGTCGAGAATGGCGCGGGATGTCGACGGCAGTCGGCTTCAGCGGCCGCCGAGCTGACGATCGAAGCCCGAGGGCGCGTTCATCGCGACGCGCTCATTCATCGCGACGCGATGCACCGGGCGGGCCGATGCGTAGCTCCCCGACCAGGCGTTCGCCTGATACGGCGAGAAGCCCTCGCGCTTGGCGCTCGCATAGTAGCCGCGCGCATAGTTCATGACCGCGCGGTCGGAGCTGCCGTGCGCCGCACGGTAGGCGCCTGCGAGATAGCGCACCGCGTAGGTGAGATTCGTATCGGGATCGAGCAGCTCTGCCGGCGAGCCGGTGTAGCCCATGGCACGCGCGGTCGAGTACTTGATCTGCATCAACCCCATCGCGCCGCCGGCCCCGACGACGCGCGGATGGTAGCGGCTCTCGCGGATGACGACGCGGTGCACGAGCGCCTCCGGCACGCCTTCCGCGGCGGCGTGGCGCGCGATCATGCCATCGAGCGCGCCATGATCCTCATGCGCTTGCGCGCGCTGCGCGTAGTCGGCGCGAAACGCGCCGCGATAAGTCGTGCGCACCCGCGCGAACTGGTGATGCGAAACGTGCTGCCACACATGATGGCGGGAATGCTCGCGCGCCAAGGACGGCTGTGCCAGGGCCGGGACCGCAAGCGCAATTGTACCCGCAACGAGAAGACGCATAATGTGACTCCATGCTGTCCTCCCTCCGTGCAGCGGCTCATTGGCCCAAGGAATCCGGCAAAATCGTGCGGGCGACGTGATGATGTCGTGGCGTTCCGGTTAATATCCGTAGATGCGTACCGGTGCCCGCTTGATCTCAAGCACTGCAGGCGGACGGACGCCGTGCCGCTGCGACGCGGCCGGCCCCCGCGACGACGAATTGAATCAATTCACATGAATTCCGAGTTGCTTCACCAGCCGCGCATACTTCTCGTACTCGCCATGGAAGAGCTTGGCAAAGTCCTCGGCAGTGCCGCCAACCGGCTCCAGCGACGCCTGCAGAAGCTTGTCCCGCACGGCGGGATCGGCAAGCGCCTTGTTGATTTCGGCGTTGAGTCGCTCGACGATCGGCGCCGGCGTGCCACTCGGCGCAAAAACGGCGAGCCACTGCTCGACGACGAGTCCCTTTGCGCCCGCCTCCTGATAGGTCGGCACGTCCGGCAGGCTGGCCGAGCGCGTCTGCATTGATTGCGCCAGCAAGTGCAGGGTGCCGGCCTTGTAATACGGGATGAGCGGCGTCGAGCCGAGCGATCCGAGCTTCACGTGGCCGGCGACCAGGTCGGTGATCGCGGGCGCGCCGCCGCGATAGGGCACCTGCTCGAGCGAAAGCCCGGCGATCTGCGCGAACCATTGCACCGTTATGGCCTGCAACGAACCGACACCGCTACCGGTCGCGTAACGCAAGCCCGGCTGCTGCTTGGCAAGCGCCACCAATTCGGGGATCGATTTGACACCGAGCGAGGGATGCGCGGCGAGCACGATCGGCTGTCGCGACAGCTGGACGATGGGCACCAGATCCTTGAGGACGTCGATGCTCATCTTGTAGAGGTGCGGATTGGTGGCCGTCGCGTCGGTGGCGACGAGAAACGTATAGCCGTCCGGTGCGCTTCTCGCCGCCGCCTCGATTCCGATGTTGCCGTTGGCGCCTGATCTGTTCTCGACATAGAGCTGCTGGCCGAGATCGCGCGACAGGTATTCGCCGACGATGCGCGCGCACACGTCGGTCGAGCCGCCGGCCGGGAACGGCACGACGAGGCGGATCGGACGGCTCGGCCATTCGGCGCACCACGCCGTCATCGGTGCGGTAAGCGCCAGCGCGAGCAAGGCAACGCAGGTCCGCGAGATGGCCATGGGGCGTGCTCCCCTTTGCATGCCGTGTCGTTTATCGTAACGCTTTCGCCCGCATCCCGCCACTCGTGGCGCCGCGCCATCGCGTCAACAAGGTTCAGCAGTCGATGCCGTATTCGACCTATCTTCCCGAGCACATGGGCAGCGCGGTGCTCACCCCGCCCGGTCCCTTCGTCGCCGGCTCGTTCCAGGAGCTCACCATCGTCTACACGGCCGGCACCTTCGGCATCGACGATACCGGAATGCTGAAGATCTCCTGGCGCACCACCTCGGACATGAGCAAGCCGCAGTTCGACAAGCCGAGCGCGGCGAACTACACGACCGTCGAGGCGAGCAACGGCGCGAAGCTCGAATACTGGTTCGACCGGCTCAACATCCGGCCGTGGGCCAACACCATCCTGATCCGCGTCGGGCGCGGCTATCTGCGCGAGGGCGACACCATCACGGTGCGCATGGGCGACCGCCGCCAGGGCTCGCCGGGCTACCGGCTGCAGACAAATTGCGAGGCGCATGTCGAGCTGCGCACCTCGGTCGACGCGTTCGCGGCCTACGAGTTCTGCGAGCTCGCGCACCCGGCGTTCGATCTCATTCCCGGCCCCGCCGCGAGCTTCAAGGCGATCTGGCCCTCGCTGGTCATCGCGGGCGAGCCGTTCCGGCTCGCGATCGTCGCCGAGGACATGTGGGGCAATCCGACCGACGACGTGGAGCAGCGCCTCGCGCTCGAAGCCTCGCGCCCGATCCGCGGCCTGCCCGAAAGCGTCGTCGTCAAGCACGGCGCGAGCCCGTGCGTGATCGAAGGGCTCATCGCCGATGCCGGCGGCGACGTCGAGCTGCGCCTGATCGCGGACGGGGGCGAGATCGCGCGCGCCAATCCGATGCGCGTCGTCGAAGCGGCGCCGCTACGGCGCTACTGGGGCGACCTGCACGGCCAGAGCGGCGAGACCATCGGCATGGGCTCGGCGCAGGCCTATTTCGAGTATGCCCGCGACAAAGCCTTCATCGACATCGTCGGCCACCAGGGCAACGACTTCCAGATCACCGACGCGTTCTGGGCGGAGCTCAACCGCCTTACCGCTTCGTTCGACGAGCCCGGCCGCTTCGTCTGCCTGCCGGGCTACGAGTGGTCCGGGAACACCGGCATGGGCGGCGACCGCAACATCTTCTTCCGCCGCGAAGGCCGGCCGATCCGCCGCTCGTCCAACATCCTGGTGCAGGGGAAAAGCGCGCCCGGCTCCGAATGCTACACGGCGCACGACATCTTCCATGCGCTCGCGGGCGAGGACGCAGTCGTCATCGCGCATGTCGGTGGCCGCTACGCCGACATCAAATACGCCCATGACGGCCGGCTCGAGCGCGCCGTCGAGGTGCATTCGAGCTGGGGCACGTTCGAGTGGCTGCTGCACGACGCGTTCGACGAAGGTCATCGCGTCGGCGTGGTCTGCCACAGCGACGACCACAAGGGCCGGCAGGGTGCGACCCGTCCGGGCGCCTCGACCTTCGGCGCGATCGGCGGCATCACCTGCTACTTCATGCGCGAGCTCACGCGCGACGCGCTGTTCGAGGCGCTGCGCGCCCGCCGCCACTACGGCACCACCGGCACCCGCATCTTCATCGCGCTCGATGCGAGCTTTGCCTCGCCGGTGGCCGGCTTCGCCGAAGATCCCAGGATCGCCGCGGGGCACGAGACATCGGTGCGCGAGGCCGCGATGGGCGACATCGTGCGGCCCGGCAGGGTGCCGATGCGGCTGACCGCCGAGGCGATCGGCACGGCGCCGATCGAGCGGGTCGACGTGCTGCATGGGCGCGAGGTGGTGCAGACGGTGCGGCCCTTCGCGCCGGCCGATCTCGGCCGCCGCGTGCGCGTGCGGTGGCAGGGCGCCGAGTATCGCGGCCGCGGCCGCGAGACGCTGTGGGACGGCAAGCTCGCGCTGACCGGCAACCGCATCGCGCGCTTTTCGCCGGTGAACTTCCTCAATCCCGAGCGCAGGGTGCGCGAGGTCGAAAGCGGGGCGGTGCTCGCCTGGACGTCGGTGACCACCGGCAATCTCGCTGGCATCGATCTCTGGCTCGAGGACGGGTCCCGCGGCACGCTGCGCCTCGAGACCAATATCGTCTCGGGCGAGGTCGACCTCGCGACGCTGCGCGACCAGGTGATCGCCTTCGACGGCGGCGGCCTCGGCCGACGGCTGAGCGTCTACCGTCTCCCCGACGACGACTGGGCCCGCCGCGTCACGCTCGAGCACACCGTCACGTTCAGGGGCGGCGCCGATCTGCCCGTGTATCTGCGCGTGACGCAGGCGGACGGGCATCAGGCGTGGACCAGCCCGATTTATTTGATTGAATAATCCGTCATTGCGAGGAGTGCGAAGCGCTCCGAAGCAATCGCGTTCGGCAGAGTATGCCGATCGCGATTGCTTCGGCGCTTCGCGCCTCGCAATGACGGGCGTAAACTACTGCGCCGTGGTCCAGGCCTTGTAGTCTTCCGGCTTGATGTTGCCTATCTTCTTCACGAAGGCGGTGATCGCCCAGATGTCCTTGTCGTTGACGCCGGCCTTCTGGAAGCTCGGCATGCCGGTCATGTTGATGCCGTTCTTGATCACCCAGAAGATCTGGCGCGGCTCGTCATTCGCCACGTCCTTGAGGTCGGGCGGATCGGGGTGCAGGCCTTCGGAGAACTTGCCCCAGTTGACGCCAGGTGCGCCGTGGCAATTCCAGCAGCCGGCCTTCGCGTATGCGCGCGCGCCGTCCTGAATGACGGCCTGGTCGTCGAGCGACATCGGCGGCGTGAGGCCCGCCGAATTTCGGTCGATCGATGCGTCGCGCACCTTCGGCAGCGCCCAGCTCACGATCCATGGGTCGTCGATCGCGGCCGCGACATTGTAATAGCCAAGGAAGAAGAAGCCCGCCCCGACGATGGCAACGACGATCGCAAGCAGACCTATCAACATCAGAAGCACTCGCATGGAGCGATCTCCGCGTATCTAAAAGAGGACCACCGACGGGACGGCATTATTCCCGGCGGGGTCGCAAAAATGCGCCTAAACCTGAACGCAATCCTGACGAGCCCGAACCTGCTTCATCTTAGCACGGTTTATATGAACGTCAGGTACGGTCGGTGCGTTCCAAGGACCCTTTTTCGACAGGAGGCCGTCATGCGCTTCCGGCAGCGCACCATGTAGTGCTACGCAGCACGTTCGCAGCGAGCCTTGCGGCGGACGCCGCGCAGCCATTCGGCGCGCGAAAGTTGGAAACATTCTACGCCGCTGCGGAGTTGTCTGCGAGCACCAGACACCGCTGCGACTCATGGGCAAAGAAGTCGAACTGAAGCTCGAGGTCCCCCCACGGGCGATCGGCCGGCTCAAGCGCCTGCGCACGCTGCATCGCGGCAGCCGCGCGCAAGAGAAGGATCTCGTCTCGGTGTATTTCGACACCGCCAAGCACAAGCTGCGCAAACATGGGATATCGCTGCGCGTACGCCACATCGGCGACAAGCGCGTGCAGACCATCAAGGCGAACGGACGCTCCGCGGCCGGCCTGTTCAGCCGCAGCGAATGGGAGAAGCGCATCGATCGGGACACGCCCGACCTGCGTGCGGCGCGCAGCACCGCGCTCAACGGGCTGATGAGCAAGAAGCTCGAGCGCTCGCTCAAGCCGGTGTTCGAAACGCAGGTTCATCGCACGGTGCTGCCGCTCAACGGCGGCGGGAGCCGCATCGAGCTCACGCTCGACCGGGGCCAGGTGCAGCTCGGCCGCAAGTCGGCCCCGATCAGCGAGGTCGAGCTCGAGCTCAAGCGCGGACGGCCGGCCGACCTGTTCGCGGTCGCGCGCAAGCTCACCGAGAAGGTGCCGGCGCGCTTTGCGGTGCGCAGCAAGGCCGACCGCGGCTATGCGCTGGTCGGCGGCGAGCCGGCCACGGCGGAGCGCGCGCCCGCGATCACGCTCGATCCCAGGATGTCGACCGGGGCGGCGTTTCACGCCATCGCGCTCGGCTGCCTGCATCACCTCGCCGCCAACGAGCCGGCCGTGCGCACACAGGACGCCGAAGGCGTGCACCAGATGCGGGTCGGCCTGCGCCGACTGCGCGCCGCGATCTCCGTATTCTCGGACCTGCTCGACGACGACGAGACCGCAGGCATCAAGTCGGAACTGAAATGGCTCACCGGCGAGCTCGGCCCGGCCCGCGACCTCGACGTCTACGTCACCGGCAACATCAAGCCGCTGCAACGCACGCTGCCGGACAAGCGCGGCCTTGAATCGTTGCAACGCGATCTCGATGCGCGTCGCTCGGACGCCTTTGCGCGTGCCCGCAGGGCCGTCGAGTCGGCGCGCTACCGGACACTGGTGCTCGACACCCTCGGCTGGATCGAGGGCGGCGAATGGACGACCACCCGCGACGAGCTGATCAAGGCGCGGCGGCGGCGCAATGCCGCCGATTTCGCCCGCGAGGAGTTGGGACGGCGGCTCAAAAAGGTGACCAGGAAAGCAAAGCGGCTCGGCAAGCTCGACGCTCGCCGGCGCCACAAGTTGCGCATCGGCATGAAGAAGCTGCGTTATGCCGGCGACTTCTTCGCGGCACTGTTCACCGGCCGCAAGGCGCAGAAGCGGCTGCGCCGGTTCGAACGGGAGCTCAAGCGGCTTCAGGGCGGGCTCGGCGCGCTCAACGACATCGCGGTTCATGAGAGGCTTGCCAGCAAGTATGTCGGCCGCCGGGGCCGACGGCGGCAGCGCGCGTTTGCGATCGGCGTCGTCTCGGGCCGCGAGCAGTGCCGCATCGATCCGTTGCGCGCGGCCGCCGAGGAGGCTGCGGATCGCTTCGCGCAGGTGCGCCCGTTCTGGGCGTGATGAATGCGCGTAGCGTGATGAATGCGTAGCCCGGATGAGCGAAGCGAAATCCGGGATGGGCTCACAGGTACGGCACTCCCAAAAAGCGGAGCCCCGGCCGCAAGGCCGAGGCTCCGACTCCTTTTCGAGTGCTCGATAAAGCAGGATCGACTAGCGCGAGCCTTGGAGCTGCTGGTCGCGCGGGTTATCCTGGTCCCAGCCGTTCGGCGACATGCTCGGGCTCCCCCGGTCCGCGCCGTAGCTGTAGTACCTGCCGTACCCCGGCCCCTCATGGCCGTATGGCGTCTGGGCGCTCGCGACTGATCCGATGAGTAAGCTTCCACCCATCGCGATGAGTGCGATGGCGGCGTTGCGAAGATGACGCATGGCTTTCTCCTGTTGGGTTCTCACACCCTCCGTCGCTTCTCTCCCTGGCTTGTTTTAGGTGGTTCTGGACGGGTCGCGCCCGGTCAGTTGCGGCCATCGAGCTGGCGATCGCGTCCGATGTCCTGGTCGAAACCGTTCGGCGACATGCTCGGGTTCGCCCGGTCGGCGCCGTAGCTGGAGTAGCTGCCGTGCGAGGCTCCCCTGTCGTAGCCGTAGGGCGCCTGAGCGCTCGCGGCCGAACCGATGAGCGCAGCCCCACTGATCGCGACGAGCGCGATGGTGGCGTTGCGATGATGACGCATGCATTAGCTCCTATTTCGTCTTGTTCTGAACCGCTGTCGGCTCGCTGGCCCGACAGCAAAGACGTCGCGCAATGCGCGACGTCTTACGGGGTCAACGGATGAGCGGGAGATGGTTTCCGTGCAGTGCACAATCAAATAGGACGAAATTTGCGGAACCTGCCTCGCCACAGTTCCGCAATCATCGCTTGTGCAAGACTTCGCGCGTGTGCGCGAAGCGACTCTCGGCCTATGCGGTGTGTCCGGGATCGAAATCGTCCGGCGTCTTCTTCTTCCGCTGCGGCGTCATCTTCGCCGGCTGAAGCTCCGGCGCGCCGCGCGGTCCGCCGAGTCGGGCCTGGGCGATATCGTCCTCGTTCAGACGCGGCTCCTTGCGGTCACGCGCCTCGCTCTTCGGCTCGGTCATCGCTTGCCTCCTTGCGGGTGGCGCATGCGGACAAAACGGCGCAACCACAAAACGGGTTCCGGGAACGGCGAAGCACCGACTACCAATGACCTTTGCGCTTGTTCCACGCATAGAGCAGATCGGCGAAACGGTCGTAGACGAAGCGCGCCAGCGGCCGCACGACGGCGTTGCCCGTCAGCGCGCCGAGCCAGTGTTCGCCCGGCGTGAGCCGCCACACCGCGACGGCAACATCCGCCCCGACCAGGAGGCGGCCCTGCGCATCGGTCGCATGCAGGCGGCGGCGCACGTCGTCGAGCGTGGCGCCGTAGGCGGCCAGTGCCTCCGGCTCGAGATTGATGTCGCGAAACGCGATCGTGCCGGCCTGCACGGCCCCGAGCAGCTTGTTGCGCTGGCGATCGATGCCGGCGTCGCAGACCGGGCAGCGGGTGTTGTACCAGACGGTGAGCTCGGGAGCGGACATCGGCCAATCCGTTCAGCCTTGAAGCCGTTCAGCCTTCGGTCAGCGGCACGCCGGGAGGCCCGCCCGTACGCTGGCAGGCATCCCGGCATTTGATATTCTGCGACGTCATCCACGACATGCAATCCCTTGCATTCCCTCAACGGAGACCACCATGCCCAAGGCCTACTGGGTGTCATGTTATCGCTCGATCTCGAATCCGGAGGCCCTCGCGGCCTATGCGAAGCTCGCGGGGCCGGCGCTCGCCGCCGCGGGCGCGCGCTTCCTCGCGCGCGGCACCCCTGCCCAGGTCTACGAGGCGGGTATCAAGGAGCGCATGGTGATCGCCGAGTTCGACAGCGTCGCGGCCGCGATCGCCTGCCATGACGGCGCCGCCTACCAGGCGGCCCTCAAGGTGTTCAACCACGCGGGCGAGCGCGACTTCCGCATCATCGAGGGGCTTGAGTAATCAGAGCGCCGTCCCTGACATCGCTACGCTTTTCTCGATTGGGTTTGTTCTGCCAAATGGCCGCCGCCATCGAGCGGCGGCCATTTGCTGGATCAGTCGCTAGAGCAGTTTCCACTTGTTGTGCATCGAATGGATTCCCTTTCGTCGGAAAATAATGAAGTCTAGGATTCCTGTCTCATCGCCAGGGAGCCCTCCCTGTAAAGAACAGGGAAAATACAGGGGACCCGTCGGCCGCGCGCTCGTGAAAACGCCCCTTCAAAAAATACAGGCGATTTACAGGACGCCGATGCGCGCCAAATACAGGAAGGGTCGTTGAAATAACGAAGGAAAAGGCGCCAGCGCGGAACAGGCGAATAACAGGCGCGAAAACAGGAAAAACAGGGCAGGAAACAGGGGAACGACTACGTCCGGTTGTAGGCGGCAAGACTCAGGGGCGGCTCATGATGGGGCGAGGCTGGAGTGCCGAAACGCAAAGCGCCCGGCCGCACGAGGCTCCGGGCGCGAGAAAGGCAGACTAGGATTTCGACCGTCGCCCGATTGTCGCAATAGCGCAAGGACAAGCCGCGTTATCCCCACTTATTGCGGTGCCGACGGACCCGCATCTCGCTTCGACGAGCCTCACCCCCGCATCGTCGACCGCCACGATGCGATGACGATCGGATCGACCTGACACATTCGCCAGCTTCTTTCGCAGCACGGCGATGAAGACGTCGATGATCCTGATCTCCGGCGGATCGTCGGTGTCGCCGTAGAGATCGTCGAAAATCGCTTGTTTGCCGAGCCCGGCCGGCCGGTTCAGGGTCAGCAGCTCGAGAATGCGAAATTCCTTGCGCGTGAGGCGCAACGGCACGCCGCCGACCTCGACCGACCGTGCATCCGTGTCGAGCACGAGATCACTGGTCTGGATGCGCATGACATCACCCCGTCACGGCAGGAACCATATCGCCGCGGTCGCGGGCCGCAAAATCGCCCACTCGCGGATGTACCGATTCGTGCATATATACGGAACACGGAGCAACGACGCGTCCATAGCCGCCCCGCCGGTCGCGGGGCGTTCGTTTTCGAGGGTGGAACATGGCAAAAAGACCGGGAAGCAATCCCAAGAACGAATGGGCGTTCTTCGACGTGGTCTACGAGGACGGCACGCAGCGCTCCAACCGGCGCGTGCCGCTGGCGCTCCTCGGCGGCCCCGAGAAGGACGCGCCGGCGCGCGGCTATCTGATGGAGCAGGACCGCGAGATCGCGGAAAAATCCGGGCAGCCGCCGCTGCAGATCGTCAGCGTCCGCCGCGTGGGGGCCAAGCCGGAGAAATACGCCAAGGCCTGAGCGCAGCACCGCGCGCGAGGCTAGTTCCCGTCAAATCGCGAGAATTTCCCATTGCGACGCACGAACAGCGTATCGGTGAGGGTGTAGGACGCTTGTTTGAGTGACTTCGTCGCGATCTCGCGCAGGCGCGCGATGCCGGCGGGACTGCGCGACCCGGTGAAGAACAGCAGATCGCGCGCCGGGATCGCCACGACCACGTCGCCGTCGACCGCCGCCCGCAACGCGGGCTGCGACCAGATCTCGTCCATCAGCAGCAGGCTCGCCTCGTAACTGCCGCCCGCCGTGATCATCGACACCAGCGGACCGTTGTGCATCTCGATCTTGGGAAGCATCCGCTTGAGATTGGCCACCGCCAGAGCGCGCAGCTCGCCTCGTGAAATGCCGGCCTCATCGAGTCGCTGCGGGATGAGGTACCGGATGTTCTTCGGGCTGTCTTCCGCATAGAACACCACAAGGTCATCGTTGTACGGCTCGGACACGAATTCCGGGGCACCGCTGATGCCTCGCGCCCTCAGGCTTGCCTGCGACGCGGCAAACCACTGGCGGTCCTTGACGATGGGCACGATCAGCGACCGGTCGAGCCGCGCCGATGCGAGACGCTCCTGCTCGGCAAAGGCCTCGACGAATTTGCGCATCACATTGCCGAGCTCGCTCGGCGGACTTTCCGCATACTCACGATAGGCGTTGTCCAGAAACGCCGTGCGCCCCTTGCCGTCCGGCGACTTGATGGCGAGCTCGAGGTCGGCCTGAACCGTGATGGTTGCGTCCCGCAGCTCGGAGCGCAGAGCGTCGGCAAACCGCGCGGTGAATTCGGCCGGCGACAGCGTCCTGGCTTGAGCCGCGACGGCGCAGAGGATGATTGCCAGCGCAGCGACGATCCGCGTCATGAGCCAGCTCGCTCTGCAATTGCGCCACCACGCCATTAGCGCAAGGTTTGCGCGCCCCGGTCAAGAGCGACGCGCGGTAAAAACGCCCGGAAAAAGCGGTAAAACGCCTGGTAAAAAGGGAACGGCGGGGCAAGCCCCGCCGTTCCCATCTCCGACCGGACTGCGGTCGAAACGTTTCAGTTGTCGAGGAAGCTCCGCAGCTTCCGGCTCCGGCTCGGATGCTTCAGCTTGCGCAGCGCCTTCGCCTCGATCTGGCGGATGCGCTCGCGCGTCACGCTGAACTGCTGGCCGAC
>Ga0126371_10005533_pt1 | contig 11225 bp, 7 predicted proteins | sample PanSoiMetaPlot_4_FD_110145 | JGI IMG/M metagenome (GOLD analysis project Ga0126371, IMG submission 110145) | Tropical forest soil microbial communities from Panama - MetaG Plot_4 | ecosystem: Environmental > Terrestrial > Soil > Tropical forest > Bulk soil | place: Panama | collected 2016-02-17
ACTCTGCGGCAGCGCAAAACCTCGGACCGTGCCGCCGCTCATCGTCGGGCCGCCGAGCGGACCGCTTGGATTGCGCGTGTCGACCAGACGGCACGGCACCGCGGCATAGAAGTTCAGGCCGCCCGTACCCGGAGGCGCAAAATAGCCGTTGATGTCGACCACCAGATCCGTCGTGTTCGTCGCGTAGAAGCTAACCGCGCCATTGGCTCCCGCGGGCACGATCGCCGCATTGGCCAGCACGGTGCCATCGTAAGAGTTCAGCGTCGAGACAAACGGCTGCGTCTGTCCCGTTGGCCATGCCGTCAGAAACCCGAGTGGCCCCTGCGGCACCACCGTGACGTTGAAGGCATACGCGGCCGCGCTCGCCGGCACGCCGCAGGAGCTGCTCTGAATCGGGAACGACCGGCTGCCGCCTCCGACCAGCGACGGGCCGCCTAACGTGCCGGCCGGGTTTCGCGTGTCCAGGACGCGGCAGGGCGGCAGCGGGTAGAACTGGAGCGTTCCGGTGGACGGCGGCACAAAATACCCGTTGATGTCGATCACCAGTTCCGTGTCGTTGGTGGCGAAGGCGGCGATCGCGCCCGCCGTGCCTGCGGGAACGATCGCTGCATTGGCGAGCACCGAGCCGTCCAGGGAATTGAGTGTGGAGACCAGCGGCTGCGCCTGACCGGCCGGCCAGATACTCAAATAGCTCAGGGTGCCCGCACGCGGGACGACCGTAATGTTGAGCGAATAAGCGGCAGCGTTCGCCGGGATGCCGCAGGCGCTCGAAGGAACCGGAATGGTTCGCGAAACACCCGTGGCGAGGAACGGCCCGCCCAGCGGCCCGGCGGGGTTGCGCGTGTCCATGACCCGGCACGGCGGAACCGGGAGGAACTGCAACGGCACGCCCGGCGCCGAAGAGCTCACAACAGCGATCGTAAAGCTCTGCGCTGCCGAAACTGTCGCCTGCGAGTCTGAGGCGGTAACGCTGAATGGAAATGTGCCGGCTGTGGTGGGCGTTCCACCGATCGCTCCCGTCGCCGTGTTCAGCGTAAGTCCGGGCGGCAGGGAACCGGACACGATCGCCCATGTGTATGGCCCGCCGGTTCCGCCGGTGGCCTTTAACGTCTGCTGCGGCCATGGCGTGCCGATGAAGCCCTGGGGCAGGCTTTGCGTTGTAATCGTGATCGAAGAGACGGTGATCGCAATAGAAAAACTTTGGGGCGGCGACACTCGTCCATCCCGATCGGCGGCTGTGACATTGAACTGGAATGGGCTGCCCGCCGCAGTCGTAGGCGTTCCGCTGATCACTCCGGTGGTGGTGTTGAGCGTGAGACCTGTTGGCAGTGAACCTGACGCGACCGCCCATGTGTATGGGGGACCTACTCCGCCCGTAGCGGCCAACGTCTGTTGCGGCCAGACGACGCCCGCAGTGCCGCCCGGCAGGTTTTGAGCCGTCACCACAATCGGCGTCGCGACGCTCATCGTCAACAGCTGGGCCGGCGCGGACGCATTCGTGCTGTCCTGTACCGTTACGTTGATGCCACCTGGGGCGAACCCGGTGGGCGTACCGCTGATGACGCCGGTAGCGGCGTTCAACGTCAGTCCGCTCGCCAGCGATCCTCCGATGATGGCCCAATTTTTGTAGGGCGGCGAGCCGCCGCCCGCCACCAGAGTGGCCGAGTACGCTGCTCCGATGGTCGCGAATGGGAGCGACGTGGTTGTGATGTCGAGCGGCGCTGCCGCCGCGGCGCCTAACAATAACGCAAGCGCATTCGTCTGGTTCAGACCCGACAGGATATCGGCCCGGTTGTCACCGTTGAAATCGCCGGCGACCACGGCCACTGCCGCTCCTGCGTTGGCCACCGGCCATAATACGCCCGCCTGCAAACTGCCGTCGCCGTTACCTAAGAAGACTTCCACCGCGCTGTTGTCCGGATTCGATAACGCAATATCCAACTTGCCATCGCCATTGAAATCGGCCACGGCCACGCCCATCGCGGTGAAGAAACCGGTCGAGCCATTCGGGCCGGCGGCCGATCCCACATCGCCGTTTCCATGACTGAGTGTGCCGTCCGCGTTGCCGAGATAGGTCAGGACAGCCCCCGGGAGGTGCACCACGATGTCATCTCGGCCGTCGCCATTCAAATCGGCCACGGCAAACGACAAAGCGGGAGGCGGAACTGGCACGGAAGCGGGCAGACATCCCGCCGTGCCCAGTGGGATCCCAGGCAGCGGCGAATCTACCGTCCCAGACGTATGCAGCGTCGGCGATTGAAACGTGCCATCACCGTTGCCTAAAAGCACAGTCGCGGTATAGCCCGTGCAATTGGTAGACGCGCCGGAGCGGGTGACGTTCCACTGGTACACCACAAAGGCATCGGCCTTGCCGTCGCCGTTGAAATCGCCGGCGGCGACCGGGCCTTGTGTCGTCAGAGTTACCGTGTACGGCGCAACGTTGAACTGGCCCGCGGGATAGGTGGTCTGCGCCTGAAACGTTCCGTCGCCATTACCCGTCAGGATGCCTGCCGACGTAGCCAAATCGGCTTTGCCGTCGCCATTGAAATCGGCCACCGCGCCAACCGCGCCGGCTCCGGAGGGATAAGCAATCGCCGTTTGGAAGGTGCCGTCGCCGTTGCCCAACTGCACGCCCGCGGTCTCGGCCAGATCGATTTTGCCATCGCCGTTAAAGTCGCCGGTCGCGACGGCGGCGCCCGACGTGGCAACCAGAGCCTGAAACGTGCCGTCGCCGTTGCCCAAGGCAACGCCCGTGGTTGTCACTACATCGGCCTTGCCATCGCCGTTCAAATCCGTCACGGCCACCGGAGAACCCGCCGCGGACGGTGTCGTATTGATGACGGTGCTGCGAAAGAAATTCCCCCCCAACGCGTTCACTGTCTGCGCCAAGGCGGCCGACGTGCTGGCCGCAAAAAGCGGCAGCCCGTTGAAATAAGCGTGCAGCGAGTGGCTGCCGGCTCCCAACGCAATCGTAGTCAATACCGCCTGCCCGCTGGCGACCGGCACGCTTCCCAGCAGGCGAACACCGTCATAGAACGTCACTTCCCCCGCGGCCGCAACCGGCGTCAGCGACGCCATCAAAGTCACCGGCTGGCCGTACGCGGAAGGATTCACCGAACTCGCCAGCGTCACGCTGGTCGGCGCGGGGGCGGCCGCGATGGTCACGGTGTAGCTCTGTGTCGCTGTGCCTCCCATCGAATCGACTACGGAAATGCTGAACGTGGACATGCCTGCAGTAGTGGGAGTCCCGCTAATTGCACCGGTCGTGGTGTTCAGCGCGAGCCCCGCCGGCAGAGTCCCCGTCGCGACAGACCACGTATACGGCGCGCCGCTGCCGCCTGACGCCGTCAGCGCCTGCGAATACGACACGCTCGCCACACCGCCCGGGAGCGTTTGTGGCGAAATCGTAATCGGCGCCGCCACCGCCGTCGCGACCCACACGCTCGCGATAAGAAATCGATAAAATTTCATTTCCGTGCTCGACAACAATTCAAATACCAGCGAGGCACGGCCTAACTCTCGTGTTTCTGGATCGCCTGCTGCGCGAGATGGGGCGCCGCGCTGCCCTGTTGGGTCATCCTGCCTCACCCTGGTTTCTGATCTGGAATCCTTTATCATTGACACAAGGAGGGTCCATGGGCCGTCGCGGTACCGCTCTACTCCTAGCGGGATTCGTTCTTTCTTGCGCAACCGCATTCCCGCAACCGCCATCCGACACCGAGATCCCCAAAATTCTCGCCGGCCGCGTGGGCGCGGAGAGCAACGGCTCGGGCATCGTGGTCGGCATCGTTGATGCGAACGGCCGCCGTATCTTTTCGTACGGAAGCCTCGCGAAGAACGACGCCCGCAAGTTCGATGGCGACACCGTCTTTGAAATCGGCTCGATGACCAAGGTGTTTACCTCCCTGGTGCTCATGGACATGGTGCGCCGCGGAGAGGTCGCCCTGACCGATCCCATCTCGAAGTTTCTCCCCGAGAGCGTGAAGGTGCCGGAGCGCAATGGAAGAAAGATCACACTCGGCGACCTCTCTACGCAAAGTTCAGGCCTCCCGCGCATGCCGAACAACTTCACGCCGAAGGACCCCGACAATCCCTATGCAGACTATACCGTGCAGCAGATGTACGATTTTCTCTCCGGCTACAAGCTGACCCGCGATGTCGGTTCGCAGTACGAATATTCTAATCTCGGCGTCGGCCTGCTCGGCCATGTGCTCTCTTTGCGCGCCGGCATGAGCTACGAAGCCCTTGTGCGTTCCCGCATTTGCGATCCGCTCGGCTTGAAGGACACCCGCGTCACCTTGACTCCGGAAATGAAGGCGCGCCTCGCCGTCGGCCACAGCGGCGGTTTGCAGGCGGTCGCGAACTGGGATATTCCCACGCTCGCCGGAGCCGGCGCTCTCCGCTCCACCGCCAACGACATGCTCACGTTCCTCGCCGCCAATCTCGGCCTCGTCAAAACGCCGCTCGCGCAGGACATGGCCGACGAGGTCTCGGTGCGCCGCTCGGCCGGAGCGCCCGACATGGAAATCGCCTACGCCTGGCACATTCAGACCAAGGACGGCAACTCCATCATCTGGCATAATGGCGGCACCGGCGGCTATCGCACCTACATGGGCTACGACCCCAAGGCGCGCGTCGGAGTCGTGGCGCTCACCAACATCTCCACGCCGCAAGGCGTCGACGACATCGGCCGGCACCTCCTCAACGCAAGCTACCCGCTGCTGAAACTCGACGCTCCCGCCGAACATCAGCTGATCACGCTCGACAGCAAAACCTACGACCGCTACGCCGGCCAGTATCAGCTTGGGCCTAACGCGGTCATGACCATGTCGCGCGATGGCAACCGCTTCTACTCCCAGCTCACCGGCCAGCAAAGGGTAGAAATCTTTCCGGAGACCGAGACCAAATTCTTCCTCAGGGTAGTCGACGCTCAGCTCACCTTTAATGCGGATGCGACGCAGGTGACGCTCCACCAGAACGGCCGCGACCTGGTTGCCAAGCGCATGAACGACGCCGACATCAAGCGCGCCGCTGACGAAGCCGCCGTCATCGCGCAGCGGTTCAAGGACCAAAAGCAGGCGCCAGGAACCGAAGCCGCCCTGCGCCGCAACATCGAAGAGCTGCAGCGCGGCGAGCCGAACTACGACCAGATGAGCCCGCAGCTGGCCGACGTCACGCGCCAGCAGTTGCCACAGCTAAAGACGTTGATGGCACAGCTGGGCGCGCTGCAATCCGTGACCTTCACCGGCGTCGGCCCCGGCGGCGCCGATATCTATCAAGTAAAATTTGAGCACGGCGCCACCGAATGGCGCATTTCGCTCGGCCCCGACGGCAAAGCCATCGGCATCGGCTTCCGCCCGATTTAGGAGTGCGTAAACCTCGTAAACCTGGGGACAGACATGACGTTCCCCGCCCGCCACACGCCCGATCTGTCAACGCAGAGTAGAAAGTTCCTAAAATCGCCGAGAGGGTTCATAGCCCGGCGGGGGAAGAATCAAATCTCGCGCGAGCGTTCTTCCCAGCAATTGGCCCAACTGGCCCAGCGGGGTGGCTTGACACTCCCATGCCGAAATATTAGAATTATCGCACCGAACCGGCGGTCGCTGTTTGTCTGTTCCCGAATGCAGTGTGTCATTCCCCGGCGCTCTCCCGCTAGTCCAGTAACCGGGCACCGGTCGAAATCGCCATTCTCTGAGCAGCTTGTGGCGGGGGGACAGATCCACGCGGCAGCAAGACGGCGATTGGGAGGTCACGGGACGATGAGAGTGAAGTGGACTGTTTGGGCGGCCGGTTTCGGGCTGCTTCTCTCGGCGATGCCGGTTTTGGCGCATCATTCGTTCGCCGCCGAGTACGACGAAAAGAAACCGATTGCAATCACCGGAACCGTCACCAGGCTCGAGTGGACCAATCCCCACGCCCGCTTCTATGTCGACGTAAAGGACGACAGAGGCAAGGTCACGAACTGGAATTTTGAGTTGGGAAGCCCCAACGTGCTGATCCGCCAGGGTTGGCGGCGGACTGCCTTAAAAGAAGGAGATACGGTCACGGTGGAAGGTTACGTTGCCAAAGATGGAAGTAACCTGGCGAATGCCCGGCGGGTCACCATGCCGGACGGCCGCAAGATTTTCGCCGGCTCGGCGGAAACCGACGGCGGGCCAAGCAAGTAGCGTCACAGAGTTTAGATTGGGAGGAAGTTCGATGAGAGCAAAGTTGAGCATTTTGGCGGCAGGCTTCGGTTTGCTGATCTCCGCGACGCCGGTGCTGGCGCATCATTCGTTCGCGGCCGAGTTCGATGACAAACAGCCCGTGACCCTCAAAGGCACGGTCACTAAGATCGACTGGATGAACCCGCACATCTGGATTTACATTGCCGCCAAGGACGACAGCGGCAAGGTCACCCAGTGGCAGTGCGAAGGCGGCCCGCCGAATTCGCTCACGCGCAATGGCTGGACCAAAAATGCTCTCAAAGAAGGCGACCAGGTGACCATCGAAGGCTTCCGCGCCAAGGACGCCACCAACACCTGCGACAGCCGTGCGGTAAAGCTGCCGGATGGAAGGAAAGTGTTCTCGGGAACGGCCGACGACGGTGGCCCCAAAGCGGCTACCGCGCCTTCGAAATAGCCGTTCTTTACCAAATCGCGAGGGGCAGGCCGTCGTGAAGGTGTGGTCTGCCCGGCGAGCAGGAGACGTTTGAAATGAAATGCCGTACATATTTTTGGTTGTTCACGGCGCTGCTGGCGGCCGCGCCGTTTATTCCCGCTTCGGCGCAAGGCCGGGGCCCGAAACCTCCCGAAGGACCCGCGCCGCGTCTGAATGGCCACCCCGATCTTAGCGGCTTGTGGCAGCGTCCGTATGTCCCCGACATGACAGTTACTACCCGCAACGGTGATCAGCAGGCGGATCAGTCCCTGCCGGAGCGGAAAGTCAACGCCGAGAATCAGAAGAAAGGCCCTCCCGGACCGCCGCCTAAGGAACTCCCGTTTACGCCGGAAGGCAAGCGCGTCTGGGAATCCTACGATCCGGCCAAGGGCGACTACACCGGCAGCTGTCTGCCTTTCGGGTTGATTCGCTCCATGAACTCGCCAGACCCGATTCAGATTATGCAGAGCGACAAGTATCTCTCGCTCCTGTATGAACAGAACACATGGTTCAAAGTCTTCCCGCTCGACGGCCGCAAGCATCGCGACATCGAGGCTACCTGGTTTGGCGATTCGGTCGGACGCTGGGAAGGCGACACCCTGGTCGTCGACACCGTGAACTTTAACGGCAAAACACGGCTTGACACGATTGGCCATCCGCACAGCGCCAGGCTGCACACCGTCGAGAGGTTCACCCGCACCGATCTCGGCCACATCGCCTACGAAATCACGATTGACGACCCGGGTTACTACACCAAAGCGTGGAAGAACACGCGCACGTTCACGCTGCGGCCTGATTGGGAAATCATGGAGTACTCCTGCGAGGAGAACAACAAGGATTTCCTCGAGCACCACATCACCGGCGGCCTCAACCCGGATAAATAGCCGGTATTATTTCCGCCGCAGCACCGCGGTAATTTCTTTGCGGTAGATCCGCGCCCGCCAGAACACCTCGGGTTTCCAGTCGAAGCCCCAGGCTTGGCGGGTGAACTCGACGATTTCGCGAATATCTTCGTCGATCCACACGTGGAAGTGGATGCTGTAATCCTGATTCACCAGGTCCCGCACCGCATCCTCGAACGCCGGCGCGTCCGGATCTTGGCCTTTGCCGACAAAATGCAGCCAGTCGGCGTAGTGGCTCCTGTTGTCAAACCGGTCCGGCCTCTCGTGCTCCTCGATCAGGTGCGTCAGGGAAGTCCGCGCGCGCTGGTTGTCGAACGAATACCGCTTGTCGGGCACCTTCAGCAACAGCGCCCCTCCCGGCGCGAGGGTTTGATACCAGGAACGGAGCGCCTGCAGAGGAAACCTCAGATGCTCCAGAACGTGGGACACGATCAGAAAATCGAGCCCGCCCGGCCGGACCGGGAGTTGTGCCGCATCCGCCAGCAGATTGGGGCGCAGGGCACTGCCCGATAGCTCCGGATAGTGTTGATTCAGGTCTTCTCCATCTGATCGATCCACGTACCAGACGCGGGCACCGCGCGACACTGGGAACCGGCGCCACAGCGCGCCAATCTCCATACCCGTCCCGTGGAGATACCGCCGCAAATAGCGATTCTCCAGCCACCGAAGCGCAGTTCCCTTCCGCACCGCCACCGATACTATCGTGACTCATTTCTAGCGGAATGGATCTCATCCGAACCGGTGCACGGCGCTACCCGGCGTCAATCAACTCGTCCCAGGCCAGCGCATGGCCGACGGCGCGTTTCAGCTCGGAAACCGGCCCGCGAGCCGGCCAATGCGCCTGACGAGGGCCGCGCGCGAAGACCAGTCGTCAGCGTCCGCTTCCGAATCCACCCGGGTGTATACTTGCCTAGCATGCCGGCGCCCAGCAAGGTTCTCGCGTCTCTCGCCGTTCTTCTAAGCACCACTGCTGCGCAGCCGCTTCAGAAAATCACCATCAATTACCCCACGCGGAGCGCTTCGTCCTGGCCCATCTTCATGGCCAAGGAAGGCGGCTATTACCAGAAGTACGGGCTCGACGCCGACGTCGTCTTCGGCGTCCATCCGGCTGGCGTGGCGATGGTCATCAGCGGCCAGGCGCAGATGACGAACTATTCGCTCGAAACCGCGATGCAGGCCATGGCGCGCGACGGGTCGCTGGTGGTGGTCGGAAGCTGGCTCAACAAGGCCGATTTCGCGCTCGTCGCGCGGAAGGACGTTCCCAGCGTGCAGTCCCTCAAGGGCAAACGCATCGCGGTCAGCCAGATCGGCGACGCTCCTTACAACTACGCGATCGCCCTGCTGCGCGATTACGGCATGACTTCGCGCGACGTACAGTGGGTCCCGGTCGGCACTGACGTCAACGGGCGCGCAGCCGCGCTCGCCAGCGGCCGCGCCGATGCCACCATGCTCACTGCGCCTACGTATTTCAAAATCGAGGAAGCGGGCTACAAGGCTCTCACCAATCTCGCCGATCACGACAACATCTTCGCCGCCACCACCTACCTCATGAAGCGCAGCACCGTAGCCGCGAATCCGAAAGTGGTCGAAGCCCTGATCAAGGCGCACGCGGAGGCCATCAAGCGCTTCTATGACGACAAGGATTTTGCCGTCAGAGCCTACCTGGCGTATGACAAGCAATCGCCCGCTGATATTGGCCGCTTCTACGATACGCACGCCAAAGGCAACCTGTTCCAGAGGGTGCCCTACGTGCTTTCGGGCGCGATCCAATCCGTGATCGACCAGCAGACTGACCCCCAGCTCGCGCAGGTGATGAAAGGCTACGACTACCGCAAAGTCATCGATAACAGCATTGTCGCGCGCCTGGTGAAGGAAGGTTTCTTCGAAAAACTGTTCGGCCCCGGCATTAAGGAGGAAGAGGAGCGCAAGGCCAAGCTGGCATTTCGGTAAACTCGAAAAGTCACCCCGTATGCCTCTCCAATACCGCGCCGATCACGTCGGCAGTCTTCTGCGGCCCAAAGAAATCCTCGAAGCCCGCGCCAACCCCGCAATTACCCGCGAACAGCTCACCGCCATCGAGGACCGCCAGATCCGCCGCGTCCTCGAGCGCCAGCGGGACACCGGCCTGAAAATCTTCACCGACGGCGAATTCCGCCGCCGCGGCTTCATGAGCGGCTTTTACGATTCGGTCGAAGGCATCGACACCGGCGAAGAGGTCAAGCGCTCCTGGAAAGGTGCCGCGGCCGCCACCAGTGTGGGCGGTTCCACGCTCCGTAGCCTGCCGGGCATTGTCATCGGCAAAATCAAGCAGACCCGACGCTTCGGCAAACACGAGCTCGACTTCCTCAAGAAGCATAGCTCCGGCGCCATCAAGATGACTCTCCCGACGCCCAACCAGTTCCCCGCCATCGCATATAAGAAAGGCATCAGCGAAACGGCCTACCGCACGCGCTCCGAGTTCCTGTGGGATATCGTGCCCATCTTCCGCTCGGAAATTCAGGCGCTCCTTCGCGACGGCGTGAAATATCTGCAGATCGATGCGCCGCGCTACAGCTATTACATCGATTCGAAGTGGCGCAAGTACATTCAGGAGGAGATGGGCCAGGACCCCGAACAGGCGCTCGATGAGGCCATCAAGGTCGACAACGCCGTCCTGGAAGGCGCCAGGAAAAAGGGCGTCACGCTCGCCATTCATCTATGCCGCGGCAACAATCGCAGCCAGTGGTACGCCGAAGGCGGCTATGATCCCATCGCCGAAAAACTGTTCGGCCAGTTGAACGTCGACGCCTTCCTTCTCGAGTACGAATCCGATCGTGCCGGCACCTTCGAGCCGCTCCGCTTTGTGCCCAAGAGTAAGTCCGTAGTTCTCGGCCTTGTGAGCAGCAAGGTGCCCGATATGGAATCGCCCGATCAACTCGTGCGCCGCATCGAAGAAGCCGCCCGCTACGTACCGATCGAAAACCTGGCGCTCAGCCCCCAATGCGGCTTTGCCTCCGCCATGGAAGGCAATCTGCTCACCGAAGAACAGCAGTGGCGCAAGCTGCAGTTGGTGGTCGACACGGCCCGCCGCGTCTGGAAGGATGCGTAGTCATGAAGACGCGCTTCGCAGTTCTGTTGTTCACATGGCTTCTCATCTCGCACGCGCAACCTGCCGAGCCGTTATCAATCGCCCGCCAGGGCTACCTGTTCGCCGGGGGTAAGTACTCGACGGTCAACGGCGTGCGCGTCATGAGCGGCCAACTCTACGCCGAATACCAGATTCCTGCCCGGCGCCAATCTCCATGGCCCATCGTCATGATTCACGGCGGTAGCCAGTCCGGCACTAATTTCACCGCTACACCCGATGGCCGCGAAGGATGGGCGCAGTTCTTTCTGCGCCAAGGGTATGCCGTCTACGTGGTTGACCAGCCGGGACGCGGCCGTGCCGCCTACCAGGCCGAGCTCTACGGCGCCGCTCGGCCGGCGCCTCTGGATTCCACGCAATCCCGCTTTGTGGCGCCCGAGCGCTTCAACCTCTGGCCGCAGGCACATCTGCACACCCAGTGGCCCGGCGCGGGAGGTCCCGGCGATCCCACTTTCGACCAGTTCTACGCCTCGCAAATGCCGTCTATCCAGGACTTCGCTCTGCAGCAGGTTCTGAATCGCGATGCCATTCTGGCTCTGCTCGACAAAATCGGCCCCGCC
>Ga0126371_10005534_pt1 | contig 11224 bp, 9 predicted proteins | sample PanSoiMetaPlot_4_FD_110145 | JGI IMG/M metagenome (GOLD analysis project Ga0126371, IMG submission 110145) | Tropical forest soil microbial communities from Panama - MetaG Plot_4 | ecosystem: Environmental > Terrestrial > Soil > Tropical forest > Bulk soil | place: Panama | collected 2016-02-17
GACGGTCGCCGACGTAGGAGACATGCCGAGCAGCATAAAATCGCCTACCTCGTCTGTTTGTGTATTGACGACGAGCAGACCGTGGGCGGTAGCCGAGGGGATGTACAGTTCTCCTCCGTCAGGTTTCAGTAGAAGCGCATCCGGCCTTCCATCCAGCTCAAGTTCCGAGAGAAGGACGCCCCGGTGCAGATCGATCACCGAAATTTCGTCGCGTGTACCGGAGGAGACGAAGGCTTTCGAGCTGTCCAGGATCGCTATTTGCTCGGGGTCCGGCGTCACCTTAACGACGGCGCGCGTGGCCAGGCTGGCGGAATCAAGAATGGATGCCGTCGCATCGTCGTGGTTCGAAACAACCACGAAGGCCCCATCGGGCGAAACTCGCGCGATCCATGGGTGGCGTCCGACTTTCGCCCTGGCCACTACCTGACGGGTTTCGCAATCAATCGCGAAAACGGAATTTGATCCCGAGGCGGCGACATAGGCTCGCTTTCCATCCGGCGAGAAATCAAGCGCATTGGGAGCAGAGCCGACCGGGGTGCGCGCCACGATTTGATTTGAGACGGCATCGAGCACCCAGGCGTATCCGCCACTGGAGCTGAGCCCCCATACTTCTTTGCGCGTAGGGTGGGCGCGCACGCCGCTCGGCTCGCCGCCAACGGGAATTGTTGCCGCGGGAGCGAGCTTCACCAGGTCGATGGCGCTGATCGTGCCGTCGCTCGTGTTGGCCACATAGGCGAACAGGTGCAAGCCGGGCCGCAAATACGACGGGCGAATTTCAAGCGCAGCTTCGCGGATCGCAAGAGCGCTCAGAATCACGAGGAGCACGATAAGTCGATAATTGAGTCGGATTTTCAATTGAGGGTGCGGTTCAGAACGGCTGCGATGGCGTTCGCTTCGCGAACCAATTGCTCGAATTCTTCCGGCAAAATAGACTGCGGGCCGTCAGAAAGGGCGTGTGCTGGATCGTTGTGGACTTCGACGAGAAGGCCGTCCGCGCCGACTGCAACGGCAGCCCGCGAAAGCGGGAGCACCTTGTTGCGCCGTCCCGTGCCGTGCGAGGGATCGACGACGATGGGCAGATGGCTGAGTCGCTGAACCGCGGGAATTACACTCAAATCAAGCGTGTTGCGGGTGTGGTCAGCGAAGGTGCGAACGCCACGCTCGCATAAAATCACTTGATAATTACCCTCCGAAACGACGTATTCAGCGGCCATGAGAAATTCATCGAGAGTCGCGGACATACCGCGCTTTAGCAAGATCGGTTTGCCGGCGCGGCCAGCACGTTTGAGCAACGAGAAATTCTGCATATTGCGCGCGCCAATTTGGATGATGTCTGCGTAATGTTCGACGAGTTCAAGCGACTCGTTGTCGATGGCCTCGGTCACGATTCCCATGCCGAATCGGTCTCGTACTTCCGCGAGGATCTTGAGTCCGCTCTCGCAGAGTCCCTGGAAACTGTAGGGGGAGGTGCGCGGTTTGTACGCACCACCGCGGAATAGACGCGCACCGGCGGCTTTGACGCGCTCGGCAATCGCAAACGCCTGCGCGCGCGACTCAACCGCGCACGGCCCAGCGACGAGCGCGACGGCGCGATCGCCAAAGGTCACATCCCCGGAGGGGGTCGCCACGCGAACGACTGTGTTTTCCTCTTTTACGTCGCGGCTGACAAGCTTGTAGGGTTTGCTGACTGGAATGCACTCGATGACGCCCGGCATGGACTCGAGGCCCCCGACATCCACTTGCCCCTTGTTGCCGGTGATCCCAATGGCCGTGCGCGCGGCGCCGGGAATCGGGTGGGCACGAAGCCCGAGCGACTCGATCTGCTGGCAAACGGCGCGCACCTGTTCTTCGGTCGCTTGCGATTGCATGACCACGAGCATGTGAGGCTCTCTAGTAGACTCCCTGGACGAGCGAGTTTATCGCAGCAGAGGTCAGCTGCGCAAAGAGGCACCCCAAAAGCCGCAGCCCTCCGGTCAACCGACCTTGAAGGAACACGGGAGCGCATTGTTCAAGCCTCCCAACTAGAGGCGCAGCGTTGCCCGGGAGGGAGTGCGGCCGTTTTCGCCATTGAGCGCACCTCATGTTGAGTTAAACGGGTTTGGAATCATGGGGATAGGCAAAGCACTTGATCGCTCAATCTTCTAGGGTTCCGCTGCGGGATGGGAGCGCTCAAGACTGGAGGCGCGGGGCGGGATCGAACCGCCGATAAAGGTTTTGCAGACCTTTGCCTTACCACTTGGCGACCGCGCCGAGCGAGCCTGAATCATAGCACGAGCGACATCGATCCCCTAGATCACTTGCCGCGTATCGTACAAGCCTCGGGCCATTCGCGCTCCATGCTGGGTGCAAACATCATTTGTGTTTGTGCGACCGCATGCCATTTTCTTCACTCGCGTCCGTGTGTAGGCCGCTTTCCCTGCACGCTCTCTTCTTTTACCCACGTCAATTTAGGTCACCCTGAAAAGAGGCCGTTTGCGCGTCTGAACCGATTCGGCTAGAATGATTTCCTCCCGGACAATCTGAGGGAATGGCGGAGACCAAGCATCTAGTTGAAGTGACTTTCGAACCTGCCGACGAGTACCGCCCAGAGCCTGCTGGCCCGCCTGAAACACCCGCCTGGAAAAATGGCACGATTCGAATCGGCATTCACACGTCCATTGCTCTAGAAATCTCCCGCTCGTTGGACATCGCGGCGGGCCTGGGCGCAAACGCACTTCAGATATTCTCAGCCAGCCCAAGGATGTGGGACCGCGGCGCATCGAGAATCTTGCCGTTGGATGCGGAGCGTTTTCGTGCGCGGCGTAGGGAGCTGGCGCTGGGTCCGCTGGTCGTTCACTGCAATTACCTATTGAACCTTGCTTCGCCTAATCCTGTGCTGCAAGCGCGTTCGGTGCAAGCGCTGTATAGAGAGCTTGTGCGGGCACTGGCGTTAGGCGCCGATTATCTTGTACTCCATCCCGGCTGTGCGATGACGAGCGATACTGCTACGGCGAGTTACGCCGTTGCGCGAGGTCTAAGACAGGCTGCGCGCGGGCTGAAGCTAGACGGAATGGGCATTTTGCTCGAAAACACGGCGGGGCAGGGAAGTTCGATCGGTTCGAGATTCGAGGAGTTGAAGGCGATTATGGACGCCTGCGCGGACTTGCCAGTCGGCGTGTGCATCGATACGGCGCATTTATTTGCTGCTGGGTGGGACATTCGCACGGCCGAGGGGCTCGAAAACACACTGTTCCATCTGGAGCGCGAGATCGGAGTCAAACGCGTGCCGGTTATTCATGTCAACGATTCGAAGACGCCGCTCGGCTCCCGCGTTGATCGCCACGAACACATTGGCAAGGGCAAAATCGGGTTTGAGGCCTTCGCGCGAATTTTGAATCATCCGCTGCTTTCTACCTGCGCCTTCATTTTGGAGACGCCGATCGATAAGCCGGGCGACGACAAGCGGAACGTGGCCCGATTGTGGAAACTTGTCGGGCGAAAGGTACCGGCAACTGGCGTACGCGACGGGATACGGGCAGCCTCGGGGAAACCGTCACGACGGAGTCGTTCTGCGCCGTCTACTGAGAGGACCGCCTCAAAGGACTCGCATACTCTTGAAGGCTAAGGCCCTCTGACAGAAGCGTGTTCTTCGCGGTCTAACCAAGGGGTAGACAATTGGCCGGTTACGATCCACAGCGAATCGAGGCGAAATGGCAGAAAGTTTGGGAAGAACAGGATGCCTTTCGCGCCGTTGAACACGATCCCGAGCGGCCCAAGCATTACCTGCTTGAAATGCTCCCGTATCCCTCAGGCACCCTGCACATGGGCCACATGCGCAACTACACCATTGGCGATGCGGTAGCTCGATATAAGCGCATGCAAGGATTCAATGTGCTGCATCCGATCGGGTGGGATGCTTTCGGTTTGCCCGCGGAAAATGCGGCCATCAAGCGCGGCGTTCCTCCTCGAGAATGGACGAACGCCAATATCGCTCAGATGAAGGCAGTTTGTAAGCGCTTCGGCTTCAGCTACGACTGGCGTCGCGAAATTTCAACTTGCGAACCGGAATACTACCGCTGGAATCAATGGTTTTTCCTGCGCATGCTCGAGCGCAATTTGGCCTATCGCAAGCGGAGCCGCGTGAACTGGTGCCCACAGTGTCAGACCGTGCTGGCCAACGAGCAAGTGATCGATGGTTTCTGCTGGCAGCACGAGACGACGCCGGTCGAGTCGAAAGAAATCGAGCAGTGGTTTCTGCGCATTACGAAATACGCGGACGCGCTTCTTGAAGGCATCAACGAACTGGCTGGCGGATGGCCCGAACGCGTCCTGATCATGCAGCAGAATTGGATCGGGAAGTCGCGCGGCGCCCGGGTGCAGTTTGCGGTAGCCGACCTCAGCGTAGCGCCACTCGAGGTGTTCACTACACGAATCGACACCATTTATGGAGTTTCGGCGGTGCTGCTGTCGCCCGCCCACGCGAGCGTCCCGCAATTGCTTTCCAGTGTGCCCGGCGCCGCTGCGCTCGAGCGGCAATTGCGGGCCATGCAGCAGCGCAGCGTAAAAATGGAAGAGCTCGCCACCGCCGAAAAGGTGGGATTCTTCACCGGACGCTTTGCGGTCAATCCATTCTCGAGTGAACGACTGCCGATTTGGGTCGCAAACTTCGTGCTGGCGGAATACGGCACTGGCGCGGTGATGGCGGTTCCGGCCCATGACCAGCGCGACTACGAATTTGCGGAAAAATATGGTCTAGCGGTGAAGATCGTCATACAACCTTCCACGGGAGCAGCTATTCGCAAAGATCGAATGATCGAAGCCTACACAGACTACGGGCGCCTGGTCGATTCAGGGCCGTACACAGGGCTTCGCTCCGAGCAGGCGCTTGAGAAAATGGCAGCCGATGCAGCGGCGAAGGGGTTCGGCAGAGCCGAAACGACCTATCGGTTAAAAGATTGGGGTATTTCGCGCCAGCGCTATTGGGGCACTCCGATCCCTGTTGTTTACTGTCGAGATCATGGAGCGGTTGGTGTAGAAGATGATCAACTTCCCGTGCGGTTGCCGGAAAACGTGACGCTGACCAGGCAGGGTAAATCGCCACTGGCAAACGTGCCGGAGTTTCTCATAACGACGTGCCCGAAGTGCGGGGGAACCGCGGAACGAGAAACCGACACGATGGATACCTTCATCGACTCATCCTGGTACTTCTACCGCTATACGGACCCGCACAACGATCGTGCTCCGTTCGACAAGGCCACGGCGGCGTACTGGTTTCCGATCGATCAGTATATAGGCGGCGTCGAGCACGCGATTCTCCACCTGATCTACTCGCGCTTTTTCTGTAAGGTGATGAATGAGCTGGGACTGGTGAATCACCGAGAGCCGATCAAGCGCTTGTTTTCGCAAGGCATGGTGCTGAAAGATGGCGCAAAGATGTCGAAGTCGAAGGGGAATATCGTCGGTGCCATTGAGATGGCGGACAAATATGGCTGCGATACGGGCAGGATGTACACGCTCTTCGCTGCGCCTCCGGAAAAAGACTTGGAGTGGAGCGAGCAGGGAATTGAGGGTTCATCGCGTTTTTTGAACCGCGTGTTTAGGCTCGTTGACAGGCACGCCGAGCGATTACGGCAGCTGCCGCTGGATTGGGCTGCTCAAACCGAGTTGGCGGGCGGGGCAGTGAAAGAGAAGATTCTCGTGCGCAAAGCGCATCAGACCCTGAAGCGGGTGACGAACGACTTCGAAGCGCGGTGGCACTTCAATACCTCGATCGCACTGATTATGGAATTGGTAAACGAACTGACCGCGCGGGAACCGCTCGATCAGGATATCGCGCCGGATGCATTAAAGCGGGTCCTATCCATGCTTGTGCTCATGCTTTCTCCCATGACGCCGCACATTGCCGAAGAGATGTGGGAAATTCTGGGGAATGCGGGGACGATCGCCGGTTCCAAAAGAGGGGGGGCCGCTGCCTGGCCGTCTTATCGCGAGGATCTCACGCGCGAGGAGCAGGTGGAGGTCATCATTCAGATCAACGGACGGGTCCGAGGAAAAATCATGGTCGATGACGGGCTCGGCGACGATGAAATGAGAGAGATGGCGCTCGCCGATCAGAGGATCGCCCCCCTGGTGAATGGGAGACAGGTTGTGAAAACGATCGTGGTTCCGAAGAAGCTCGTGAATATCGTTGTGAAATAGGAGGGAGGTTGAGTGGTAAAGATGGCGACGCCGGCGGTACGGCAGGAGCGGGGAGGGACGGTGAGTACAAAGCGCGGAATCGTGGTACTCGATTTCGGCGGCCAATACACGCAGTTGATTGCGCGGCGCATTCGCGAACTGCAGGTGTTCTCTTCGATTCTGCCCTGTACTTCGTCGATCGAAGAGGTTCAAGCGCAAGAGCCGGTTGGCATCGTGTTATCGGGCGGGCCGAGCTCAGTCTATGACCAGGATGCCCCTTGCTGCGATCCGAAAACGCTGGCCTTGGGCCTTCCCGTCTTGGGCATCTGCTACGGGATGCAGTGGCTCGCGCGAACCCTGGGCGGAAAGGTGGAGCGTGCGCAACGGCGTGAATACGGGCCGGCGCAGCTCCGGGTTGGGCGCGATTCAAAGCTCTTTACCGGCTTGCCGGCCAATCTAAAGGTTTGGGAGAGCCACGGCGATCATGTCGTGGAATTGCCGAGTGGGTTTCACATCACCGGCCGGACGGACAATGCGGTCGCGGCGATTGAGAATGCCGAAGGGAATTTTTACGGGGTGGAGTTTCATCCCGAAGTGAACCATACCGAACGCGGCGCGGAGATTTTGCGAAACTTCGTCTTCGAAGTCTGCGGCGCAGAACGGAACTGGAATCGTCGAGGTTTTATCGCGGAGACCGCTGATCACATTCGCAAGCAGGCCGAGGGCGCGCGGGCGATCTGCGCTCTGAGCGGTGGAGTCGACTCGACTGTCGCGGCCGTGTTGGTGGATCGGGCGATCGGCGATCGGCTGACGAACATATTCGTAAATACCGGGCTGCTGCGGCGCTGTGAGTTCGAAGATACGTTGGAGATGCTGCGCGAGCGACTGCACCTCAATGTCATCGGTGTCGATGCTTCCAGGCGGTTTCTGGAGAAACTGACAGGCGTGATCGATCCAGAGCAAAAGAGAAAAATCATCGGCAATGAGTTTATCTCTGTGTTCGTGGAGGAGCAGCGAAAAATCGCCGCGGCTGCGAACGGGTTGCCTGTAAAGTTCCTCGTTCAGGGAACACTCTATCCCGACGTGATCGAATCAGTTTCGGTGAAGGGTCCATCGGCGGTAATCAAGTCCCATCACAATGTCGGCGGCTTGCCCAAGAACATGCCGTTTCAACTGATAGAGCCGTTGCGCGACCTGTTCAAAGACGAGGTCCGCCAGATCGGCAGGGACCTGGGGTTACCGGAAGAGATACTGATCAAGCAGCCTTTCCCGGGGCCGGGACTTGCGGTGAGGATCGTCGGACAGATAACGCCGGAGAGGTTGGCGACCGTGCGGGAAGCAGACGCGATCGTCGTCGAAGAGATTCGAAGCGCTGGGCTCTGGGCCAAGACGTGGCAGGCCTTCGCGGTTCTGCTGCCGGTTCAGAGCGTCGGCGTGATGGGCGATGGCCGAACCTATGGAAACGTTATCGCTGTTCGGGTGGTCGAATCGGTCGATGCCATGACGGCCGATTGGGCCCGGCTACCGATGCAGGTGCTCGAGCGCATGTCGTCTCGCATCGTCAACGAAGTAGCGGGCGTTAACCGGGTCGTCTATGACATCAGCTCCAAGCCGCCGAGCACAATCGAATGGGAATAGCGCGCGCTGCTGGCCGCCCTGTCGGCGGGCAGAGAACACACCGACAGTCAGCTCTGGAGGCTTTCTTGGCTAAAGACACACATAGCGGGGAAAGGGAGCTTGGGAAAAACCGCTACGGGTTGGCCATTTTGTGGGGCCTACCGATTGGCCATCTTTTGAGCGACGTACAGCAACAGCCGCCGGTCACCCTCTTCGATCCGGCCGAGAAGGCGCCGGAAACGGCCGAGGTAGCGGGCGTCCTTGCCCGTACTACCCCATGCGATGTCGTCCGCGCTCTTCCGCTTGGGAAGATTTGGAAGCACAGGCGGTTCTTCCCCGTCGTAGAATAGCTGGTAGAGGGGCACTTCCATAGCCCGTGCCAGCTTCTCGAGGGTTTCGATTGCCGGAACTGTGTGGCCATTTTCGACGCGAGAGATGTAACATCGAAGCAGGCCGGTACGCTTTTCGATATCGCCTTGGGACAGTTTTTTCTGTTCGCGCAGTAAGCGGATACGGTCACCGATTATCATGACGGGTATTGTTACATGGACTAGTGCCTCTCGCAACAAGAAACATGTAAACTCAGCCTCCTCTTTGGCGTAACCGCACGCGGATGAGGAACGTCACAAAAGATGTGGCAGCCAGCGCGCCGGCCCTGCCCCTCGCTTTTCAGCAAGGCGAGAAGAAGGTAGACGATCGCGAACTCGTGCGCCTCTCTCAAAATGGCGCGGAGGCCGCCTTCGAGGAGCTTGTTCGCCGGCATCAGCAGCGCGTGTTTGCTTTGGTCGCCGGGATTCTGCATCGTCCCGATGATGTGGAGGACATTGCACAGCAGGTATTTCTCAAGGCTTACTTGGGAATTAAGAGATTTGATCAGCGCGCCGCGTTTTCGACCTGGTTGTACAAGATCGCGGTGAACGAATGCTGGGATTACCTGCGCAAACGGAAAGTGCGGCCGTTGGTTTACGAAGCGGACCTATCGGAGGAGCAGGTTTCACGACTCGATGGGATCGTTTCCTCCAGCCGGCCTCCGGAAGGGCCGAATACGCGCGCGGAAATGCGCGAGATCATCGAGCGAATGCTCGCGGCGCTCCCTGAACAGGACCGGCAACTTCTAGTGCTCAAGGAAATCGAGGGATTTTCGGTGCAGGAGCTAGCGGAAATTCTTAGTCTCAACGTCAACACGGTGAAAGTGCGACTGTTCCGTGCGCGCGGTCGAATCATGGACACGTATCGGCGGCGGCAGATTCCTGCGGGAAGAAGCCAAATCGTTCCCGCTGAACAAGGGAAGGAGTAGCATCGATGGCGACAGACCCTGAAGTCGAGCATGCGCAGTGTGAAAGACACGAGGCGCTTCTGGAAGATTATCTGAACGGGGAGCTCAGCGCGGCCGACGCCAAGACGAGCCTCGACCATCTGGACACATGCTCAGCCTGCCACGCCGCGCTGCAGCGTGCCGCTACGAGCACGCGGCTGTTGCGCCTTGCCGAGCCTTGGCCGGATCCCGGTCCAGAATTTGCCCGCCTGGTCATGGCGCGTATCCGGGCGACGGAAAGCGAAAGGGTCGCAGGCCGGGCGAATTTTTGGCAGCCCTTTGTTTCCTTCGGGTGGAGATTCGCCGCGACCGCGACATTTGCGGTTGTCGCGCTGGTGGGTTACAACGCTGGACGGGGACACTGGGCGCAACCGAACGAGGTTGCGGCACGTCCTACACAAGGGTTCGATCTCTTTGCGCCGGAGCCGGCCCGGGTGCCCACAAACGGCGATGAGGTTTTGATGATGGTGGCGGACAACGGTCATGAAAAACACTAAGGCGCGGCTGGAGGCAGCCGCTCTATTCCTGGTGGTTTTTGTATTGGGTGTGGCGTTTGGCGCGCTCGGCAACCAGATCTGGAATCAGCGCGTATCCGGCGAACGGGCCGCTATTAATACCAAGCCGACACGCAGCGAAGTCATGGATGATTTGAGGCAGCGACTGCAACTTACGGCGGAACAGCAGCGGCAGATTCGCGCTGTCGTCGATGACACTCACGCCAAATGGCAGGCTTTGTACGCGCCGCTCGATGGGCAGCGCGAAGTAATCCGGCAACAGGGCCGCGCAAATATTCGCGCCGTTTTGACGCCAGAACAGCAAGTCAAATTCGATGACTTTATGAAGCGTCTCGACGAGGAGCGCAAGAAGGAAGCCGAAAAACAGCCGGCGCACTGATGGCCAGAGAAAATAGACTCCCCGCCGAATTCTCGTGGCCCTGAAATCGCAATGAGTTCTCGCTTAACCGCATCCGAGTCTTCCCTGAATGCCGTAACCGCTTCGGGTCAGCAGATAGCAACCATCCGGCTGGAAAATGTTTACAAGACATACGACCTCGGAGAAATTCAGGTGCCAGCACTGCGGGGCGTTTCCTTGGAAATCTTCGCGGGGGAGTTTGTTGCTGTAATGGGCGCGTCGGGCTCCGGTAAGTCGACGTTGATGAACATTCTCGGTTGCCTCGATCGCCCGACCAAGGGTCGCTATTTTCTCGACGGCCGGGATGTCTCGTCGCTGAGCAAGGATGAATTGGCGGCTCTTCGAAGCCACAAGATCGGATTCGTTTTTCAGCAGTTCAATCTACTACCGCGCACGTCCGCGCTGGAAAATGTCGAGCTCCCCACGATCTATGCCGGCGTTCCTATTGAGGAGCGCGCGAAACGAGCAGAGGAGGCGCTCAGGCGCGTTGGGCTGGCCGAACGAGCGGGCCATTTCCCCTCGCAGCTCTCGGGGGGGCAGCAGCAGCGGGTCGCCATTGCACGCGCTCTGGTGAACAATCCTTCGCTTGTGCTGGCCGATGAGCCGACAGGGAACCTGGACAGCCGCACGAGCGTGGAAATTATGGAGATTCTGCAAGGGCTCAACGAGCAGCATGGATTAACGGTCGTGATTGTGACGCACGAGCCGGATATCGCCCAATATGCGAAGCGCGCGCTTGAGTTTCGCGATGGCAAGCTGCGAAAGGACGCGATGGTTCAGAATCGGCAGCTGGCCTCGGAGGTGCTCCCCACGTTGCCCGCCATTGGCGCCGAGGACGAGGCGGACGCGCCAGGGGATCGAGCGAAGTCAAGCAACGGCAATACGCCGGCAGACTGATGCGTTTTTCCTCCACGCTTGGGTTTCCATTCGGGGGCGGGACCCAGCGGAATTTGGGCTATCCAATCAAGTTGTTCCGGGGCAGGTTTCACAGCAGCAACCGAAGATCTCCCGTTAACCTAAACTTGGGTCGGGAGTGGCCAATCTCCTCTCTGCATGTCGACTGGCCGAGGGTGTCTTTCCGTCTGCTTTGAATCCGTTTGTGGATCACCGCTTGTTGGCTGCCACAAAATGAAGGAATGAGATGCCGTACCAATTTGATTTCAATTCCAAGAACCGCATCTTGCGTGGTCGACTCACAGACCGAGTGGATGACGACGAACTTGC
>Ga0126371_10005536_pt1 | contig 11223 bp, 15 predicted proteins | sample PanSoiMetaPlot_4_FD_110145 | JGI IMG/M metagenome (GOLD analysis project Ga0126371, IMG submission 110145) | Tropical forest soil microbial communities from Panama - MetaG Plot_4 | ecosystem: Environmental > Terrestrial > Soil > Tropical forest > Bulk soil | place: Panama | collected 2016-02-17
TCATCCAGCGAGATCGGCTCGGACAGGTGGATGCTCAGGTTCTCGAAAGGAACGGCCAGCAGGTGCGCCTTGTGAAGGGCGCGCAATCCCGCCTGGTCTGCGATCACGGGTGCGGCGTGGGCGAGCCGCTCGAGGTACGCGCCGATCGCCTGGTCGTTCAGCATTTACTCATCGCTCCCCGCTGCCCGGCTAGCGGCTTTTGCCGTCACGCTCGTCACAATCTCAGCATGCTCGGCCGGCCGAAAATTTCTGCCTGTGAGAGTGTCGATTCGTCGAGAGGCGTTCGTAGCGATGGTAGAAGGCGGGAACAAGCCCGCCGGGGAAGGAGAACCGTCATGACGCAGTACTTGCTGGCAGTGCACCACGACGAGCAGATCCCGCTGTCGCCGGAAGACATGCAGCAGTCGTTCAAGGACGTAGACGCGGTCAACAGCGAGATGCAGGCGACGGGCGCCTGGGTGTTCGCTGGCGGGCTGCACCCGCCGTCCACGGCGACGGTTGTGCGGGTAACCGACGGCAAGGTGGTAACCACCGACGGCCCGTTCGCCGAGACCAAGGAGCAGCTCGGCGGTTTCTGGATCATCGAAGCCGCGGACCTGGACGCCGCTCTTGAGTGGGCCGCTAAGGCCACCGTCGCCTGCCGGCTGCCGGTCGAGGTCCGCCCGTTCGAAGCGGCCTAGGTCGTGCCGGAGGCGCGCCAATGAGCAAGGCCCGACCAGTGCCGGTCAGCGCAGTGCCAGACAGCGCAGGCGACATCGAAGGTCACTTCCGGCGCGAGTACGGCCGGTGCGTGGCCACCCTGGTCCGCTTCTTCGGCGATATCGACATCGCCGAAGAAGCGGTACAGGAGGCGTTCACGATCGCCGTTGACCGGTGGCCGGCTAGCGGATTCCCGCCGAACCCCGGCGCCTGGATCACCACTACGGCTAAAAACCGCGCGATCGACCACCTGCGCAGGGAAGCGTCGCGCGAGGACAAGCACGCGCAGGCTGCGCTGATCTACGCGCGCGACGAGCAGAACACACAGGACGAGACGGACGAGGACACTGCGCATGGGACGAAGGAACAGGTGGATCCGGTGGTGCAGGACGACAGGCTGCGGCTGATATTCACGTGCTGCCATCCGGCTCTTGCTCGCACAGCCCAGGTCGCGCTGACCTTGCGGCTGCTCGGGGGCCTGCAGACCCCGGAGATCGCCAGGGCGTTCTTGGTACCTGAGGCGACGATGGCCCAGCGGATCGTGCGGGCCAAGCGCAAGATCAAGGCGGCTGCGATTCCCTACCGGGTGCCAGGCGACGCCGAACTGCCTGACCGGCTCGACGCCGTGCTTTCTGTCGTCTACCTGATCTTCAACGAGGGATACGTCGCATCCGACGGCGGCGCCCTAGTCAGGGACGACCTCTGCGCCGAGGCGATCAGGCTGGCCAGGCTGCTGGCCGAGCTGATGCCAGACGAACCCGAGGTGCTCGGCCTGCTCGCGTTGCTGCTGCTCACGCAGTCCCGGCGGGCGGCACGGATTGGCCAAGACGGATCGCTCGTGCTGCTGCCCGACCAGGACCGCTCGCTGTGGGACCGCGAGCTCATCGCCGAAGGCCAGCGGCTGGTGCGTGCCTGCCTTCGACGTAACATGCCTGGCCCTTACCAGATCCAGGCCGCGATCAACGCCGTCCATAGCGACGCCATCGACGCCGCTCAAACTGACTGGAGTCAGATCCTGCGGCTATATGACCAGTTGCTTGGCTGCGCTCCGACCCAGGTGGTCGCGCTCAACCGGGCGGTCGCGCTCGCCGAAGTCGACGGCCCGAGCGCCGGCCTGGCGGCCGTCGATGAGCTCGACCTCGTCGGCTACCACCCGTACCACGCCGCTCGGGCCGATCTGCTCGTCAGGCTCGGGCAGGCGGCCGCGGCGGTGCCCGAGTACGAGGCGGCGCTCGCGGCCACGGCCAACTCGGCCGAGCGAAGGTTCCTCGAGCAGCGCAAGCTGAAGGCCGCCGGGCTGGCCGGCTAGCCTTCACCCGGTCGAGCGTTCCCGTTCACCCGCAGTCCACCGCCACGGCAGCAGCGCCGGCGATGATCGACAGCGGTGCTAAAAGGGGGAACGATGCTGACCGGCGGGCCGCCGCCCGAGCAGGTGCACCTGCAGTTCGGCGCGGATGCCGCGTCTCAGATGGCCGTTTCCTGGGCGGCAGCGACCGCGGTCGCGCGGCCCACGCTGAGGTTCAGCCGGGCCAGCGGCGGGCCTATCGGAGAGGTTTACGCCACCGAGCGCGGTTACACTGACGCGCTCACCGGCGAGACCGTGTACACCTACCACGCGAAGATCGACTCGCTTGAGCCAGGCACCTGCTACGGCTACGAAGTAGTGCACGACGGAGCGCCTCCAGCCCGCGGTACCTTTCGCACCGGGCCGCGCGGCCGGTCAGGCAGGTTCAGGTTCACCAGTGTCGGAGATCAGGCGATCCCGGCCCCGGTCGGGCTGGGATTCGGGCCGAACTCGCCGAACGCCGGGTTCGTCGTCGACGCGATCGAGGCCCTCGACCCGCTGTTCCACCTGGCTAACGGAGACCTGTGCTACGGCAATAGCACCGACCAGCCGGTCGCGACCTGGACGTCCTACTTCGCGAACATCACCAGGTCAGCCAGCTTCCGGCCGTGGATGCCCGCGCTCGGCAACCACGAGAACGAGAGCGGAAACGGCCCGCAGGGGTTTACGTCGTACCTGACCAGGTTCCAGCTGCCAGGCAACGGCACACCGGATTTCGCCGGCAACTGGTACGCGTTCACGGTTGGCTCTGTGCTCTTTGTTTCGCTGAGCAACGACGACGTCTGCCTGCAAGACGCCGGCTTCAGCTCGTACCGGCGCGACCACGTGCCCGGATACGACGCCTCGGGCGCCGACCCCTACATCCGCGGTTACAGCCGCGGACTGCAGGAACGCTGGCTCGCCCGGGTGCTCGCGACCGCCAGCCAGTCAGACGAGATCGACTGGATCGTGGTGTGCATGCACCAGGTCGCCATGTCATCGGCCCACTTCAACGGCGCCGACCTGGGCATCAGGCAGCACTGGCTGCCGCTGTTCGACGCCTTCGGCGTCGACCTGGTGCTGGCCGGCCACGAGCATCATTTCGAGCGGACCTTCCCGGTCCGCGGCACGCTCGACGGCAGCGATCTGCTTACCCCGGCACCGCGCGGCAGCGACAGCGCCGAGATGGACACCAGCCATGGCACCGTGCACCTGACGATCGGCGGCGGCGGGCACCCGTACAACTCGCCAGGCCGCCGGCTGCACGGTCCTGGCGAGGGCGTGGTGATCACCGAGGTAGGCGACGGTGACCCGCACCGGCAGCGGCAGCCGGTCCTGGTCGCGGAACCCGCGCCGTGGTCGGCCTACACCGATGACCGGCCGGCGTTCGGCTTCGCTTCATTCGACGTCGCTCCCGCAGAGCGCGGCGGCACCACCTCGATCACGGTCACCTACTACAGCGCGGCTCCTGGCTCGGCCGACTACCTACCGCACGACACGTTCGTGCTCCGTAAGCAACTCAGGAGCGAGCCGGCCGGACAATGGGCAGATGATCTATGTCGACCCGGAGCGGTTCGAGTACCTGGTCGCCAGCGCGCTTGACTCGCTGCCGGAACAACTCGGCGCGATGATGCGCAACGTCGCGGTGACCGTCGAGCACAATCCGGGGCCGCGGGGGCTGCTCGGCCTCTACCAGGGTGTGCCGCTCACCAGCAGGACATCAAGCTACGCCGGGGTGCTGCCCGATCGCATCACGATCTACCGGCAGGCAATCTGCGCGATCTGCTGGTCCGAGGACGAGGTGGCCGAGCAGGTGCGCAAGACGGTCGTGCACGAGGTCGGCCACCATTTCGGCATCAGCGACGAAAGGCTGGAAGAACTCGGCTGGTGACCGGGGTTCGTGTCCCGGCGGCCCGCCTCTGATCACATCAGGCGAGCGGCTGTCAGCCAGTAGTACAAGACGTACGCGCCTGCCAGCCACATCAGGATCGCGGTCGCCCAACTGGCACGCGCTGCGACGCTGCGAAGCCGGCGGGTTAGCCCGTGGCCGAAGAAGGCAGTGGCCATGGTGACAGCGGTCAGCACGATGCCCATGCCGAGGCCGAACAGCATGAACTGGCCGGCGGCCGCGGCGATCCCATGGAGCTGGAACGACGTCGCGACAACGCTGAGAAACACCGGCAGGGTGCATCCAAGCGATGCCAGCGCATAGGCCGCGCCATAGGCGGCGTAGCCGGCGAAGCCGCCGGATAGCACCGTGCTGCGCAGGCGCCGGGCTGGGCTGGGAACCAGGCGTGAGCCGATCTGCCATCCTGACGCCATGATGCCGCCGGTCAGGATGAGGCCCGCGCCGACCGCTGTGCCGATCCACGGCAACGAGGAGGTCAGGCCGGATGCGGCCAGGTTGGCGACGATCCCGACGGCCCCGAACAGCAAGATGAAGCTGGCAGTCATCGTGGCGCTGATCGCGACCGCACGGCCTGCGCGCCGGCCTGGACCGATCGCGGTGTGGCCGTCATCGAGGTACAAGCCGAGGTAGGCGGGCAGCAAGGCGAACCCGCACGGGTTGACGGCAGCGACCATCCCGGCGAGTATCGCGTACCCGAGCGCGAGCCTGGCACCAAGCGCGAAGATGCCACCGGAGATAAATGCCGACAGCCTCTCGACGAACAGCAGCGGCCCTGACGGGGCCGGAGCCGCCAGAAGGGCGGCGACGATGGCGATGGCCAGGATCGCGACGGTGGCGCTCGCGGCGGCCGTGGTTCTCGCCGTCATCTGAAGCTGAAGCCGGGCGGCTGGCATGGACTGGCTCAGCTCAGCGGAGCAGGGGCTCGATGGCTGACTGCAGTTGAGCGCTGGCAGCGATCACGGGCCCTCCCTGGCTTATGACCGGGCCAGGAACGGCTCCCCACCTGGCCCTGGGGCCGAATAGGAGGTAGTAGTCCCAGGTTGGCCCGAGCTGATGGGTGACGTGCTGCGAGAACCAGCTGCTGGAGATCGCGTTGCTGTCCCATAGGTAGGTGACACGGGCATCCGGGAGCACGGAAGGATTGATGGCCGCCCGCGAGCCGTCGAGGAACGGCACCCAGATCACGAGCACCCGAAGTCCGGGGTCGGTATCGCGGCTCAGAATGTTGCTTTGCACCCAACTGGCGCCTGATAGGCACGTCGGTCAAGTGGGGGAGAAGATGAGCACCAGGCGGGCATGGCCCATGTCGCGGTTGAAAAGAGACCGAAGCACCGACATCTGGTTCAGCGCGACGACCTGGCCGGCATGCTTCGCTCCGGTTGACGGACCTGCGCCGCAGGCAGCCACGAGCATTGTCGCGGCGAATGCCGCCGCAACGGTCAGCGTCTTGATCGTCCGGCGCTTCCTGACTGCCATTGCTTGACTCTCTGTGTCCGATATGAATTGACGACACTCCTGTAGTACTACAGGATCGTAGTCGGTGGCAATGACATTGGCTAGTTGCTTAGGGGCAGGATGGCGGAGCAGCCTGGTGCGAGGTCGGTGCTCGGCCCGCTGGAAGCTGACGTGATGGGGGCGCTCTGGCGGGCTGGTGAACCGCTGCTGGTCAAGGACGTAGTCGAGAAGCTCAATACGGGCCGCCCGGCCGCGCTGGCGTATACGACGGTCATGACCGTGATGTCACGCCTGGCTGCCAAGGGCATCTTGACAAGGTCCCGGTCAGGGCGGCGGTTCGTATACGCCCCAGTCGCCGCCGACGCCGCGGAGATCGCGGTGCGCGGCGTGCTGGCAGAGTTCGGGGATGCGGCGCTAGCGCGATTCGTCGAACGGGCCGAGCTTGACCCGCAACTGCGTGAGCGACTGCGCCGGCTGATGGAGCAGTCGTCATGAGCGAGCGACTTGGCCGGGCGGCGGCAGCCTTGGGCTGGGTACTGCTGCTAGCCGCGGTACTCGCACACGCCGCGCTTGCAGTGCTCGCGGTCACTGAGTTCGTCACGATGGGCTGGCCGCTGCCAACCTGGTTCGACACGGGCGCGGTCACGCTGGTGCTGGCCAGCGCGACCGCAGGTCTGGCAGCGAGCGGCCGCCTGGCGATCCACGCGGCGGCAAGCTCGAGGGCGCTGCGGGCCTTGATCAGGACCGGTTGGCGCCCGGTCCCGCCGGTCGTGCAGACGCAAGCGGCTGCGCTAGGTTGCGCGGCCACGATCGACGCTGTCGCTGGCACGGAGCCCTTCGCGGTCACCTACGGCCTGATCCGGCCTCGGATCCTGGTCAGTACGAGCCTGGCCGCAGCGCTGTCCGCAGCCGAGATCAGCGCTGTGCTGCTGCACGAGCGTCAGCACATGCGGCACAGGGATCCGCTTCGGCTGATCGCCGCCCAGCTGGTGGCGGCGTGGGCTTGCTACCTGCCAACCGCACGCTGGCTGGCCGACCGGGCAGCCCTGCGGCGCGAGCTTGCCGCCGACCGGGCCGCCGCGGCGCTCACCAGCCGAAGCGTGCTTGCCGGGGCACTGCTCAAGCTCGCCAGCATGCCGACCTGCCCGGCCGTCGCCTCGGCCAGCCCGGCCGATGGGGGGTCTGGGTCGCTGGAGGCCAGGGTCGCTCAGCTAGAGGCAGGAAGGCCGCCGCGGCAGCGCCCGGCCGTGAGCCGGCTGCTTGCCAGCGCTGGAACGCTCTCGCTGCTTCTTCCCGCGTCACTCTGCTGCGCCGCCTTGTCCCAGCTTGCTCCAGGCGGCCTGTTGTGAGCCTGGCGCTACTTCAGCGTGAGCAGCAGGGACAGGTTGTCCGCGAGGCCGTCGTTGTCGCTGCCGTCGGTCCGCGTCATCACCAGCTTGACCTTGATGCTCCGGGTCGCGGCGGGCACGACACCTGCGCGGGTGCGGAGCAGCATCTCGCTGTTGCCCTTGCGCTGCGCTTCGGTGACCGGTCCGATGTGAGCTGACCCGATCGCCTTGCCCTGGCCGTTCTCGAACGTGATGGTCAGCACGGCGTGGTCGCTCTGACCGTCAAATCCGCCAAGCCAGCCCGAGAGCGTGTAGTGCACCTTGCCGCCGCTGATCCCGCCCGCGGCGACCTTGATCACCTGCGTGCCAGTGGACCTCGCGGCGGCAGGCCCTCCGTAGAAATAATTCTTGCCCCGGTGCTTGGGCCCGGGCGAGGTTGGTGAGACGTCACCGCCCGACCAGGTGTACAGCGTGGCGGTGAAGCTGCCGGTCTGCTTCCAGCCGGGAACCTTGACCTTGGTGTCGGAATTGGCGCCTTTACCCTTTTCCGCATCGCCATTGACGATCAAGTTGTGACCGCACGAAGGGCAGGCATTGCTGGCGGCACCGCTGGCGCTCGCGGCAGCCACCGGCACGATCGCGGCGGCGGTAGCCGATGCGGCGGTGATGAGAAGCAGGCGACGCCCAGTGCGCGACCCGAACATGCGGTCCCCCCAAATGTTCAAGAGTTATGGCACTTGGAATGATACAGATGGCCTGCCGGATTTGACAGGTTTGGCACCATGCACGAGACCCGGCTCGGGCTAAGCGGTGGCGCCGCCTCTGGGCAGGCGGCTGATCGCCACCGAGGTCAGCCCCAGGTCGCTTATCAGCGCGCCGATCACCGCTTCGCCGTCAATGGCCCCGCAGCTGAACAGGTCTATGGCGACTAGGCCCTCCTCGGGCCAGGTGTGCACGCTCAAGTGCGACTCGGCGAGTATCAGCACGAGCGTGATCGCGCCGTTAGGGAACACCACGTTGGACTCGTCAAGCACGTGACCGCCGCCAGCCCCGACAGCCGCGACTGCCGCTGCGGTCAGCGTGGCCAGGTCGTGGACTGCGGAGTCGCGCGTGCTGCGGGCATCGACCGCATAGAGCTGCTTGGGCGAGGCCGCCTCATGCCGCCGCAGCTCCGCAAACCTGCTGGCCGGTTCTATACCGGGCATGATGTGGGAGGATACCGTGACACCCGGCGAGGCGAAGAATCAGCATGGACATAGACGCGATCGTGACGCAGGTCGCGGCGGCGGTCGGCTTGGCCGAGGGCGAGGCCGGCGTGCGTGACGTACTCCGAGTCGTCGCCCGCGGCGAGCCCGCGCCGACCAGCCAGGTCAGCAGGCTGGCCGAGCTGCCGGTGCCGATCGTCACCGCGGTATGCAACGAACTGCGCAAACGCGGCGTCATCGACAGAACGCGGCCGATCAGCCTGACCGCGCAGGCGCGTGACCTTCTGGCAAGCCGACACGTCGACGGGCGGTGTCCGCAATGCGAGGGCCTCGGGCTGCTGGTGCCAGCCGAACTCAAGACGCTCGCCGACGAACTCGAACTGGTCGCGATCGGTGCGCCGCAGGCAAGGCCTGAGCTCGATCAGAGCCACTGCACCGTGGCCACGAAGATCCACCGGGTGCTCAAGCTGAACGAGTCGGGTGCGCTCGAAGGAAAGCGCGTCATCCTGCTCGGCGACGACGACCTGATCTCGGTCGCGATCGCCAGGTTCGCCAGCCTGACCGGCGTCGGCGCCAAAGCGGTGGCCGTAATCGACACGGATCCTGCGGTGCTCGAGTGGATCGGCGGGCAGGCCTCCGGCATGGACGTCACGCTGGTCGAGCACGATCTGCGCGAGCCGCTACCCGCCGCCCTCGCGGGCTCCTTCGACGTGGCGTGCACGGACCCGCCTTACACCGTTCAGGGGGCCGGGCTCTTCCTGTCTCGTGCGGTTGACGCGCTGCGACCCGGCCCTGGACAGCACGTGTTCTTCAGCTTCGGCGCCCGGCGCCCGGCCGAGATGCTGGCCACCCAGCGACTGATCGCCGACCTCGGCCTCGTCGTGCGGTCGCTGACCCCGAACTTCAACAGCTACCTCGGTGCCGGCATCCTCGGCAGCTCTAGTCACCTGTATCACCTGCGCAGTACCGAGCAGACGGCGCCGCTCACCTCCGGCGACTACGCCGGGCCGTTGTACACCGCCGATACCAGGACCGGGCAGACGCGGCCGTACCGGTGCGCGGACTGCGGCACCGTGCACGTCGTCGGCGCCGGGGCACCGTGGGCCGGCATCGCCGATCTCAAGGCGGCCGGCTGCCCAGCGTGCGGCGGCGCTACCTTCAGGCCCATGCCGCGCGGCCAGCACTAAACAGCGCGGCATGGCGACCGCGCCCGCTGTGCGAGGATGCTTGACGTGACCAGGGACAGCGGCGGCCAGATTCTGATCAGGCAGGCCACCGCCGACGACCTCGACGCGATAGCCGCGTATGATGTCGAGATCGCGCGCGTGTCGTTCGGCGACGAGGCGATCACCGACGCCGCGTTTCACCGACGCCGGGTCGCCGGGTCGCTCGGGAAACCTGGCGAGATCACTCTGGTCGCGGTCGGCGCCGCGGATCAGCCGCTCGGCTGGGCATGGATGTCGCCGAGGACGAACTCGCTGACCGGCGCCCGCTACGGCAACTTCCGCTCACTTGCCGTCTCCGACATCGCGGATCGTGGCACGACTGGCGAGATGCTGATGGCGGCGACACTGCACGCCGCCGCCGAGGCCGGTTTCACGCACCTGTCCGGCAAGGTGAACGCGGCGAACCTAGGCATGCGCGCGCTCTATCGCGCATTCGGGTTCACCGCTACCCACGTCACCATGGAAAAGCGGGTAGCCGGATCGGCGGACCTAGCGGAGCCCGACGGTCAGCGGGTGACCGACTCGCCGTGATCAAGTGCGTGATCTGGGACCTCGACAACACCCTGCTCGCCGGGGTTTACCTGGAGGACGAGCATCCGGCCTGCGATCCGCTGCTCGCCCGCGTGCTCGGCGACCTTGCCAGCCGGGGGATCCTGCAGGCCATCGCGAGCAAGAACCCGCCAGAGGCAGCCGACTACGCCGCGCGCCTGCTTGGCCACGAGTTCGCCGCCGTGCGCTGTGACTGGGCCGCCAAATCCGCCGCTGTCGGCTCCATAGTGGCTGAGCTTGGGCTCCAGCCGCAGGAGGCCGCGTTCGTCGACGACGACGCGATGGAACGGGCGCAGGTGGCGTTCACGCTGCCCGACGTCGTCGTGCTCGAACCGCGGGATATGGCTGACGCGGCCACATGGCCGCAGTTCAGCCCGCCGGTGATCACCGAAGAGGCGCGGCGGCGCGGCGAGCTTTACCTGCAGCGGCGAGCCAGACATGCCGAAGCCAAGGCCTTCGGCGGGTCGGTGGCCGAGTTCCTGCGATACAGCCGTACCGCGGTGCGCATCGCCCCGGCCGGCCCAGCCGACCTGGCCAGGCTGCACGAGCTGTCCGTGCGCACCCACCAGTTCAATTCCAGCGGAGTCGAGGTAACCGCTGACGACTTCGCCAAGCTCCTCGCCGCACCGGACCAGCAGGTGATCACGGTCAGGCTCAGCGACAAGTTCGGCGACGACGGCATCGTCGGCGGCTGCGTGCTAGCGACCGCGCGGTGGCGGATGCCGCTGCTGATGATGTCGTGCCGCGCGCTCGGGCGTGGCGTCATTGACGCGCTGCTCACCTGGGCCTGCGCGACAGCCAGGGAGGCCGGGGCCAGCCAGCTTGTCGTGCCGTGCGTGATCAACTCGCGCAACGTCCCGCTGCGCGTCGCGCTCACCAGCGCGGGCTTCCGAGCGAGCAACGACACGGGCGACACGGGCGGCACCAAGACGCCCAGGACCGCCGACTACATCAGGCTGCTCGACCAGCCGCTGCCAGACCTGCCCGAGTGGGTGACCTGGTGACAAGGGAGCAAGTCGAAGGCGAGATACGGCAGATCCTGGGCGACCTGACCGGCCGGCAGCTCCGGCCGGGTCTCCCGGCTGAGACGCCGCTGCTCCGCGCCGGCGTGGGCCTCGACTCACTCGGCGCCACGCTGATGCTCACCAGGGTGCGGGAGAGATTCGGCGTCGACGTCGCCGACGAAGACCTGAACTTGGACAGCCTCGCGTCCATCGGTACGCTCGCAACGTTCGTCTCGCAGCGATTGGAGCGTGCGACATGAGGCGGAAGGCCGGCACCGTGATCTCGGTCATGCTGACTGCGGGAATGCTGACCTTAGGAGGCCTCATAGCCGGGGGCGCGGCGGCCAGTACCGGACGCGTCACCGCGGGCCAGCCGCCAGGCCCGGTGCAAGCCCATCCGGTCACGACGACGCCGCACCTCGCACCGAACAACAATCCAGCGCAGCAGATTCGCCAGATCGTCCAGTGCAAGGGCACGATGTTCGCGGTCGGCACGTTCACGACCATTGAGCAGGGCCGTAAGA
>Ga0126371_10005537_pt1 | contig 11221 bp, 11 predicted proteins | sample PanSoiMetaPlot_4_FD_110145 | JGI IMG/M metagenome (GOLD analysis project Ga0126371, IMG submission 110145) | Tropical forest soil microbial communities from Panama - MetaG Plot_4 | ecosystem: Environmental > Terrestrial > Soil > Tropical forest > Bulk soil | place: Panama | collected 2016-02-17
AGGATGGTCAGCGGGCCGTTGTGCACCATCCGCAACTGGGCGCGCTCGTCCTCCCTTCGCGCCGCAGCCAGCATCGCCTCGGTGCGCGCCTGCTCAAGATCGGCGAACGCCCTGACGGCCGACCGCTCGGTGCGAAGGACGATGACCATGACGATGGCGGTGAGCACAGACTGCGTCACCATAAGACCGCCGGCCCACAAACCGCCGTCTGGGCTGTGCGCGAGCCGCGAGCCGACAAACATGGAGCCGGCAACCGCCAGGCTGGGCGGCAGCCACAGGGCCGGCTTGCCGGCTAGCTGCGCGGTCACCACGGCCATCGCGGCGGTCAGGCTCACCCAGCTTGTCGACCCCGCCAGCGCGCTCGCGGGCACCAGGTGGCCGATCGCCAGGCACAACAGGGCTGTGAGCAGCAGGTCCGTCCCCACCAGCCAGTCCAGCAGTCCGCGGGTCCACGCCACCCGCACATAGAGTGCCGTCCACCCGGCGACGACAGCCAACGTGGGCGCCAGGATCCACCACGACAACGGTTTGCCGCCGGCCAGCAGGCCAGACGTTACGGCAGCGACGCCGACACCGGCTCGCAGCGCGGCCGCCATCCTCGCGAGCGCGGGACGCATCAGCCTCAACCTGGCCAGATGCTCCGCATCGGCAGGCGCGACGACTCGCATGGGCCCGATCCCAGTCTGTAACCACATATATGACTGGTAATCGTAATCCGAGGTCGCCTCGGGCAGGGCCGGTATGGGGAGCGCCGAAGCACCGGCGGCGGACCGCCGCCCTCGAGGTCTCTCAGGCTGCGGCGGTCCGTCGCACGGTGTTCCCCCCCACCTTGGACTCCGGCTGACCCAACAGGCAGAGCGATCAGCAGCGAGTCCGGATATAAGGATGCGCTACAGGAGCTGGGATGGCATGTCCTCTATGCGGAGGTCATGCCGAGCCTGCGACTCAGCACGCGGAGCCACCCGCACGTGGCGCTGACGATCAGGGTTACGCCGACGCGGTGAAGGGGATCCTCGCCGCTTAGGAAGATCTCGTCCTCCGGACGGAAGATCCCGTTCTGCCGGAGAAGAGAAGACAAGAGTCTTTGATCTGTTCAACTCGAGCGGGGGAGTTGTGCCGACTATGACGACGGACTGGACTTTCGGGGGGCTGTGGCGGTTTGAGCCGCGCTGGTTCGAGACGTCCGACGGGCGGATGCACTACGTCGACGAAGGGCCGCGGGATGGCCGCCCGGTCGTACTGGTGCATGGCAACCCGACGTGGGGCTTCCTGTACCGGAACTTCATCGGCCCGCTGACGGCGGCGGGTCACCGCGCGATCGTGCCCGACCATCTCGGGTTCGGCCGCTCGGACAAGCCGGCCGAGCCAGGGCTCTACCGGATCCCGCGCCACGTGGCGCGCCTGGAGGCGCTGCTTGATTCGCTTGATCTCCATGACGCGGTGGTCGTAGTTCAGGATTGGGGCGGGCCGATCGGGCTATCGTGGGCGGTCGCGCACCCTGAGCGCGTATCGGGCCTGTTCATCCTCAATACCTTCGACGGGCCGCAGCAAACCCTTCCCGTGCCGCTTCGGTTGTTCCGCACGCCGGGTGTCGGCGAGGTGCTCGTGCAGGGGCTCGACATGTTCGTCCGGGGCTTCCTGTTCCGCGACGGCGTCGTGCACCGCGAACGACTTACCGACGATGTGCGCCGCGCGTACCTGGCGCCGCACCCGACGTGGTCCAGCCGCACCGGCGAGCTCGTCTTTCCGCGCGAGATCCCTGACCCTGCCAGCCCCACCGGACCGGTCGCCGAACTGCTCACGCAGCTTGAGCGCGGACTCGAGCAGCACTTCCGCTCCAAGCCCGCGCGGATCATGTGGCCGATGCGCGACCCGGCGTTCACGCCCGCGGTTCTCGAGGATTGGCGCAAGACGTTGCCCGACGCGCCCGTGACCCAGCTCGACGACGCCAGCCACTACATCCAAGAGGACGCCCACGAGCGGATCGTGCCCCAGCTGGTCAGTTTCCTCGCCAGCACTACCGCATGAGGGCCGTACTACGTGTGCGCTACCGGGTGGGCCGGACTTCCGCACCAGCGCGCCAGACAGCCGCGGATCTGTGGTGCGGCGGCCGTGTTGGCTGCGGCTGCCCAGGCGACGTAGCCGTCGGGACGGATGAGCGCAACCGGGCCGCAGGCGCGCGCGACGGGGGCGGCGTCCACGCGGTCGCCGTAGCCGCTGGTCGCGTCGGCCGGGAGGGCGCCAGGGCTGGCGGCGAGCAGGAACCGGCCGCCGCGAAGGGCCTCGTAGAGGCGCCGCCCGTCGGCCAGGGGCAGGTCGGCGACCCGTTTCCCGGCCAGGGGGTGCGCGCCGGGGGGCGCTGGGTAGGAGATGCCCACCCCCGATAGCGAGACCGCCAGTTGCTTGGCCACGAAGGGGATTGCGGTAGCGACGGAGGCCAGGGCGTTGCGCGCGGGTACGAGTGCGGGCGGGAGGGTGAACAGCCGTAGCAGCCTGCTCGGGGAATTACCCTGCCCTCAGCTACCCCGCCTGAACATCACCGTGCCGCGGTCCCAGCGTGGGCGAGGTAGCCGGGGGAGCGGTGATGCCGCCCTCGATGAAGGCCAGGGCCCAGTGGGCGAAGGTGTCGTCGGGGGTATCGGAGCGGCCCTCGTAGAACGGCGCTCGCCGGAGGCCACCTCGGTTGTACATGAGGAGCGCAAGGGCCGTCATATCCATCCGGAAACCGAGCTCTTCGAGGGAAAGCTGCGGAAGACGGTCGGAGAGCAGTGTGAGGAGGCGCGCCCGCGGCTCGGCGATGGCCCTTTCGACTAGCTCGCCCAGCTCGGCAGGGGGGCCGGCCTGGATCCGGGCGGCGATCCGGCCCTTCACGGTGTTCGGGGCGATGCCAGCACCGGCGGCTACTTGCATCCAGGCCCGCAGGATCTCCTCCACGCTTGCGGAGGGCTGAGCATCGGAGACGGCGTCAAGTACCTCGACCACCTCGCGTGCGTGTTCGGTCAGGGCCCGTTCGATGACCGCCGTGATCAGCGCGCCCTTGGAGCCGAAGTGGTAGTTGACCGCCGCCACGTTGGCCCCCGCCGCCTGGGTGATGTCCCGTAGCGGGGGATCCAGGTCCTCGCGCTCGGCCAGGAGCCGCTCGACAGCCGCGATCAGCCGCTCCGGGGTCCCCTGAGCCGCCGAGTCACCCCGTGGGGGCAGGACAAGCTTCTGTTTCATGCACCTGATTCAATCATATGCTTGACACAAGCCGCAACCGGCCCTTAGACTCAAGCATGTGCTTGAAGCAACTGCTAGACGACCGGAGTCCGCGATGAGCAGCGAGCACGCGCAGCACGACCAGCGCCGCGCGCTCCTCCTCCTCGAAGGCCCACACGGCAGGCGCGCCACGGTCGATGAGCAAGCCTGGCCGCTGCGCAGCCACCTGGGACTTGCCGCGCGTCCCGGCGCTGTCCCTCGCGCCCGGCACCACGCCCGCCGGGTACTCGCAGGCTGGGACCTCGGCGCGCTCGGCGAGCCCGCGGAACTGGTCGTCTCCGAGCTCGTCACCAACGCGATCCAGGCATGCAAGGCCGCCGGGGCCCGTCGCCAGGTGCGGCTGCGGCTGGTGTCCGACCGGGCCCGGGTGCTGATCGAGGTCCAGGACGGCAGCCCGCAACCACCGGTGCCCGTGGATGCGACCGCCGAAGATGAGAGCGGACACGGCCTGCGCATGGTCGAGGCCATGAGCGCAGCCTGGGACTGGTACCCCCACCGGGCCTCGGGCGGGAAAGTGGTCTGGGCGCTGGTGCCCGCCGCCTGCTGACGGCCCGCCACAGGTACCCTTGGGCCGGTGTTCTCGCTGTGACCAGCGCTGACGTCCGGAAGAGCTCCCTCCGCGTTAAGGCTCATTGGCCTCTCCCAGACGGCATGACGTGACGTTGTCCGGCGGTGCGCCCAGGGCGGCCGTCAGCCGGGCTGTGATAGCTGCGACAGCGGCGCGGAGTTCGGGTCCGCCCTGAACATGGAACGGGATCGGGATCGCGGCCAGCCACTCTCCGGCGTACATCGCTGGATTGCTGGTGGTGCCGGACAGCACGCATCGGGCGCCGTCGTCGCTGCGAATGAGGCGGCCCATCGGCGGCCTTACATACCGGGCGACATCCTCGCAGGGAGCATCGAACACGACCTTGGTCTCGAACTCCCAGCCAGCCCCCAGGTGCTGCTCCAGCAGGTCTACGTAGTCCAGGTCCGCAGGTGCGCGGAACTGCTCGCCACCCCCGGCGACCGCCTGAATCCTGTCGATGCGGTAGGCGCGGACCGCGTTGGCGCGATGCGAGTGGCACAGCAGGTACCAGCGGCCATGCCGCACGACGACGGCCCACGGGTCAACGTCCTCCGCCCACTGCCTGCCTGACTGGCTGCGGTATCCGATGCTCACCCGGCGCTGGGCCGCGACGGCGTCCACGAGAGCGCTCGTCGTCTCGGTGCCCGGGCGCACGGCCCCGCGGTCGGGCACGGCGGAGGCGTGCCGACGCATGGTTGCGGCCGGCCGGCCGACGTTCTCCGGCAACGCCCGGATGATCTTGCCCAGGGCGGCGCCGACCGGGTCGTCGGCGTCCGCGGCTGCGTGGCTGCCGTCGAGCACGCCCATGACCAGGCCAAGCGCCTCGGTGGCGGTGAACACCAGCGGCGGCAGCCGGATGCCCCGGCCGACCTGGTAGCCGCCGTAGGGCCCCCGGGTCGACTCCACGGGGATGCCGGCCTCGCGCAAGATCGCGACATAGCGGCGCGCGGCCCGCTCGGTCACGTCCAGCTGCGCCGCGAGCTGGCTGCCGGTGATGCCGGGCTCGGCCTGCAGCAGCTCGAGGGCTCGAAGCGCCCGCCCGGTGGGGCTCAGGCCGGCTCTCACAGGAGCAGACTAATCAGGAACCCGTTCGTCCGGAACCGCGCCTACCCTCGGGGCAGGGAACTTCGCTGACCGCGTCGAGCACGACCTGGCCGCGATCCGGAAGCCGCGGCCGGGAAGGGGAACTGCGATGGACATCGTACTGATCGCCGGACTGTGGCTCGACGGGTCTGTCTGGGACAACGTTGCCGCCGAGCTCGAGGCCCGCGGCCATCGCGCCGTGCCGGTCACCTTGCCGGGCCAGGGCGACGGCAACACGTCGGCGACGCTCGCGGATCAGTCGGCCGCGGTGGTCGCGGCCGTCGATGCGACTGCCGGTCGACCCATGGTGGTGGGGCATTCCGCGGCCAGCAGCCTGGCGTGGCTCGCCGCCGACGCGCGCCCCGACAAGATCAGCAAAGTCGCCCTCATCGGCGGCTTCCCATCCTCGGACGGCAAGCTCTACTTCGACTTCCTCCCCGTCCAGGACGGCGCGATGGGCTTCCCGGGCTGGGGCGAGTTCGAGGGGCCGGACTCCGCCGATCTGGACGACGCCGCAAGGCAGGCCATCGCGTCGGCTGCGATCCCGGTCCCCGAAGGGGTCACTCGCGGACTGATCAGGCTAACCGACGAGCGCCGTTACGACGTTCCGGTGGTGCTGGTATGCCCCGAGTTCACCCCGGCCCAGGCCAGGGAGTGGATCGATGAGGGCGAGGTGCCCGAGCTGGCGAAGAGCAAGAACGTCTCGTTCGTCAACATCGATTCCGGTCACTGGCCGATGATCAGCGCTCCGGCCGATCTCGCGCGCCTCCTGGCGCAGGCGGCCGAGGACTCCTGAGCGGGCAGGGCAGCCGTTATGGCACGTCGGCGACGATGAGGGCTCAGGAGGTTCTGCTGCTCGCCTCCTTCCCGCCGCAGGACCAGGGCCTTACGCCGGGCCAGCCGCCTTAGGCCAGGTCGGCGGGAATCTAGGGACGCGCCGCGCCGAAGACAGGGCGATCGCCCGATCCGCTCGGCGCGGCCTTAGCCGCATCCTCGGGATATAGCCCAGCTACGCCGCCGAGGAGGCCACGATGATGCACTACACCACCGCCCAGGCCCTGGGCCAGGCCCGGCTCGCCGAACTGCACCGCCAGGCGCAGCGCGATGCGCTGGCCAGTGCCGTCCGCCTGGCTCGCCGCGCCCAGCGGCAGCACGCCACACATCGCCCCCCCGCGTCCCCTCACCAGGGGACACGCCGAATCCTGGACGTCATATGAAATTGCATAGCAGAATGGCCGGGTGACGTCCGCGCGGTCCGCATTGTCCGGGATGCTTCCGCTGCGCGTGAGCGATCCCCGGGAGGTGGGCGGTTACGGGCTGATCGGCCGCCTCGGCGAGGGCGGCCAGGGCGTCGTGTTCCTGGCCGTCAGCAGCGCCGGTACCCGGGTGGCGCTCAAGGTCCTGCCGGAAACCACGGACTCGCAGGTCCGGAACAGGTTTCTGAAAGAGGTGGCCGCGGCGCAGCGGGTCGCCCGGTTCTGCACCGCGCAGGTTCTGGATGCCGGGATCTTCGAACGTCGGCCCTTCATCGTCAGCGAGTACGTCAACGGGCCGTCCCTGGTAGAAGTCGTCCAGCAAGACGGGCCCCGCGGCGACTCGGCGCTGGGGCGCATCGCCGTCGCGACGCTGACCGCCCTGGGCGCCGTGCACGCCGTCGGGATGGTGCACCGCGACTTCAAGCCCGGAAATGTCCTGCTGGGGCCGGACGGGCCAGTGGTGATCGACTTCGGGATGGCGAGCGTGCCCGGAATGACCACCACGGGCCTTTCTGGCCAGGCCGCCGTGGGAACTCCGGCGTACATGGCCCCCGAGCAGCTGTCCGGCAAGCGAGTGACCGCGGCCGCCGACATGTGGGCATGGGCGGTCTCGATGACGTTCGCGGGAACGGGCGAGCTACCGTTCACGGGCGAGTCACTGACCGCCATGGCCTTCGCCATCCTTCATGGCGAGCCGTCTGTCGGCAGGCTTCCCGAGCCACTTGGCTCTCTCGTTCGCCGCTGCCTCAGCAAGGACCCCGCGGCTCGGCCCTCCGCCCGCGATGCGCTCAGCGAGCTCGTCGCCGCGGGGGCGCAGCTCGTGGGCCCGCTCCCGCCGCAGCCGACAACCCCTGCCGTGGACGACGAGCCGGGGAGCCCGTCGGCAGCACCACCGGAAGCGCCCGAGCCGTACCGAGTCGCGGGCCCAGGCTCGAAGCGCGGCGGGGGAGGGGACAGGCCTACGCGGGGCCGAATCGGCCGCCTCAGGTGGCGCTGGCGGGCGGCCGCGCTCCTCGCCTCGGTTCTGCTCGCTGGCGGTGCCGCCGGACTGGCACTCATCCCGTCCCGGCACGGCCCGCCGCGGGAGCGGCCAGCGGGCGCCCAGCCTGTGACCAACCAGGAGCTCATGGCAGAGGCCGCGGCGAGAACGCGGGCCATCAAATGGATACTGCAGGAGGTCAGCCGGGCGACATTGGTGTCGTGCGATCCCCTGGTGTGTGCCGAGCTAGCCCAGGGAGGCTTCCCCGACACCGAGACACTCGTGCCTCGATCGCAGGATCCGTTGCCCTCAATCCTCGTCGTGGCCACCGCCGCGATCCGAGCCCAGTTCGGCAGCCGGCTGGCCTCGGTATATGCCCCGGTCGTCATCGCGAGCTTCGGATCGGGAAACGCCAGGATCGAGATAAGGCAGATCTATTCTGGCCGCACCTCCGGTCTGCGGGCGGATCTGCAGGCCAGGAAGACCAGCGACGCTCAGATCCTGGCCAACAGCCGCGTCGCGGTCTTGGCCAGGGCCAGGGAACAGCTGCTCAGCGGCGACGTTGACCCGCGGCTGCCGGCGCTCATCGCCGCCATCACCGCTAAATACCCGGTGCGGATCGTGGACTTCGCCGACCAGGGACCGGGCGGCGGACCCGCGAGCCTGCTGCGCTCCATGGACCTGGCGACGCACGTCAGCGCGGCGCGCCTCGCGGCGCGGGCCTACGTCCGCTGGATACAGGAGCTGCTAGAAGCCCAGTATGTCGAGGTCTTTACGGCGTCGAGCGAGCTGGTCAACTCTGGTGGCCAGGCCGTGCTCCGGATCGAGGTTGCCGCGCCCAGCCCGCTCCCTTAGGGCGCTGAACGCGTGGAGCGGTCGTGGCCACAATTTCGGGAAGAGCGATAATGCCCCGGTGGCCAGTACTGCTGCCGACGCGCTGCGCGAGATCGGGATCAGGCTTTCCGCGCTGGCCCAGGACGGGCTGTCGTTCGCGGCCTCGGATTACGACCTGGACCGGTACCGGCAGGTGGGGCAGCTCGCCGTGGAGATGCTCTCGATGCTCAGCGGCCGACCGGCTGATGAGCTGGCTCTCGAGCTCGGCCGTGATTCCGGCTACGCCACGCCCAAGATCGATGTCCGTGGCGCGGTCTTTGACGATCACGAACGGGTGCTGCTGATGCGCGAGAGGTCTGACGGCCGGTGGTCGCTGCCGGGTGGCTGGGCCGATCCCGGGGAATCGCCATCAGCCGCGGTTATCCGCGAGATAACGGAGGAAACCGGGTATCACAGCTCGGCCGTGAAGCTGATCGCCTGCTGGGATCGTGAACTCCAGGACAACCCGCCGCCGCTGCCGGTGCATGTGTACAAGTTGTTCTTCCTGTGCCGCCGCGACGGTGCCGTGCGGCCGCCGGCGGCGCTGGAAACTCTCGAGGTTGGCTGGTTCGACCTGGCCAGCCTGCCGCCGCTGTCCCTGGGGCGCGTCAATCACCGCCAGATTGCCCGGGCGCTGGCACACCATCGTGACCCTTCCTTGCCAAGCGAGTTCGATTAGCCGAAACGCAGGCGACCCATCGGCGATGCGCGCCAAGGTTGCTGCCGAATCGTTGAGGATGCCCGCCATGACTGACGACCGCACCTTGGAAGCCGAGTTCGACTTTCACGGCGAGGCGCTCGATGACGTCTTCTCCACGTACTCGCGCCTGCGGGCCATGTGCCCGGTGGGACGCGGCGGTAAGTACGGCGGATTCTGGTACCTGACCAAGAACGAGGACATCTTCGCCGCCGAGCAGGACCCGCGCACCTTCTCGGTTGCCCCGTCGATGCTCCTACCCGACTTCGGAACAGACTTCCCGCTGATCCCCATCGACATCGACCCGCCCCAGCACGCCCGATACCGGCGGATCCTGCTCCCGTTGTTCACGCCCCGGGCCGTCGCACGGCTCGAGGACGGGATGCGAAGCACGGCTCGCCAGCTCATCGGGCCGATGAAGGAGCAGCGTGTGGCCGACGTGTCGGCTCTCTACGCCCGCCCCATGCCGACTGTGGTGTTCAGCAGGCTTGCGGGATTCCCCGAGAAGGACTGGCCCACGTTTGACGCGTGGGTGGACGACATCATCTACGGGCGGACCGTCAACCCGGCCCGGGCACGCGCGGCGGCCCGGGAGGTCGTGGCCTACTTCGACCATCTTCTCCGGGCTCGCCCCGGCGTCGCGGATGACCATGACCTGATCAGCGAGCTCCTCGGCGCGCGGATCGATGGTGAGCCGTTGACCCACGATGAGCTGGTTTCCTACTGCTACCTGCTGTTCCTGGCCGGCCTCGACACGACGGCATGGGCGATCCGCTCCAGCCTCTGGTACCTGGCCCGCCACGCCGAGGCCCAGGAACGTCTGCGGCGTGAGCCGGACCTGATCCCGGCGGCCGCCGAAGAGTTCCTCCGGACGATGTCGCCGGTGCAGGCCATGGCCCGGACCTGCCGAGCAGACACCGAGATCCGCGGCCGGCAGCTCAAGGCCGGTGACCGAGTCCTCCTCGTGTTCGGCGCCGGGAACCGTGACCCGGACAGCTTCGAGCGCCCGGACGAGATCGAGATCGACAGGGAAGCCAACCGCCATCTCGCGTTCGGCGCGGGCATCCACCGCTGCCTCGGCTCCCACCTGGGCCGCCGGGAACTCGTCGTGGCGCTCGAGGAATTCATCTCCGCCGTGCCCGGATTCAGCCATGCCCAGCCCGAGGAGAAATGGCACGGGATCGGCCGGCTCACACTGCAGCTGGCAAGAGGCTGAAATCGGGGGGAGGCCGGTTGCGCCGGCCCGCGGCATGCAAGAAGCTATAACGCCGCCCCCGGGCCGCTGGCCCGCTCCCCGGCGGGCACACTCTGCTCGCGAACCACGGCGCGCCAGTGCTCGGCGCGGCGCAGCATGTCCTCGCCGAAGTACCTGAGGAACCGGCCCGTGTCGGCGAGCCTGGCACCCGCCGGAGTGTCCCGGCCGAGTACGTCAGCGCCGTCCAGGGCTGCCTCGGCGAATGCGGCGCCGGTGAAGCCGCTGGCGACCGTTGCCTTGTACCACACGTCGTCATCGACGATGTACCGTCCGCGCCGGCCGTCCCGTTCCCGCCGGACGAGGTGCAGGTCTTCGAGGACGCCGATCGCCTTGGAGATGGATGCCGCGCTCACCCGGAGCCGCCGCACGAGCTCGGCCGAGGTCATGCTGCCGGAGTCCGTCGTCGACAGGCAGGTGAGCACCCGGGAGATCATTCTCGGCAGGCCCATCTGCACGAGCGCGTCGGCGAATCGCTGCTCGAACTCGCCCACGGCGACCGGATCGCGCCCGTCCGCGCGGGGATCAGCCGCGGTCGCCATCACCGGCGCCGCGGCCGTGGTGCGGCGGCGGGCGCGCTGCCGCGTGGCCCGCTGGGCCTGATCGGCCTGGTAGCCAGCGGGCCCGCGGTTGCGATTGACCTCGCGGGTGATCGTGGAGGTCGGCCGGGACAGCCGCCGCCCGATCTCGGCGTGCGAGAGTCCCTCGGCCAGCCAGACGGCGATCCGCCGGCGGTCCTCCTGAGTCAGCCTGCCTCCGGGCATCAGCCCTCCTCCGTAGCTTCCGTTGCAAAGTATGCCTCAACTGTCAAGCCCATTGCAACAGACCCGCCCACGGTCGTTGCGTTAAGTAGCTTCGATCATCGCAACACTTTTGCTGTATCTAGCTGCAATGTTGAAGGTCTAGGGTGATATCTACGTTGACATCTTATGAAACGCAACATAGCGTTTGCGAAGCCAGAAACATTGAGGCTGGACGAAAGCAACTTGGAGACGACATGGCTTCCCCCACCACCCAGGCGACGACGGCGATCGCGGTGACCGGCCTGCGCAAGTCCTTCGGCGAGCACACCGTGCTGGACGGCATCGACCTGACGGTCCGGCAGGCCACGGTCTTCGCCCTGCTCGGCCCTAACGGCGCCGGCAAGACCACCACGGTCCAGATCCTGTCCACGCTGATCCACGCGGACGACGGCGAGGCCACGCTGGCCAGCTACGACCTGAACCGGGAGCCGGCCAGGATCCGCGAGGTGATC
>Ga0126371_10005539_pt1 | contig 11219 bp, 10 predicted proteins | sample PanSoiMetaPlot_4_FD_110145 | JGI IMG/M metagenome (GOLD analysis project Ga0126371, IMG submission 110145) | Tropical forest soil microbial communities from Panama - MetaG Plot_4 | ecosystem: Environmental > Terrestrial > Soil > Tropical forest > Bulk soil | place: Panama | collected 2016-02-17
GACGCCGGCTGGCACACGCTGACCAACTACGTCCGCGGCACGATACTGGTGGCCGCGATCCATGCGCTGTTCATTGGTCTCGCGCTATGGCTGCTCGGGGTGCCATTGCTGGTCCCGCTGATTGTCCTGATATTCCTGGCCTCATTCCTGCCGCTGATCGGGATCCTGGTCATCGGGACGCTGGCGATCATCATCACCCTTGCCACGAAGGGCATTGTCGCGGCCGTTATCTTGCTGGCCGTACTGCTGGTGGAAAACCAGATCGAAGGGCACCTGCTGCAGCCGCTGGTCGTTGGCAGGCTCGTGAGACTCCATCCGCTTGCGATCATCCTGGCGCTCGCGATAGGCGGCATCGTGGCGGGAATTCCTGGCGCCGTCATCGCAGTCCCATTCGCTGCGGTGATTACCTATGCGTGGCCGGCCCTCAAGGCCGATCCGGAGGACTAACCGATGCTGAGCGATGGCCGCGAGGATTCAGTCGAGGTGCTAGTGAAGCGACTCGATCCAGGCTTGCCCATGCCGCGGCGCGCACACCCCGGAGATGCCGGGAGCGACCTATACGCAGTTGCGGACGTCGAACTGGCGCCCGGCCAGCGGGCAGTAATTGCTACCGGGGTAGCGATCGCCCTGCCTGATGGGTATGCAGCTTTCGTGCATCCGCGATCCGGCCTGGCAGCTGAGCACGGCGTCACCATCGTCAATGCGCCCGGCACGGTGGACGCGGGGTACCGTGGCGAGATCAAGGTGATCGTGCTGAACACCGACAGTGAGCGCTCGGTCCGCCTCCGGCGAGGTGATCGAATTGCCCAGCTTGTTATACAGCGGGTGGAAAAGCCGGTCTTCCTGGAAGTCGAAACGCTGCCGGGATCGCAGCGCGGTGACGGCGGTTACGGATCGACCGGCGGGTATGCGATGGTCGAGCGCTGACTTCAGCGGTGAGGGCAAGTGCCGGACGGCCAGGGGTGGCCGTCTGGGGGTAAGGAGCGTGCGGGGTGTTCCGACGGCGTCGCAGCGGTGATGCAGGTCCGGCAGCTCGGGACGGCAGCGAGGGTGCATTCCCAGACGTCGACGAGGCTGCGCAGGACGACCTCGACGAGTATGACGACGAGGAGGACAGGTACGAAGAAGACCAGTACGACGACTACGAGGAAGACGACGATCAAGTCCCGGCTGCCGAATTCGCCGACGACCGACATGACGGGTTCAGCGCGGAACCGGACGCGGGGGACTCGGGTGAGACCGGCCGGTCGGCTCGTCCGCGACGAGATGATCTCGGGGATCCGGAGACCTGGACGAGGCTGCGCGATACCGCTCCGACGGAGCCTGTGCACATGCGCCGCGCGGGCCCGTGGGATAGCGGGGACAACTACCCGGATTCCGAGCGGCTAGACCTCGGCTGCGTGCAGGTCCCGGTAAACGACAGCACGAATGTTCAGATTGCCTACTCCGACGAGACCGGCGTGACCCTCGCGGTGGTTTCAGCCGATAGCGCCCTGCAGCTGCAGGCCTTCGCCGCTCCGCGAAGCAGCGGCTTGTGGGACAAGGTCAGGCCGGAGATCGCCGCTGAGGTTGCCAAGGCCGACGGGCAGAACCAAGAGCAAGAGGGTCCGTTTGGCCCCGAGCTGCTGGCCTGGGTCAGCCCGCAGGTGGAAGGCGAAGGAAAGCTGCCGCCGCAGCCGCTGAGATTCCTGGGTGCGGACGGCCCCCGGTGGTTTTTGCGCGGATTGATCAGCGGGCCGGCCGCGACCGACCCGGCGCTGGCCAAGCCGCTGGAGGAAGTCTTCGGGGATGTTGTCGTGGTCCGGGGCGACCATGCCGCGCCGCCAGAGACACCGCTGGAGATCCAGCTGCCTGAGGAGGCCAGGCAGGCGTTCGAGGAGCAGGCCCAGGCCGAGGAGACTGGGATGCCGAACCCCTTCGAGCGCGGCCCGGAGATCACCGAGACAAGATAAGCAGGGCGCTCGGCGGGCCCCTAATTCCCGGCTAGCAGCCGGGCGAGCTCGCCCTCGACGTCCTCGCTGGTTACGAAGAGCAGCTCGTCGCCTGCCTCAAGCGGGTCGTCCGCGCTCGGAACGATCACCCGGCCATCGCGCAAGATCGCGACAAGTGCGGTGTCGGCAGGCCACTCGATGGCGCCGACCCGCTGGCCTGCCAGCGGGGCGTCCGAGGCCATAGTGAGCTCAACAAGGCTGGCGTCGCTCTGCCGGAAGGTCATCAGCCGCACGAGGTCGCCGACGCTGACGGCCTCCTCCACCAGAGCCGATAGGAGGCGCGGCGTGGAGACGGCCACGTCGACGCCCCAGGACTCGTTGAACAGCCACTCGTTGTTGGGGTGGTTTATCCGCGCGACGACGCGCGGCACCCCGTACTCGGTCTTGGCCAGCAATGACACCACCAGGTTCGCCTTGTCGTCGCCGGTGGCGGCGATGACGGCGTTGCACCGCTCCAGCGCGGCGTCGTCGAGCGCGCTGATCTCGCACGCGTCCGCGAGAAGCCACTCCGCGCGCTGCACGCTCTGCACCTTGATGGAGGCGGGATCCTTATCGATCAGCAGGACCTCGTGCCCGTAGTCCAGCAGCTCCTTGGCAATCGAGCGGCCCACTGCGCCCGCTCCAGCAATCGCGATGCGCATTAGTGCGATCCCCTTCCGGGTGCCGGGTTCGCGAAGACAGAGGCGATCCGGCTCATGCTGCTCGCCTCCGCCACAACATGCACGACGTCGCCTTCCTGTAGCACCAGGCTCGCCGTCGGGATGATCGCCTCGCCCAGCCGGGAGATGAACGCGATCCGGGTATTTGCCGCCTCTTCCAGCTCGCATACCTTCTCGCCAAGCCAGGCGTCGGCATAGGCAACCTCGGCCAGGACAACGGCGCCGGTCGGATCCCGCCAGAGCGACTCCGCGCCCTCAGGAAGCAGTCGGCGCAGCATCTGATCCGCCGTCCAGGCCACGGTGGCGACGGTCGGAATGCCCAGCCGCTGGTAGACCTCGGCCCGCCTCGGGTCGTAAATCCTCGCCACGACCCGGCGGACGCCAAACGACTCCCTGGCCACCCGTGCGGCTATGACGTTGGAGTTGTCACCGCTGCTGACGGCGGCAAAAGCCTCGGCTCGCTCGATGCCTGCCTCGGACATCACGTCACGGTCGAAGCCAACGCCGGTGACCTTCGTACCTTTGAACCCCGATCGCAGCTTCCTGAACGCTTCAGGATCCTGGTCGATGACTGCAACCGAATGGCCCTGGTCTTCCAGCGTGTGGGCGATGCTTGAGCCGACCCGCCCACATCCCATGATCACGATGTGCACGTGCTTCCTTCCAGCCAGAGCGGTGCAGTCACGGTATTCCCTCTCGGCTCTGTGGTGCTAGCCAACCGGTACCCCGGCTACGCACCAGCGCACCGCCAGGGCAGCATGTAGCGCGTGACCACCAAGGCCCGCGCCGCGCCGCAGACGGGAGACCTGCTAGAACTCGACATTGGCGAGGTCGTGCACGGGGGATGGTGTGTTTCCAGGCAGGATGATACGGGCTGGGTGATATTCGTCCGCCACGCCCTGCCGGCTGAGCGGGTCGTCGCCCGGATAACGCAGGTGACGTCCCGGTTCGCGCGGGCCGATGCGGTTCGGGTGCTTGTACCGGCTGCCGACCGGGTTCTGGCGCCGTGCCCGTACGCCCACCCCGGCGGCTGCGGCGGCTGCGACTGGCAGCATGTCAGCCTGACTGGTCAGCGGGCGCTGAAGGCGTCGGTAATCCGGCAGCAGCTGAAGCGTCTCGCCGGCCTCGATCTGGATGTAGCCGTCGAGCCCCTCGCGGGCGACGCGGACGGGCTTGGCTGGCGCACCAGCGTGTCGTTCGCCGTCGACGACCATGGCATGCCCGGCCTGCGGCGGCACCGCTCGCACGAAATAATCCAGGTCGATCGGTGCCTGATCGCCCACCGCCTGGTGACCGAGGCTGCGGTGACCGCGCGGGAGTGGCCAGGCGCGCAGGCGGTTCAGGTGAGCGTGATACCGGAAACCAATGAGCGTGGCGTGCTCGTGACCACGCCGAGCCGGCCGGTGCCTGACCAGTTCGCGGACGTCGCGGCTGACTCCGTGCTGGTAGCCGGGGCGCGCCGGACACGACTGCCGTTGCGGGGCCGGGGCTATCTGACGCATCGCGCCGCGGGACGGAGCTGGCAGGTCAGCCTCGGTGGATTCTGGCAGGTTCATCCTGGCGCCGCGGATACGCTGGCGACCGCCGTGCTGGCGGCCCTCGACCCAGCCGAAGGCGCCAGCGCACTCGACCTGTACTGCGGAGCTGGCCTGTTTGCCGGACTGCTGGCCGAGGCCGTCGGTCCCTCCGGGCATGTCACGGCGATCGAGGAAGACGCAGCGGCAGTCAGGGACGCTCGCCACAACTTGCGGCAGTGGAAGTGGGCACGGGCATACCAGGGCGACGTTGCGCAGGTGCTCAGGCGCGGCTCAGGTCTCGCGGATGCGACGCTGGTGGTGCTCGACCCGCCGAGAACCGGCGTAGCCAGGCCTGTCATCGACCTGCTCTGCGGGAGCGGCCCAGTCGCGGCGGCCGGCATGGGAAAGCGGCGGAGGATGGCATACGTGTCGTGCGACCCGGCGACGCTGGCCCGTGATCTGCGGCTGCTTCTCGAGGGCGGCTGGCGGCTGGACGGCTTGCGAGCGTTCGACGCGTTCCCGATGACGCACCACGTCGAATGCCTGGCGGCACTCAGCCGCGATGGCGCCGCCCCGGATCAGTGCGGCGCAGCCGAGATCTAGCTCCGGATAGCGGTCCGCAGGCCTTCGCGCAAGGATGTCTGCATGCGACTGCGAATCTTCACCGAACCGCAGCAGGGCGCGGACTACGCGACACTGCTGCGAGTGGCCAAGGCCACCGAGGACCTTGGCTTCGATGCGTTCTTCCGGTCCGATCACTATCTGAAGATGGGTAACGTCAGCGGGCTGCCCGGTCCGACTGACGCCTGGATCACTTTGGCCGGCCTGGCGCTCGAGACGTCACGGATCGGCCTCGGCACTCTGATGAGCCCGGCCACGTTCCGGCTGCCCGGCCCGCTGGCGATCTCGGTGGCACAGGTCGACCAGATGAGCGGCGGCCGGATCGAGTTCGGATTCGGAGCAGGCTGGTACGACGCCGAGCACGCTGCCTACGGCATTCCGTTCCCGAGCACGTCGGAGCGGTTCGATCGGTATGAGGAGCAGCTCGCCATCATCACCGGCCTGTGGGAGACGCCAGTGGGCGAGACGTTCTCCTACGGCGGCAAGTACTACACCGTGACCGACTCGCCCGGGCTACCGAAGCCCGCGCAGCGGCCGCGGCCGCCGGTGCTGATCGGAGGCGCCGGGCCGAGGCGGACGCCTCGCCTGGCAGCAACGTACGCCGATGAGTACAACGTGCCGTTCGGCGACATTGACGACACCGCGGCAGCGTTCGGCCGGGTCAAGGACGCGTGTGCGGTAGCCGGCCGGGACGCGGGCTCGATCACCTACTCTGCTGCCCAAGTTGTCTGCTGCGGCAAGGACGAGGCAGAGCTGGCGAGGCGCGCGGCGGCGATCGGACGCCAGCCGGACGAGCTGCGCCAGCACGGTCTGGCCGGGTCGCCTGCCGAGATCGCGGACCGGATCGGGCAGTTCGCCGATATCGGCGCGCAGGCCATTTACCTGCAGGTACTCGACCTGACCGACCTCGACCATCTTGAGCTGCTCTCGCAGCTATTGGATCAGACGGGCTAGCGCGGGGGCCAGTTCCCGCCGCCCGCGGCCCACGGGTCGTAATCGACTTCGAGTGCCTCCTGCGTCGGGCGGTCTGCCTCCGGTATGTGCCGCAGGTTCAGCCGGATCCGGGTCCAGGTTGACGATCGCCCGCGCATCGAGTCGATGAGGATGTCGGCGGGCTCAAGCAGCGCCGCGGCCTCCGGATGGCGTGCCTTCCAGCGCTCCAGCCCGGCGAGCGCTTCGTCCTGGCTGGCTGCTCTGGCGATCTCGATGAGCGGCATCGAAGTGCGCCGGCGTCCAGCCGGTCCGCTTGTCTTCCCGGGAGCCGGTGGCGGCACGGCCTGGTCAGTCGTGGCCCGCCGCTTTGACGGCTGGACCCTGGGCTGCTCACCCTCCTGCTTCTCGAAGTGCGGTGGCCATGGCGCATCGGGCAGACCCGCCGCCTCGTCGCCAGCCGCCAGCTCAAGCAAGGCGTCCAGACTGCCCCGCTGGTCATCAATTCCGGCGCCGACGTCGCCTAGCTCGGCGTAACGCTTCGGAACAGTGTCGATGGTGAACTCCGCCGGGTCGCAGTCTGGTACCTCGTCCCACCGCAGCGGCGCCGACACCCGCGCGTCCGGGGTGGGCCGCACGGAGTACGCCGAAGCGACAGTACGGTCCTTGGCATTCTGGTTGTAGTCGACGAATACGCCGTGCCGCTCCTCCTTCCACCAGCGCGACGTGGCGTCCTCCGGTGCGCGCCTTTCGATCTCCCGCGCCATCGCCACGGCGGCGCGGCGAACCTCGGTGAAAGTCCAGCGAGGTTCGATCCGGGCGTAGATGTGAATGCCCCGCGAGCCAGAGGTCTTCGGCCAGCCAGTAAGGCCGAAATCTGTGAGCACCTGTCGTGCCACCAGCGCGACTCGTACGATCTGCGGCCATTTCACGCCGGGAACGGGGTCGAGATCGACCCGAAGTTCATCCGGATGGTCGAGGTCGTCTGCGCGGATGGGATGCGGATTGAGGTCGATGCAGCCCAGATTCACGACCCAGGCCAGGCCGGCTGCGTCGTTGACGACAATTTCTTCGGCGCTCCGGCCGGACGGGAAGCTCAGCACCACGGTTTCCAGCCAGTCCGGTCGGGATGTCGGCGCGCGCTTCTGGAAGAACGCCTCGCCCTCGGCGCCATGCACGAACCGCTTGAGCACCATCGGCCGCCCGCGAACTCCTGTCAGCGCGCCACCGGCCACGCTGAGGTAATACCGGACCAGGTCCAGCTTCGTGTGCCCGGTCCGCGGGAAGTAGACCTTGTCCGGGTTGGAGACCGTCACGGTGCGCCCGGCGACCTCGATCGTCTGCTTGCGATCCGGCATAGCGCCACGATAACCGGCGGCCATATGCTGCAACGGAATGTAGCTGGGGCGCGTCTGATGGTCGTGAGCCTGATCGTCATGAGAAGGCACTTACTGATAGCGGCAGTGGCGGCATGCATGCTCGCCGCCGGGTGCGGGTCGGCTCGCGCGCCGTCGCCGGTAGGACTCGCGATAGCTCAGCACGTCGCGCCGGGGCTCAGCGAGGCGGGAAACAAGGGGCTGGCCCGGACCGAGGCGACGCGGCTGCTGTCGTTTGTGCCGGTGCCCGCGAATTCGGTCCGCCTGCGCGCTGCGCCCGATTCGCTGTCCGATCCCGGCATGGGGACACCGAGATCCGCCTCCGTGGTCGACATATCCCGGTCATGGCGGCTGCCGATGTCCTTCGCCGCGGCAGTCCGCTGGCTTACCGCGCACCGGCCTGCCAGGCTCAGGCAGTCGGGCTCGGAGCAGTCCAGCCTCCTGGGCAGACAAACCTCGGCCGGGTACGGCTACGCTGGGCCCGCTAACCCCGCATGGGACTCGGCAGATCTTGACATCGAGGTGGGTCCGGACGGTCACGGCGGCAGCGTGATGCGTGCCGACGGCATCGTCGAGTGGCTAGACCCCGTCCCTTATGGCGACACCCAGCCGGGCAAACGGCTGCGAGTACTCGTGGCCGCGGGCTGTCCGCGCGCTGACAAGGGTGCCGTCGGCGTCACCAATCCGGGAACTGACCTCCGGCACTCGCTACTGCCACCCGGCCCTCCAGCTGCGGGCCTGACGTGCCGCTACTACGGCATGAACGGCCATCCCTGGAAGCTGAGCAGCCAACGGCACCTAGATGCGACGCGGGCTCGCCAGTTCGCGCTCGCCATGGCAGGGGTGCGGCTAGGCCACGCGGTTGGCGGGATCAGCAGCTGTCCGGCGGACGACGGGTCTGCAGAGGTAGTCGCGCTGACATACCCAGGTCACCCCGAGGTGGACTTGTGGCTAAGCCTCGGCGGATGCCGCACAGTCGCCAACGGCTACATCATGGCGAGTTACTACGGATAGCCCGACCTGGTCGACCCTCGCATTACGACCTACAGCGGTGGCCACGATGACTGCCACTGCCGACGCAGCGGTCAGCAAACTCACTCGCTCGCCGAGCAGCAACGCTGACCAGCCAAGCGTGAGGGCAGGCTGGGCGAGCTGGATCCGGCCGATCCTCGCCACGCCGCCTTGAGCCAGTCCCTGGTACCAGGCGAAGAAGCCCAGGCACATCGGTACCAGGCCGACGTAGAGCAACGCGGTGACCGCACCGGCAGTCAGGTGTCGCGGTGGGCCGGCGATGGCCGCCGCCGCAGTGACCGGCAGGCTGAGCGGCAGGCAGATGATGACCGCCCAGCAGATGACCCGCCACCCGCCGTACTCGCGAGCAAGGATGCCGCCTTCGGCATAGCCGACTCCGCCAATCGCGATAGCGACCAGCAACAGGATGTCGGCAGTGCGTAGCCGGCCGCCGCCCTCGATCACGGCGAAGCCGACGACGACCGCGAGGCCCAGCCCCAGCGCGACCCAGTAGCCAGGTCGCGGCCGCTCGCCGGCCCGCAGCACCGCCATGCCTGCGGTCGCCGCCGGGATGAGACCGGTGAGCACCGCGCCGTGCACGCTGCTGACGTGCTTGAGCGCAAGCGCGCCGAGGAGCCCGAAACCGACGCCCACTGTGATTCCGACCACCAGAAGGCTGCGTAGTGGCGATCTGGGTGGCAACAGCGGTTCGCCACGGGCTGTCAGAATGCCGATAGCGAGTACCGCCGCGATCACGGTGCGGCCGACGCCGACCACCACAGGACTGAATGAGGTCTCCGCCGCGGCTGTCGCGGGAAAGGTCACGCTGAACGACAAGACTCCGAGAAAGCCAAGCAGCACTGGTGACGCTTCCGTTGAGAGGCGAGAAGTGCTTCTATTAGCTCTCATGAAGAACGATAGCACTAGCACGCCTGCGCGAGCCAGGCTCGAGGATCTGATAAGGCAGCTTCCGCCGGATAGCAAGCTGCCGTCGTATCGGGTGCTGCAGCAGCGCTATCGACTCAGCCCCGCCACCGTGCAGCGAATGCTTGCCGATCTCGCCCGCCAGGGACTGCTGGTCACCAGGCCAGGAAGCGGTACCTTCACCGCGCCGCGCCGTGTGTCGCGGCACGCGGCCGACTTGTCGTGGCAGACCCTCGCGCTCGGCAGCCGCGCTGGCCTCGGCGCCGATCTGGAGCGGCTTGTTGACCCGGTGCCGCCGGATTCGATCGGGCTAGCGAGCGGCTTCCCGGACGAGAGGCTTCAGCCGCTCGGGCTGCTTGCCGCGGCAGCGGCCAGGGCGGCCAGGCGCCCGCATGCATGGAGCAGGCTGCCGAGTCAGGGCCTACCTGAGCTGCGCGCCTACATCGCGGCGGAAGCAGGGGCAGGCCAGCTCACCGACCAGAACGTGCTGATCGCGTCTGGCGGTCAGGCTGCCCTGTCGGCCGTGTTCCGGCACCTGTGCTCTCCTGGCGACCCGCTGATCGTGGAGTCGCCCACCTACGTCGGTGCGCTGGCAGCCGCCCGGGCAGCCGGACTGATCCTGGTTCCGGTGCCAGGCGACGCACATGGCGTACTGCCGGACGCGCTGGCCGACGCGTTCGCCCGTACCGGGAGCCGCCTGGCGTACCTGCAGCCGCGGTACGCCAACCCGCATGGCTCAGTGCTGGCACCCGATCGGCGCGAGCCGGTGCTGACCGCCGTGGCCAGGGCGGGCGCGTTCGTGCTCGAGGACGACTGGATGCGCGACTTCGACCTCGCAGCGCCGACGCCACCGCCGCTGGCCAGCGCCGACGACGATGGTCACGTGATCTATCTGCGATCGGTGTCCAAACCGGTCGCCGCGGGCCTGCGGGTATCGGGGCTAGTAGCGCGCGGGCCGGTGCTGGCCAGGCTGCGGCGAGGGCGTATCAGCGACGACCTGTTCGTCGCGCCGATGCTGCAGCACATCGCGCTCGACGTGCTCACCGCTCCGGGCTGGCCACGCCATCTGGCCGGCATGCGACGCCAGTTGCGGGAGCGCCGGGACGCACTTGTCGCGGCGATCAGAGATCTGCTCCCGAGCTGCCAGCTTGACTTCGTTCCAGGCGGCGGGATGCACCTCTGGCTGCGCCTGCCGGAGGGCAGTAACGACGCGGACGTCACGGAGTCGGCAGCCGCGCACGGCGTCACGATCAACCCAGGACGCGCGAGCTTCCCAAGCGAACCACCGGGCTCTTATCTCCGGCTCAGCTACGCCGGTGAGGAGCCGCCCGCGCTGCAGACGGCAGTTCGGATACTCGCGTCAGTGATTGCCGGTGACGAACGGCACACGTAGCCGACCGCAGCCGACGGGATGCCAGAGCCGGGGCGGCACCCTCCACCGTCCCGGCACTGGCACATCCGCCCCAGATACGGGCGCGAGCGCCTCGCACTGGAAGTCGAGCCAGCTAAGGGAATCGAAACTAGACCCGGCCGGAGCTTACCCTTCAGCGCCGACATTCGTCGCGCCCGTTACCGCCGCAGATCTACGGTGCGAAGTTCACAGTTCGGGATATGTTGGTTGATCGTCGCACAGGGTCGATCGGAGGAGCTGTAGATGGGCAGAACGGTGCTGCACGGGGGTCGGATCTTTGACGGCACGGCCAGCCCCATCGCCGAAGGCGATCTGACCATCGAGGACGGCCGGATCGGCGACGTCGGAGTCGGCCTGGACGGGGACGAGCACGTCGACGTCTCCGGCTGCACACTGCTGCCCGGCCTGTTCGACTGTCATGTGCACGTGACCAGCTCAGGCGTTGACTATCTGCGACGGTTGCAGCGGCCGTTCTCCTACCAGTTCTACGAGGCGGCGCGTAATCTCAGCGCGACGCTCGACATCGGCATCACGACCGTCAGGGATGCAGGCGGCGCCGATCTCGGCATCCAGCGGGCCGTCGAGGACGGCCTGATCGACGGCCCGCGCATGCGTATCGCGATCACGGTGCTGAGCCAGACAGCTGGCCACGGCGACGGCTGGCTGCCGTCGGGAGTCGTGACGTACTTCAACGCACCGCATCCAGGGCGGCCTGCCGGGATCGTCGACGGTCCCGAGGAGATGCGCAAGCGGGTCAGGGAGATCGTCCGCGCGGGCGC
>Ga0126371_10005540_pt1 | contig 11219 bp, 7 predicted proteins | sample PanSoiMetaPlot_4_FD_110145 | JGI IMG/M metagenome (GOLD analysis project Ga0126371, IMG submission 110145) | Tropical forest soil microbial communities from Panama - MetaG Plot_4 | ecosystem: Environmental > Terrestrial > Soil > Tropical forest > Bulk soil | place: Panama | collected 2016-02-17
AGCCCGCGCAGAGCCAGCTGATCCTCGCCCTCGCCCTGAACGGGCAGGACGGCCTGTCCAACGGGCAGCTGTGCTACCTGCTCGGCCCGGACCCGGACCACCCGAAGCCGAGCGACTCGCTGCGCCAGCTGATCGTGCGCACCCGCCGCCAGCTGGGCCGGGCCGCCGACGGCCGGGAATGGATCGTGCACCTGGGGGCGGGCCAGTACGCGCTGCACCCCGACGCCAGGTTCGACTGGGCCGACTTCGAAGAGCTGAGCGAGCGCGGCCTCCAGGACCGGGATCGGGCCAGCCTGCGGGATGCGCTGGCGCTGATCCGCGGCAAGCCGTTCGCGGGCTGCTACCACTGGTGGCTCGACCTGGCCTTCACCGAGGCCGTGCGGGCGCAGATCGTCGACTTGGCGCAGATGCTGGCCGAGCTCGAGCTCGCGGCCGGAGACCCGTCCGCGTCGGCCCGCGCCGCGAGGACGGGGCTGTCCGGCGACGCCGCGGCCGAGCAGCTGTGGCGGGCCGTGATGCGTGCCGAGCACGCGGCGGGCAACCTCGCCGGGGTCCACGAGGCCTGGAGCCGGTGCCTGGACACGATGACGGACATCGCCGCCGACGGCGAGCCCCATCCCGACACCGCCGCCCTCTACCGGCAGCTCGTCGGCGGCGGCCGGCCGCAGCCCGCCTGGGCCCGAAGCTACCCCTGAGCACCGGGTAGCCTCTGGGCGCGCGGCCGACCAGGTGAAACCATCAGGGTGTGACACTGCCGCGGGAGGAGCCGCCCTCGGCCGCTGGCGCGGGCCCGGGCCCGGCCCCGGTGGTCTCCGTGCGGCCCGGCGAGATCCACGTCGAGGACCACCTGGAATCGCGCGTCCGCGTTCCCGCCGACATGCTCCGCTGCGTGATCACCGTCATCGAGATCGTCCTGCTGGCCGGGCTGGGGCTGCTGGGTCGCGACGCCGTGAGCGGCGCCGAGTACGATCTCGTGCAGGCCAGCCAGAAGCTGCCGAAGGTCCTGCTCTCGCTCCTCGGGTACCTCGCGCACGTGGCGTTGCTTGTGCTGCCGGTGGCCCTCGCGGTCCGGCTCCTGGTCAACCGCCAGCCGCGGCGGCTCGCCGAGGGGGTCGGGGCTGGCGCCGTGACGGTCGGCGTGGTGCTGATCGCCAACATGCTGCTGAAGCATCCGGCCGCCGCGGGCCTCTACCAGGTGCTCACCCCGTCAAGCAAGAAGCACATGCCGCCGCTCGACGGCTACCTGTCCGGTCTGACCGCTTACGTCACGGTCATCGGCCTGTCCGGCCGCCCCCGCTGGCGGAACGTGTTCTGGCTGGCCGTCGCCTTCTACGCGGTGGCCAGCCTGGCGGACACGCAGACGACCGTGTTCTCGCTGCTGATCACCCTGCTGCTAGGCGTCGCGTGCGGGGCCGGGCTGCGGTACGCGTTCGGCACGATCTCCGAGCGCCCCTCGGCCGCCCAGATCGCCGAGGCGCTCAGCGCCGTGGGCCCGGCCGTGGTCGCCATGCGCCGGATCTGGGACGCCAGCGCGGAGACGCGCAGGTACACCGCGACCCTCCGCGACGGCGGGCGGCTGGACGTTACCGTCTTCGACCGTGACCAGCAGGCGGCCGACGTGCTCTACCGGCTGTACCGCAGGCTGCGGGTAAGGGCCCAGGTGTCGCGCAGCGCGCCGCTCACCCTCGAGCGGGCCATGGAGCGGCGGGCTCTGCTCACCTACGCGGCCGAGGACGCCGGCGTGCCGACGCCCCGGCTCCGCGCCCTGATCAGGGTGGGCCCGGAGGCCGCGGTGCTGGCCAACGAGAGCCATGGCGGCACCACCCTGGCCGAGCTGGCCCACGCGCCGACGGAGCAGCAGCTCGGGCGGGTCTGGGACGCCGTGCTCCGGCTGCACGGCCGCCGCGTCACGCACCGGGCGCTCACTGCCGACCGGATCCTGCTGACCGGCGACCGCGACCGTGACGGTCAGGACCAGGAGCCCGGGCTCGGGCTGCCTCATCCTGACGGCGGCCGCCCGCGCGCGGCAGGCGCCGGGGAGGTCATGCTGCTCGAGCCGGGCAACGGCGACGTGGCCGCGAGCGACCTGCAGCTCCGCCTGGACCTGGCCCAGCTCCTGGCCGAGCTGGCGCTGCTCGTCGGCCCGGACCGGGCGGTCGCCAGCGCGCTCACCAAGGTCAGCGGTGCGGAGCTGGCCGCCGTCGCGTCGCTGCTGCAGCCCGTGGCGCTGCACCGCTCGACCAGGTCGGCGGTGCGCCGCCGCAAGGACGTGCTGCCCGCCCTCAGGAAGCGCCTGCTCGCCGCCGCGCACGGCGACGAGGCCGCGCCCGTCCAGCTGGAGCGCATCCGGCTGCGGACCCTGGTCACGCTGGTCGGCAGCGTCTTCGCGGCCTACGTCCTGGCCGGAGAGCTCACGAAGCAGAGCTTCGGCGAGCTGCTTCGCCACGCGAACTGGTGGTGGAGCATCACGGCGCTCGGCCTGTCCGCGCTGTCCTACGTCGGCGCCTCGCTGTCGCTGTCTGGTTTCGTGCTGGAGCGGCTGAAGCTGACCCGCACTCTCCTCGTGCAGGTCGCCGCCTCGTTCGTCACACTGGTCACGCCCGCCGCCGTCGGCGGGGTGGCGCTCAACATCCGCTACCTGCGCAAGGCCGGGGTGGCCCCGGCCGACGCGGCGGCCAGTGTGGGCGTCTCGCAGGTCATCGCGTTCGGGCTGCACACGGTGCTGCTGGTGATCTTCGCCGCGCTGACCGGAACCTCGCACGCTGCCTCGGTACGGCTGCCGGGCTGGGCGTACATCGGGCTGGCCGTGCTGGTCGCGGTCATCCTGGTGGTTCTCGCTGTGCCGGCGGGCCGCAGGCTGCTCGCCTCCCGCCTGGCGCCCACGCTCGGGGAGGTCGTCCCGCGCCTGCTCGACATCGGCCAGCAGCCGGTCAAGCTGGCCGAGGGCGCCGGCGGCGCGTTGCTGCTCACGGCCGCCTACATCGGATGCCTCGCCGTGTCGGTCCGGGCGTTCGGCGGGTCGCTCTCGATCGACGCCGTCGCCGTGGTCTACCTGACCGGCAGCGCGATCGGCTCGATCGTCCCCACCCCCGGCGGGCTCGGCGCGGTCGAGGCGGCGCTGACCGCGGGCCTCACGGCCGCCGGGCTCCCTGGCGCGACCGCGATCAGCTCGGTCCTGCTGTACCGCACCGTCACGTTCTGGATCCCGGTCCCGCTCGGCTGGGCCGCGCTGAACTACCTCCAGCGGCACGACCAGCTGTAGCCCCCCGGGCCAACTCAGCGCACCCGGGCCACGGCCAGGGAGGCGGCGAGCAGGATCAGCCCCCAGGACATCGCTCGCAGGGCGCCTTCTAGGGGGGCCAGCAGCGCTCGCTCGTCGATCGTGGTCACCTGCCCGTCGGCGAGCGTGACGCTGCCCTCGACCCGTACCGAGCGGCGCCGGAGCGTGCGGGCCGGCGTGCTGAGCCTGCGCTGCGCGGCCGACATGGCCAGCGCCGCCGCCGCGGCGAGGACCGGCGCCAGAGCCAGTCGCCCGGTCTGCGCGGTGTAGGCGGTGAGCACGGGGAAGGCTCCCCACGCGGCCGCGAAGCCCAGGTCGGTGTGGATGATCCCGCCGAACAGCTCCGCGTTGTACGCGACGACGAGCAGCGGGCCCACGATCATGAACGGCAGCAGGGCCCAGCCGGCCCTGGCCACCCCGGCCGCGCCCAGCGCGACGGCGCCGGCCAGTCCCGCGATCGTGACGGTGACCAGCGCGGGCGCCGAGATGCGGGTCTGTAGCGGGCGGCCGTTCAGCTCGTCGAGCGCGTGCGCCGCCAGGCCTACCGCGAGGAAGAAGGCGATCAGCGTGGCCAGCAGCGGCGTCAGGCTGACCCGCGGCGCGAGCGCCGCGCCGATCACCACGTAGGACAGGTGCCATGCCGTGTACGGCGGGTGCAGCAGGGTCCACCAGTCACGCCATCCGCCAGGGCTGGCGGCGTAGTAGGCGGGCCGGGCGCCGGCCGCGGACCCCCCGTCAGCCACCTGCGCGCGTTCCCCACATCACGAGCCCGCCGCCCAGGCTCATGACCTGGACGCCGACGTCGGTGAACCCCGCGTCGAGCCACGCCTGCACGGTCCAGGAAACCGGGTAGCGACGGTAGTGCGCGGAGATGCTCGGGCCGAGGAACCGGCCCACGGAGAACCACTCGCGGCCGCCGGTGAGTAGCCCGGCGACGGGCAGCACCAGGCGGGTGTAGAGCCACCACCAGAACCGCCAGAAACGCGACGGCGGGGCCAGGAACTCCAGGCTCGCGGCCCGCCCGCCCGGCTTGACCACGCGGGCCAGCTCCCGGAGCGTGGCCTGCGGATCGGCCACGTACCTGAGCAGGTAGGTAAAGGTCAGTGCGTCGAACGCGGCGTCCGGGAACGGAAGCTGCTCGCCCCGGCCGGCCACCAGCCCGATCCGGTCGGCCACCGCGGACCGGGCGACGTTGCGCTGGCCCTGCCGCAGCATCTGCTCGGTCAGGTCCAGGCCGGCGACCCGCGCGCCGGACCGCGCCGCGATCTGCAGGGCGACACCCGCCGTCCCCGAGGCGACATCGAGCACGGTATCGCCCGCCGCCGGGGCGGCGCGGCCGATCATGGCCCGGCGCCAGCGGCCGTTCTGCCGGAACGACAGGACCTCGGCCAGCCGGTCATACCGTGCCGGGAGGGGGGTGAACAGCTGCTGCGCGAAGCGGTTGCGCTCAGCAGCCGGAGCGGGATCGGCGGCGGGAAGCGGCACGGCGTCTCCTCGAGGCTCGCAGAGTCTCACCGTAACAACCCGCTGCCGCGATGACACCCTGGCGAGCCGAGGGGGCGCTGAGCCGGCATGCCAAACTATTGCCGATTCGCGGCAATTCTGTGGTCTAATGCTGGCTGCCCGCCAGGGAAGCTCGGTGCACCACGGGGCAGACAACCTGGGATATATAGATATACCATGATAAATCTATATATCGGATAGCTGCACGTCGTCAGTAGGAGGCCGTATGGCACGCCGGTGGTACGTACCACTGATGGCGCTCCCCGTCGCGGTCGGGACGGTGGTCGCAGTCCTCGAGGGGGTCGCCTCCGCTTCACCCGGGTTAACGCATGCCGCCCCGAGAACCGCTGCCGTGCAGCGGGTCTTCCCCGGAATCCCGAATATCGGCCCCTCGGGCGGCGCCGCGCCCTTCCTGGCCAACGACACCATCCACCCGCAGGCCACGAGCGGGAACTGGGCCGGCTACGCGGTTGTGAGCAAGCGCCCTGGTGCGTTCCGCAGCGTATCCGCCGGCTGGACCCAGCCCAGAGCTAACTGCACAGGGGTGCGCGGCGCAAGGTTCGCGTCGTTCTGGGTCGGCCTGGACGGCCTGACCAACGGTTTTGTCGAGCAGCTGGGGACGGAGGCGGACTGCAGCGGCGGGACCCCGGCCTACTCCGCCTGGTGGGAGACGTTCCCAAACCCGTCCATGAACTTCCCCCACAGGGTGGCACCTGGAGACCACATGTTCGCCTCGGTGACGTTCCGCGGCGCGGGGATATTCGCCCTGTTCATCCGGGACAGCACGCGGCAGTGGAGTCGCACGATCATCACGAGCGTGGCAAACGCGCCCCGGACCTCGGCGGAGGTAATCGCCGAGGCGCCGGCGCTGGAGATCGGCGGTCGCTTCGTGATACAGAACCTCGCGGACTTCGGCACCGTGCGCTGGACCGGCAGCAGGGTGAACGGGACCCTGCTCAAGAGGTACGCCTCCGCGCTCCGGATCACGATGCTGGAGGTGAATCGGCCGCACCGCGTCAGGGCCACCACGAGCGTTATCAGCCCCCTTGATGCGTTCACCAACACCTGGGTCAGGGCGAGCTGATCGGGAGAGCCCGCTAACCCGCCGCGGGAACCGGTTACGCTCCCACCATGACGCAACCGAGCAGCGATCAGCGGCTGACCGTACCGGCGCCCGGCGGGCAGGTGCTCGAGGTGCTGACCTCGGGCCCCGAAGAAGGCCTGGCGCTGGTGTTCCACACGGGCACGCCGGCTGGGCTGGTCGGGCTCGGGCCCATGGCCGGGGCCGTCGCCGCCCGCGGCCTGCGCACAGTGCTGTACGCGCGCCCCGGGTACGGCGGCTCGACGTCACGGCCGGGCAGACTCGTCGCAGATGCGGCGGCCGACGTAGCCGCGATCCTCGACCGGCTCCGCATCGACGAGTTCGTCACCGCCGGCTCGTCGGGCGGCGGCCCGCACGCGCTGGCCTGCGCGGCCCTGCTGCCCGTGCGGTGCCTCGCGGCCGCGACTATCGCGGGGGTCGCGCCCTCCGACTCGCCGGGCCTGGACTGGCTCGCCGGCATGGGCACGGAGAACGTCGAGGAGTTCGCCGCCGCCGGGGCCGGGGAGGCAGACCTCACCCGGTTCCTGGAGGCGGCCGCCCCGGCGCTGCGCGATGTCACGGGCGCCGCGGTGGCCGACGGCCTCGGCGGGCTCGTCTCGGCGGCCGACAGGGCGGTGATCACAGGCGAGTTCGCCGACCACCTGGCCGCGTCGCTTCGCGCCGCGCTGAGCACGGGCATCGACGGATGGCGCGACGACGACCTGGCGTTCTCCCGCGACTGGGGGATCAGCCTCGAGGCGCTCGGCCATGCCACCCCGGTCGCGGTCTGGCAGGGGGACCAGGACCGGATGGTGCCGCCGGCGCACGGCGCATGGCTGGCCGCGAACATTCCCCGGGCCCGCGCCCGGCTGCGGCCCGGCGAGGGTCACCACACCCTGGTGGCCAACGGTTTCGGCGAGATACTCGACGACCTGCTCGCGCTGGCCGGAAAGCGCCGGTCCGGGTCCGCTATGTGATCAATTACCCTCAGCAAGGGCGCCGGGCCGCGTCCTCGCGCCCCTCTTCCCCGTCTTGCTGTGCTTCCTGGGGAGCGTGCGCGGCGGGTTTTCACGCTGGTGGGCCGGTGGCCGGCGGTGCCGTGCCAGGTGATGGCGGTGGCGTGGCACCGGAGATGAGTTCCCGGGCCAGACCACACCGCCTCCTTCTTCCCACCAGTTGCGGGCGATGTGATCCGGTATTGCCGGTATGGGGCTGTAAGCATTTGGCAGGCTTCCCACAACGCCGCCGTCCAGAAGCCTGAGGAACGGAACCGAGATCTGGCGCGCCGCTCCGGACGTTGCGCCGGCCCACTGCCGTTCGTGGACGCCCCAAGAGAGCCAGATGTCGCTCGGCCTGTGCTGCGCAGTCGGGCGCGCGGTCGTGCAGCACGTCAGCGACTGCCTGGCCGGACTCGCGCGACCCGCTAGGGTGCAGCCCGCGACCGCCGCGGCCAGCGCACAGATCGTGATCACGCATGTGAAGGTGAGCAGTGCATTCCTCTTCGATGGCCTCATGCTCTCCCTCTCAGGCATGGCGGCCCAGGTGACCCGCTGACTCACCGTTCAGCGTCGGCGACGCTCGTATTTCGCAACAAAGTCACGCAACGGCTTACTGCGAGGCGCAACGGCCCGCTGCCCTCGTCGATTCTGTCATGATCTGCACCCGTTTGAATTGCGCTTTGACAAAGAAAATCCGATATAGTGGTGGATTGCAATGACGAGGCCGCCGTCGGTGACGGATACGGGGGATGTGCCCGATGGCACGTGAGCCTCGATTCTGCTTGCTCGGGCCGTTGCTGGTGCGACGGGGCGACGCGGTTGTGCCCATCCCCGCAGGCAAGCAGCGCGTGCTGCTGGCCGCGCTGCTGCTGAACCCGGGTCGGCCGCTGCCCGCCGACGAGCTGGCCGAGCTGCTCTGGGAGACCGGCGCGCCGGCGTCGGCACGGGACGCGGTGCACAACTACGTGAAGCGGCTGAGGCAGGCGCTGGGAGATGCCCGCAGAACCCTCGTGATCACGCAGGCTGACGGTTATCTGCTCCGGGTTCCCGCCGATGAGGTAGACGTCCTGCGGTTCGAGGCCATGACCGGCCGGGCGCTCCAGGCCCTGCGGGCTTCCCGGTACGAGCAGGCGGCCGGCGAGCTGCGAGAGGCGCTTGCCTTGTGGCGCGGCACGCCGCTGTCCGATGTGCCCTGCGACCACCTGGTCGTCGGCCATGCCGGCCGCCTGGAGGAGATGCGGTTGCAGGCGCTGGAGGGGCGCATCGAGGCGGATCTGTGCTGCGGCCGGCACTCAGAGGTGGCGGCCGAGCTGCAGGGGCTCGCGGCGGCGCAGCCACTAAGGGAGCGGCTGCAGGCCCTGCTGATGCTGGCTCTGTACCGGGATGGCCGCCAGGCAGACGCGCTGGTTGTGTTCCGCAATGCTCGTCGCGTGCTGATCGACGAGGTCGGCGTGGAGCCCGGGGCCGAGTTGCAGCGGTTGCACGGGCAGATCCTCAACGCCGATCCCGCACTCAACGTGAGCATCGCACCCCCGCCGGGAGCAGTGCCACCCGTGGTACCCCGCCAGCTGCCGACCGCAGTGGCCCGCTTTGTCGGCCGGGGACCAGAACTGAGTCGGCTGGACACGCTGGCGAGCGCAGCGGAGGGCTCGGCCGACGCGGTCGTTATCGCGGTGGTCGGAGGCACGGCCGGGGTGGGGAAAACGGCCCTGGCGGTTCAGTGGGCGCACCGCGTAGCAGACCGGTTCCCCGACGGCCAGCTCTACGTCGACCTGCGCGGGTTCGGTCCTGACGGCGCGCCGAAGTCGGCGGGCGAGGTGCTGGGCGGCTTCCTGGAAGCCATGCAGCCGGCGATGGGGATTCCCGCAGGTCTTGACGCGCGCGCCGGCCTGTACCGCAGCCTGGCGGCCGGTAAGCGGCTGCTGGTCGTCCTGGACAACGCCCGCGACGCGGATCAGGTTCGCCCGCTGCTGCCCGGCTCGCCCGGGAGCATGGTGCTGATCACCAGTCGCGACCGGCTGGCGGGTCTGGCGGCGGCCGAGGGCGCCTCGCTGCTCACGCTCGAGGTGCTCACCGAAGCGGAGGCCAGGGCGCTGGTCCTGGCACGCGTCGGGACGGGGCGGAAGGCCGAGCCGGCGGCAGTGGCCGAGATCACCGAGCTGTGCGGTCGGCTGCCGCTGGCGCTGGCCGTAACCGCGGCCAGGGCCGCGGCCCGTCCGGCCCTGAGCCTGGCCGAGCTGGCCGCCGAGCTGCGTGACACGAGGAACAGGCTTGACGCGCTGGACGCCGGCGAGCCGTCGGCCAGCGCGCGGGCGGTGTTCTCCTGGTCACACGAGACTCTGACGCCCTCCGCCGCGCGGATGTTCCGGCTGCTGGGGCTGCACCCCGGCCCCGACATCGGGGTGAACGCCGCGGCCAGCCTGGCGGGCGTACCGGTGAGGCAGGGGCGCGCGATGCTGGACGAGCTGGCTCGCTCGCACATTGCGGCCGAACCCGCGGTCGGTCGCTTCGGCGTGCACGATCTGCTCCGGGCCTACGCACGGGAGCGGGCCGAAGCCCACGAGACGACGGCCGAGCGTCGCTCGGCCAGAAACCGGATGGTGGCCTACTACTTGTACACCGCGCACGAGATGGCCATGCTGCTGTTCCCCCCCCGCCACGCGATCGCGCTGGCGCCGTGTCAGCCGGGCGTGGCGCGCGAGGAGCTCCGCAGCTATCAGCAGGCCTGGTCCTGGGCCGAGGCCGAGTACCTGGTGCTGCTCGAGATGGTGCCGTTCGCTGCGAAAACCGGGTTCGCCCAGCACGCGTGGCAGCTGGCGTGGGCTCTGGAGACCTTCCTGTCCCGGCGCGGGCGCTGGGACGAGCTGGCTCAGATCCAGCGGGTCGCCCTCGGCGCCGCACGCCAGGCGGGGGACAAGACCGGGCAGGCGCACGCGCTGTGCGGCGTGGGCTGGGCCGGTGCGCTGCAGGGGCGTTATGAGGACGGGCGCGCCCAGCTCGACCAGGCCGCGCGGCTGTTCCGAGAGCTCGGCGACGGCTCGGGCGAAGCGCGGGCCCGCGTCCGGGCGGGCCAGGCTTTCTGGAGACAGGGCCGCCACGAGGAGGCGTTCTGGTCCGCGCAGCGCGCGCTCGACCTGTACCGCGCGTCCGGGGACCGCGCGGGGCAGGCGGGCGCACTGAACAATATCGGCATGTACCGCATCCATCTCGGCGACTTCGAGCGCGCCCTCGAGGTCTGCCAGGAAGCCCTGGCCGGGTTCCGTGAGCTCGGCGACCGGCGCGGGGAGGCCAACGTCCTGGACAGCCTCGGCGACGCGCACTACCGCCTGGGCCGTGCCGATGACGCGATCGCCTGTTACCGGGAGTCGCTGAGGGCGTTCCGCGAGATCGGCGACCGGTACAACCAGGCCGAGATCCTGACCCATCTCGCGCTCCCGTACCAGGCCACAGGCGCCGACCACGACGCCAGACGCTGCCTGGAGCAAGCGCTGGCCATCCTCACCGAGCTGGAGCACCGCGACGCGGCCCAGGTGGAGGCCAGGCTCCGCGACCTTGCGGCCGGGCCGCCGCAGCGGCACCTGCTGGCCGTCGGACCGCAGGCCTCGAGCGATGCCCGGCCCAGCGGTCATGCCGGGTCACGTCCGGCCTGGTAACAACCGGTGGCTTCGGCGTCAGCGAAACGCGCGTGGTCGCTCGCCAGGAACAGCAGCGTTGCTGGTGTTCCTGGCCGCCTGACCCTGACGCCCGGCATCGAGCTCGTCAATCGGGAGGGAGGGCGGCGGCGGCTTCGGCGATCATGCTGCCGTCGACAGTGACGGAGGCCGAGGGGATCCCCACCGCGGGCCACTCCAGCGTGAGCGTGAACGGCTCGGCCGACGGGAGCGGCCAGGCCCAGAACCCCACTTCGGCAACCTGGCGGGGACCGTCGGGGTAATTGCTGAAGCTGATGGGGGTGATCCCGGGACCGCTCCTGGGCAGGGCGAGGGGGTCGTCGGAGAACTCGGTCACGCGACTGTCGCTGAAGCGCAGGACGACGCGCAGCGGGTCAGCGCTGGCCGCGCCGGGCAGCGCCGCGCCCTGGAAGCCGTCGACAGCCCGCCGGGCCTGCTTCTCCTCACGGGCCATCATCCCCGACACATCGACGACGGCCCTGACCGTGAACTCACACCCTCCCCTCCTGACATCGACGCGCAGCAATTCGACGGTCGCGCGATCGGTGGCGGTCACCGGCTGACGCGCATCAAGCATGACGAACCGGCCGTGCGGGAGACGCGGGTCCGACGCCAGCGAGGCCCCCTCACGGAACCCCGCGCCCACGTCGTCGGTGGTCTTGTAGATGGTCTCCGGCGCGGGCGCC
>Ga0126371_10005541_pt1 | contig 11219 bp, 12 predicted proteins | sample PanSoiMetaPlot_4_FD_110145 | JGI IMG/M metagenome (GOLD analysis project Ga0126371, IMG submission 110145) | Tropical forest soil microbial communities from Panama - MetaG Plot_4 | ecosystem: Environmental > Terrestrial > Soil > Tropical forest > Bulk soil | place: Panama | collected 2016-02-17
CCAGTACGGCACCGGAATCACAACTTCGTCGCCGGGGTTGATGAGAGCTTGCACGGCGTTAAAGATGATGTGCTTGCCCCCGACGGTGATCAGGCACTCGGCGGGCTTGTACGCCGTGCCGAAGTGGCGGGCGTGGTATTCGCAGACCGCCTGCTTCAGGTCCGCCGTGCCGCCGGTATTGGTGTACTTGGTGAAATTTTCGTCCAGCGCGCGAATGGCGGCCTGCTTGATATTGGCGGGCGTCGGGAAGTCCGGCTCCCCTGCTCCGAAATCGACGATGTCGACGCCCTCGGCGCGAAGGCGCTCGGCCTCGGCCGCCACCTTCATGGTGGAAGAGACGCTGATCAATGAGATGCGGTCCGCGATTGCGTTTGCTACTGCTGGCATGTTCTTTAGCTTATGCCCCTCTCGGTTTCGTTTTGGCTAACCGGCGCTGTAGCCGCTCCTCGACCGAGTGCGGCACCAGCCCCTGGATTTTTCCGCCCAGCCCGAACACTTCCTTGACGAGGCGGGAACTGATAAATGAATACGCTTCGTGTGACAACAAAAAAACCGTCTCCAATTCCGGCCGGAGTCGCCGGTTCATGAGCGCGGTCTGCAGCTCGTATTCGTAATCGGAAATCGCGCGGATACCGCGCAGCAACACCTGCGCGCCGCGTTTTTCCGCATAATCCACCAGCAGGCCGTCGAACGAATCGACTTCCACGTTCGCGTAACCCTGCACCACTTCCCGCAGCATCTCCATTCGCTCCTTCACCGAAAACAGCGGCGACTTGGTTTCATTGCGAAGAATCGACACAATCAGCCGGTCAAACAGCTTCGATCCGCGCTGGATCAGGTCCAGGTGCCCGTTGGTAATCGGGTCAAAGGATCCGGGGTAGATGGCGATTACACTCGTCCCCTGGCGTGGCAATCGGCTCTCGCTTTCTGGTGGTCTTCTGATTCTACCAAGTCTGTGGCTCTGCCCCGGCGGACTCCGTCAAGAGTTCTGTGCCACGTCCTTCACGGTCGGGTTACCAGGGCCGGAGAATTCACCTGCTGACTTTCGTTGTATGCTCGACATTAATCAAAGAAATACGGGATCGTATTTTTGCCGGAATTCTCACAAATCGATTGACATAAACGGTTATGGGAAGGTATTCTTTAGCAGATAGGGTATTTACTGGACAGGCGTTGCGTATTGACCCAACAACCCGACTTTGCGCCACGTGAATCGGCTTTTGAAATTCGCCGTACACCCATCAGAATCAGCATCTCCGGGCGATTGAATCCGGATGAGGGTCGGCCGTTCGGCGTACGATCTCGGGCAGTTCCGCGGTGTCCTACGGTTCTGCCGAAATTGATTGGCTGCAAACCAGAGACAAAATCCGGAAGTGATTAGATCAAAAGAATCGCCATCAGTTAAACGTTAATTATCCTAGGAAATCGACGAGGCCCGCATGAACAAACTCGAGGAAACCAAGCGTAACCCCGACTCAACCATCACAGTCCTCTCGATTGGCCCTCAGGAAGAAGACCACTCCGCCTTGTCGCGCATCATCGCCGCCGCCGAGTGGCCCCTGTGCCCGGCTTCCCGATGGAAGCTGCACGCCTGCTCGAATTTGGATTCCGGCATGTCGTTCTTGAAGGACCACCGCGCGCCGCTGGTGATTTGCGAGGGAGATCTCGGTACCGCGTCGTGGCGCGACTTCTGGGCACAGGCCGCAACTTTGCCCGACCCGCCATTCTTGATCGTCACGTCCCGCCTGGCCGACGAATACCTGTGGGCCGAAGCGCTGAACTTGGGCGCTTACGATGTACTCGCGAAACCCTTCCACCCCGAGGAAGTGGTCCGCGCCCTGAGCCAAGCCTGGTTGCACCGGAACTACCGGCGCAGCGCAACCGCATCGCTATCCGCGATCGGGCATCCGTACCAGCCCTCCCCTTCCGGCGTCGCGGTCTAGCTCCTACCGCACGGTAAACGGCGCCCAGGCCTCGGTCTTCTCCCAGATCAGCGACAGCTTCCCCTGGTTGGGGCCGCTCTGCGCCAGTTCGATGCGAAACCGCTCGACCGGCGCAGGCACCGCCTTCACATTGATCTTGACCCGCCCCAGATCCCGCCTCTCGTCATACTCGGTGTGCCACTGCCCGGTCTGCTTATTGACAATGAGCGTCCAGTCCGACAGGCCGGGAATCGCCCACAGCGTATAACTGCCCTTCGGTACCTTGAGGCCGGCGATGTCCAAATCGGCTTCAGTGGTCAACGTGGTCGCGTCGTTGGCGCCCGCGCACCACACGACTCCGTACGGCACCAGGCCGCCCATCACCTTGCGCCCGCGCATCGAGGGCGCACCGTAATCGACCTGCAGCTTTTTCCCGCCGATCGTCACCGACGCGGTCATCGGCGGGCTCAACACGCGTCCTTGGCCGAACAGGGATACCGCCGCGGCCGCCAGTAACAGTGCGGAACAATACCGGATCATTGCTCAACCTCCTTCCGGTTTTGATTGGAAGTATACAGTAACACCGCGGATCTTGTCGCCCGGTGTCGTCACGCCTTTTCCAAAATCGCCATCAATTTTTCCTGCACCACCTCGGCCGTCGGGCTGTCCGGCACGATCACCAGGATCGTGTTGTCGCCGGCAATCGTCCCGACGATTTCCGGCCATTCCTCCTGATCGAGCGCCTGCGCCACCGAATTCGCATTGCCGGGCGCGGTCCGCATCACCACCAGGTTCTGCGCAATCCGCACGTCGAGCACGAACTCGGCCGCCAGCAACTGCAGCCCCGGACCTTTTTCCTCGGGCGCCATTTCCTGATAGCCCTCACGCGTTTTGACCAGACGCAGGTCGCGAATGTCGCGTGACAGCGTCACCTGCGTCGCGGAGATTCCGAGATTGCGCAACTCCTGCGCCAGTTCGTCCTGCGTCAAGATGCGCTTGCTGCGCACCAGCTTCAGAATCTGTCCCTGCCGGTAGCTCTTGCTCATCATCGTCCCATCTGTTCCAGCCGGGCGCGCGCCTGTTCCAGCGCCGCCGCCACGCTCGCCGGCCCGGTTCCGCCCGGGATCTCGCGCGACTTCATCCCCGCCCTCGGATCCAGCAGCGCCGCCGCCTTTTTGCCGAACTCCGGAGCAAACCGCTGCATCTCCTCCGCCGTCCAGTCGGCCGGCTTCTTTCCCGTACGCACGCTTTCCAACACAAACCGCCCGACAATCTGGTGCGCTTGATGAAACGGCGTGCCCGTTCGCGCCAGTTCCTCGGCCAGATCGGTTGCCACTACCCAGCTTTCTTCGGCTGCCGCCGCCGGCCGCTCCGGCCGCAACTGCGCCGATTCCGCCACCGCCCGCGCCATCTCCAGCGACCCGCTGACCTGATCGGCCGCCTCAAACAGCGGAATCTTGTCTTCCTGCATGTCGCGGTTATACGTCATCGGCATACCCTTCATCGTCACCAGCAAGGACGTCAGGCAGCCCATCACCCGCCCACTCTTGCCCCGGATCAGCTCCAGAGAATCCGGGTTCTTCTTCTGCGGCATCAGGCTCGACCCGCTGGTCACATCATCGCCCAATTCCATCCAGCCGAATTCCTCGCTCGAGTACAGAATCCAATCCTCGGCCAGCCGGCTCAGATGCACCATGGTAAGCGTCGCCGCATACAAGAAATCCAAAGCGAAGTCCCGGTCCCCGGAAACATCCATACTGTTGCGCGTCACACCAGCAAATCCCAAATCTCGCGCCATCGCTTCCCGATCCAGAGGAAATCCACTGCCAGCCAGCGCGCCGGATCCGAGCGGCAGCAGGTTGGCCCGCCGCCCCGCCTCTTGAAACCGCTCCCAATCCCGCGCGAACATCTCGAAGTACGCCAGCAGATAATGCGGCCACAGCACTGCCTGTGCCCGCCGCAGGTGCGTGTAGCCCGGAATTACGGCCTGCGGGTGCTTCTGCGCCAGTCGCAGCAGCGCCTCCAGCAAACCGCGCAGCAGACCCTGGATGCGCGCGCATTCTTCCCGCAGCCACAATCGGACATCGAGCGATACCTGCTCGTTGCGGCTGCGGCCGGTATGAATCTTATCGGCTACCGCGCCGGCGCGCTCCTTGAGCTTGCGGATCACCAGCGTGTGTACATCTTCGTCGGTCGCGCCCGCAAAGAACTCCGCATTGCCGGCTTCCTGGCGGATCTCCTCAAAGGCCGCGACGATCTTCTCCCGCTCGGCCGCCGTCAAAATTCCCGCCCGCTCCAGCGCCCGCGCAAATGCCTGCGAGCCGCGGATGTCGGCATCGATCAGCCGCCGGTCGAAATCGAGCGATCCGGAAAACCGCTCGAAGATCTCCGATGGCCCCGATTCGAAACGCCCGCCCCAAAGCTTCATTTCGCCTTGCCGGCCTGGGCCTTCTCCGTCAGCCCCGCCCTCACTTTGATCGGCAGCCCGACCAGGTTGATGAACCCCAGCGCATCCTTCTGGTCGTAACTGGCGCCCATCGTGAAGCTCGCAATGTCGAGCGAGTACAGCGAATACGGCGACTTGCGGCTCAGCGGCTCGAGATTGCCCTTGTACAGCCGCAGCTTCACTTCGCCCGTCACCGGCTCGCTCACTTTCTCGAAGAACGCGTCCAGTGCCTCGCGCAGCGGCGTAAACCACAATCCGTTGTAGACCATTTCCGCGTAGTCGAGCGCCAGCTTCTGCTTGTAGTGCAGCGTGCCCTTGTCGAGAGTCAGCGCTTCCAATTCGCGCGCCGCGAACAGGATCAGCGTCCCGCCCGGCGTCTCATAGCAGCCGCGCGATTTCATTCCCACGAACCGGTTCTCCACCAGGTCGATGCGCCCGATCCCATGCTCCCCACCAATCTGGTTCAGCGTCTCCAGCAGCGCCACCGCGCTCATCTTCTTCCCGTTCACCGAAACCGGCGCGCCGCCTTCAAACCCGATCGTCACTTCGCCGGCCTTGTCCGGCGCCTGCGCCGGGCTCTTGGTGAGCATCCAGATATCGTCCGGAGCCCCGTTGGCCGGGTCTTCCAGCGCGCCGCCCTCATGCGAGATGTGCCAGATGTTGCGGTCGCGCGAATAGATTTTCGTCGTCGATTGCGAAATCGGCACGTTGTGCTGCCGCGCGTACTCGATCGCGTCTTCCCGGCTGACGATCTTCCACTCCCGCCACGGCGCGATCACTTGCAAGTGCGGCGCGATCGCCTTGTACGTCAGCTCGAACCGAACCTGGTCGTTGCCCTTTCCCGTGCAGCCGTGAGCCAGCCCGTCGCAGCCGGTCTTCAGCGCCACCTCGGCCTGCTTCTTCGCCAGCAGCGGGCGTGCAATCGAGGTCCCCAGAAGATACTTGTGCTCGTACACACCGCCGGAGCGCACCATCTTCCACAAATACTGACTGACGAACTCCTCGCGCATGTCCTCGATGTATACTTCGGAAGCGCCCGTCTGGCGCGCCTTCTCTTCCAGGCCCGTCAGTTCATCGCCGCCCTGCCCGATGTCGCCGCACACGGCGACCACCTCGCAGCCGTAGTTTTCCTTCAACCACGGAATAATCACAGAGGTATCCAGCCCGCCCGAGTAGGCGAGCGCCACTTTCTTCGGTCTATTCATAACCCTGTAACGCCGGCGACCTGGTCGCCGGCCCTTTCCCGCCGGTCACCCGAGCATCATCAGCAGAAGCGCTTTTTGTGCGTGCAGCCGATTCTCTGCCTGGTCGAACACCACCGAGCGCTCGCTCTCCATCACCGCGTCCGTCACTTCTTCCCCGCGCCGCGCCGGCAGGCAATGCATGAACACGGCGTCCGGACGCGCCTGCGCCATCAACTCGGCGCCAACCTGATATTGACGGAACGCTTTCTTCCGCTTCGCCGCTTCCCGCTCCTGCCCCATGCTTGTCCACACGTCCGTATAGACCGCGTGGGCCCCGTGGAGCGCCGCCCCGACATCGTGCGTGATCGCCAGCGAAGCGCCCGACACCGCCGCCAGCCCTTCGGCCTCCGCCACCGTCTCCGGATTCGGCAGATACCCTTCCGGACAACCCAACACAAAATCCATTCCCAACCGCACCGCCGTGATCATCAGCGATTGCGCCACGTTATTCCCGTCGCCGAGAAATGTCAGCTTGAGCCCCCTCAGAGCGCCAAACCGCTCCCGGATCGTCTGCACATCCGCCAGCGCCTGGCAGGGATGATACAGGTCGCTCAGGGCATTGATCACCGGCACCGACGCCCACTGCGCCAGTTCTTCGATCGTTTCCTGCGCAAACACGCGCGCCACAATTCCATTGACCCACCGATCCAAATTCCGCGCGACATCCTTCAACGGCTCGCGCCCTCCCACGGGCCCATCGCAGAACACCGAATTCCCGCCGAGTTGCCGGATCGCCAGCTCGAACGTGAGCCGCGTCCGCAGCGACGGCTTCTCGAACAGCAGAGCCACTCCCTTGCCGGCCAATACGCCCGCATAATCCTGCGGCGCCCGCTTCACCTCCGCCGCCAGGTCCAGCAGATGGTGCAACTCCTCGTCGGTCAGATCCAGATCGCGGAGCAGATCCGAGCCGCTGAATTTCAGAACCCGGTTCCGCACGGCACCCCGGCCCATGCCCCTCCTTCTGAATTTTTATTCATTAACGAGAATAATTACACAGATCGGGCCGAGTGTCAAGCGTCGCGGCCTCTTCCGAATTGTGAATGAATATTCTCAGGACTTGCCCGACCGCCCTGATTTAGGGCTTGGCCGCCGCCTTCTTCAAATTGAGCTCGATGCTGTTGCCGAGCTGGGTCCACGTGCCGGTCCAGCTGGTTCTTCTCGGCATTGATCTCGCCCTCGTAGCTCCCGCCAACCGCTATGGCAGATTCGCGCGCCGCAATCGGCCAGTTAGTTTTCCGTGGGCTTTTCGGCGCTATCGATCACCAAGACCTCCACAGCCGCTCTACCCGCCTCCGCCCTCAGCCCGAGCCGATCTTGAATCGCTTGCAACGCCGCCGCGGCGCTTCTTTCAAAGTCGTGCCTCTCTTGCCCACGACCACACCCGCATCCAAATCACCGGAACTCGCATCCAGCAAATGAGGGAAAAGTATGGAGTACAGCCTGGACCAGACGATATCGCTTCTCACGCGCACACCTCCCACGCTGAATGTTCTCTTACGGGACCTGCCGGAAAGCTGGACGCTCCGCACCGAGGGCCCCGATACCTGGAGCGTTTTCGACGTGATCGGCCACTTGATCCACGCGGAACGCACCGATTGGATGCCTCGGGCGCGCACCATTCTGCAGTTTGGCGAGACGCGGCCGTTTCCGTCGTTCGACCGCTCGGGACACGCGCAAGAAACGCAAGGCAAGTCGTTGCCCCGGTTGTTGGATGAATTTGCCCGCGTGCGCTCGGAGAACCTGGACGCACTGCGCGCCCTGCGCTTGAGCCCCGAAGACCTGGAGCGGCGCGGCCGGCATCCGGCCTTCGGGACGGTGACGCTCTCCCAGTTGCTGGCAACCTGGCCCGCGCATGATCTGACCCATCTGCATCAGATTTCAAGAATCATGGCCCATCAATACAGGCGGGCCGTGGGCCCATGGAGCGCTTACCTCGGCGTGATGCAGTGCGGCGGCCACGGTGCGCCGGCGTGACCGCCCCGCTGTTTTATCATTCTTCCCTGCCAGGCAGTCGCTAGGCGCGGCAGATTCGCACACCACGAACGGCGCAGCTCGCCGCGGTCTTCCGGGCTTCTGCAAGCTCCGATGCGGCGTCTAAAATCGAGTAACTTGCGCAGTGTGTAGTTTCTAGATCGAAAGGTCCGCTCGACGTCGAAAACGTCGAGCGGTTGGATTGAGGCCTGATGTGAGCGGCATGGCTGGTCTTTGAAACGTCGAATTATTCGATCGTCCAGTACATGACCTGGATATTCGGCTGATCCATATCGGAAGTCGGTGTTCCAGTGAACGTCAGCGTCGAGCCCGAAATCTCGTAATCTGCGCCCTGCAGCATGAGCAAGCCGCCGACGAATACCATTACTTGTCCCTGAGGTGCCGGGACAGATTTCAGCACGTATGCTGGACTACCCTGCTGAAATATGTCCAACTGGGGCCTCAGGGTGGTGACCACCGTCTGAGTGATATGGGACTGCGCCCGAAGAAGTAAGGCCAAACACGTCGCGAGAACAAGCGCCGTGAGGAATTGTCGAAAATTGATCTTCATTGTCAAATCTGGTTTGGAGCCGATCGTCGCTTACCGCCCCCCGTGCCGGGAAGCAAAACAATTCGGCGCTACGCCGCCCGAAGGGCTGCCACGATTCCACGTACAGAGTCGGGCGGCGATGCCGTAGCGTTGCCGTCTAATTGCATGGCTCGCCGGTTTCACCAGCGGCCCAACGGCGACCGCTTACTTCTTTTTGTGCGTTGGTTCCTCTCCGGCCGGGGCAGGCTGCTGCCGTTCCGGAGCGCTTTCCGGCAAGATCTCGTCCGGTGTGGCGGTCACGATTGTTGGTTGGTCGATTTCGGGTTCCATTCCATCCCTCCCACACCCATAGTACATATGCGGAACCCTCGCTCTGATACTATGTTATTGAAATCACGACACAAAACATTCGTGACTGCATCGTTGCAATTCGACTAAAACAACCAGAACCAGTGCGCGATCCAAAAGCATCCCCAGAAAGTTGGTTGGTCCAATTCAGGTAGCAAAGGAAATTACCTCCCGAAGGAACCATCGGAGAAGAAAAAGCAAAACATTAGGGCGGAATATCGTCAAAATCGGGATTCATCTCGATGAGCATGTAGGGATATCCCGAGCGGACGGCATCCTTCAGACACCGATTTGCGGCCCTCGGCCGCCCCTCAAGCATAGCCAACACTGCACCGGCGAACGACACATCCCGACTCTTGATGTCGCGCGGGATCTCGTCCAGAGCCGCGATGGCGGCGGCCCCATCGCCGAGGCGCGCCAGGTAAACAGCCCGCCGGGACTGCTCGGTGACACTTAGGGACCGAGTCTTGGCCAATTCATTCAGCAAGCCAAGCGCGCGGGCATAGCTTTCGCGAGAGCGTTCCGTGCGGTGCAATCGGCGTAGTGCATCTGCCAACCCGGCAACGTACACGTCTGAGTTTGGTCGAATCCGAATCGCCGCCTCGAAAAACGGAATTGCAGCGGCGTACTCGCGCGAAAAGAAGGCAGCGACACCCAGGTTGAAGTACGCCGACGACAGGGGGGCGTGCTCCAGAGCGATTTCAAAGTAGTGCCGGGCTCCGGCGAAATCGCCGGCGGCCAACATAGTGGATCCAAGATTCTCATAGCCGATCGGGGAAGCGGGACGGAGTTCAGTGACACGAGTGAATTCCTTACGGGCGCTATCCAGCCTTCCCAGACTGAGCAGCGCCGACCCCTTATCATTGTGTGCTCGCCATGAATCAGGATCGAGGCGAATTGCAGCATCGAAAAATTGGATTGCCATTCCGGGTTGTTGCGAACTAGCGAAAGCTCTTCCTACCAGCCGACTTGCTGCCTCCGACGACGACATGAGTGCAGAATCGCTTTGGAGCGTGCGGATGACATCGGCGAACCGGCCAGCGTCAAGTTCGATACGCGCCCGAAACACCCTGCGCTCGGCGGAAGGCAAGCCGGAGCCGGCTCGGCTTTCGAGAGCTTCACCAGCCTCCTGAAGCCATTGCGGGTCATGGGTGTGTTCATACAGCCTGATAAGTGTGTCCACTCGGAGGCGGAACGCCCGAATATCCCCGGGCGCGAATTTGGTCAGTTGATCGAGGCTTTCGAGTGCTGTCCGCAGCTCCGTCTCCCCACCTTCATCTGTAAGCTGACCGGTCGCTTTGGCGTATAACTGACTAGTCTGCGCCGCTCGGAACGCTGCCTGTCTCCGCAAGGCCGCATACCCCAAAAGCCCCAAGAACAGAGTAACCGCCGCCAAGGCCAGCCTCCAGGCCCGAGAATTAAGTGCGCGGCGAATCCTGAGCAGGACGGAGGGCGATCTTTCGATCGGCTTCACGTCGATTTGGAGATCCGCAAGAATCGCGTCGGCGCTGCCATATCGAAGCGTACGGTCCGGCTGCAGACAGCCGCGGATCACTCCGTCCAGCACGCCCAGATCGCGCAACTCGGCTGCCCGTCGATACTTGTCGCCCTCCGCGGCAAGCCAGCCCAAACGTAAAGGCGCCAGTGCCTCCAGCGCCAAAGTATCGGTAAGCATCTCCAACAACACCATGCCGAACGCGTAGAGATCAGAGCGGGAATCGGCCGGTAACCCGGCCAATTGCTCCGGAGCCATATACGCTCGCGTTCCACCCACCTCGCCGGCCCCGCTGATCTTGAAGTCTTGCGGAAGCGCCGATCGGGCAAGGCCGAAATCGCTGACTAGAATCGCGCCGTCGCGCCGGACGAGAAGGTTGCCCGGTTTCAGGTCTTGATGGACGATTTTGGCGGCATGGATGGCCCGCAGAGCCTGGCAGATTTGAATGGCCAAGCCTCGTACCTGCGAGGGTGGAAGGCGGTGCATCCGCAACAGAATCCGCGCGAGGCTTTCGCCATCCACCCAATCCATGGAGATCAGCGCCCGGCCCTCAATCTCACCAAAGTCGTGCACCCGGACAACGTGTTCGTCGGTCACCCGGCATGCCAAAACGATCTCTCGCTTCAGCCGGAGCAAGTTGCGCAGATCTGGAACAAGCTCGTTTCGGAGGACTTTGACCGCCACGGTCCGGTTTAGTTCCCGATCCAGCGCGCGATACACGGTTCCCATTCCCCCGCTGCCGATCTGCTCCTGCAGCTCATAGCGCTCCTTCGCACGCTTTTTTCGCCTGTTCGGGGCTGCGGTTTCTGGCGCCGGAATCGGAAATGCCATAAGGGTAAAAGGGATACCTGAATTAATGTAGTGCGCTTCGGGGGCAAAGGTCTCAACTTCTAAGGAAAATGAAGGCTGCCCTGCCGTCAAGCCACTGCCTTCGCGTGGGTTCGTCAGTATGGCAGATTCGCCCCCGCTATACTATCGTCTAATGGCTGTGAATCCGTACGCATCATTCCTCGGAAACAAGAATCCGCGCGAAGTGATCGCGGAAACCCCCGGCCGCCTCGCTTCGGTTTTGGATACGATCGGCCCGGAACGCGCGACTTGGTCTCCCGCTCCGGGCAAGTGGAGCGCGCGCGAAATCCTTTGCCATCTCGCGTGCTGCCAGCTCGTTTTCGCGTTCCGCCTCCGCCATTCGTTGGCCGAGGCGGACCACGTCATTCAGCCGTTGTACCAGGAAAAGGGGGCC
>Ga0126371_10005543_pt1 | contig 11216 bp, 13 predicted proteins | sample PanSoiMetaPlot_4_FD_110145 | JGI IMG/M metagenome (GOLD analysis project Ga0126371, IMG submission 110145) | Tropical forest soil microbial communities from Panama - MetaG Plot_4 | ecosystem: Environmental > Terrestrial > Soil > Tropical forest > Bulk soil | place: Panama | collected 2016-02-17
GGCTTCGACATAGCGGCCGCGCCATTGCGCCGGCAGGCGATGCTCGCGGTCGGTGTAACGATCGCCGCCGATCGCGTCGCCGGCCGCGACCGACCACAGATCGTCGCCGGGACGCCAACCGTCGTTCTCGGCGATACGCTTCGTCAGGTAACACGGCGGCAGCGCGCCGTGTGCGTGGATATAGATCGCGACCTCGCGGAAGGCGTCGGGATCGGCAAGATCGAGGCGGTGGGCGAAAGCCAGCAGTGTGGCGTCCTGCGGCGACGACAGATGGAGATCGTCGCCGCAGATTTCCGCCGCCGCGGCGATCGCCGGAACGAATGCGATAATGAGCGCGGCGACGGCCGATCGCGCGGCGCTACCGAAGCTCAAGCCGCCGCCACGCCGACCGGGCAACTCACGCCAGTGCCGCCGAGGCCGCAATAGCCGCCGGGATTTTTCGCCAGATACTGCTGGTGATAATCCTCGGCGTAGAAAAACGCGCCGGCCGCTTTGATCTCAGTGGTGACGGCGCCGAGGCCCGCTTTGGTCAATGCCTTGGCATAGGCGTCGCGCGACGCTTCGGCGGCTTTCTGCTGCGCCGGTGTCGTCCAATAGACCGCCGAACGGTATTGTGTGCCGACGTCGTTACCCTGACGCATGCCCTGCGTGGGATTGTGGCTCTCCCAGAACGCCTTGAGCAGCCGCTCGTAGGAAATTTTCTTGGGGTCGTAGGCGACGAGCACGATCTCGGCGTGGCCGGTGTGGCCGGAGCAGACCTCTTCATAGGATGGATTGGGCGTCGTGCCGCCGGCATAGCCGACCGCGGTGGCATAGACGTCGTCCAATTGCCAGAACGCGCGCTCGGCGCCCCAGAAACAGCCAAGGCCGAACTGAGCGGTTTCGATGCCCGCCGGGAACGGCGGCACGATGCGCCGGCCACTGACGTAATGACCTCCCGTCACGTGCATCTTGGTGGTGCGGCCGGGCAGGATCTCACCGGGCGCGGGCATCTCGATCTTCTTGCGGCCCATCAACATGTGCGGTCTCCCTGTTTTCATTGTTGCCGGGGGGCGACCCTGAATCTGGGCCCACAGTGGGCTGAAGGCAACAGCCACTCACGCAGGCTTGAAGTGGGCGCGCTCCGCGCCACGCGGCGCGACGAAAAAATTGCCGCCGTCGCGCAAAAGCCGCTAGCCTCGGTGCCCGGACCGAGCCGGCAGCGAACAAGAGACGCACGGGGAGGGCGACAATGCCGCGACGCTACAACGCCAAGACCTTCGACATGGCTCATCTGCGCAAGACGGCGGAGAAGCTCAAGATCTGGGGCAAATGGGGACCGGACGACGAGCTCGGCACGCTCAACTATGTGAAGCCCGAAGACATCGCGGCGGCAGCGCGGCTCATCCGCAAGGGCAAGGTGTTCTCGCTGGCACTGCCCTATGACAGCAATGGTCCGCAGAAGGGCCTGTGGGGCAACCGGCACAATCCGGTGCATACGATGCTGGCGACCGGCACCGACGCGGTTGCGGGCGCGCAGGACAAAGGCGGCATCCGTTATGCCGACGATGCGGTGTCGATGCCGCTGCAATGCGGCACGCAATGGGACGCGCTCGGCCACATCTTCTACGACGACAAGATGTGGAACGGCTACGACGCGAAGCTCGTGGATTCCAGCGGCGCCGCCAAGAACGGTATCGAGAAGACCAAGGCGAAGATGGTGGGCCGCGGCGTGCTGCTCGACGTCGCCCGGCACTGCAAGGTGGATTGCCTCGAAGATGGCACCGCCATCACCACCGACGATCTCATTGAAACCGCCAAGGCGCAGAAGGTCGAGGTGAAGCGCGGCGACTTCGTCATCGTCCGCACCGGCCAGATGGGCCAGAGACTCAAGGCCGGCGATTGGGGCGGCTATGCCGGCGGTGACGCGCCCGGCCTCGCTTTCGAGACCTGCGAATGGATCCACAAGACCGAAATCGCCGCGATCTGCACCGACACCTGGGGCTGCGAGGTGCGGCCGAACGAGACCAAGGACGCGTTCCAGCCCTGGCATTGGATCGTGATCCCGATGATGGGCCTCACCATGGGCGAGATCTTCTATCTTGAGGAGCTTGCCGACGATTGCGCCGAGGACAAGGTCTACGAGTTCTTCTTCTGCGGCCCGCCGCTGCCGATCACCAAGGCTGTCGGCTCGCCAGTCAATCCGATGGCGATCAAATAGGACGGTCTAAGCTTTTTTTCGCTTTAGTTTCGCTCGCTTCTCCAAGAGCGCGCACACGGCGGCGGTGTCGCTGTCGCCGTAACCGAGCGCGATCACCGCGTTGTTGAGCGCGGCGATCTTGTTGAAGAGCGGCGTGTCGACCTTGAGCGACTTGGCGAACGCGCCGATGACCTTCAGGTCTTTGGTCCATACGTCGTTTTTCATCGTCGCCGGCTTGTAGCTGTTCTTCGCCATCAGCGGTGCGCGCAGCTCGAAGACGCGCGAATTGCCGGCGCCCGACGAAATCACGCGCACGATGTCGTCGGGATCGAGGCCCGATTTCATGCCCAGAACCATCGCCTCGGCGCTGGCGATATTGTGGATCGCCACCAGTAGGTTGGCGACGAACTTCATCTTGCTGCCGTTGCCGAAGGCGCCGAGATAGGATTGCGCGCGACTGAAGCCCGGGAAGACGTGCGCGACGCGGTCATAAGCGGTGTGGTCGCCGCTGGCGAAGACCACGAGATCGCCCTTTTCCGCCTGCGAGCCGGTGCCCGATAGCGGGCAGTCGAGCAAGGTCACGCCGACCTTCGCCAGCGCCTTGCGCGCTTTTTCCTTGTCCGCGAGGCCGAACGTCGAAAGCTCGGCGACCACCAGGCTGGCGGGCGCATCCTTGACCAATGCCTTCACCGTCGCTTCGAGCGCCTTGACCGACGGCAGCGAAGTCAGCACGGCGGCGACACCGCGGGTGGTTTCCGCCGGCGTAGTTACGGGCGTGCCGCCGTTGACGCGCAGCCGCTCCAGCGCCGCCGGCGCGATGTCGTAGCCGCGCACGGCAAAGCCGCGCTTCACCAGGTTGGCGGCGATCGCGCCGCCCATAATGCCCAACCCAATGATGCCGACCGCCCGGCTATTGTCGATCATGGCGTGTTCGCTCTCTTGCGGCCGTCCACGCTAAAGCCCCAGATAGAATTTGCGGATGAGCTCGTTGTTGTTGAGCTCCTCCGGCGATTTGCCGTCGAATGCGATCTTGCCGTGCACGATGACGTAGCCGCAATCGGCGATGCGGATGGCCTGGGTGAAGTTCTGTTCGGCCATCAGCACGGTGAGCTGTTGCTGCTTCTTCATCTCGCGGATCTTGTCGATGGTGCGCTGGACCAGCACCGGCGCCAGGCCGACCGACGGCTCGTCGATCAGCAAGATCTTGGGCGCGCTCATCAACGCACGGGCGAGCGCGAGCATCTGCTGCTCACCGCCGCTCATCGAGCCGGCGAGCTGGCCGCGGCGCTCGCGCAGCCGCGGAAAGATCTCGTAGCAATAGTCGAGGTTGCGACGGCGCGTGGCGCGTGCCGTGCCGCGGAAGGCGCCAAGGAACAGGTTTTCCTCGACCGTCAATTTGGGAAACAGCCGGCGACCTTCCGGCACCAAGGCCACGCCGCGGTCGACGATCTCCTCGGTGGTGAGGTCTGTCAGATCGTGCGTCTCGCCTTCGATGGTGGCGACGATCCGGCCAGACTGCGGCCGCAGCATACCCATGATGCATTTCATCAGGGTCGACTTGCCGTTGCCGTTGGTGCCGAGCAGCGCGACGGTCTCGCCGGCGCGCACATCCATGGTCACGTCCTCGAGGACGCGAACCTGGCCGTAGGCGGCGTTGAGGCCGCGGATGGAGAGGCTACTCGCCAATATAAGCCTTCACGACTTCGGGGTTACGCACGACCTCCTCGGGCGCGCCGTCGGCGATCTTGCGGCCGGCGACCAGCACGACGAGGCGCTGCGAGAAGCTGGTCACGGCGCGCATGATGTGCTCGATCATGATCACGGTCACGCCGTGCGCGTTGAGCCGTAGCAGCAGCGCCAGGATGTCGTCGACCTCCGAATGCGACAGGCCGGCCATCGCCTCGTCGGCGATTAGCAGCTTCGGGTCGGCGGTCATGGCACGCGCGAGCTCGAGCTTGCGCATCTCGATCTGGGTCAAGTCGCGCGGCCGGCGGTTGGCCTTCTCGTGCAGCCCGACCTGAGTCAACACCTCCTCGACGCGCGCATCGATCTGAGCGTTCGACAAATGGTGGCCGTGCCGCGCGTTAACGGTGTAGAGCGCCGGCACGTGCAGGTTCTCGGCCACGGTCATGCTGTGGAACGGCTTTGGCAGCTGGAAGCTGCGCGCCAGGCCAAGCCGGGTACGACTGTGCGCCGGCAGCCGGTCGAGCCGCTTGCCGTCAAAATGCACCGTGCCGCTCTCGTTCCGCATCGCGCCGGCGATGCAGTTGACCAGCGTGCTCTTGCCCGAGCCGTTGGGGCCGATCAGCCCGACGCGCTCGCCGGCCGCCACCGCGAGGTCGATCCCCTCGAGCGCGACGAAGCCGCCGAAGCGCTTGCCGAGCTTGTCGACCTGAAGCAGCGCGCTCACGCCGCCTCCTTTTCCGCCGGCCGGCGGCGGGTGCGTACGCCGCGCTCGAACAGGCCGAGTATGCCGTTGGGCGCCAGCGCGACGAACGCCACCATGATGACGCCGACAATCAACAGATTGAGTGCCGACGAGATCGTGACGGTGGCGATCTGCTGGATCGTCGCCAGCAGCAATGCGCCGATCACCGGTCCGAGCCAGCTCGAGGTGCCGCCGATCAACGGCATGGCGATGCTGTTAACCGCGAAGGCGAGGTTGAAGCCCGAAGTCGGATCGAGATAGGTCACGTAATAAGGCAATGGCGCGCCGGCCATGCCCATGAGCGCGCCCGACAACACGGTGGAGATGAGCTTGAGCCGGAGCGTCGGCACACCGGCCGCCTCGGCGGCCAGCTCGTCGTCGCGGATGGTCGCAAGACCGTAGCCGAGCTTCGAATGCTCGATGGCGCGCGCGATGCAGATCGCAATCGCCGACAGCACCAGCATCGTCAGGAACAGATACTGGATATAGGGATGGCCGAATGGGCCGGTGTCCGGCCGGATGATATAAACGCCGCGCGAGCCGCCGACGTAATCCCAGTTGGTCACCAGCGTTTGCAGCACAATCGCGAGTGCCAGCGTGGCGATGGCGAAAAAGACGCCGCGCAGCCGCAGCGTCAGATAGCCCATACCGAGGCCGACCAGGCCGGCCATGAAGCCGCCGACTAAAATCGACAGCGGCAGCGGTGGCTCGAACAGCTTGTGCATCACCACCGCGGTATAGGCGCCGATGGCGAAGAAGCCGGCGGTGCCGAAATTGACGTAGCCGGTATAGCCGCCGAGGATGTTCCATGCCGTCGACATGACGACGTATTGCAGCACGACATAGCCGGCGAAGAAGAAATAGTCGTTGGTCGCTAGACGCGCGGCGACGGCGATGGCGATCGTCACCAGCGCGGCGATCAGGCAGAAATAGCGCGTCGGCACATACGGCATGGCTAGCGCCCCATCAGGCCGGCGGGGCGGACGGCCAGCGTCAGCAGCAGGAAGCCGAAGGCAACCGCTGGCGACCACGACGGGCCGTAGAACGTCGCCGTCAGGCTCTCCATCACGCCGATTAGCATCGACGCCGTCAGCATGCCTGGAAAGCTGCCCATGCCGCCGAGCACGACGATGGCGAAGACGCGGCCGATATAGTCGCGACCGACCGACGGTTCGACGGGCTGAATGATGATGAGGCACGCGCCGGCCAACGAGGCGGTGGCGATCGAGATCGCGAAGGCGATGTTCTTGATGCGCTGCGGGCGGATCGACATCAGCTTGAGCGCCACATCGTCCTGCGACACGGCCAGAATAGCGCGGCCGATGAACGTCTTCGACAGAAAGACTTGAAGCACGCCGACCATGACGATCGACACGCCGAACGGCACCAGCATCCGCAGCGGCAGCTCGGCGTCGCCGATATAGACGCTAGGGCCGATGTAAGGGGCGGTGACGAAGCGGTAATCGACGCCGAAGATCAGGATCAGCGCAACTTCGGTGATGAACAGGATGCCAAAAAAGAAGGCGAGGCCGCGCAGCGCCTCTTCACCCCGCCGCTCGAAGGCGTAGTAGTAGAACTGATAGATCGCCGAGCCGAGCACGTAGAAGAACGGCAGCGCCAGCACACCGGCGAGCACCGGATCGATGCCGAAATCGGTGTTGAGGATATAGACGATGAATGAGCCGAGGATGATGAAGGCCGGATGCGCCAGGTTGGCGATATCCAGCATGCCGAACGACAGCGCCAGCCCGACGCTCACCGCGGCATAAAACCCTCCCAGCAACAACCCCGCGACGATGGCGTTGACCAAGAGGCTCAGCATCAGCCGACGCCAGCCTGAGGGTAGGGAATGGGTCGGCAGCCGGGTCGCAAGCGGCGATGGCCAGACACGGCGGCGCGGAAACCCGTGACCATGCTCCCCTCCCGAACGTCCCGGCCTTGTCGGCACGGGCTACGGCCGGCGGCCGCTTTGTGGCGGCGCCTAGCATGTCCGAAGCGGACGGCCTTTACCAGCCCGAACGCCCTACTCGCCCAACAAGGCCATTGATCTGGCTCGCCGATTTGCCGCCCGGAGGCTCGAATCGACCGTCGTCGGTATTAACCGTAAATGGCCTCGTTTACTTAACGGTATATGAAAATTAAACATAAAAGGCCAGGTAGGCTTGGGTTTATTTGGTTAATACCAGTATTTACCTTGACTTATATTTGAATTTTCGGAAATCTAGTAACATCGGAATTGCGCCACACAATGACACCGCACTTCAACCCGACCAGCTTTCTCGGTGCCGACGAAACCACGCGCATCGCTGAAGACTTGGCGGCCAAGTATGGCCGCGGTGTCCTGACACTGGCGGCGGCCCGTGCGTGCCGTGCCAGTGAGGCCGGCGACCAACTCGGCTACGCCGCCTGGGCGGCAGTGCTGGAAGCCGCGAGCGATCTGCTCGAACGCCCGCCCTGGTGCTACCTCTGATCTACGCCTGATCTGCCAAGTCGGTTGACGGCCCGCATCGCGGCCGCCACCCTCGCGCGATGGTGCCGCGCTACGAAACCCTGCTGGTCGAGACGCCCGAGCCGCATCTGCTGGTGGCGACGCTCAACCGGCCATCGGTCGCGAACGCCTTCAACACCCGCATGATGCAGGAGCTGCTCGACTTGTGGACCGGCCTGGTCGCGGGCGCGGGCGATGTACGCTGCGTCGTCGTGACCGGTGCGGGCAGCCGCGCCTTCTGTGCCGGCGCCGATCTCAAGGAACGCAACGGCATGAGCGAAGAGGCGTGGTTCGAACAACACGCCGTCATCGAACGCGAGCAGGCGATGCTTCTGCACGTGCCGGTGCCGGTGATCGCCGCCGTCAACGGCGCGGCCTTCGCGGGCGGCCTCGAGCTGGTGCTGGCGTGCGATTTCGCTTATGCGGCGACCGGCGCTCGCTTCGCCCTGACCGAGACCACGCTGGGGCTGATCCCGGGCGCCGGCGGCACGCAGACCCTGCCGCGCGCCGTCGGCGAGCGCCGCGCCAAGGAGATCGTGCTGACCGGCCGGCCGTTCGATGCCGAACAGGCTCTGGCCTGGGGTGTCGTCAACCGGCTCTGCGCGCCTGACCGGTTGATGGCCGAGACGCTCGAAACCGCGCGCGCCATTGCCGCCAACGCGCCGCTGGCCGTGCGCCAAGCCAAGAAATCGATTCATGGCGGCTTGCAACGGCCGCTCGACCAAGCCATGCGCTTCGAGATCGATTGCTATGAGCCGCTGATTGCCACGGCCGACCGGCGCGAAGGCATCGCCGCCTTCAACGCGAAGCGGAAGCCCCGCTTCGCCGGCCGCTGAATGGATTCGGCCGCTGGCGGCGCACCGCCTGCGATCCCACTCGGCGCGGATTTTCCCGAGATCCGCGACGGCGTGCGACGCGTTTGCGCCGGCTTTCCCGGCGATTACTGGCGGGCACGGGATGAAAAGCAGGAATACCCGGCGGAATTCGTCGCCGCCTTGACCCAGGCGGGCTACCTCGCGGCGCTGGTGCCCGAAGACTATGGTGGCGCCGGATTGCCGCTGCGCGCTGCGGCGGCGATCCTCGAGGAAATCCACGCGTCCGGTTGCAACGCGGGCGCCTGCCACGCCCAGATGTACATCATGGGCACGTTGCTCCGGCACGGCAGCGACGAACAAAAGCGCCGCTATTTACCCAGCATCGCCGCCGGCAATCTCACGCTCCAGGCCTTCGGCGTCACCGAGCCGACCACCGGCACCGACACGCTCAAGCTCAAAACCCGCGCCGAGCGTCGCGACGATCATTACGTCGTGCGCGGCCAGAAGGTATGGACATCGCGCGCGTTGCAATCCGATCTGATGCTGCTGCTGGCGCGCACCACGCCGGTCGACAAGGTGGAAAAGCGCGGCGAGGGGCTGTCGGTCTTCGTGGTCGACCTCAAGGTCGCGCGCGGCCACGGCGTCACGATCAAGAAGCTGCCGGCGATGATCAACCACAACACCACCGAGGTGTTCTTCGACGATCTGGCAGTGCCGGCCGAAAACCTGATCGGCGAAGAGGGCAAGGGCTTCCATTACATCCTCGACGGCATGAACGCCGAGCGCATCCTGATCGCCGCCGAGGCGATCGGCGATGCGCGCTGGTTCCTGCGCACCGCGACCGAATATGCCAAGAGCCGCATCGTTTTCGACCGGCCAATCGGGCAGAACCAGGGTGTCCAGTTTCCGCTGGCGCGCGCCTATGCTGAAACCGAAGCCGCCGACCTCATGGTGCGCAAGGCGGCGGCATTGTTCGACACCGGCCAGGCCTGCGGACCCGAGGCCAATATGGCCAAGCTCCTGGCCGCGGATGCGTCATGGCACGCCGGCGAGGCCTGCCTCCAGACGCACGGCGGCTTCGGCTTCGCCCGTGAATACGACGTTGAGCGTAAATGGCGCGAGACCCGGCTCTTCCAGGTGGCGCCGATCTCGACCAACTTGGTTCTGACCTATTTAGCCGAGCACGTGCTCGGATTGCCGCGCTCGTACTAATCCGGAGGAAACTCAGCCCCCGCCGGCGCGCGATTCGATGGTTTCAGCCACTTCTTCGCACACCGCGCCGAGCTCCAAGAGCTCGGCACGCGTCTTCCCGTCGGCTTCCTGCTTCGCACGCTCCTTGTATTTGAGCGCCTGTTCCCACCAATAACTGGCTTCGTCCATCGCGATCCTCCTACGAGGAAAGCGGCAACCCCTCAGGTCCTAGGCCGCGGCCTCAACGCAACCACGTGTCAGGCAACGATGACGCAACGCGGCTTTCGCCTGTTCGACCGTGACCAGAACGTCATCGACCTCGATCCGGTCGCGGTTTCTTAAAAGTTGTGCGATCGGGTCGCTGAGCAACTCCTCGATCGACGGTTCGATATTACCATGAAAAAGCCGATTCGGCATGGACATCCTCACGCCTCCATTTCGCGCGAAGATGCACCCAGACCAATGACATCACGGCGTCAAACCTTGGGCAAAGTTATGGCTTTCACGGGAACTTGATCAGGCCGTATCGCGTCAGGGTCGACTTGGTCGAGACCTGCGGTGCGTGCGCGAAGTTGTACGCGACATAGAGCTCGATGAACGGATCCTCCGCCGACATGCCGTCCACCGGCACGATCACGTTGAAGCCGTGGATCGCTGCGTCATCGCCGGTGTGCAGCACCGCGCCGTGCGCCGCCGTGCCGGTCACGATCACGGTCTTGATGCCGTGGTCCTTGAGGATTTTTTCGAGATCGGTGTTGAAGAATTTGTCCGGACCGGATTGCACGGCTGGCTCGCCGCCCTTCGGCGCCACGTCCGGGAGAACGTCGGCGATGGTGCCGTGGTCGACGTAGCTATAGACCACCAGCATGTGATGGGCGCGCGCCTCGGCCACGAACTTTTTCGTCGCCGGCAACGACGCGACACAGCGCGGTCGGCGCTGGGCGTTGCAGGATTGCTTGACGAAATCCAGCAGCAACAGCGCGGTGGTCTTGGGGTCGACGGTGACTTGTTTCAGCTCCGGCGCCGGCGGCGTCTTGATCGTCGTCCACTCGTCGATGATGGTTTGCTGGGCGCTGGCGGGTGCAACGAGGGCGACGAATGTGGCAAACGCGGCGGCGAAGGCAAACGTGAATTTCACGACGGCTTCTCCCTTGCCGACTACTCCCACTCGATCGTGCCGGGCGGCTTCGAGGTCACGTCATAGACCACCCGGTTGATGCCTTTGACCTCGTTGATGATCCGTGTCGCGACGCGGCCCAGCAGTTCGTGCGGAAATGGATAGTAGTCGGCGGTCATGCCGTCGGTCGAGGTCACCGCCCGGAGCGCGCAGACGTGATCGTAGCTGCGCGTGTCGCCCATGACGCCCACGGTCTTGACCGGCAAGAGCACGGCGAAGGCCTGCCAGATCGCGTCGTAAAGCCCGGCGTCGCGGATTTCCTCGAGGTAGATCGCGTCGGCCTTGCGCAAGATGTCGAGCTTCTCGCGCGTGATCTCGCCGGGCACGCGGATGGCAAGGCCCGGGCCGGGGAAGGGATGGCGCTTCACCATGTCGTTCGGCAAGCCCAGCTCGCGGCCCAATTCGCGCACCTCGTCCTTGAACAGCTCGCGGAGAGGCTCAACGAGCTTCATCTTCATGCGGGCGGGCAGGCCGCCGACATTGTGATGCGACTTGATGGTGACAGACGGCCCGCCGGCGAAGCTCACGGACTCGATCACGTCGGGATAAAGCGTGCCTTGCGCCAGGAATTCGGCGCCGCCGATCTTATGCGCTTCCTCGTCGAACACGTCGATGAAGGTGGCGCCGATGATCTTGCGCTTCATCTCCGGGTCGGTGATGCCGGCGAGCTTTTGCAGAAACAGCGCACTGGCGTCGCGATGCACCAGCGGAATGTTGTAGTGGTCGCGGAACAGGCGGACGACCTGCTCGGATTCGCCGGCGCGCATCAAGCCAGTGTCGACATAGATGCAAGTGAGCCGGTCGCCAATGGCTTCGTGCAGCAGCACGGCAACCACCGATGAATCGACGCCGCCCGACAGACCGCACACCACTTTGCCCTTGCCGACCTGCTGGCGAACGCGGGCGATGGCCTGAGCCTTGAACGCGGCCATCGACCA
>Ga0126371_10005544_pt1 | contig 11216 bp, 6 predicted proteins | sample PanSoiMetaPlot_4_FD_110145 | JGI IMG/M metagenome (GOLD analysis project Ga0126371, IMG submission 110145) | Tropical forest soil microbial communities from Panama - MetaG Plot_4 | ecosystem: Environmental > Terrestrial > Soil > Tropical forest > Bulk soil | place: Panama | collected 2016-02-17
CGAAACGAAAAATAGCGTCGGTTATCAGGAAACGGTCGCGTGGATTCATTTCGCCAAGGGAAACACCGAAGGAGCTATCAAGCACATGCTCGCCGCCGCCAAAAAAGAAGAGGCCGACGGCGTCGATTCGCTCACCATGCCCGCGCGTGAAATGCTCGGCGACTTGCTCCTCGAAATGAAAAAGCCTGCCGAAGCGCTCGCCGAATACAAACGTGCGCTCGAGGAGTCTCCCAACCGTTTCGATGCACTGTACGGCGCGGCCCAGGCAGCGCAACTGGCCGGACGCACCACCGAAGCCCGCGACTATCTCGCCAAGCTCGTAAAAACCTGCGCGCCCGACGCGGATCGCCCCGAGCTTCAGCAAGCTCGCGTTGAACTCGCCAAGAAGTAAGCTTCGCGCCTTGAAATCGTATCGATCTCACCCGTTTCATGCTGGAACACAGAAGGCGAGGCTGCGCGCTTGATTTTGCGGCGCTGCATATCGGACCGCGGGATCAGGAATTCATGGGGCTGAGGATTTTTGGCTGGTTCCGGCAGCGACCGGCTCTGCTTCAGGGAAAGCGACTGACCAAAGGCTCTCGGCTTGTAGCTTTGCCGCCCCGACGGTCCATCCGAGGACGTCCGGAGTGCAGCGGGAGACCTGATAGAGAAACGGCCTGTAGCCGACGGGCTTTCCGTCCTTGTCCAAAATCTTGATGGCGAGGATTCCGCCGCGGCTCACTCGGCGTTTTAGCGCGAATCCACAGCCGCTTCTGCTGATGTCAATCGTCCTCGTCAATTCGGTGAAGAATTTTCCGTCGACGTCAAATCCCATCACTTCCACGCGGAGAGTCAGCGCAATGCGCGGTTCCTGACGGTGGCCGTGGTAGTCCGCGATTCCCAATTCGTCCCAATTTACGACAGATTGCATGGGTCGGGTTTCCATCAAAAGATGAAGCACGTCCGCAGCCATGCGGGGCCTGTTGATGTGACGAAGAATGAGGCGCTTGCCAAAATGGGACAAGCGAGAAACGGTGCGCTGCGGCACCGCTGTGCCATTACGGGAAAGAAGGCATACAAGGATTGCTTCACCCGAAATGATGAAGCTATCCCGATTCAACAAGCGCCGACTCGGACCGCACCGGCTGACCTGTCTCCCAGGCTCGACTGGTGAGCGAAGCCGAATCCTGACGCGTCCGAACGGCGTGGCCACGAATTATCAGTACGATACCTTATCGCGGCTGTTATCTGTGCTGCATCAGGCGGGCGCGAGTACCATTGACGGCGACGCGTATACGTTGGATGCTGCGGGGAACAGGACGGCGAAGACCGATTATCTCGCAGGAGTCACGTCGAACTACACGTACGACAAGATTTACGAGCTGACGCAAGTGACCCAGGGGACGAACACGACGGAGAACTACAGCTACGATCCAGTGGGCAACCGGCTCAGTTCGCTGGGCGTGGCTTCATACAGCTACAACAATTCGAACGAGCTGACTTCGAGTTCTCAGGGCAGCTACACCTACGACGCGAACGGCAACACCCTCACGGACGCGAGCGGCAAGAGCTACGCCTGGGATTTTGAGAATCGGCTGGCGCAAGTCACTCTGCCGAATTCAGGCGGGACGGTGACGTTCAAGTACGATCCGTTTGGCCGCAGAATTCAGAAAGTCTACACAACAGGTGCGAATCCACCAACCACCGCAACAACAAATTATCTCTACGATGGCGACAATGAAATCGAGCAGATGGATCAGAACGGCAGCATTGTCTCTCGCTTCGCGCAAGGACAGAGTATCGATGAACCGCTCGCGGAATCGGTCGGCGGCGCGACGTACGACTACGAGCAGGACGGGCTCGGCTCCGTCACGTCCCTGACGAACAGCACAGCTGCACTTTCGCTGAGCCATACCTACGATTCGTTCGGGAAGATCACGAATTCGCAAGGTTCAGTGTCGAATCCGTATCGCTACACAGGCAGGGACTTCGATTCGGAGACTGGCCTCGATTACTACCGCGCCAGATACTACGACTCAACGTCCGGAAGATTTCTAAACGAAGATCCCAGCGGATTCGGCGTAGATATCAACTTTTATAGATATGTCTTCGATAATCCAGTCGACTTCGGTGACCCCTTGGGTTTACAAGCCAGCAGCGGGGGTAATGCGAATACGTGGACCGCCGGAGAGATTGGACCATGGACCATCGGGCCTGCACCCAATTACCTTCCGCCTCAAAATCTCGGAGATGCAAAAACCAGCATCGGGGCAGTCTGTGCGCTCAACGGCGAAGTGTGCAATTCTGTCGATTGGTCTAACTCTTCTAATCCAGTCGATCGGGCCGCTTGGAACAACATCGTCAACGCAAATGGCGCAGATCGTTCAGGCGGTGGCAATTTCATGTGCGTTGGTCACCAGGGTTGCTGGTTCGTCCACCGGTGCAAAAAATGTGTCAATGGCAAGGAAAAATGGGTGGAGCGTCCACAAGCTCTTGCGCCGTCTGGGAGTGTGACTGTCAGCGGCCATACGGTCTATTTTTACAAAGATCCGCTCAAAGGATGGTGCAATGCGGCCGACTATAAATCTCAATGCAAGTGTGGCAAGTAGGACCGCGCTATCCATCGCCTTCCTGGTCGCAGGGCTGCTAGTAACGGAAGGCCGCTCGGTGGCAATGCAGGAAAACAGTCTTTCTGAAGCGCTCGTCACGTATAGCTTCCTGGCGAGTCACTACTCTTTGAGATTTCTATTCGTTCATAGAAATGCCACGAACACGTTGGCACGGGACATGAAGGCGTTGAACGATGCCTTAACCACGCTCCAGTGTAATACGCCGAATATCCTCGCGATGCCACACGCAGCGGTGATTGTTCCAACTTCTGCGTCAGGCCAATGGTTCAGCTTGGAGCCGACGAAGACACCGCCGAACGAGGGTTTACTTTTTGTCACGAGGCCACAGACAAGGAATGGCGCGAGGGTTTTAGCAGTGGTCTCGGGAATAGGACCAGATGAGACCACTATCTTTTGGCTCCAAAATACAAACGGTAGTTTCTCAGCGACACTTCTGTATGACTCCTTCAAGAAAGGAAAAGTCGCTAATTCGCCGGGTACGATTGTAGGCATGATTATGGCGGTGCGCCTTGAAAGAGGCGATGATATTTTGCTCAAAGAGTGGGCGGAACCCGGCAGTCGGCAAGGGATTATGGGTAAAATGGGCAGAGTGTTTCGTCTTGACCCAGCCCGCGATACCGTTACGCTAATCTCGGCTGGGAAGTAATTTGATGGGGCGGGTGGCCACTTCATTCAAGTGAAATCATGCAAGGATTCGCGTGGGCATCCACACACGATTCTCGTTAGGGCTAGACCCAAACGTGCGGGTGCCGCATCTCTTTGCGATTTTGCAAAGAGTGCGGGTTTTGCTTCTATCTTGGACTCTGCTGCAAATAGCGCAGCAAGCCGGACCGCAACGGCAACACCATTCAGTAAGTCTATGACGCGCTAAACTGGCTCATGCAGAAAACCTAGAGAGACTACGCGTGGGGCTTGACCGGGTGCGTGGAATCGCTCTTCAGAAAACGATACAGGCTGGTGCGGCCGATGCCGAGAATTTGCGACGCGCGCACGCGATTTCCGTTGCACATGTCGAGCACGCGTTTGATGTGAATCTTGCGAATTTCATCGAGCGGCAACGGACGCCATATTTCATCGGAATGGCCGGCGTGGGCAGTGGGTCTGCGGAGATTGCCGGGCAGGTCGCCCACATCAATGAATTCGTTCACCGCGGTGATGGCTGCGCTGGATATCACGTTTTCGAGTTCACGGACGTTGCCGGGCCAGTCGTGATGGAGTAGAACAATCTGCGCGCGGCGCGTGAGTCCCTGAAAAGTCTTGCCGTAGACCTCGCTGTATTTCTTTAGAAAGTAACGCACGAGAATGGGGATGTCTTCGGTGCGCTCGGCGAGGCCAGGGACTTGAATTTCGAGCGAGCTGAGGCGGTAAAAAAGGTCCTCGCGGAAGCGGCCGCCGAGGACTTCGCTGCGAAGGTCGCGATTCGTGGCGGCGATGATGCGGACGTCCACTTTTTTCACTTCCGGCGAGCCGACGCGCTGAATCTCGCGGTTTTGAATCAGCCGCAGAAGCTTGGCCTGCATTTGTGGCGACGTTTCGCCGATTTCGTCGAGGAAAACGCTGCCGCCATTGGCGTATTCGAAAAGCCCTGGACGTGTGTCTGTGGCGCCAGTGAATGCGCCGCGCATGTGACCGAAGAGTTGGCTTTCGAGGAGCGTGTCCACGAGCGCAGAGCAATTGCAGACGGCAAATTTTTGATGCGCAACCGGGCTCATCTGATGAAGGGCGCGAGCGACCAGTTCCTTGCCCGATCCCGTGGGCCCGGTGATGAGCACGTTCGTGTAATGCCGCGAGATTTTGCGGGTCATGTCCAGCATTTCGAGCATGGCCGGACTGCGTCCCACGATGCCCTCAAATTCAAAATTGGAGAGGAGTTGATCGTCGAGAGCGCGGATTTGCGAGCGGCGAGTGGAGACTTCCGCGAGCTCATCGAGCGCTTTGACGAGACGTTCTTGATTGAGAGGCTTGCAGAGAAAATCGTGCGCCCCGCGGCGGATGGCTTCGATGGCCGCATCCACGGAATAAAAGCCAGTTACCAGAATGACAGCGACGCTGGGATCGATCTGCAGGGATTTCTCGAGGAATGCGAATCCGTCTATTCCGGGCATCTTCATGTCGGCGAGCACGACGCGGCAAGCGCCTACCCGGACTTGGCCGAGCGCATCGTCGGCGCGCGTGGTGCCGAGCGTTGGGAAACCGAGGCGTGAGAGCTTGGCGGAAGTGATTTCGACGAGATTGGGTTCGTCGTCCAGGATGCAGACCGGCAAATTGTGGCGAACTGACTCTGCCACAGAGTTTTCGATGGCTGTGGGCATTTGCGACAATGAGAGCAAGGTTTGTGCCAGACGAAGGCGCCCCCGAAAGCTAGGATCTGCCCTGCAAGCGGCCGGTGCTACACCCCAACGTCAGTCTAAGTGGCAGAACAATAGTCGCTTACGAAGAAACACCCAGTTGGGCGCAAGAGGCAACGATAAGGCTCTCAAGGAGCGGCTTCAGATTTAAGAGAACCAGCATCCTGTTTCAGAACGGTAGGGTGCCGAAATGGAACGGGAGCGCAGGTGCAAATCTCGGGGCTCTTAGTTGAAGACTCCGGTTCTCGGCGTATGCGGCTTACGAAGGTATTGGCTCAAAACCCGCGTGTCCAAGAGAAATCCGAATCCGCGTACAAATCTATGACTTTCAATATGAATTCATGCAGCTTTCCGTGATGTTCAATGCCGACTGTGATCACGAACTTAATTGGAATCAGTTGTTTACGAGGCAATACGCGGGCGAAGGCGAATTGGTATGCGACGTGCGAATGTATTGCGTAGTGAGTTTTTCCCGGGGGATGTGTCACGAGGCGCGGAAAACGCCTTGACAATTGAATCAGACGAGTACTATAAGGCGCGCCAGGCCCGTGGGTCTGGCGCGTGCAGTTTGTGGGTCGTGGTGGGTGGTCCCTTGTGTGGGACGTGATTTGCTCCGAGTTTCGATTCCGAAACGACAGAAGAGATTGAGGAGGACTGACATGAGACAACGGTTAGTTCTGGCTATTGCTGTGGTGTGTTTTGCGGCGGGTCTCGTGTTTCCGCGAGCGGTGCACGCGCAGACCGCAGCGTCGTCCACGATTGTCGGCACAGTGACAGACCCAAGTAACGCGATCGTTCCAGGCGCGACAATTAAAATCACCAACGTCGCGACGGGCGTGTCGCTGACGACGACTGCGAATGATTCTGGGCAGTACACATTCCCGATCGTCACACCGGGGACGTATGCCGTTACTGTCACGAAGACGGGATTCGAGAATGCGACGGTGAACAATCTGGTGGTGGATGTTTCCAAAAGCTACTTGGTTAACGTCAAACTACAGGTCGGCGAAGTCACCCAGTCAGTCACGGTGGAGGCTGGTGCCGCGAATCAGTTGGAGACGACCTCGGCGGCGGTAGGAAACGTTGTTAACAGCACCGAAATGGACAAGCTGCCAACATTGGCGCACAGCGCGCTTGAGCTGAACAATATGCAGCCTGCTACATCTACCTCCGGAGGAACGGAACCGCGCGTCGCAGGCGCAATCGATGATCAAAATACGTATACGGTGGACGGCAGCGACATAAGCGACAATTCGGTTGGAAGTGGAACGTGGATGACGCCGCTCACAAGCCAGGACAGTGTGCAGGAGTTTGATGCGGGTATCACGAATCCCAATAGCACGTTCGGCCGCAGCTCCGGCGGCCAATACGCATTGGTGGCACGTCACGGGACCAACGAGTATCACGGGTCCGCTTACTGGTATCACCAGAATAGCGCATTCAACGCAAACTCCTGGGACTTTAACGCGGCTGGCGTCCCGCAACCGCACCTCGTTGACAATCGAGGTGGAGTTCGCGTCGGAGGGCCGATTTTTAAGGACAAGACCTTCTTCTTTGCGAATTATGAGTTGCATCGCTTTCCGAGCACTGAGCAATTCACGGCAACAATTCCAACGCCATCGTTGCGAGCGGGAATCCTGACTTTCTTGGATAACGCGGGCAACAAAGTCCAGTACAATTTCAATCCTGCGAACGGCCCGCTCGCTGCCGTTTGCGGCGCCACTGGCAATCAGCCGTGCGATCCGAGGGCTATTGGTTTCAGCCCGGCGATGCAGGCGTTTTGGAACCTGCTGCCAGCGACCGGGAATTTTGGCGGTGCCGGAGATGGTTTGAACGAGACGGGTTTGCGCGTTGCAGTACCCGCTCCGATCCAGGATGATTTCGGCGTTTTAAGGTTGGACCACAACTTCACGGATAAATGGCGTTTTAGCGGCAGTTACGCTTATTGGCGCGATGTGCAAAGTGGCGGTGCAGGGGGTGGGCAGCTCAGCTTGCTCGGTACTCCGTCGGATGTGAGCAGCACGGGAACCCGTTCGGTATTGGCAACTGGGCAGCTAACCACACTGATTTCGGCAACGCTCACGAACACCTTCCGCTACTCCTGGGCGCGCTATTGGCTGAATTTCCAAGTGCAAAGCCCTGCAGCTTCTTCGATCACGCTTGCTAATGCGAATGCGACATTGAAGGCAGCTACTGGAACCGGTATTTCAGCTGATCCCTTTGTGGCCTTGAATCCGGCGGAGGGTCTGCTCAGCCCGCCGATAGTCAACGACGCCGTTGGAGCGCGTTTCCAAGACTACTTTGAGCGTAGCAACCAGTTTACGGATACGCTCGACTGGACCAAAGGTAAGCACAACCTTGAATTCGGCACGGATGACCGGCGATTGCCGTACCTGACCGACCGTGCCGATAAAGTGATCAACGGCATCACGTCATTGGTGACCATTAACGACACGACCGATGGGAACGGCGCGTTTCTGTCATTGCCGCAATCGGATTCGCCCGCGCCATGCACGACCGCAGGTCAGGCAAACTGCCTGCCACCCGGGCAACTTCCTCTCTGGAACCAGTTGTATGCCGGCGGATTGGGCCTGGTTGACAACACCTCCGTTTTGTCTGTGCGCGATGGAAGCCTCAAGCCTCTTCCTTTCGGCACACCGCTAACGAACAAGACGGTCCAGAACCAGTTTTACTTCTATGGTCAGGATAACTGGCGCATAACGAATTCGCTGACGATCAATTACGGCCTTTCTTACGGCTGGCAAACCGCCCCCACGGACACACTAGGCCGTCAGACGGTCCTGATTGATGCAACTACGGGCAAGGAAGAAACCGAACCCGCGTACCTTGCCGCCAGACAGAGTGCCGCGCTTCAGGGCCAGTTCTTTAACCCGACGCAGGGCTATGTGCCTGTAAATATCGCCCACAAACCGGTGTTCAATACCGATTACGGCGACATCGCTCCTCGGTTTTCGGTAGCATGGAACCCGAGTTTCTCAAGCGGTATGCTCAGCCACATTTTTGGTGATAGGAAATCGGTGGTGCGCGGCGGCTATTCGCTGGTTTATGATCGAGAATCCATTATTGAGACGGTTGTTATTCCGATGCTGGGGGTTGGTTTCGGTCAGACCATCAGCAATGTAACCCCGAGCTGCACTGCGGCAGGATGCACGGGGCCCAATCCAGCAGTTTCGGGTTTCCGCGTCGGAGAGGACGGAAACATCCCGCTGCCAACAGTTAATCCGATAAGCGTTCCGGTTATACCCTCGACGCCGTTTGGCGAGGTCCTTTCCTTCCAGGACGACCCAAACTTCAAAGTTGGCCGCGGACACAATCTGGCCCTCTCCATCCAGCGGGAGCTGCCGCGTAATATGCTGCTCGAGGTTGGCTATATCGGCCGGTTGGGTACTCACCTGCCCAGTTCGGCAGACGTTAATCAGTCTCCGTATTTCTTCGTAGACCCGGCCTCGAAGCAGAGCTTCGCTCAGGCATACGATGCCGTTACAACGGCTCTGCTCGCGGGGAACGCACCCGCAGCGCAGCCTTTCTTCGAGAATCAATTGACCGTGAGTCCGGGAAACAGCTTTGCAACCGCAAATTGCGGCGGCGGAACGAACACGGCTTGTTTGGCTTCCGTTCCGAATTTCTTTACGCACGGTTTGACGCAAAGCCTTTTCCAGACAATGGATCTTTACCGGTTTAGCCAAGGTTTGCAGACGTATGACAACCTGCAGACAGTTTTGTCCGAACTGCGCACCTACGTGGGTACGTCCACGTATCATGCGCTCTTCGTCGCGTTGCAGAAGAAGACGTCGTCCGGGTTGCAGTTCGGTGTTAACTACACGCTTTCGAAGGCGCTCGACCAGCAGATATCGAACCAGAACAATGCGGGCGACTACCTGAACAGCTTCAATATCAACGCCAGCTATGGGCCGTCGTTCTTCGACCGTCGGCAAGTGTTTAATGCCGAGTACGTCTACGACCTTCCTGTCGGCGGCAGCCATCGACTCCGCTTTAACAATAGCGGGCTGGACCGCATTTTGAGTGGATGGTATTGGTCCGGTGTATTCAGCGCGGACTCCGGCCTTCCCAACTTTGCTTTTGAGAGCACGCAGGCTTGGGGAGTCTCGCCAGTTCTCGGCAGCTTTGTTCCGGCGATCCCCACAGTTCCCTCGTCACGACTCAATGCTTCTTTGCATACGGGAGTTACTGGCTCAAACGGGATCGGCACGGCGACAGATCCAAAGAACGGCGGGACGGGGCTCAATGTGTTTGCGGATCCAGCAGCGGCTTTTGCGGATTTCCGCAACATTAATTTGAGCACCGACGGACGCGATGGATCTGCCAATCCTTTCCGAGATTTCGGCTTTTGGAATTTCGACTCGGAAATCGGGAAGTCAACGACGATTCACGAGCAGGTAAAGCTGGACTTCACCGCGCAGATCCTGAATGTATTCAACAATGTCAACTTCAACGCGCCGAATTTCGGCGGCCCGCTTCTGCGTTTGTCGGATCCGGCCACGTTCGGCGAAGTCACGACAACCTTCGTGCCATCAAACCGGACGAACAGCGCCCGGTGGATTGAGCTGGGGCTGCGCGTTTCGTTCTAGCGGGTCCGAAACTCGAAAGCGGTTTCACAGGCCCTGGATTTCAGCGATGGAATCCAGGGCTTCTCTTTTTTGCGATGATAGCCGGGAAGTTGGCTCCGGGGCCTGGACTCGAACCAGGATAACCAGCTCCAAAGGCTGGCGTGCTACCAATTGCACTACCCCGGAAAAGGAAGCTTCAGAATTATAAATAAGGCGAAAGCCAGAAGCTAATAGTTCCTCAGGCGTCAGTGGCCCTATCAAATTGCGAATCGCAGAGGTCCAGATTGAACTTCCTCACTCCAGTCGACCGCATCCATCACCAAGAAAAGTTCGAAGCGTGATTCCTACTCTGGTAGGCAGGCTTCCTTCGCGGGATGCGCTGCGTTCAGAATGGCAAATGCGCTGCTCTTAGAGTGTGCCGACGCGGCCAGCCACGCGCCACTTTGGTCTGCCGCTCAGCATCATTATGGGTGATGCACAGGAGCATTTTCTGCTGGAGCCAAGTCCTTCCTCAATGATGCGCGTCCTGCGACGTACCCAATATTCTTTCTTAGCGATTGTTTTTCTCGGTGCTTGCGCGATTGCGTGCTTGCCGCGGACGGCGTGCGCGCAAAATATTTTGGACGCGGTGCGGTTTCATCCGCCGAATTATTCCCCTGAATTCTCTCTGAATCTGTCGCCGTTGCCGAAGCCTGCGTCCGAGTTTGATTCGTCAGCCGGACAGGCGACGGCGGTGCCGCCGCAGCGCGACGTGACGTGGCGTCTGCTGATTCCCAACATCTTAGGCGACCAAAAAGCGATGTGGTTTTCCTTTCCCCATCAGCTCGGCAAAGGCCATCACTGGATCCCGACGTTTACAGTAGTTGGACTCACTGCGGGCCTGATTTACGCGGATCAGTTTGACGCGCCATATTTCCGGCATACGAATTCGTTCAGTGAGCTGAATGAGGTATTCAGCAAGTACAACACGGACGGTATGGAGGTGGTGGGCCCGGGACTGTTATACATCGTAGGACTGGCGCGAGGCGACGCGTACGCGAAGAAAACGGCGCTCTTTGCGGGAGAGGCTGCGGCGGATTCCATCGTTTTCTACGCCGTCGCGCAGGAGGCCACGCATCGCAAAAGGCCAATTGAGATTCCGACGAACGGCGATTTTTCAGACACGTTTTGGGAGGGGCACAAAGGGCTTCTGTCCAATTCGTTTCCGTCGGGCCATACGACGGAAGCGTTCGCGATTGCGACGGTCTTTGAGCGGCGCTACCGGCGGCACAAATGGGTTCCGTGGCTGGCGTATGGGGTGGCCGGTGCGATCGCATTCTCGCGAATGACGCTGCAGTCGCATTTCCTGTCGGACGATTTCGTGGGCGCAGCGGTGGGATACGCCGTCGGCAGATATGTCGTGTTGCGCGGGCAGTGAGGATTGCCCGAGCCATTCGATTCTGCGGCTTGCCGGATTCCAGCTTCGATAGAACGAAACACTCTGCAGGACGGCCGATTCTGTTCGCGTTGAAGTAAATAATCCTCTGCGGAAATTTGGCGGCGCCGCGCTGAATCTGTTACCCTTTTCCGTCTGCAAAATTGGAGAGGTGTCCGAGCGGTTTAAGGAGCACGCTTGGAAAGCGTGTGTTGGGGAAACTCAACCGTGGGTTCGAATCCCACCCTCTCCGCCA